>ERZ773009.43-NODE-43-length-87368-cov-13.723844_pt1 | contig 87368 bp, 64 predicted proteins | sample MGYA00580663_ERZ773009 | MGnify/ENA primary metagenome ERZ773009 (study PRJEB29015, sample SAMEA2737969) | human oral metagenome | biome: human oral; feature: human-associated habitat; material: dental | place: China | collected 2026 ... | reverse complement strand
GGTAGGTCGGTCGACCGACCCACAGTAGGTTTTTTCGGCGACCTACCGTAGGTCGCAAAAATACCCCATTCATGGGTCGCCCAGGTGACCCATGAATGGGTCCCTTCTCCACCCTATGATCACCCTCTCCCGAGAGGTGCATATCTTTGTCCTCCCATGGCATCGCCCCGCCTCCCTCAGCTGAGCCAAGGCGAGCGCAACATATCCACCCTTCGGGCGGTTCTCTTTACACTAAGACACAGACATATAGAATAGATGAGACTACTTGCACTAGACATTGATGGGACGCTGATCACCAAGGAGCATGTACTGACCGACACCGTACGGGAGGCCTTGCTCCGAGTCCAGCACGACTATGACACCCGCCTGATCCTCGCTTCGGGTCGCCCCACCCCTGCCCTCCGACAGTTCGCCGAGGCACTCCAGCTAGCCGACAATAAGGGCTACCTCATGCCCTTCAACGGCGGGAAGATCATCGACGCTGCAACGGGTCACGTGCTCAGCTCACAGCTCCTCGATGACGATCTCATCCCCGAGGTCTATGCGCTGACTCAGGAGTTCGGTGTGAACATCCTGACCTACACCGAAGAGTGTATCCTCAGCGAGCAGGAGAATGACCCCTACGCAGAGAAGGAGGTGACCCTCACGGGTATGCCCCTGCACAAGGTAAGTAACTTCATCGGTGCTGTCGATGAGCGTCTCCCCAAGTGCCTTGCCGTAGGTCCGCTGGAGAAGCTTATTCCCCTCGAAGCGGCCATCAAGGAGCGTCTCGGCGATCGTGTAGGGGCTTTCCGCTCCAGCGACTACTTCCTAGAGATCGTCCCCCTCGGGGTGAATAAGGGCAGTTCGCTTGCTCGCCTCCTCGATGTCCTCGGTAGGACGACCGCCGACCTCACCGCCATCGGTGACAACTACAATGACCTAGAGATGATCCAGCTGGCTGGTATGGGTGTCGCCATGGGCAATGCCCCCGAAGACATCCGCCAGCAAGCGAACTTCGTCACCAAGACCAACAACGAAGACGGTGTCGCCTACGCCCTCGACCGCCTCTTCTTCGGCAAGTAACCGCCTCCCCTCCCCCCAAAATACCGCCCGGGCTCAGCCTCTCTCTCGAGACGCTGAGCCCGGGCGGTATCTATGAGAGCCAAATAGTCTCTCCTGCTAATACCTCAAAGATATCCCCCCTCGATCATCCCTTACAGGGTTTTCTCTCCAGAGGCTCTTTTTCAGTAGAGCACAGAGCATTGTATAGTGCCTAATCTTCTTTACTTCGTATCTTTGTAGAGCAAAGAGGAGACGTGCCGAGTACTCCCTCTACAGGACATCGATTATATGGCAAAGACAAACGCAGAGAGTAAGATAACGAAGCCCATAGAAGAGACGCTGTGGAAGAGTGCAAACAGGCTCTGTGACGCTATAGAATCCTCGGATATAAGCACGTGGTACTAGAAAGTCTACGAGTTGCAATCAAACGGCATACCTCAGCCACTTCCTCCACGTAAGAAAAAGACTCTGCCACCTAGTGAAGAACCCGATTTATTCTCAGGACAGTATGACCCAGCATAGCCCCTCTAACGAATCTACTGTTATGACCACAGTACAGCCATCCGACTCAGAAGCACGTATCTACAAGCTACTCAATATCGGGGAGAACGAAGAAATAGAGTTTAAGCACGCTAAGGGAGGATTCCCCAAAGAGCTGTGGCCTACTTACTCTGCCTTTGCCAATACTCATGGCGGGATGATCGTGTTGGGGGTTAAGGAAGACACTAATGGGTGCTTAAGCCTCAGCAGGCTCAGCCGGGAGGAAGTGGAGAAACTGAAGATGACCTTCTGGTCTTTAGTCCAAAGCCGAGAGACCATTAGCCATTGTCTACAGACGAATGATGATGTGCAGATCGTAGACGTGCAAGGCTCGTTTGTCCTGACGATACACGTGCCACCAGCCTTGCGAGAGCAACGTCCCGTCTATTATAAGCGTGTTGCTGACGAAGGCACATACCGACGCAATGACTCTGGAGATTTTCTCTGCACCGCAGCAGAGGTACGCCGTATGATGGCAGATGCCGACTTGTCTCGTCCTGCGGATGGTCGCATCCTGAAAGGGTTCACTTGGGAGGATATCCACCTACCTTCCTTCGAGCAGTATCGCAGACTTTTTGCTACGGTGCGACCAGACCATCCTTGGATTACAGAGGACAATGAGGGGCTGATGCGTAAGCTCGGTGCTTATCGTAAGGACAGAGAAACTGGAGAAGAGGGCTTTACGCTAGCTGGCTTACTCATGTTTGGCACTTCCATAGCAATTAAAGATTGTGCTCCGCACTTCTTCCCTGATTACAAGGAGTATGAGCCCAATGCAGATCGGTGGAGTAATCGCATCTGTCCTGATGGTACCTGGGAAGCCAACCTATTCCAATTCTATCGCAGAGTGTTACCAAGGCTACAAGAGGCCTTGCCTACACCCTTTCACTTGGAAGATGGACAGCGGCAAGATCATACCTTGGCACACGTAGCTCTTCGAGAAGCCTTCGCTAATCTTTGTGTGCATGCTGACTATAGCGAGGAGGCTTCCCTTAAGATAGATAAGTACCCTAACCGGATTGTCTTCTCCAATCCTGGCGTTCTACTCATTACGCGTGACCAGTTCTTTCGCGGAGGAGAGAGTGTTTGTCGCAATACCTCACTTCAGCAGATGTTCATGATGATGGGTGCAGTAGAAAAGGCAGGCAGTGGTGTGGACAAGATATTGCGTGGATGGCAAGCCTTGCACTGGAAGACACCTTATCCCGAGGAACGCTTCCGACCGAACAAGGTAGAGCTGGTGATGCCTCTGGAGCTATTATTCGATCCGCAAGTACTTAAGGAGCTCAAGCGTGGTCTAGGCGACACATTTGACTCCATGGATGAGTACGATCGCATTCTCCTAATTACAGCTTTTACGGAAGGTGTAGTCAATCACCAAGTGCTGAGCAAAAAGCTCCCTCTGCATAGGACAGACATTACAGATAAACTACAGAAGCTTTGTCAAGCAGGGGTGCTTATTGCAGAAGGCCATGGGAGAGGCTGTGTCTATAGACTCAAGGCATTAAGGTTGCAAGCTAAGGGAGCAAAGGTTGCAAGCTCAGAGGAGGAAAGGTTGCAAGCTAAGGGAGCAAAGGTTGCAAGCTCTGAGGAAGAAAGGTTGCAAGCTATCCCTAAAAAGCTCAGCATTCAAAAGCGAGAGCAACTAATCCTAGCTTATTGTGGTGATGTCTGGAGAACAGTCCAGGACATAACAATCTATTTAGGGCGCAAGAAAGACTACCTGCGTAACAAGGTTCTCCCACAGCTCACGGAGTCTGGTAAATTAGAGATGCGTTTCCCTGACACGCCTAACCACCCCAATCAACAATACAAAGCAAAGAAGCACTAGATAGTTATACCCCCCTTCACTGAATTCACCTTAGAGTCGGCTATTGCTGAGCTCTTGGTACAGCAAGGCTATAGGTATTGCCTGGGAAGCACGCTGGAACTCAGAAAGCGAGAGAGGGGGAGACTTCTTTTCGATTGTGTACTTGCTGGGGTCGGAGGTAAGGTGTTCCTCGAGGATCCGAAGGCACTCCAGATTAGTGAGATGTTTGGACATAGCTGTTTGGGGTGTACCACCCCGCCCTACTGCTAACTTTTTTCAGGACACCATCAGGACATATTCCCTTGCCGTAGCCGTGCACCTAGTGCCCGGTGTACTGCTTGCGACGGGCGTCAATGCCGAGGAAGATGAAGAGAAGGAAGGTGAAGCCCCAGAGCGATGAGCCCCCGTAACTGAAGAAGGGTAAGGGGATCCCAATCACCGGGACGAGCCCCAGCACCATCCCGACATTGATGAAGAGATGGAAGAGGAAGATCGAGGCCACACAATAGCCATAGACCCGCCCGAACTTCGTCACTTGGCGCTCGGCGAGTGCTACGATGCGTAGGATGAAGATAGCGTAAGCGACGAGCAGAGCTGAGGAGCCGATGAAGCCCGACTCTTCGCCTACGGTGCAGAAGATGAAGTCCGTCTCTTGCTCGGGGACATAGTTCAGCTTGGTCTGCGTCCCCTTGAGGAAGCCCTTCCCCGTCAAGCCCCCTGAGCCGATGGCGATCTTCGACTGGTCGACGTTGTACCCCTTGCCCTTGAGGTCGCTCTCGATGCCGAGGGCGATCTTGATACGTACCTGCTGGTGAGGCTGGAGAATATCATTGAAGACATAGTTCACCGAGAAGAAGAAGCCCAGCGAGCCTAGGGCAAAGACCGCCAGCAGCAGGTAGCGAAGGAGGTATTCCCTCAGTGCTAGGTAGGCGAAGTAGCCGACGAGGAGGAGGACCAGTCCAAGGGCTACATAGACGAGGTTGAAGCTCACGAAGAAGTTCACCACCCCTGCGATGAGGTAGACCCCAGCGACAATGCCCGCCCCGTAGAGGAGGTAGCGCCAGCGGTTGCGCCAATCATGGGTATAGACTCCGAAGAGGGCTGCAGAGAAGGCGAGGATGGCATTGCAGACGAAGAAGAAGTCTGCATCTGTGCGTTCCCACCACAAGGTATCCTCCAGCACAAGCGCCGAGATGAAGTAGACCGCTGCCGAAGCACTTAGCCCCATGAAGAGCCCCGAGAAGCCTTCTCGGTAGAGGGCTAGGAAGAGGGCTAGGAAGACAAGGGCGGAACCCGTCTCCTGCTGGAGTAGGATCAGCAGGATGGGGAAGAAGATGATCCCAAAGATCTTGAGGTAGCTACGGATGGAGTCGATCTTGAACTCGTACTGATTGCATAGCCAGGCCAGGGTAAGGGCCGTAGCTACCTTAGCAAACTCGGCCGGCTGTAGGCGCACAGGGCCTAGCACGAGCCACGAGCGTGAGCCCTTGATATCGGGGGCGATGACGATGGTCACCATCAGCAGGAGCATCATCGCCCCATAGAAGAGCGGTGCCCCCACCTCGTAGATGTCGGTATTGAGTGAGAGGACAGCGAAGCCCAGAAGCACACCAAGCCCGATCCAAAGCAGCTGCATCATCGGGCGCCCTCCAGGACTAAGAAGCTCCTCCGTCTCGAAGTTGTACGACGCCCCGCAGATGGAGAGCCATCCGAAGAAGACTAGGAGCAGATACATCAGGATCGTCACCCAGTCAATGCTCCTGATGAAGGAGGGGGAGGAAGAGGACTGTCGCATGCGTGAGGACGCTAGGGCTATGGGTTAGATATCATTGATATAGGAGATCGTCCGGTGCTCCATCGAAGAGGCAATGGCTTCGCCTGAGCCTGAGAGCTTACCGCCACGCAAGTAGTACTCCATCATCACCCGCCCAATGGGCACGCCGAACTGCGCCCCGAAGCCCCCGTTCTCGACATAGACCGACACAGCGATCTTGGGCTGGGTACGTGGGGCGAAGCCGATGAAGGCCGAGTGGTCCTTACCATGAGGATTCTCCGCCGTACCCGTCTTACCACAGACTTCGATCTCCCCGGGGGCGAAGTTTGCCCCTCGGCATGTACCCCCCGTGACCGCCCCAGCCATACCAGCGACGATATACTCCCAGTGCTCCCGAGAGATACCCGTGGGCTGATGGTTACGATACATGGTATCGATGGGAATTCCCTTGATCGAATGGACGACGTGCGGGCGGACGTAGTAGCCTCGGTTGGCAATGACGGCGGCGAGGTTAGCTATCTGTAGAGGAGTAGCGAGTACTTCCCCCTGTCCGATGGCGATAGAGATGATGGAGCTAGCGTTCCAGCGCCCCTTATAGACCTTGTCATAGACCCCACTATTCGGGATGTAGCCACGCTTCTCTCCGACGAGGTCGACACCGAGGCGGTAGCCGTAGCCGAGGGAGACGATACGTTGCTTCCAGTGCTCTAGGGCAACGGCTGCCGAGGGGTAGCGCTTACGGTCGTCGAGCATGAAGTGTAGGCCCCAGCAGAAGTAGGCATTACACGACGTGGCAAGGGCAGGGACGAGGGAGATGGGGCTGGGATGGCTGTGACACTTCGGACGATTGCCTAGGGGCGGATAGCCGTGGTAGCACGAGAGTGCCATGGAGGGGTTGATGGAGCCTTCCTCGAGGAAGATCGCTCCTTGGGCGGGCTTGAAGGTAGAGCCTGGGGGATAGTTCCCCTGGATCGCACGGTTAAGTAGAGGCTTACCGAAGGTCTCCTCGAGCATGCGGTGGTTCTCCCCCTTACTTTTGCCAGCGAGGAGCTCAGGGTCGTAGTTGGGAGCTGTGACGAGGGCTAGTATCTCACCTGTCTCAGGCTCGATAGCGACGATAGCCCCACGCTTGCCCCGCATCATACGCTCGCCTAGCTCCTGCAGGCCAGCATCGATGGAGAGGGTGAGGTCTCTACCTGCCACGGGGGCTCTGTCATGTGCTCCCGCATCGAGACGCCCCTGGATACGGCCACGGGCATCGCGGTAGAAGATCTCTTCGCCCTTCACGCCTCGGAGCACCTCCTCATAGGTACGCTCTACGCCACTGCGCCCCACGAAGTCGCCTCGCATGATCGAGCTATCTCGCTGGAGGTCACTGGTACTTGCCTCAGAGAGGTAGCCCAGCAGATGGGCAGCATGATGGTAGTTGTACTGACGGATCGTGCGGGAGCGTACCGAGAAGCCGGGGAACTTATACAGCTGCTCCTCGAAGCGCCCTACTTCCTCGGGCTCAAGCTGGGAGAGGAAGACCTGGGGGGTATAGGGATTGTAGCCCCGATTGACTCTTCGGTCACGGACGGCTTCGAGCTTCTGGACGATCTCCTCACGGGGAAGGCCCAGCGTCGAGGCCAGTAGTGTGGTGTCGAGCTTGCCCTTAGCCTCGTGATTGACGATCATCAGATCATAGATCGGACGATTAGCTACTAGGAGCTCACCCTTGCGGTCGAAGATGACCCCACGGGCAGGTATGGTGGTGAGGATATAATAGGCATTGTTCTCTGCCCGCTGCTTATAGTCATTGCTGACGATCTGCAGGGAGAAGAGTCGAGCGATGAAGATACCGACGATGGCGAAGGTGAGCCCGATGACCAGCCAGCGTCTACGGAAGAGCTCGTCGTTGACCATAGGGAGTGATTACTTGGCACGTGCCCCCTCTCCTGTGCCGAAGAAGAAGAGCGTCATCACCGAGAGTACCCAAGAGAAGGCATAGCCTGCCCCGAAGCTAAGGAGCAGATGCCAGCTCGCTAGACCCATCCCTGCCTCGAGGCTATAGAGGAGCACATGGTGGATGAGAAGGAGGAGGGTGAGGAGTAGTACCGCCCCGCCCCGTAGCGTGGGGAAGAGGGGCAGGAGATGCTCGGGGGTATTCTTCTCCGTCAGGAGGTAGAGGATGGGCTGACGCAGGAAGGCCGTCAGGGTCAGTGCCGAGGCATGCAAGCCAGGCGTCAGGCCGAAGAAGTCGATCAAGAAGCCTAAGACGAAGCCCACGACACAGAGCACACTCCTACTCGTACCTACTGGTAGCAGGAGGAGGAGAAACGGATAGAGATAAGGGGTGGCTACACGGAAGAGGGCGATGGGACTCAAGACCCACACCTGCAGCGCTACGAAGAGCACCGAGAAGAGAGCAAAGCGCAGATAGGGACTATTCATCTTTGGGGCTTATCGAGTCTTCGAGGGCTCGCACCTCCCGTGCGGGCCTTTCTCGGATGATGTAGACATAGCGTAGGCTCTGGAAGTCGGTAGCTAGACGCACCTGATAGTTGGCGAAGGTACCTGCACTGCCCTTAACCCGGACGGGGATGGTATCGGAGACCGTGCCCACCATCATCCCTTCGGGGAAGAGATAGGAGTAGCCACTCGTGGTGATCGTATCCCCTAGATGGGGCTGGGCATGTGGGGGCACATTGCTCAGCATCGCATGGTTGGCGTTGGGATTGGAGGTAGCGGTGAGTGTCCCGCTTACTTCCTGCCCCAGGAGGGTACAGGAGAGGCGTATCTTGGGATTGAGCACAGGGATCACTAGCGAATAGTGATCGGAGACGGTCATCACCGCCCCCACGACCCCCGAAGCGCTCATCACCCCCATATCGGGCTCGACACCATCCCGGCGTCCTTTGTTGATCGTATAGTAGATATCGCCTTGGGGAGAGATCCGATTGACCACCCGAGCGATGATCACTGAGGCAGGGTCTACAGGGAGGCTGTCGGTAGCATGCAGGTACGGGAGGCGACCATGTGCCTCCGCATCCTGCATCTGCCGAGAGAGGAGCGTATAGGCTGCTCGGAGTCGAGCGTTCTCCCGAAGGAGCTCTTCGTTCTTAGGTCTGAGGTCGATGTAGCTCCACGCCTCGGTCATCAGTTCGCCTACCCGACCGAAGACAGTACTAGTGGCATACCAACCGAGGCTACGTGAATAGAGCGTACCATTGAGGAGCGTACCGAGGGCTATCGCCTCCAAAAGGATGAAGACGAACCAGTGCCGATACTTCTGGAGGAACTCTAGGAGCTTATCCACGGAGACGAAGCTAGGACGAGAGGCTTAGCGGAAGAGGAAGTTGAAGTTATGGACGTTCTTCAGCGCGATACCGGTACCGATAGCGACGGAGTGAAGAGGGTTCTCTGCGATCTTGAACTGCAGGCCAAAGCGCTCACTGAGACGCTTGTCCAGACCACGAAGGAGTGCACCGCCCCCCGTCAGCACGACACCGTTAGCCACGATGTCGGCATAGAGCTCAGGAGGAGTAGCCTCTAGGGTACGTAAGATGGCACTCTCGATCTTCCCGATCGAATTGTCTAGGCATTCGCAGATCTCACGATAGTTGACGTCTACCTTGCGGGGCATGGTGTCCATCATGTTCGCACCCCATACCGTGAAGTCAGCAGGAGCATCGTCGAGGTCGGCATATACCGCTCCTACTTGGATCTTGATCTGCTCGGCGGTACGCTCCCCTACCTTGATCTGATGGCGGTCACGCATGTGGTCCATGATGTCCTGGGTGAGCTCGTCGCCAGCGGTGTCGATCGACTGATCCTCGACGATCCCTCCTAGGGAGATGACGGCGATCTCAGTAGTACCGCCACCTATGTCTACGATCATGTGCCCCTCTGGAGCGAGCACGTCTATGCCGACACCGATAGCAGCGGCCATGGGTTCGTAGATCATGTAGACGTCACGTCCACCTGCATGCTCATTGGAGTCACGGACTGCTCGGATCTCCACCTCCGTACTCCCTGATGGGATACAGACGACCATACGGAGCGAGGGAGTGAACCACCCACGGCGACGGCTGATCATGCGTATCATCCCTCGGATCATATGCTCAGCAGCGTCGAAGTCTGCGATCACGCCTTCCTTCAAGGGGCGGATAGTACGGATATTTGCGTTGCCCTTCTCGTACATCTCACGAGCCTTAGTGCCCACGGCGATCATCTCGCCCGTACGGTTGTCGAAGGCTACTACAGAGGGCTCATCCAGGACGATCTTGTCATCCTTGATGATGATGGTATTGGCAGTACCCAGGTCCATCGCCAGCTCCTGCCTAAAGGAAAAAAGTCCCATGCTTATCTTAGTCGTATTGTCTTAATTCTAATGCTTGAAGTGGCGCACGCCCGTCATCACCATCGCTATGCCGAGGCGGTCAGCAGCGGCGATGCTGTCGGCGTCACGTACAGAGCCCCCGGGCTGCGCTATGGCTGTGATCCCGGCCTCAGCAGCGAGGGTGACACAGTCATCGAAGGGGAAGAAGGCATCACTCGAGAGTACTGCCCCATGGAGGTCAAAGCCGAAGTGGCGAGCCTTCGCAATGGCTTGCTGGAGGGCATCGACACGTGAGGTCTGACCGACGCCCGAGGCGATAAGCTGACCGTCCTTGCTGAGGACGATCGCATTGCTCTTACTATGCTTGACGAGCTTCGTCGCGAAGACGAGGTCGACGAGCTCCTTGTCCGTGGGGGCTACCTTAGTAACGGGCTTCATCTCGGCGCTAGTCTCTACAGCATGGTCGGTCTCCTGAGCGAGCACCCCACCGAGCATCGATCGGTACGACCAGGTAGCGTGGATAGCCTCACGCTGGCGCAGTAGGATGCGGTTCTTCTTGCTCTCGAGGATGGGAAGGGCTTCGGCGGTGAAGTCCGGAGCGATCAGCACCTCGAAGAAGAGCTTATTGATCTCTTCGGCTGTCTCGAGGTCTACGGGGCGATTGGTCACGAGTACGCCTCCGAAGGCGGAGACGGGATCACCAGCCAGAGCAGCCTGCCACGCCTCTAGGAGCGTGGGGCGAGAAGCACAGCCACAGGCGTTGTTGTGCTTGAGGATGGCGAATGTAGGCTCTGAGAAGTCCTGGATAAGCGAGACGGCAGCCTCGATGTCCTGGAGGTTGTTGTAGGAGAGTTCCTTGCCGTGTAGCTGCTCGAAGTAGCGCTCGAGGTCGCCGTAGAAGACCCCCTGCTGATGGGGGTTCTCCCCATAGCGTAGGTGCTTAGCGCCATCAGCGGTGAGGCGAAGGGAGGAGTGCTCTTCCCCATCGAAGTAGCGGAAGATCGCCGAGTCGTAGTGCGAACTGACGGCGAAGGCACGGCGGGCGAAGTGACGACGCTCCTGGAGCGTGGTACGAGCCCCACGAGCGGTGAGGACCTCGTGGAGGGTCGAGTAGTCGGCCTGCGAGGGGACGATGACTACATCCTCGAAGTTCTTAGCAGCGCCACGGATGAGGCTGATACCCCCGATATCGATCTTCTCGATAATGTCTTCTTCGCTAGCGCCAGAGGCGACAGTAGCTTCGAAGGGGTATAGGTCCACGATGACGAGATCAATAAGTGAGAGACCGTATTCAGCGACTTCCCTCTGGTCTGTTTCGTGGCTACGTCGGGCGAGGATACCCCCTTGGATAGCGGGGTGTAAGGTCTTGACTCGGCCACCCAGCATCGAGGGGTACTTGGTCAAGTCTTCGACGGCAACGCATGGGTAGCCCAAGCTCTCGATGAACGCGCTAGTTCCACCGGTCGAGACGAATTCCACTCCCTCCTTGTGAAGGAGCGCTAATATCTCTGCTAGTCCGTCCTTGTGGTACACCGAGATGAGTGCCCTACGTATTACCTTCTCCATGAGTAACTCGTGTATAGTCTTTATTGTGATGTAAATAAGAGCCTGCCTAGCTCGGTGAGTCCCTCGGGGAAGCAACCAAGCTAAGCCACTAAGGCACACAAAAATAAGCTTTTTCTAGCAGTATCTCTGCACCCGAGGCACTTCGGGGAGCGAGAGACCGGCACATCTGCCTCCTAGGGGCGGGCTCTGAGGAAGCTGAGATAGGCCTCTAGGGTCTCGCTGGAGAGCCGTGAGCGGTTCGCCTCCGTGAGGGGAAGAAGGAGCGTCCCTCGGGGGAGCAAGGGGAGAAGGCCACCCTTCTCCTCAGCCCTTCGCCGGTAGGTAGCGACCTCACCCTGAGAGCGGAAGCCACGGATCAAGTAGCCCGTGAGCCCGCTTCTCGGGGGCAAGGCTTCGACACTCAGCGCCCACTGCGTGAAGGTCGAATAGCCGAAGCTCTTGAGGGCAAAGTACACCTCATGAGGCTGGATCTCACCCTCGGGGTAGAGGAGGACAAGACTGGGGACTTCCCCTTCTTCGGCAGGGAAGAAGAGGGGGGCAGTCGGTGCTGTGACCGAGTCCACCCTGGAGGGCTCTTCGGGGGAAGAAGGTCGGAGCCTGCCCTTCAGCTCCCGCCCAGCTCTCAGTCCCTCCAGAAGTGATGAGACATAGGGCAGGAGTTCCTCCCGAGGGTACTGCTCCACGAAGGCCGACAGCTGACGCTCCAGCTGAGCTTCACGGCCAGCGCCAGCCTCGGAGAGGGCGGAGAGCAGGAGCACCTTCGGGCGTAAGTCCTCGGGGATCATGGGGAGCTGGTGAAGGCGCTCCAGTGCTGAGCGCACCCCCTCACGCTCACCCGCTCGGTAGCTGATCCACGCCTCGTCATAGAGTCGCCCTGAGAGCGTGTCCAGCTGGCGAAGCTCGGTGAGATAATCAGCTCGCCCGAGGAGCGAAGCTCGCGGCGACGAGGGGAACTCCCTGACGTAGCGCCTGCGGAGCTCCTCGGCCTTGGCCTCCCGCCCCTGTCGGAGCGCTAGGAGTAGATGCTTATAGTGAGCCTCCTCCCGCTCGGGGAAGAGCGGGTAGTCTCGGATGAGACGAGTATAGAAGAGGTCAGCGTCGGAGAGGAGCTCGAGACGCTCTGAGAGCAGGCCTGCCATCTTGTAGAGAGCCGTAGCGGTACGGGCCGAGAGGCTGTCCTTCGCCTCTCTAGTCAGCGGGAGAGCTCGGAGGTAGAAGGCTCGATCAAGTGAGTCGGTGCCCGCTCCTACTTCTTCAGTCGAAGGCTCGGCTTCGGGAAGGGGAGCATTAGCCTGCCCCATGCGGGGATCCAGTGCAGGGGCACGACGAGCTCTATTCCAGTCATCCGTGAGGGGGCGGTCGCCCCAGCGACTGAGGAAGCGCTGACGTCCCTCGGCGACCTGCCTAGGATCATCGAAGTAGAAGCCTCGCTTCCCCCCTCCCGTCTCGGTGCGGGGACTGAGGTTCGCCCCTCGGTAATTTCTCTCTGGTAGCGGGCTACTCCGACGGGAGCGCACTCGGTCGATGAGGCTATCTATATGGGCTAAGCGGGCGGACTCGGGGAGACTCGCCAGATGGAGGAGGCTATCGGAGCGCCGCACGAGGAGCGCCTCTCCCCGAAGGAGCTGAAGCCCGGGGAGAAGCTCCTTGATACGGGGGTAATGGGGATACTGGGGAGAGAGGGCGGGGAGAGCAAGAGCAAGGGCGTCATGCGCCTCGGGGTAGCGACGCTCCTCGAGAGCCATGAGGCCTAGTTCTGCCCAGGCCGTAGCCCAAGCGTGTCCCTTCTGCTGGGAAGAATCCACCGCTAGCTGTAGGCTCTGCTTCGCCTCAGCTCTGAGCCCTTCGGCGAGGTAGCGCCCAGCGAGCGCCAGATAGACTTCATCTTGATAGGGGGTATAGCGACGCTTGGAGGCAAGAGCCCTCAAGCGTGCACTCCCCCTGTCCCCTTCAGTCCCGAGGGCAAGGCGTCTCAAGTGAGCAGCGAGCTCTAGTGGAGGTAGGGGTGCCGTCCGCTCAGCCCGGGCAAAGGCACGCTCGGCCTCGGCTCGGTGCCCCAGTGCTTCCTCTACTTGCCCGAGCAGGAAGAGGAGCCTGGAGCGAAGGAGGGGGTGCTTCTCCCGCCCAGCGACGAAGCTCAGGTGAGGCAGGGCTTCGGCCTCACGCCCTCGAGCCAGAGAGAGTTCGGCACGGGCCTGATGATAGAGGTAGGGGGCGTGCTTCTCGGAGGTAGCGCCAGCCTCCTCGAGCCGGAGGAGCTCCTCCTCCGCCTCTAGGTAGTCCCCCGAGAGGGTGGCGAGGCGCACGAGCCAGAGACGGGCTATCTCCCACACCTCGGGCTCGGTAGCATAGCGACGGGAGATGTCCTCGAAGGTGGAGCGAGCCTCCCCCAGACGTCCCTCGTAGAGGTAACTGCTCCCGAGCAGGAGCCACGCTTCTGAGAGGGCGGGATTGTACTCGGTCTTTTCCTCCAGGCGCACGGCCTCGCGGTCTCGGCGCCAGCCTGGCGCCTTCTGGGGCTTACGGGTGATGCTGTGCTCACGGATAGCCTTCTCGGCCTTCTCGATCGCACGGGTGAAGTCCCCTGCCTTCTCCCCTCGCTCCAGACGGAGGGCTAAGGGGTCGAGGTAGAGTCGCTCCGAGTAGTCCTCCCGAGTAGCTTCGACGAAGGCTCGGTAGGACGCCTCGTAGGCTTCCCTAGCATTATAGAGTACATTGTAGCGGGTGGTGAAGGCCTGCCAGCCTCGGGTGGCAGCGGTATTAGCTTGGCGGGAGCAAGCAGAGCTGAGGCAGAGGATACCGAGGAGCAGGCAGAGGCTCCCGAGGTGTGCCGTCAGCGATGTAGGCTTCTTTTCCAGAGGAGAGCACTGAGACATTTGCCGAGAGCGAGGAAGAGGAAAAGGAGCAGGATGATGAGGACGCCCGAGGGGACGCTCAGGACGTAATAGCTCAGGAGAAGCCCGCCTACATTCGCCAGAGCGGACAGGATGATCGAGCCGAAGATGATCTGGCGGAAGTCTGAGGTGAAGAGGCCTACCGTCGTCTGAGGGAGCGTGAGTAGACTCAGTAGGAGCATGATGCCCACCGATCGGATCGTCAGTACTAGGCTTACGGCGACGAGCAGGAGGAGGACACGCTCCCAGAGCTCTACCCTCAGCCCCCGCACCCGAGCGAAGTCCGCATCGAAGGCAATATATAGGATACGGCGGTAGCCGAGGACGAAGAGCAGGACCAGCACGAGGGCCAGCGCTCCAAGGGCAATGAGGTCGCCCGAGGTCACGAGGAGGATATTCCCGAAGAGGTATGAGGGCAGGCTCGTGGCGTAGCCTGGGGTCAAGGTCATGAAGAGCACCCCCAGCGCCATACCCAGCGCCCATACGCTGGCGATAGCCGAATCCTCACGGATCCCTTCGCTTCGGCTCAGCTTCCCGATGGAGAAGGCTGCTAGCACGGCTGCTCCCGCAGCCGAGAGGATGGGATTGATGCCCAGGTACAGCCCCAGACCTATCCCCCCAAACGAAGCGTGCGTGATGCCCCCGCTGACGAAGACGATGCGACGCACGACGATGTACGCCCCCACTAGGCCACAGATGACAGCCGTGAGAAGCGAAGCCCCGAGGGCGTTCTGGAAGAACTGGTAGGAGAAGATGCTTGGCATCCCGATGATGGCGACAGATGTCGCTAGGCGATGGCCGTAGCTTCGTGACGGCCGACGATCGCGTGGTAATCTCTATTCTCCGACACGATGAGGTAGAGCTCGGGGCGCAGGCTCTCGGGGAATTCGATCCCACGGAGCTGGAGGCTACGTACCCAGCCAGGTACTTCCTCGGTGTCGAGCGACAGGAGGATCTCGCGGAACTCCTCCACCTCTCCCTCAGCATAGCCTGAGGCCGAGGTACCGACATAGCGGTCGAGCTCCTCGTCGTCGTAGTACTCGATACGCTCACTCACGGCTGCCAGCAGGCTATCGTGCTCACAGGTCAGATGCTGTCCACAGCATCCACCCGAGGGCGGCGTATACTCTTTCTCAGGTTCGACAGCTTCGCCACGAGCGATACGGCGAGCACGCACACGTCCCTGCGCATAGCCTATCAGGGCAGCGAGGATACCGAGGGCGGTCAGAGCGATGAAGATGACTAGGATACTTCCCATTATTCGGTCTATCTATGAGGTATGATATATGATGCTTATCCATAAGTGCATCTGTGCAAAGATAGTTCATTCGCTAGGATCATTCCTCCGGGGCGCAGGGCTCCGACCCTCTGCTCTCCGAGGCTGACGGGGTGGGCGAAGGCTCGTCATTCCCCTACCCTTCTAGCTCAAGGATCTACCAGCTCTACCCCCTTCACCCGTTTACTTTTTTAATTCTTCTTGCCGGAGGAGGGGTATTTTTAAGGGGGAGGAGGCGCTAGTAGCGCTTCGGGAGAGGAAGCAGTAGCGCCTCCGTGGTGGTAGCAGTAGCGCCACTAGCTAACCAGCTAAGCATCCTTCCCTTACCCCCTAGTGACGGGGCGGAGGTGGGAGCCCATTCCTTGCACCCCAGAGACGATACTTCGTCAACATGACAAAAAGAGGTGCCTGCTTGCTAAAATTATTTAGAAAATTGGAGGTTTTTCCGTTACTTTTTCTTATTATATTTGCAACCCCTTAAGTTGCTTTTTTAAGGGTTCTTCGGTTGGATCAGAAGGAAGAAGAGATTGCACAAACTGATACATATACTAAGTAATAATCTACGTATGAAGCAAGCAAGAAAATGGGGTCTCACCCTAGCACTCGCCCTGGTCGCAGGCTGGAGTGCCCTGGCGCAGACCATCAGCTCTCCCAACAAGAGCCTCCAGCTACACTTCTCGATGAGTTCGGACGGTGCTCCTATGTACCGCCTCTCCTTCGCCGATGGGCAGGAGATCATCCGTCCCAGCCATCTGGGTCTGGAGATGACCGACTCGAAGAAGTCCTTCGACAAGGGGCTCGAGGTCACGGGAACAAAGGAATCTACCTTCGATGAGACTTGGAAGCCCGTCTGGGGCGAAGTCAAGTCGATCCGCAACCACTACAACGAACTCCTCGTCACGCTCAAGAAGAAGAGCAACGGCGATCCCATAGCTATCCGCTTCCGTCTCTTCGATGACGGGCTCGGCTTCCGCTATGAGTTCCCCGGTGGCAAGGATCGTAACTTCTACGTCGTCAAGCGTGAGCTCACCGAGTTCGCTATGACGGGCGACCACAAGGCGCACTGGATCCCCGGCGACTACGACACCGAGGAGTACGACTTCCAGCACAGCCGTCTCTCGGAGATCCGTGGCCTATTTGACAAGGCATTCACGGAGAACTGCTCCCAGAAGGCCTTCTCCAAGACTGGTGTCCAGACGCCACTGATGCTCAAGACAGACAAGGGCGTGTACATCAACCTTCATGAAGCTGCTCTTATCGACTTCCCAGCGATCAACCTCGATCTGGACGATAAGACTATGGTCTTCCGTGTCGAACTCACGCCTGACGCTCAGGGCAACCGCGGGCACATCGAAGCGCCTTTCAACACGCCCTGGCGTACCGCTATCGTTAGCCGTGACGCCCGAGACATCCTGGCCTCGAAGCTGACGTACAACCTCAACGAGCCCTGCGCCTACGAGACTACCGACTGGATCAAGCCTATTAAGTATGTAGGGGTCTGGTGGGAGATGATCACTGGCAAGAGCACTTGGGCCTACACCGACGATCTACCTTACGTGAAGATCGGAGAGACCGACTACTCCAAGGTACGCCCCAATGGTAAGCACGCTGCTAATACGAAGCATGTGAAGGAGTACATCGACTTCGCAGCCAAGCACGGCTTCGATGCTGTCCTGGTCGAAGGATGGAACATCGGATGGGAGGATTGGTTCGGTAATAGCAAGGACCGAGTATTTGACTTCGTCACCCCTTACCCCGACTTCGACGTCGCTGAGCTCCGTGATTACGCCAAGAGCAAGGGCGTGAAGCTCATCATGCACCACGAGACTTCCAGCTCGGCATGGAACTATGAGCGTCACATGGAGAAGGCATACAAGTTCATGGCCGACAACGGTTATTCCGCCGTCAAGAGTGGCTATGTGGGGAACATCATCCCCCGAGGGGAATACCACTACGGCCAGAGTATGGTCAACCACTACCTACACGCAGTGAAGGAAGCGGCTAAGCACAAGATCTCCGTCAACGCTCACGAGTCTGTACACATGACAGGCCTCAGTCGTACCTACCCCAACCTCATAGCACAGGAGTCGGCACGTGGCCAGGAGTACCAGGCCTTCGGCGGCAGTAAGCCCAACCATCTGACGGTACTGCCCTTCACCCGCCTGATCGGAGGGCCCATGGACTATACCCCTGGTATCTTCCAAATGGACATCAACAAGTACAATCCCGACAACAACTCTCACGTCAACACAACCATCTGCAATCAGCTCGCCTGCTATGTGACGATGTACAGTCCCCTGCAGATGGCAGCAGACCTCCCCGAGGTGTACGAGAAGCACATGGATGCCTTCCAGTTCATCAAGGACGTGGCTGTAGACTGGGACGACACGAAGATCATCGAGGCTGAGCCAGGTGAGTACATCACGATCGCTCGTAAGGCGAAAAACTCGGACAGCTGGTTCGTCGGCAATGTCGCTGGCTACGACGGACACAAGTCGACCTTCTCGCTTGACTTCCTCGACGCTGGTAAGACCTATACGGCTACCATCTACGCCGATGCCAAGGGGGCAAACTACAAGACCAACCCTGAGGTCTATACCATCCGTAAGGTGAAGGTCAAGAAGGGCTCTAAGCTCTCCCTGCAGTCTGCTCCTGGTGGTGGCTTCGCCATCTCCATCATCCCTAATTCGGGCAAATAATACCTTCGGGCTACTCGCCTCACGTCTCCAACGGCCGAGGCGGGTAGCCCGATCGATCTACTAATCCATCACAAACAGAGTACGTAAAATGAAGAAGATTTTACGCCTTACCTACCTCTGTCTCTCCCTACTCCTACTGGCGGTACCTGCACTGGCGCAGGAGATCCAGATCAAGGGCGTAGTCGTAGACGACAAGGGTGAAGCTGTCATCGGAGCTTCCGTCAAGGTCAAGGAAACACCTCAAGGTGCTATCACCGATATCAACGGAGGATTCACTGTACGAGCTCCTAAGCGCGGACACCTCATCATCTCCAGCATCGGCTATACCACGAAGACCGTACCCCTAGCCTCAGCTACCTTCCCCCTGAAGGTCGTCCTCGAGGAGAGCGCTCAGAGCCTCAAGGAGATCGTAGTCGTCGGCTACGGCTCGATGCAGAAGAAGGACCTCACCGGCTCCGTCAGCTCCATCAACGAGAAGAACTTCCAGAAGGGAGCTATCTCTACGGCTGGCGAACTCCTCGTAGGGAAGGTCGCTGGGGTGCAGATCACCCCTGACGGCTCTCCTGGTGCCGGTGGTCGTATCCGTATCCGTGGCGGTGCTTCGCTCAACGCAAGCAACGACCCACTGATCGTCATCGACGGGGTACCCATCGAGAACACTGCAGTAGCCGGTGCTCCTAGTATCCTCAGCTCTATCAACCCTCAGGACATCGCTTCGATGAACGTGCTGAAGGATGCTTCCGCTACGGCTATCTACGGCTCCCGTGCTTCCAACGGTGTGATCATGATCACCACGAAGCGTGGTAAGGTCGGGCAGAAGACCCAGATCGCTGTCTCCGTGCAGAGCTCGCTCTCCGAAGCTGCTCGCCGTGTACGTGTGCTCTCGGCAGACGAATATCGTGCCCTGATTCAGCGTATCGACCCCGCTTCTGCCTCTAAGCTTGGCACGGCCAATACAGACTGGCAGGATGAGATCTATCAGCTGGCCTACGGCGGTGACTACAACCTCAGCGTCAGCGGTGCAGCAGGCAAGCTCCCCTATCGTGTCTCTACGGGCTTCTACCACCAGCAGGGCGTACTGAAGACCGACCAGATGAACCGTGTCAGCGGTGACTTCAGCATCAATCCTCGCCTCTTCGACAGTCATCTAGCCATCGACGCTAGCGTGAAGGTCACAGCCACGCACAACCGCTTCGCCAACAAGGATGCTATCGGTGCTGCTGTCCAGTTTGACCCCACACGTCCTGTCCGTGACAACGATGCTAAGTTCGCTCCCTTCGGGGGCTACTGGGCTTGGATGGACGGTGCTAACCTTCAGACGCTAGCACCACGCAACCCCGTCGCCCTCCTTCAGCAGAAGGAAGACATCAGCGATGTCTTCCGCACCATCAGCAACCTGAAGCTGGACTACAAGCTCCACTTCCTCCCCGAGCTCAAGCTCAATGTCAACCTCGGCTACGACTACGCCTCCGGTAAGGGGAGCGTCATCATCCCCGCTGCCTCTTCGCTAGGCTGGCAGCGCTTCACCTACAAGCAGGCTGGCAAGCCCGACGAACTGAAGAGTGGGACGAACAACACCTACGACCAGCGTAAGCGTAGCTTGCTCTTTGACTTCTACGCTAACTATGTCAAGGAGTTCTCCTCTATCAAGAGCCGCCTCGATGTCATGGCAGGGTATTCGTACCAGGACTGGAAGACCTACGTCCACAATACGCCTGACTACACCTACGACAAGACGCTGGTCTCGGCTCCTACCTACGAGTACGACTATCCTCAGAATACCCTCGTCTCCTTCTACGGACGTCTGAACTATAGCCTCCTTGATCGCTACCTCCTCACGGCTACCGTCCGTGCTGACGGCTCCTCTCGCTTCAGCAAGGAGAACCGCTGGGGTATCTTCCCTGCTCTGGCTCTAGCTTGGCGTATCAACCAGGAATCCTTCCTCAAGGATACCTACTGGATCGATGACCTGAAGCTTCGCCTCGGTTACGGGGTCACAGGGCAGCAGGACGGTATCGGTAACTACACGTATCTACCCTTCTACCAGCTGAGCACGAACACGGCTCGCTACCAGTTCGGCGACACGTACTACAACATGCTTCGCCCAGCTGCCTACGATGCCAACATCCACTGGGAGCAGACCGCTACCTACAACGTGGGCCTCGACTACAGCTTCATTAAGGGTCGTCTCTCAGGGACACTGGACTTCTATCAGAAGAACACCAGCGACCTCCTGAACGAGATCCCTACTCCCGCTGGGGCGAACTTCTCGAATCGTATCCTGACGAACGTAGGGAACATCACCAGCAAGGGCTTCGAACTTAGCATCAATGCTACACCTGTACAGACGAAGCGTTTCTCCTGGGATGTGAGCTACAACATCAGCTCCAACAGTACCAAGATCACCAAGCTCAACGCCGTCGAGGTACCCGGCTATCAGGGTGTCCCCACCGGTGGTGTGACCGGTGGTACGGGTACTAATGTCCAGATCCACTCCGTAGGCTACGCTCCTGGTACCTTCTTCGTCTACCAGCAGAAGTACGACGCTAATGGCAAGCCTCTGGAAGGCCAGTTCGTCGACCGCAATAACGACGGCGTCATCAACGAGCTCGACAAGTATCGTACGCACAACCCCGAACCAAAGGTCATCATGGGCTTCTCTACTAGCCTCTCGCTCGACCGCTGGACGCTCTCGACCTCGCTCCGTGCTAGCCTCGGGAACTACATCTACGACAACGTCTCCTCGTACATGGCGACGCGTACCGCCGTGCTGAACTCGGGCCAGTACTTCCGCAATACTACTCCTGAGATCAATGCTTCGGACTTCAAGAACAGCAACGACAAGCAGATCATCTCGGACTACTACCTGCACAAGGCATCGTTCCTCAAGATGGACAATCTCTCCCTCAGCTACGACTTTGGGCGAATCCTTGGGCGTGCTAACCTCCGTGCTTCAGCTACGGTACAGAATGTCTTCACCCTCTCTCCCTACAAGGGTCTTGACCCTGAGCGGGCCATCGACTTCAGCCTGTACCCCATCCCACGCACCTACACGCTCAACCTATCTCTCTCACTCTAATGCCTAGCTAATCATGAGTACAAATAAGAAGATGCTTCGCCGTAGCTTCACGGCGCTGGGGCTTATCGGTGCGCTCGGCCTTAGCTCTTGTGTCAAGGACCTTGACCGCTTCCCCACCAACGGCGATACAAATAAGACGATCTACTCCTCACCAGAGAAGACCCTTCAGGCCTTCGCTAAGGTCTACGGTGCCTTCGGCCTCACGGGTAATGGTGGCGACGACAAGAAAGACCATAACGGAGGCGATATCGCAGGGATCGACGAAGGTACGAGCGACTTCGTTCGTGGCCTGTTCAACCTCCAGGAGCTCCCAACGGAGACAGCTATCTGTGCTTGGGGTGACGGCGGGGTACCAGACTTCCACGCCTTCTCGTGGTCGGCTTCTAATCCGATCCTACGAGGCTTCTACTACCGCTCTATTTACCAGATCAAGTTAGCTTCGGAGTTCCTCAAGAACACTGAGGATCAGAGCTCGGATGCTACCGTCCGCACCTACCGTGCTGAGGCTCGCTTCCTGAGAGCTTATCAGTACTGGGTGCTGATGGATCTCTTCGGCAATCCTCCTTTCATCGACGAGTCTACCCCCACGGGTAAGGTCTATCCTCGTCAGATTAGCCGTAAGGAGCTCTTCTCCTACGTCGAGTCTGAGCTGAAGGCTATTGAGTCCGACCTCAAGGCACCTAAGGCTAATGTCTACGGCCGTGCTGACCAGGCTACGGCTTGGGCGCTCCTCTCCCGTCTGTACCTCAATGCAGAGGTCTACACCGGTACCGAGCGCTACGCCGATGCAGCAGCGTATGCTGAGCGTGTGATCGCTTCGGGCAAGTACAGCCTACACACCGACTACGCTCGTCTCTTCCTAGCGGACAACCACCTCAATAATCCTGAGGTCCTGCTCTCCGTCAATTACGACGGACAGCGCTCGCAGAACTGGGGCGGTATGACCTTCCTCATCAACTCCTCTACCGGAGGTGACGCTAAGAAGGCAACGGGTGTGAACATGGGTGTCAATGGTGGCTGGAACGGCAATCGTGCTACAGCAGGCCTGCTCAACCTCTTCGGTGGTAATCTGGCTACCGACAAGCGTGCCCTCATCAAGGCTGTAGGCTCGGGCGAGATCAATTCGGTGACGGAGTTCAATCAAGGAGTCTACGTCTACAAGTTCCGCAATGTCACCAGCACTGGCGCTAACGGCAGCAACGGCGACCATGCAGACACGGACTTCCCACTCTTCCGTCTGGCTGAGCTGTACCTCAACTTCGCCGAAGCTGCCGTGCGTGGCAAGGCTGACGCTACGAAGGGTCTCACCTACCTCAACCTTGTCCGTGCTCGTGCTTACGGCTCGGCTGTGGGCAACTATTCTGCACTTCCCGCCCTCACTGAGATCCTCGCTGAGCGTGGTCGTGAGTTCTACTGGGAAGGTCAGCGTCGTACGGACCTGATTCGTTTCGGTAAGTTCACCTCCGGCGACTATGTCTGGCCTTGGAAGGCTGGTGTGAAGGAAGGGAAGGCTTCGGATGCTTACCGCCAGCTCTACCCCATCCCCGCCGACGATATTCAGGCCAATCCTGAGAACCTTCGTCAGAATCCGAACTACTAGTCTCGGCTTCGGACGCTCGTTCTGATACGACTTCGCCCCCTCACTCCTATCGCTGGAGTGAGGGGGCGAATGTTTTTCCGTCTCTGAGCCTGATTACTTCGGGAGCAAATAGATCAATTGCGCCCTCGACCCATACCGCTCCAAGCGTCCTTCCTCAGCGAAGGCACGGAGCTCCATCCTTGCAGCCGTTGGGGAGAGTGCTACCAGGCTCTGATATTCCTTGACGCGCATCATCCCGTGGCTTCGGAGGAAGGCCTTCGCCACTTCCCATCGTCCGTCCCGCCCCTTCGATGGACTCACGTAGCCAGGGCATTTCTTTCGCTTCAGATGACAAGCCCCTGCCGTGGCGCCTATCAGCCTCTTGTCGGGGCGAAAGGCTATTCCCGAGACCCGAAGACTCGCTACATTGCGTCGTCCTCCTTCGCTCTCCTCGGGCTCAATATCCCTTCGGTAAGCGAGCTTAGCGGTGAAAGCGCCGAGCCCCTCAATGCGGACCGAGTACCCTTCGGCAAGGCTTCCGCTGAGCTCATCGACGAGCAAGGCGACGATCCCTTCGATCTCGGCGCTAGCGAAGGTCGTACCTCGGGCAATTCGTTCAGCTAGTTGGCCTAAGGTTACGGTTCCCTCGACGAGCATTCTTGGTGCATGTCGTCGCTTCCCACGCCCGAATTGCTCGGGCAATTCTCTCATGATGTACTTAGCCATACGTTTGGTTTTAGAAGGCAATGTTTCTCAAATGGTCGGGCGAGTCCTCTTCTTCCGAAGCCCTCTTTAGCAGAAGGCGCTAGCTTTCACCGCAGAAGGTGCCAGCCTTTATAAAGGAATTCCACAGCTTCTACAGCAGATTCCGAAGGCCTTCACAGTAGCAAACGCAAGCATCTACATTAGAAGCCTACCGCTTTGACAGTAGAAGGAAACCCGCTCTTCAATAGCAAAAGTAGGCAACTTACTGCAAGAAACCTATAAAGTGCCTTATGAAAAATTAAATCTACGTTCGTCGCTCCACAAAGCCACGTTCGTAGTTTCATTAAGCGACAGACGTCGTTTTATTGAGCTACGTTCGTCGCTCCAACTTTTCCTATATTATTTTGCATCTATTCTTTGATCACTTCGCCCTTTTCGTTCCCCTACCTTCCCCCTTCTCCGAAGGAAGACAGCGAGAGAAGAAGCTGAGCCTTCGGTCGAATCTTCCCCTTCTCCCGAGGCAAGATGAAGGAAGACGGAGGAAGGAAACCCGCTTCTTCACCTTGGATAAGCGGTTAGCTTCCCTCTCTCTTGCCTTCTCCCTGCACTTTTTCACCAGAGAAGCCCGCAGGCTTCAGCTTTGAGCGAAGAGGCGTATCTTTGTGACGGCTTTAGCGCCCCTAAAAGACTATAGATGAATAAAAATATTACCCGCATCGCCCTCACAGGCGGTCCTTGCGCCGGCAAGACGACAGCCCTGGCGCAAATCATTGAGCACTTCAGCGATCTTGGCTACCTTGTCTACGCCTTGCCCGAGACACCGACGCTCTTCAATAACGCATCGATCAACTTCGCTACCCCCGATCGCCAGTACTTCTACAATATCGAGAAGGCCGTCCTGAAGTATCAAATCCAGATGGAAGATACCTTCCTCGAGCTGGCCCACGCTGCGTCGCACCCCGTACTTATCATCTCCGACCGCGGGACAATGGATATCTCCAACTACGTCGAGCGGACAATGTGGCAGGCAATGCTCGACGAACTCGGGCTCTCCGAAGTCAAGATCCGTGACGCTCGCTATGACGCCGTCATCCACATGGTCACTGCAGCGCAAGGGGCAGAAGAATTCTACACCCTCGAGACCAATAGCTTCCGAGGCGAAACCATCGAAGAAGCCCGCGACTTAGACGCTCGTATCCTCAAGGCTTGGACGGGGCATCCCCACCTACATATCGTAGAAAACAACGTCGACTTCCAAGTCAAGATCCGCCAAGTCCTTGATGCCATCCACGAGACACTAGGCGACGACCCAGCGACCTTCAGCGACATCCGCCGTCGCTTCCTCGTACACGTGACCGGCGAAATACCTTACGGCGTCGAGACCGACCTCTACCAAGCATATCTCGATCAAGAAGACGGCTCCAGCATCCGTATCCGTAAGCGTGGCCTCCGTGGGAACTACGTCTACTTCATGACCCGTAAGAGCCCCGTCGAATCACAGCAGATCATCACCGAGCGACAAATAGGTCCCGACGAATATGTATCGTATCTCAACTCGATTTCTTCGCTTGACGAAGTGCTCGTGCATAAGCTTCGTCGTAGCTTTGTATGGGCCAAGCAGTACTTTGAAGTAGATGACTTCATCGAGCCACGTCGTGATTATCAGATATTAGAGATCTCTTGTGCGCCGGATCTAGAGATCAAGTTCCCGCCCTTCATCGAAGTGATCCAAGAGATCACAGGCGATCCCCTCTACGTCCGCCTCTAGCCCGAGGTAAACTAGTGGACATGCACTGACCAATCTCCCAACATTTATGCTATCGAATACATCTCTGCTGGGCAATTCTCTCTTTGGGCGCTATCTGCAACGCTTATATCAGCAGCGTTTCTTTGCTCTCCTGCTCTTACTCCTACAGCTATGGGTTGCGGGAGACTACTACTTAGACCAGGGTCGACTACCTTACGAGGGTGAGATCATCTATCAGACGCTAAGCCTCTTGACATGGTCAGCTCTACCGACACTCATCGTAGCACTGGCTCCCTATCGTTGGCTTCGAGGTCTTCTTCAGGGGATCACGCTCTTCGTCTATGGGTATCTTCTGCTCTTCGAATCCTTCCTTGTCTTCTCTTATAGCTCGGTATACACGGACAGCATTGCGCTAAACATCCTGTCGACTAACCCAGGAGAAGCCACCGCTTTCCTTGAAAACCTCAACTATAAGGTATTCCTCCTTCCCCTCTTTGCGCTGATCGTCCTCCTGGGTCTTTATTTCTGGAGCGCCCGTCGCTGGGGAAAGGGCGTGGGTTCGCCTGTGATCCGAGTCATCTTCTTCGGAGTACTCCTAGTGACTCTGCCGGTATCGGCCTTCTTCGTACAGCCAGCACAGCGCTCGGTCGCTAGCTATCTCTACATGGCTCCCGTCGAACGAATCTACCGAGGTACGACCAATTGCATCAAGGATGCCGAAGAACTTGCGAAGTATAGTGCCGAAGCTCGCCTCATCAATGTCGGTACCATCGAGCATACTCGTGATATGAAGGGGATCAATGTCATCATAGTCCTCGGCGAATCTATGCGACGAGACTACATGCATTGCTATGGTTATCCGCTCCCTAATACACCACATCAGGACTCGCTTGCTAAGACAGGTGACCTGGTACTCTTCACGGATGCTGTCTCTTCTGCAGCTTGGACTACGAGCTCCATCTCTGAGAGTATGACCTTCTATTCTCGTGAAGGAAAGGAGAAGGAATGGTATAAGTACCCCACACTTCCTCTGATGCTCTCGAAGGCTGGCTACTATACCTATTGGGTCAGTAACCAAGAGAAGCAGGGTTCGGGCGTGCAAATGATACCGACGATAGCCGCTACCGCAGACAGCACTCGCTTTGTTCGCAACCGCACTTACGGCGACTGGAACATCTCGCTAGATAGTGATATCCTCCCTCTTCTATTGGACCGCACGACGATCCCTCAGAGAAGTGACCGCTCGGAGTTCTGTGAAGTCATCCATCTCATGGGGTCACACAGCCCCTTCACAGAGCGCTACATCCATGAAAAAGCAGCATTCAGCACGAAGGATCTTCCAAAGAACCTCCCCAATGGAATGCCTACACCTACGGACGATAAGCGTCGTGGAGTCATCTGTGACTATGTGAACTCCATCCATTATAATGACCAGATCATCTCGCAGATCATTCAGCGCTATAGCACGACACCTACTATCCTCGTCTACCTTTCAGATCATGGACAGGCTGTCTTCGAGAATCCTCAGCGTCCAGACTATTGTGAGCACGAGGTCTCTCGCCCAGGGGTGACGATCCCGCTGATGGTATATGTCTCGCCCGTGCTTCGTCAGGAGCGCCCCGAGATCTATGCAGAGATCGTCGCTGCTAAGGATAGGAAGATCATGACTGACCTACTCTCCAACTCGATCTGTGGCCTCCTCGGAATCAAGACTAAGTACTATGATCCTCGTCTTGACTTCTTCTCAAACCAGTACAACAATTCCCGCAAGCGCCTCGTACAAGCATATGACGGACAGATGATGGAATTCTAGCGACAAGCCCCTTCGTTACTTCGGTAGCGAAGGGGCTTATTCTATCCCCACGTTGGCCGTAAAAGAAGAGCATAGCTCTATGAATCGCCAAGGGGAAGGCGGGAAGAAGGAGGCAAAATGTATAGAAAAACCCCGAGCGTCTACCTGTAGACGCTCGGGGTTTTTCTATATAGTCGGGAGGAGTCAGCGGGTGACTACTTCTCGAGGAGCTCGAGGGTGGAGAGCTTGTAGACAACAGAGGCCTGGATCATCTGCTGTGCTTGCTCGGCATCTGCCATGAGAAGCGATTCGCCATAAGCCTGATTGTAGTACTCACGTGCCTGCTTGTAGTCCTTCAGTTCACGGTAGGAGTCGCCCGCCATGACGAGGAAGTTGATCTTATTCATCAGGACTGTCTCGCTGGGGATAGCCTTCTGGAGCCAAGCGATCGCCTGCTTGTGGTCGGCAGGTGTCAGCTTGTTGCCGGCGGCATTGTAGAGCGACTGAGCAGCGATACCATAGTCGGCAGCGTTGGCATCTTCGCCAAGGCCGTCGAGGTAGCTAGACATGAGCTGGATATAGCGGGCTACGTCCTTGCTCTTGTATATAGCATAGAGGGCGCCGTAATAGTCAACAGACTTCTGATAGGGTGTCACCTTCTTGAACTTGATCACATCATACGCCTTCTTGTAGTCGGTGCGGATCTTCTCGAGATAGGTCTTGTAGGACTCATCACCCTTCTTGACGAGCTCGAGCATACGTTCGTCGTTCTTCTCGATGACGTAATAGGCTGCGGGCTCGCCCACAGCTGCGATCCACTCATCCAGATGAGCGTTGATGTACTCGACGACACGAGCGACCTCATCGGCATCATCTCCGCCGAGATTGCTGATGATCAGGTAGTCTTTCTTATTGATCAGGCTACCATCTGCCATCTTCTTGGAGAGGTATTCCTTGTAGATCTTGCGGACACGTACGACCCACTTCTCGGCATCCATACCGTCCTGCGTGGTGAGGAAGCGTGGAGCCATGGTCAGAAGTTCCTGCTGGATCTTCAGATCATTGGGGTGTGCACGATATTCTTTGTAGAGATCGTCGAAGCCTTTCACTTCACCGACGGCGGTCTTTGCCATCTCGAGAAGTTCGTCTGCCTTCATGAAGCCGACGTTTATCTGGATAGCCTTGCCGTCGCTGGCAATAATCCCGAGGGTGGGGAAGGCTTCGATCTTGTACTTTTTCGCAATCTCGACGTTCTCAGGAGCTTCTGCGTCGAGCTGAAGATTGATGAACTTGGCGTTGAAGAAGGCGCCCACTTCAGGCTGAGTGAAGATAGTCTTCTCCATCTTCTTACAGGGGACGCACCACGTGGCATAGAAGTCCACGAAGAGTGGCTTGCCTTGGCGCTGAGCTTCTGCCTGTGCTTCGGCGAAGGAACCCTTGAAGAAACGGATGCCAGTAGCCTCTTGTGCGGAGCCGATCGCAATGGACAAGAGCGCTACGACCACTAAGGTCACATACTTGATATATCTCATAGGGAGCGAGTATTATTCTTCGTCTTGGATGATGAAGGTGAAGAGGCCACGGAGCTCACGGCTGTGGCTCTCGTTGTAGACCCGTAGATTGACGGTGTACTTGCCGTTGGGCAGGGTCTGGACGGCCGAAGGGAAGAGGTTGATGGTACCACCATTGACGGTGACTTTACCGTCCTTGACAGCGGCAGCGAACTTAGCAACGTCGCCTCCATCAGCGACATCGACGCTGAGGAACTCGTAGTTCACGGGGTTAGTACCTGAGACGCCCTGGATACGCTGCGAAGTCCAGGGGGCGGGATACTCACGCTTGAGGCTGTGTGGGTCGTCATCGGGGACGGTGCGATAGACCTTCAGCGCCTTGGCTGCGAAGGTCGCATGTGTCGCGTCAAGGTAACCCACGGCGACTTTACGGCACGAAGGCAGAGCAAGTGCTAGAAAAGTCACGAGGAACAGGCTATAAATGGATCTTGCTTTCATCGTAAGGAGAGATTAGAAGTCCGTAGGCGTGAAGTCGTACTGCAGGGAGTGGACGACGCCCGTACGTGTCTGGATGTTGTGAGAAGCGATATCTCGGGAGATCGTCGTCGTAGGAGAGACGATGTGCAAACGGTTAGCTCCGGCCCCCGCTACACCCGCATAGGTGTCACGGAAGGTATAGAGCCAAAGTTGCTTACCTGAAGCCATGGTGTAGGTCTTACCACCCGTACCAATGGCCTTCCCGTCAGCGGACTTGCGCCCTGCGGGGAAGTCCTCGAGCAGTAGCTTCTCCTTGGGGATGACACAGTCGAGGATGAGGCTACGACAAGTCGCTACACTCATACGATCTATGAGCTTCATCGTCTCCTCTTCTGTGAGCTTGCTGGGGTCGACTGCATTCTCTGGGGATTCGGATCCATCGGTCTTGATGCCGTAGGTACGGAAGAGATAGCGACGGATACTATGATTCGTGATCCCGAGGAAGGTGATATTCGGCCCGAACTCCGTGCTCTTGCCTTGGAAGAGATCTTCTAGGCCGGCACGCTTGGCCATATAGACCAGGTAGCTCCAATTGTAGCTGTCGGTCTGGAAATACTCCCACATCGTCGTGTCATGATAGCCCTTGGCCTTGCCTGTCTCGACAAAGTCGTACTTGGTACAGGAAGAGAAGAGCGAGAGGACGAAGAGTGCGAGTAGATATAGTGGATGCTTGATCGTTCGCATGATAGATAGAGCTTAGAGAAGTACTACATGTAGCGGAACCAATATGGGCGCTGGAGGATGAGTCCATTGATGACCTTGCCGTCCTTATCACGCTGAGCGCTCGACGGAATGGGTAGACACAGCGCACCGCCAGCGATATCTGCAGCGGTGAGTGATGGGAACTTACCCATGAGCTCTGTACGATGGTAGCCGTTGCGCAGTATGTCATAGTAGCGGCTATCATTCTCTAGGATGAACTCACGTTCACGCTCGTGGAAGATCGCCTTCTTGAGATCGCTCTCCCCAGCAGCTGGATAAGCGGTCGCACCAGCACGAGAGCGGATACGATTGAGGTCGGAGGTAGCGGAGGAAGTATCGCCTAGCTTGGCCGAACATTCAGCACGAAGCAGGTAGACATCCGCTAGACGCCAGTAGACATAGTTCGCATTGATGCTGAGGAAGCTCTTACCCGACTCAGCACTCTGATCGACAGTGAAGACCGCATTACGGAACTTGTAGGGCACAGCATAGTTCACACCCGAGACTTCGTGGTCGGTATCGAACTCATAGAAGAAGGCTGTACGACGTGCGTCATCAGCATCGGGGTAAAGCTTCTCTATGGTAGATTTCTTCAGACGGAAGGCAGCCTGGGCTAGATCACCCTGAGTAAGCGTGCTGTTGACTGGCCAAGTGGCGAAGAGATTAGCTACTTCGTTCTTCGAGGTAGACTCATTGCCTCGGCTCTTGTCATAGACGAGCGAGAAGATTTCTTCTGGGTTCGACGCATTAGGATCAGAGAGTAGCTGGCAGAGCTGGTCGGGGGTAGAGACGAGACTATAGGCACCCGTCTCGCCGTTGATGACCTTCGAAGCGAACTCTACACTCTTACGATAGGCGGCATTAGCATCTACTGAGGTGTCACCATACAGCTCAGCCATGCTCCCCTTCCATGCATAGAGGTGGGCAAGTAGCGTAGCAGAGTTCCCCTTGCTCCCGTACTGCTTGTAGGTGGCAAGGTTACCTGAGGTCGTGCGAAGCTTGTCATAAGTAGGCAGTAGCTCGAAGGCCTTGAGCGCATGCTCTATACCTGCGTCGATGACTTGCTGTTGTGTCGAGAGTCCGTACAGCTTAAGATCCTTGGCATTGGCCGTAATGACGGCCTGACCATAAGCACGTGAGAGCATGAAGTAGCCGAAACCAAGAGCGAAGTGCGCCTGTCCGACGTGGTATGCATAGCGATCTTCGGAGAGTCCCTGCGTCTTGCCGATGTTGTCAAGCAGTAGGTTAGCCTCGAATATCATGCGATAGACGTACTCCCAGTCCGCAGCGGCCTGGATGATCGTACGAGGGTTGCCCTCACGGAGCTGCCCATCGTCCTGCGTCTCATCTGCTAAGAGGCCGATCTTCGTGAGTGGTGAGAAGGCATCCATACAGTTGTCGAGGTAGAAGTGTATGGTGCTCGTCGTGGTGTTGAGCTCAGCCTCGGTGGAGAATGCATTGCTGTAGGTGATGGCATTCTCGGGCGTCAGGTCGAGCTTGCACGAAGAAGCAAGCAGGCTGAGCGCCAGGGCGGGTAGGATATAGCGTTTCATCAGAACTTCAGATTGAGACCAAGAGTAAGCTTTCTATTGAGCGGATACATGCGCCCAGTATCCTTACCCGTAGCAGGATCAACGATCTCGGGGTCGAGTCCCGAGTAATTCGTCAGGAGGAAGAGGTTCTCTCCGGCCAGATATACACGCACATCCTTCATGCGGAGGCGCTTGGTCCAGCTATCGGGGAGCGTATAGGAGAGGCTGAGTTGCTTCAGACGGAGGTAGCTCACACGTTCGATATTGGAGTCGATATCCCCATCGAACTGGCCAGTGTAGCCGTCATCGGCAAATTCTAGCGATGGATACTGCGTCTCATCACCAGGCTTCTGCCAGAAGGTAGCACGAGAGAAGTCGTTCATCACGACACCAAACTTCTTGTTGAAGAGGAAGGCGCCGTTCTTCACCATATTCATCATGCGCTGGTCGATGGTATATGTCAGCAGGACATTCAGTGCAAGACGCTTGTAGGTGAAGGTATTCGTGATCCCCCCGTAGGCTTTCGGCAGAGCACTACCAGCATAGTAGAGGTCTTCGCTATTGATATAGCCGTCGCCATTCTGGTCCTTGATCTTGCGAGCACCGACACGTAGAGGGTAAGCTAGCGAACCAAAGGAGAGCGGTACACGCTGACCAGTCTGGTCGTAGTAGTAAGGGATGTCGGATTCACGCTGTACGAGACCTTCGTCCTTATAGGTATAGATCCCGTAGATAGGGCGACCGAGCACCTTGTCACCGAGGTCCTTGCCGTCGTATGAAGCGAGGAAGCGGTTCCAGTTGCGTGCGATGTTGAAGCGAAGATTCCAAGAGAAGTCCTTGCGACGCATGAGATCGGCCGAGAGATCTAGTTCAAGACCTTCGTTGGAGATAGCAGAAGCGTTCGTCCACGTCGTCTTGGAGATGAAGAAGTTACCTGGAGTGGGCACCTGCATCAGTAGATCATACGAGTACTTATAGTAGTAGTCGAGCTTGACCTTGAAGCGATAGTTGAAGAGGTCTACGTCCAGACCGAGGTCGTACTGGTCGCTCTTCTCCCAGGTCAGATGGCTATTGGCCATAGCGCTGGGCTGAAGACCGGGCTGACCTAAGAAGGAATTCGACTCCTCCATCAGGCCATGTGCCAGGTACGCTTCTTGGAACTTCTGCCCGCTCTTACCCCATGAAGCACGGAGCTTACCAAAGCTGAGGAACCAGAAGTCACGCATGAAATTCTCCTTGGAGAAGGCCCATGCAGCACCGAGTGAAGGGAATGCAGCCCAGCGTACATCGCGACCAAAGACGGAAGATCCATCATAGCGGAGCGAAGCTTCGAGCATGTAGCGCTTGTCGAAGTTGTAAGCGACACGGCCTAGATAGCTCAGCATGATCTGCTCCTGTCGGTCCGTGGTCACACGCTGCAGGTATTCGTCACGCCCTTCTATGGAGCGAGCCTGGGGCCATCCATCGCCGATCTCGTAGATTTTATTCGTTGGACCACCGGCGGCTTTCCCCTTGATGTTCTCCATCAAGTCGTAAGTCGTAGTGATCCCGGCCATGACGTCGAAGTTGTGGCGGTCACGTAGGCTGAAGCGGTACGAGAGAATATTCTCCCACTGAAGCATAGCTACCATCGAGCGAGAAGCTTCGACGGAGGAGAGATTATTGTTGTTGAGGTAGGAGGGACGGAAGACGTGGTTGTTGGAGAAGTACGCATCGCCCGAAGCTGACGTAGCAAACTTCAGCCCAGAGATAGGAGTGTAGTCGAGACCGACGGAGAGTCGGGCGTTGAACATCCCATTACGAGCCCGCACATCACGGATCTTCTGGAGCGTGAGTTTCTCTGCGATCGAGCCACGTCCAGGATAAACCGAAGGCGTTTCCTTGGGGTCGACGTCGAGCCCTTGGATATTGGAGCCACTGATAGCGTCTTGTTTGTTGTAGGCTAGATTGAGACGAGTGAAGGCATTTACCTTAGGTGTGAGGCGTAGATCAAGGTTGGAGAGGAAGCTCAGACGCTTGAATCCCGAGTTGATCTGTATCCCACGCTCGTCGTAGAGGCCTGCACTGACGAGGTAGCGTACATTGTCATTCCCACCCGATGCATAGAGATCACCGGAGCTGACACGACCGATCTGGAAGATATACTTCCACCAGTTCGTATCATTGTTATAGAAGCTATTGAGTGAGTCTTGCGCTGAGGCAGGGGGCTGATTATCCTTAGAGAGGACATTACCATTACCCCAGAAGTAGTCGTAAGCACCGTCGAGCGTGGGCTCCCATCCATAAGACTGGCCGTAGCTACGTGGTAGGAGGTAGCGGTTCGTCGTATAGTCGTTGTGCCCGATACGCTGATAGCGAGCCAGGAGGTTGTGTACCAGGCGCTCGCCATGTCCACGCATCTGCAGAGGCGTAGCAGGAAGGAAGGAGATCGACTGCGAGAAGTTGAGCCCGAACTCTGCCTTACCCGACTTCCCCTTCTTCGTAGTGATGAGGATGACCCCATTACCCGAACGGGAGCCATAGAGCGAAGCCGAGGCAGCGTCCTTCAGTACTTCCACCGACTCGATGGTCGAAGGATCAAGTCCCGCTAGCGCATTGATCCCACCGGTAGCTTCTGCAGAGACCTTGGAGAGTGGCACTCCGTCGACGACGTAGAGCGGTGAGCCGTCGTTGATCCCTTGGTCATTGAGCGAACTAATCCCACGTATATTGATGCGTGTACCACCGCCACCAGGCGAGCCGGACTGGTTGGTCACCGAGAGCCCTGACATCTGTCCCTGCAGGAGTGACTGCAGACTAGGAGCGGGAGCATCCTTGAGCTGGTCAGCCTTGATAGAACTCACAGCCCCGACAAGCTCGCGGGTATTGCGTCGACCATAGGCAATGACGGTGACGCCATCAAGAGATTTGACATTTTCTTTCAGGACAATCGCCACGGGACTGCCTGCAGTGAAGGCGGCGCTACCATCATAGTAGCCGACGAAGCTCACTTGGACTTCGCCCGCTTGCTTATCTGTCTGGATGGCGAAACGCCCTTCGACGTCGGTCTGTGTCCCGAGCTTCGTGCCCTTGATACGGACATTCGCTCCGATGACAGCTTCACCTCGGGCGTCCTTTACGGTACCCGTGACTTGGCCCTTAGCGGTAGCTTGCTGCTGGGGACGGAAGATGCGGATCGTCTTGCCGTCTACTGCGAAGACGAATGGCGTGCCCTTGAGGAGGCCTTCTACGGCCTTCTCGGGAGTCACCTCATCGAAGGAGACGGTCGCCTTGTAGCCCGCAGTACGGAGCTCAGGCTCATAGTCGATCTTGTAGCCTGAGTTCTTAGCGATGAAATCAAGGATAGAGGCGATCTCTTTATCCTTGAAGGAGATCGAAACGGTCGGCACAGGGCTCTGGCTCCAGCTCGCAATAGGCGAAGAGAGTCCAAGAGCACACAGGCAAAGCCCAAGGGCTAAGCGCCGGCGTATACTACTGGATAGATGTCGCATGGAGGATAGGTATAGGTATGACTTATCTATTATCGGTGTGATGATATCGGAGGAGTAAGGCACCCCTCGTGGTGACTCTCGGGATCAACTGTGGGATGATCCCGAGAGTCTATACATGAGGCTATCTAAGCGATACAGGCTGTGATATAGGGAGTGTGTGCTTGAGGCGGGGAGCTCTTCTTAGTGCTCCCAGGTCTTTGCTTCGGGAGCGATGCTCTTGACTACGATGTCTCGGCGCTTGCCTTCGTCGAGGAGCTTCTTCAGCAGAGCCGAGAGATCCTGAGCCGTGACGGCAGAGATCTTGACGGACTCCAGAGGAGTGCCCTTCTTCGAGAGGTCTGGTGCCTTGCCCGTCTCAGCATAACTATTGAGCAGTGCAATCCAAACGCCGAGTCCCATCTCGTCACCCGAAGCCTTTTCTTCTGCTTCTTCGTCGAGGACTTGAGGTATGTGCACCTTCTTGTACTCGTCACGATCGATCCCACCGGCTGCGATAGAGCGGAGGATCTCATAGGTGCGAGCCTTGAGGTGGTCAGCCTTAGCCCGTGAAGTGATGAAGTGAATGGAGAGACTAGCGTTAGCGACGGGATCGTCTGTATAATTTGTCTTGACGGCGATGCTGTAGGTCCCTTGCTCCTTCTCACGAAGTTCGTCGAAGAGACGGTTCTGAAGCAGAGGCTCCAGCAGGCCAAGGGCGAGGCGCTCACGCTCACTGAGCTTCTTGTCCCCGATGAAGGAGAGCTCGACTTCACCGAGATCCCCCTCGGTATCTACTTCGAAGGTGCGCTCGATGACACGCTCACGAGAGCTGTGATCACGGATCGTGTAGGTGCGACGTGGTGCCTTGGGATTGCCGGGTAGGGCTGCCAGATAGGTCGTGACGATACGCTTGGCTTCGGCTTCGCTGATATCCCCGACGAGACAGCCCGCCATCTGGGAGGCATCGCCGAAGTGCTCGGCGTAGAGTCGGGGCAGATCGCTCAGCTTCATCTTGTCATAGAAGGACTGATCTTCACGAGGATTGGCCTCGGTGATGGGATTCAGGAGCTCACGTATCTCACGATCGACCGCCTCACGTCCTTGCTGTGGCTGTGAGGCATATATATAGCGCTTACGCTGGAGCCACTTGTCGAAGATCCGCTGATCGAAGCGCTGCTTATTCAGTACAAGATAGAGGTAGGAGAAGAGATCGTCCACGCCGTCGGTCTTGCTACGTGCCTGTATCCCGTCGATATATTCGGTGATGGAGAGATTGACTTCCATTGGGCGGGAGCGAAGCCACTGGGCGAGCTGATTGCGGTCGTACTTGTAGAGACCAGATGCCATGATGAGGCTCTGCATCGCAGAGAAGGAAGGCAGATCCTGTGGCTTGACGATGGACTGACCACCCTTAGCCGAGGCCAGGAAGAGTACTTCACCCTTGAGCTCCTTAGGCAGATGTTTGTAGAGGATCTTCATGCCATTGGAGAGCGTCCATTCCGTAGCGCCGAGCGAAGGTATCTTCTTCTCACGGGTGATCTTCCCTACAGGTAGCTTGAAGTCGATAAGCTTCGTGATGGGCTTGGAGTCGCTAGCGTCTAGGTCGAGTACCGTACTCTTGTTCACCGCAAGCTCATCACGGAAGGTTTCCTCCGAGATAGCCGAGGCGGTAGGACTATCCGTGTAGGCGACGAATGCAAGATTGCGGGTGCTACCCAGACGCTCGCCGAGCCAAGACTGCATATCCTCTGCCTCCAGCTCTACCAGTGTCTCGAGGTTGTCCTCGAGCTGCTGGCGGAACTCTCGCATAGGAGTACCATAGAGGTAATTATTCCGGTAAATATCGATGAAGTTCTGTGGCGTGCCGAGCCCCTTATCGTCGCTGAGCACTTCCTTCATTCCTTCGTAGAGCTTCTGCTTCTCTGCCTCGAAGTCTTCCTTGCTAAAGCCTTCGACACTCATCTTGGTGCGGGCGAAGAGTACCTGCTGAAGAGCCTCTTCATCTTGGCCAGCGTAGGGCACGAAGTCCCAGGCGAACTGGGCGTATCCACGTACCAGCGGGGAGTAACTGACGGAAGCAGCGATGAAGGCTTCAGCACCACGATTCCTCAGACGTGCGAAGTGCTGAGGTGCAAGAGTATTAAAGAGCTGACCGAGGAGATAGTCCTTCGTTGCCTCTTCTGTAGAGCGGTTGGTAGGAGTAGCTACGCGCTGATAGAGACCATACGAATGAGAGCGGTTCTCCTTATCGATGAAGCGGTAGTAGAGGGGGCCGACATTATCGTCGATGGAGAAGGCAGGACGAGCCTTAGCATTACGAGGAGCGGGGAGCGAAGCAAAGAGTTGCTGTACCTGCTTCTCATAAGCTGCAGGGTCGATATCCCCGACGATGATCACGCACTGTAGGTCGGGGCGGTACCAAGTCTTGTAGAAGGCCTGGATATCGGGGTACTTGAAGGTCTTCAGTACGTCGAGACTCCCGATGACATTGCGCTGGGAGTATTGTGAGCCATTGTAGATCACGCCGGCGATACTATCACTGAGGCGCTTGTCTATGCCTCCACGCTGGCGCCACTCTTCGATGATGATGCCACGCTGCTTCTCCGTATCCTTCTCGGTGATGGAGATGCCACTGCACCAGTCCTTGAGGATGAGGAGCACGGAGTCTGTAAGTCCCTTCTCCGCCGTAGGTACATCCATGATGCTGTAGCGGGTATCGTCGGTCCCGGTACGAGCATCGAAGCTGTAGAGACCACGAGCACGCAGGAAGTTCATCACGCCACCGGGGAAGTGCTCAGTGGCTTCGAAGGCCATGTGCTCTAGGTAGTGCGCTAGGCCATTCTGATGATCATCCTCGAGGATAGCGCCCACATTCTGCAGGAGGAAGAAGTGAGCCGTACCCTCCGAAGCGCCAGCATCACGGCTGATGTAATAAGTCAGACCGTTGGGGAGTCGTCCCGTACGGAGACTCGATACTTGGGCAGAGAGAGAGGTGTAGGAAAGTCCTCCCAAAGCAGCTGCTATCAGGAGGTGTTTAGCGAAGCGGGTCGCTCGTGGTGTCTTGATCGTCATCACGTAGTTGGGTCTATTGATCAGGTTACTCGTGTCTAGAGGTGCGGAGGCAGACACAAGACTAAGGTCGAGCTTCTTGCCACCTCTCTCAAAACGCGCTAAAGGTACACAAAGTACTTCATATATATACTCAGGTGCGATGAGCTGATATCAGGCTCTAGGAAGAAGACTAGCTACTGAGCGCTATCGGCGAGTAGCGAAGAAGCGACGCATCAGCTCGGCCGCCTCCTCAGCGAGGATCCCTCCTCGAACTTTTGCTCTGCGTGGGAAGATCTCTGGAGCGTAGTGGCGGTAGCCAAACTTCTCCTCCCCCGCTCCGTAGATGATCTCTCCTAGTCGTGCCCAGAAGAGTGCCCCTGCACACATCACGCACGGCTCTACGGTCACGTAGAGCTGACAGTCGGAGAGGAACTTCCCTCCCATATATTCTGTCGCAGCGGTGATAGCTAGCAGCTCGGCGTGGGCAGTAGGGTCCTTCAGTCGCTCGACCTCATTATGCGCTCGGGCGATGATCTGCCCACGACAGACGACGACTGCACCAATGGGGATCTCTCCCTCCTCGAAGGCTAGGCGTGCCTCCTCAAGGGCCTGACGCATGAAATAGGTCTCTGAATAGGGCTGTAGATCCATCAGCGCATCTCTTCTTCGTCAAAGAGCAGGGGCGAGCGGAGCTCATGCTCTCGGATGACCTCCGCCATGATGACCGAGCGTATCCAGCCGGTGCGGTTAGCGATCCGACACACCTGGCAGTGGTCTAAGATAGCCTTGTACTCCCGCTCATTGAGCGTCAAGCGTAGGCTATGCGTACGCTTCAGACGTGATGAGGGCTGGGGGCTGACCTTCTTCTTTGCCATGGAGGGATTGCAGGGGAGGGAATGGGCGGGTAGACTACCTCTGGATCAAGGGATGATGACCTCTAGAGAATGAGGGCGGAGCGAGACGTCGATGTGCTCACTCATCACCAGCGGTTCGCCGTCGAGGTGCACTGAGCCTCCGCTAGTACGCTCGATACGGACGTGCCGTACTCGCTCGGTGTAGTAGTACTTGTTGTCAGCCAGCTTGCCTCGCATCAGATCCCCGAGGACGAGGGCAGCCTCTAGGACGGGGAAGGGGCGGATGATCGCCAGATCCAGTAGACCATCCGACAGGTCTGCTTCGGGAGCGATGTAGGCATTATTGCCGTACTGCGAAGCATTAGCCACGACGAGGACGAAGGCCTCGGTCTCGATAGTTCGCTCACCCTCGTCTAGTACGATCCGATAGGTCTCGGGCTTGAAGCCTCGGTACTCATCGATCATCGTACGCAGATAGGTCACTGGTCCTCGGGTAGAGGCCTCAGCGAAGGAGCGACTCACCGCTGCATCGAAGCCCATCCCGCAGGTGCAGAAGAAGGGCTGACCATTCATCTGGCAGCTGTCGATAGTGATCCTACGGCCCGAGGCCAGCTGCTTGATCACTCGGTCGGTGGACATCGACAGGCCAAGAGCCCGTGCCAGCCCATTGCCCGAACCCTTAGGGACGATCGCTAGTGCGGTCTTGCTCCCCACGAGTCCACGAGCGACCTCATTGACCGTGCCATCACCACCGACGGCGATGACATGATCATAGCCCTCCTCTGCTGCTCGGCGAGCCAGCTCCTCGGCATGGCCTGCTGCCTTGGTATAGGTCAGCAGGAGCTCATGCTCTAGTGGAGCGTAGGCGCGAGCTAGCAGGTCAGGGATGCTCTTCTTAGAGCCAGTCCCTGAGATGGGGTTGATGATGGCTAAGACTTTACTCATCGCACGGGGTGGGTAGCGAGTCGCTGTGCAGCGAGCTCTTCGTACTTGGTGCCGGGACGGCCGTAGTTAGCATAGGGTAGGATGCTGATCCCCCCTCGAGGAGTGAAGTCACCCACGACCTCGATATAGCGAGGGTCCATGAGGGCGATGAGGTCCTTCATGATGATGTTCACACAGTCTTCGTGGAAGGCACCATGATTGCGGAAGCTGAAGAGATAGAGCTTGAGACTCTTACTCTCGACCATGCGCACATCAGGGATATAGTTGATGTAGATCGTCGCATAGTCGGGCTGAGCGGTGATGGGGCAGAGGCTGGTGAACTCGGGGCAGTGGAAGCGCACCCAGTAGTCATTGCCCTGATGCTTATTGGTGAAGGCCTCCAGCACCTCAGGGGCGTAGTCCTGGCTGTACTGGGTAGTCTTCGATCCAAGGAGAGAGAGTTCGCCCTCTCCGTCACGTATGCTAGCCATAGGGATATCTATCTAGTGTAAGGGGGGATTAGTAAGCACGGGCGAAGAGGACACGCTGTGCCGAGGGCTTGCCCGTGACCATACACTTACCTGGGGTCTTGTCACCAGAGAGCGGGATACAGCGGATCGTAGCCTTTGTCTCGGCCTTGATCTTCTCTTCCGTCTCGGGAGTACCGTCCCAGTGAGCGAGGATGAAGCCACCCTCTTCGATCTTCTCCTTGAACTCTTCGTAGGTATCTACCTCGATGGTATGTGCCGCACGGTAGTCGAGGGCCTTCTGGTAGATGTTCTGCTGGATCTCATCGAGGAGCTCGACGAGGTAGTCGCTGATGCCATCGAAGGAGCGGGTCTCCTTGGTCAGGGTATCACGGCGGGCTACTTCAACGGTGCCGTTCTCGAGGTCACGGCCACCGACAGCTAGGCGGATGGGTACCCCCTTGAGTTCGTACTCGGAGAACTTCCACCCGGGCTTCTTATTGTCCGCATCGTCGTAGCGTACACGCACACCACGCTTCTTCAGCTCAGCGATCAGAGGCTCTACGTGGCGGGTGATCTCGTCACGCTGCTCGAGGCTCTTGTAGATAGGTATGATGACGACCTGATGAGGAGCGAGCTTAGGAGGCAGGACAAGACCATTGTCATCGGAGTGGCTCATGATGAGGGCACCCATCAGACGGGTCGATACCCCCCAGGACGAAGCCCAGACATATTCCTGCTGTCCCTCCTTGTTGGTGAAGAGGACATCGAAGGCCTTGGCGAAGTTCTGACCCAGGAAGTGAGACGTACCACTCTGTAGGGCCTTACCATCCTGCATCAGCGCTTCGATGGTATAGGTCTCTACGGCGCCGGCGAAGCGCTCGTTGGCACTCTTCACACCGACATGCACAGGTACGGCCATATAGTTGCGAGCGAAGTCCTCGTAGACGTGCACCATGCGGATAGCTTCTTCTTCAGCCTCCTCACGGGTAGCGTGAGCCGTATGACCTTCTTGCCAGAGGAACTCTGCCGTGCGGAGGAAGAGACGGGTACGCATCTCCCAGCGGACTACGTTCGCCCACTGATTGCACAGGATAGGTAGGTCTCGGTAGGACTGGATCCAGCCACGATAGGTATTCCAGATGATCGTCTCGGAGGTCGGGCGGACGATGAGCTCTTCCTCAAGCTTAGCCTCGGGGTCTACGACGACACCGCCATCAGGACTCGTCTTGAGACGATAGTGCGTGACGACAGCACATTCCTTAGCGAAGCCCTCGACGTGGTCGGCCTCCTTGCTCAGGAAGCTCTTGGGGATGAAGAGGGGGAAGTACGCATTGTAGTGCCCTGTCTCCTTAAACATATCATCGAGCTGACGCTGCATGCGCTCCCAGATAGCATAGCCATAGGGCTTGATGACCATACAGCCACGCACTGCGGCACTCTCGGCCAGGTCGGCCTTGATGACGAGATCCTGATACCACTGCGAATAGTCGACGTGGCGAGGGGTAAGTTCCTTGAGTTCTTTTGCCATATATGATTAAGTTCTTTGTATCTAGACTATGAGCCACAAAGATACGAAAAGCGGGGGAGTGACAGGGAGGAAGCCTAGGCACCCTCCAGACGGGCGTATAATAAGGTAACCAGCACCCCCGAGATACCCTCCTGTCAGAGGGGGCTCTTCACTACCCTCCGAAGCCCCCATTTTCACCCCCGAATCCGAGGGACGAAAGCGAAGCCTTCCGACACCCTTCGCTAGCCCTGATGTAGAGCGGTCTCTCGAGGGGGGCAAAAACGACCTACGGTAGGTCGTCGAAAAAACCTACTGTGGGTCGTCCGACCGACCTACCGTGGATCGCATCGGCGACCTACCGTAGGTTTCTTTTTGGGTCGTCTGGTGGGCATCGAAATTACCCCCCTCAGAAGGGGGAAGAAATGCCCCTGCATACGTGACAGAATGACAGGCTTTCTCCGAAATGACTTACCCCCGCTCCTTGGCACACTCCTTGCTGAGCGTACTTCGTGAGCCCAGCGCACAGCCACAGAGCTTACACACATAAAAGGAAACAATATCAACCACAGAATAAACATTCAGATCATGAGTATCAAGCCTCTAGCAGACCGCGTGCTTATACGCCCCGCTGCCCAAGAAGAGAAGACCGTCAGCGGGATCATCATCCCCGATTCAGCTAAGGAGAAGCCCCTGCGTGGCGAAGTAATCGCCGTAGGTGGAGGCACCAAGGACGAAGAGATGGTCCTCAAGGCAGGTGACGTCGTCCTCTACGGTAAGTATGCCGGCACAGAGATCGAGCACGAAGGCGAGAAGTACCTCATCATGCGTCAGTCTGACGTGCTCGCTACGATCTAGCTCCAACCAAAACGATATTTAATCTAGATACAATCATGGCAAAAGAAATCAAGTTCGATATAGAAGCTCGTGAGAGCCTAAAGCGTGGCGTAGATGCACTAGCCAACGCCGTCAAGGTCACCCTCGGCCCTAAGGGGCGTAATGTCATCCTAGGCAAGACCTACGGAGCACCCCACATCACCAAGGACGGCGTATCTGTCGCTAAGGAGATCGAGCTGGAAGATCCCTTCGAGAATATGGGCGCTCAGCTCGTCAAGGAGGTAGCCTCCAAGACCAACGACGACGCAGGTGACGGCACGACCACCGCCACCATCCTTGCCCAGAGCATCATCGGTGTCGGCCTGAAGAACGTAACCGCTGGAGCCAATCCTATGGACCTCAAGCGTGGGATCGACAAGGCCGTCGCTAAGATCGTCGCCGAGATTCGCTCCATGGCTCAGGAGATCGGTGACAACTTCGAGAAGATAGAGCACGTAGCGAAGATCTCAGCCAACGGCGACGAACAGATCGGTCAGCTCATCGCCGAAGCTATGCGCAAGGTCAAGAAGGAAGGTGTGATCACCGTCGAAGAAGCTAAGGGTATCGAGACCACCGTCGAAGTCGTCGAAGGGATGCAGTTCGACCGTGGCTATATCTCTCCTTACTTCGTGACCAACTCGGAGAAGATGGAGGCACAGCTGGAGAACCCCTACATCCTCATCTACGACAAGAAGATCTCTACCCTCAAGGAGATCCTTCCTATCCTCGAGCAGACCGTCCAGACAGGCCGTCCCCTCCTCATCATCGCCGAAGACATCGACAGCGAAGCCCTGGCTACCCTCGTCGTCAACCGCCTGCGTGGTGGTCTGAAGGTCTGTGCCGTCAAGGCTCCAGGCTTCGGTGATCGCCGTAAGGCTATGCTGCAGGACATCGCTATCCTCACCGATGGCGTCGTCATCAGCGAAGAGACGGGTCTCAAGATCGACGCTGTAACCCTCGACATGCTTGGTAAGGCTGAGAAGATCACCGTCGATAAGGACAACACCACCATCGTCGGCGGTGCTGGCGACAAGGAAGCTATCCGTGAGCGCTCCGCTCAGATCAAGGCACAGATCGCCAATACCACCTCCGACTACGATCGTGAGAAGCTCCAGGAACGTCTGGCTAAGCTCTCCGGCGGTGTAGCCGTCCTCTACGTAGGTGCTCCTAGCGAGGTGGAGATGAAGGAGAAGAAGGACCGTGTCGACGACGCTCTCAGCGCTACGCGTGCTGCTGTCGAAGAAGGTACCGTCCCTGGTGGTGGTACGGCACTGCTACGTGCTGTCCGTGCCCTTGATGGCCTCGTCGGTGAGAACGACGATGAGACGACCGGTATCGAGATCATCCGTCGTGCTGTCGAAGAGCCCCTCCGTCAGATCGTGGCCAACGCTGGCAAGGAAGGTGCCGTCATCGTACAGCGTGTCAAGGATGGTGAAGGCGACTTCGGCTACAACGCTCGTCTGGATCAGTTCGAGAACCTCTACGTCTCTGGTGTCATCGACCCAGCGAAGGTCACTCGTGTTGCCCTCGAGAATGCAGCGTCGATCGCTGGTATGTTCCTCACGACCGAATGCGTCATCGCCGAGAAGAAGGAAGATACTCCTGCCATGCCCGCCATGGCTCCCGGCATGGGCGGTATGGGCGGCATGATGTAAGCCGTCCCCGTGACACTCCGAGTACATACAGCTACGCCCCGCTTTCGTCCAACGAAAGCGGGGCGTAGTGCGTTTATTTCCCTGACCTAATACCTGTATGCGTGCGCTCTCCAAGACCCAGCGCGAATTCTTTACCTTTACGTAAGCAATCCCCCTCGCGGGTGCTATTACCTTGATACTACATAATATTTAAGTAAATGGATACAACTACCACTGTTGATCTTTGGCCTAAGTTCAAACAACACTTCCTTGGAGCTTTGGGGCTTAGTGTCCAGCAACTCTTTAGCGATCTCTTTGTAGCGACCCTTATTGGAATCGTCTATATTCATGTGCAAGAGCTGCTCTTCCCGCTTCTTGACCATGTTTATCAATTCCTTAAGTCAAAAGAGTTGATGCCTTGGTTTGGAACGATGATTGTGCTCATAGTTCTCTATCAGCTTTATTGGGTATGGACTCATAGGGCGAGCTATCTATTAACCGGTATTTACTACGTAGGAGTTCTTTTCTTTGTGCTCTATGTATATTATCGTGGTTATTATAGCTCCTGTTACTTTTGGCCAATTACGGAGGGAGGTGAGATAGCTTGGGTTGATCTTTTCCTACTTCCTTATGTGTTGTGCGTTGTGCAACAAGGTGTTTATGTTGTGACGTTCCTCCCAAAATGGCGAGCAAGTTTGCGTCGGAGTAGAGTACAAGGAATTGAGACTGATAGGCCGATTAAGTCGGAAGATGAAGATTGGTTAGGTTTCTGTGGTATGGTTGGGATACTTTCGGATAGCCTGAAGTCGCTTGACTTAAGAAGAAGCTCCCTTACGATGGGTATCGTTGCACAGTGGGGAAAAGGAAAAACCTCCTTCGTTAATCTTCTTGCGAAGAAGGCAAAAGAGCAAGGGAGTATTGTTGTTTGCTTTAATCCACGTGCTTCAAAGAGTGTAGCTCATATTCAAGAGGATTTCTTTGATGCTTTTTCAAAAGAGTTATCTAAGTACTGTTCGGGCTTCGGCTTTTTGCTCGGACGCTATACCAAGCACTTAGGGTTACTTGGACAGTATGAATGGACACGCCCCTTAGAGAGTCTACTGACACTCCTTCTCCCAGAGAAGGACGAACAGGCTATTAACGACGCTCTACGTATTATTGGTAGGCGTGTGTACGTTATCATTGATGACCTCGACCGCTTGACGGGGGAAGAGATAATTGAGGTACTGAAGCTTGTTGATCGCAATGCCTCTTTCAATAACGTGGTCTTTGTCATGGCATACGACAAGGAGTACGTTAATAACGTGTTGAGGAAACACTTGGATCATGGCTTGGATCATAGCTTCATTGACAAGTACGTAACTTGGGAGGTAACTCTTCCCGAGATTGATAGCGATGTCTTAAAGGAAAAGATGAAATCATATTTAGAAAATCATCTATTTGGGCTTCCACAAGAGGTAAAGGAGAGAGCATTAGAAGGCTGGGGCTATGTTGACAGCATCATCACAGAGAACTTGGCTTCTGTGCGCCATCTTAAGCGCTATGTAAATCTAACTCTACCTAGATATAGAGAGGTCTATGATAAGGTGAATCCTGCAGACTTCTTCTTACTTTCACTGCTACAGTACCGATACCTTAGCATCTATAATAATCTTGCTCGACAGATGTATATAGAGCGCAACAATGGGGATTCAGACCCCATATATATCATACCAACAGAGCTCCGCCAAAGCCTAACAGATGAACTTCCCCAAACAGCATTACTCCTTCTACAGAAGATGTTCCTCCGTTATCCACCTGAATATAATAGGGAGGACTCTCGCCCTCCCTACAAAGAGCTAAAGTCAATACGAAGTGTGATATACTTCCCTCACTACTTCCGATATATAGAAGATAAACAGGCAGAGCAAGGGAGCTAGATTAAATCGAAAAGTAGAGGGCCGAATACGGATATATCGACCTTTCTCAATACGCTCTGGAGAGAGTCTCCCCAAATGACCCACAGTAGTTTTTTTCAGCGACCTACCGTGGATCGTTTTTTACCCCCTTGGGGAGCACGCTCCCCAAGGGGTGAGAGATTATTCCTTGATCAGAGGGGGGAGACTGAGCGGGGTGCAGGGTAGAGGTTGTCCGGGCTCAGCTCCTGGCTTTTCGCTATCTTTGCAGTTCATAGTTAAGTATATAAATCAATAAACATAATGGCATTACAATGCGGTATCGTAGGCCTCCCAAACGTCGGGAAGTCTACCCTCTTCAACTGCCTCTCCAACGCGAAGGCACAGTCCGCCAACTTCCCCTTCTGTACCATCGAGCCTAACGTCGGCGTGATCACCGTCCCCGATGAGCGCCTCAATAAGCTCGCAGAGATCGTACACCCCCAGCGTATCGTACCCACCACCGTGGAGATCGTCGACATCGCAGGGCTGGTCAAGGGCGCAAGCAAGGGTGAAGGGCTTGGTAATAAGTTCCTGGCCAACATCCGTGAGACGGATGCTATCCTGCACGTACTGCGTTGCTTCGACGATGACAACATCACCCACGTCGATGGCTCCGTAGATCCCCTTCGTGACAAGGCGATCATCGACACCGAACTGCAGCTCAAGGACCTTGAGACCGTAGAGGCACGCATCCAGAAGGTCTACAAGCAGGCTCAGACGGGTGGCGACAAGACCGCTAAGCTCGCCTACGAGGTACTCTCCCGCTACAAGGAAGCGCTGGAGCAGGGTCTGAATGCCCGCACCGTCACCTTCGAGACCAAGGACGAGCAGAAGGTAGCCCGTGAGCTCTACCTCCTGACGAGCAAGCCCGTCCTCTACGTATGTAATGTAGATGAGGCTTCCGCTGTCACAGGGAACGCTTACGTCGAGAAGGTACGTGAGGCGATCCAAGAGGAAGGGGCAAACCTCCTCGTCGTCGCCGCCAAGATCGAGAGCGAGATCGCCGAACTAGAGACGTACGAAGAGCGCCAACTCTTCTTAGGAGAAATTGGTCTCGAGGAGTCGGGCGTGAGCCGTCTGATTCGTGCAGCCTACCAGCTCCTTGACCTAGAGACGTACTTCACTGCAGGTGTTCAGGAAGTGCGTGCTTGGACGTATACCAAGGGAAGTAAGGCACCCCGTGCCGCCGCTGCTATCCATACCGACTTCGAGAAGGGCTTCATCCGTGCCGAGGTGATCAAGTTCGAGGACTTCATCGCCTACGGTAGCGAAGCCGCTGTCAAGGAAGCAGGAAAGATGTCCGTCGAAGGCAAGGAATACGTCGTGCAAGATGGCGACATCATGCACTTCCGATTCAACGTCTGATGCCCGCTATGCAGGACTACACCATCATCGTCATCGGTGCAGGTCATGCTGGCTGTGAAGCCGCAGCTGCCTGCGCTCGCTTAGGATCTAAGACGCTACTCATCACCCCGGATATGAATAAGATCGGGCAGATGAGTTGCAACCCCGCTGTGGGTGGCATAGCCAAGGGGCAGATCGTGCGAGAGATCGATGCTCTGGGTGGCCGTATGGGGGTGATCACTGACCGTACCGCCCTACAGTTCCGTATGCTCAATCGGAGCAAAGGTCCAGCTATGTGGAGCCCTCGAGCACAGAGTGATCGGGTGCGCTTCATGGAAGCATGGCGGGAGGAACTGGATGCAGAGCCCAACCTTGACCTTTGGCAAGATACCGTCACCTCACTGCAATTAGAGGGCGGACGTGTACGAGGTGTGCATACCGCTCTCGGTGTATCCTTCTCGGCAGAAGCAGTGATCCTCACCGCAGGTACCTTCCTCGGCGGACTGATGCACTTTGGAGAACTTCAGCTACCGGGCGGTCGCATCTCCGAGCCAGCAAGCTATGGGATCACAGACCAGCTGAGAGCGGCGGGCATTCGTACCGACCGAATGAAGACAGGTACGCCTCCACGCATCGATGCCCGTAGCCTGCACATCGAAGAACTAGGTGTACAGGAGGGGGAGAATGACCATCATAAGTTCTCCTACCTCGATACACCGAAGTCCCAACTCAAGCAACTTCCCTGCTACACCCTCTATACCAACGAAGCCTGCCACGCTGTACTCCGTGAGGCGCTTGACCGCTCTCCCCTGTACAATGGGCAGATACGGAGCATCGGGCCACGGTATTGTCCCAGCATAGAGACGAAGATCGTGACCTTCGCTGACAAGCCACAGCACCAGCTTTTCCTAGAGCCTGAGGGCGAGCGAACGAATGAATACTACATCAATGGCTTCTCCTCCTCGCTCCCACTAGAGGTACAGCTCAAGGCGCTTCGCCAGATACCCGAGCTCCGTGACGTGAAGATCTACCGCCCTGGCTATGCCATCGAGTACGACTTCTTCGATCCTACCCAGCTACATCACACGCTGGAGAGCAAGGTCATTCAGCGACTCTACCTGGCAGGACAAGTCAATGGCACCACCGGCTACGAAGAAGCGGCGGGCCAAGGACTATTAGCCGGGATCAATGCTCACCAGCAAGTCCGAGGCTTAGCACCCTTCACCCTGAGCCGCTCAGAGGCTTATATCGGCGTACTCATCGATGACCTCGTCACCAAGGGGGTCGATGAGCCGTATCGCATGTTCACTTCTCGGGCGGAATATCGCATTCTCCTGCGTCAGGATGATGCTGATATCCGCCTGACACCAAGGGCTGCTGCCATCGGCCTAGCGACAAAGGAGCGCATCGCTCTTCTGGAGGAGAAGATCCGACTACGAGACGAACTGATCGCCTTCATCCAAGGCTTCTCCGTTCGCCCCGACAAGATCAATCCCCATCTAGAGGCAGCGGGCCTCGTCCCCCTTCGCCAGGGGTGCAAGCTCATCGACCTAGTCGCTCGTCCCCAACTTGACATTCTCCAGCTCGCTACCTATATCCCCGCCCTTCAGCGCCAGCTAGACAAGCTCCCTGACAATAGAAGAGCGGAGCTAATAGAGTGTGCTGAGATCCTCATCAAGTACAGTGGCTACATCGAGAGAGAGCGGGAGCAGGCGGCAAAGCTTGAACGTCTGGAGTACGTCTTCATACCCAAAGGCATCGACTACGCCAGCATCCAGGCGCTAAGCACCGAAGCACGGCAGAAGCTCTCTAGCATTCGCCCCGCCACCATCGGCCAAGCCTCCCGCATCCCTGGTATATCTCCGCATGACGTGAGCGTACTACTTGTCCTCGCTGGGCGGTAGGCACACCCTCCCTTACCTTACCCGCCATGACGATCGAAGAGATACGCAAGATCCTACCCACACTACCTGAGTCCCCCGGGTGCTACAAGTACATCGGGCAGGACGGCACGATCATCTACGTCGGTAAGGCAAAGAACCTGCGTCGTAGGGTCAGTAGCTACTTCCAGCGCGATGTACAGAGCTCCAAGACACGGCTACTGGTGCGCCAGATCCGTGGTATCGAGTACGTCGTCGTCGGCACAGAAGCCGAAGCACTGATACTAGAGAATGCCCTCATCAAGGAGCATCAGCCCCGCTACAACATTCTCCTCAAGGACGACAAGACTTATCCCGAAGTCGTCATCCGTCACGAACCCTTCCCCCGTATACGTGTAGAGCGCCGTCCGAAGCAGGATGGCTCTCAGCGCTTTGGCCCTTATCCCAGTGCGGGTATGGCGCATGCTGCGGTAGATATGGTACGTGACCTCTACCCTATCCGTACGTGCGACCTCGACCTATCGCCCGAGAAGATCGCCCAAGGCAAGTACAAGGAGTGCCTACAGTACCATATCAAGAAGTGCAAGGCGCCCTGTATCGGCCTACAGACCCTAGCAGACTATGACCAGAATGTCCGTGAGATCGCATCCCTCCTACGAGGCAATCTCCGTGACGTCATAGAGCTCTACCGAGGCGAGATGCTACGACTCAGCGAAGAATTACGGTTCGAAGAGGCGCAGATCTATAAAGAACGCCTCCAGTATCTCGAGAACTACCAAGTCAAACATACCGTAGCACCCCACCACATCCATAATGTCGACGTCTTCAGCTTCGAGGAAGACGAGGACGGAGCGACTTATGTGAACTTCATGCATCTGACCCAAGGCATGGTCACTCAGGTCTATACCCTCGAGTATCGCAGTCTACTCGAAGGTGAGACACGTGAAGAGCTCTTCGCCTCTGCGATCACCGAACTTCGTCAGCGCTTTGCATCCCGAGCCAAAGAACTCATTCTCCCCTTCGATCCAGGCTGGCAGGACGACCCAAGTGTCACGATCACCATCCCTCAGCGTGGGGACAAGAAGAAGCTCCTTGAACTATCCGAGCGCAACGTCCGCCAGTATAAACTCGACAAGTATAAGCGTGCCGAGCGACTCAATCCCGATCAGCGACTCATGCAGATCGTGACCGAACTGAAGGAACTACTGCATCTCGACAAGCTCCCTCTACATATCGAGTGCTTCGACAACTCGAATATCCAGGGCTCGGATCCCGTAGCTGCCTGTGTCGTCTTCAAGCGAGGACGCCCGTCAAAAAAGGATTACCGCAAGTTCAATATCCGCTCCGTCGAAGGTCCTGACGACTATGCTTCGATGCGAGAAGTCGTCACACGTCGCTACAAACGCATGAAAGAGGCCGAAGAAGTACTGCCCGACCTGATCCTAGCAGACGGTGGCAAGGGCCAAGTAGGCGCTATTCGTGAGGCGCTTCTTTCGCTAGAGCTGGAGATCCCGGTCGCTGGACTCGTCAAGGACGAACGTCATCGCACCTCCGCCCTCCTCTACGGCGACGAGTTCCTACGTGAGATCCCGATCCGACATCATAGTCCCGTCTTCCGTCTCCTCGAGCAAATCCAGTCCGAAGTACACCGCTTCGCCATCACCTTCCATCGTGATAAGCGCAGTAAGAGCCAGCTAGACTCCCGACTTGACTATATCAAGGGCATCGGACCTAAGGCAAAGGAAGCGCTGATACACCATTTCCGCAGTGTGCAGGGCATATCATCGGCCTCGCTTGAAGAGCTCACCACGGTCGTCGGTCCAGCCAAAGCCCGCATCATCTACACCGCCTTCCACCCCGAAGCATAAATCATCCCTACCTTATGCGCTTCCTAATTCAGCGGACACGTACCGCAGCAGTCCACATCGGTGGCGAAGAAGTAGCCAGGAGCAACGGCCTCAGCATGGTCATCCTCATCGGTATCGCACCCGATGATACGGCTGAAGACATCGAATACCTCGTGAAGAAGGCGACCCAACTTCGTATCTTCGACGACGAAGTGGGCGTAATGAATCGGAGCATCCTTGACGTCGGCGGGGACATCATCGCCGTATCGCAGTTCACACTCATGGCGGAAACGAAGAAGGGCAATCGACCTTCTTACATCCGTGCTGCCCGTCCCGAGATCGCCGAACCGCTGTACAACGAGGTGGTTCAAGCGCTAGAGCTTCGCCTCGGACATAAAGTTGGTACGGGTTGCTTCGGAGCAGACATGCAGGTTTCGCTAGTCAACGACGGGCCCGTGACGATCTGGCTCGACAGCAAGCTCAGGGAATAAGCGCCCCACCCGTCTACATCTTCGCCTTCGATCGGCGAAGATGCTCCACGTGGAACGCCGTCCAACCTGGACATTTCTTTTGCAATTCCCGCATCCATCTCTTGAACTAAGAGCATCGGATGCGGGAATTTCTATTTATCTTCGCACTAGAGCAATCACCCCTCTTCAGGCACCGCAGTCGACGAGTGCGGAATAAGGGAGACACCACCACAGAAGAAAAGCCTTCATCTTCATAGAGACGAGCGGAGCGATTACAATGCTTGGGCTGGCATCTAAATAGAGATTCCTCAGCCACCCTTTGACCATTTGACGACGGACTGTGAGCAAGCAATCAACGACGCGATAATCCTCAACCCTTAGACAAAGCAATACGCACGATGAAAAGAAAAGCATTACTATCCACACTTACCTTGGGCGCAGTCCTCGCCTTCAGTTCACACCCGCTCCTGGCACAGAAGAGCAAGAAGCCCGCCCTAGCAGAAGAAGGGCGTAACCTCGAAGAACTTCTCCCGAAGGGATGGAACGCACAGCACAGCACCGGCGACTTAAACAAGGACGGCATCGAGGATATCATCCTCATCGCACACCCTAATGACCCCGAGTACTTCAAAAAGAGAGACGACGGATATGAGTATGATTTCAGCCCCGCTATCCTTGCAGTCTACTTCGGATCACCCACAGGCGTCTACAAAAGATTCAAAGTATGGAAGGAGGCCGTCCCACATCGTGAGGACGAATACACCGAGATCGGCGTCGAACTCTCCGTCACTCCGAAGGGCGCTGTCGACTTCAACGTCAGCAGTTGGTCGAGCATGGGCACCGCCGACACGGGTAGCACGACCTACAGATACCGCTACCAGTCGGGAGACTTCTACCTCATCGGCGAAGAGACAGGTTGGCACAACCGCATGACTGGCGAAGGAGAAAAGACGAGCATCAATTATATCACAGGCAAAAAGTCCATCACGTCGGGCAACATGATCGAGAATACCGGCATGAAGACCAAGATCATCAAGCTCAAGAAAGAGCCACTACGGCGCCTCGGATCCTTCACAATGCAGCCGTAGGGATCGAAGAGATCGCCAAGCCAACAAGCAAGAGAGAGCGAGGACATACGATAACCTCGCTCTCTCTTCATTAGAATAAATAGACCACACAAAGCAAACCCGAGGCTTATCACGGGCGAAGGCATCCACCTTCGCCCGACGCAAAGCCAAAGCTTATCGTATCTTTGCGGAAAGCTTACTCACTCCCCCACCCTTCCCCTCAAGCAATGACCCAAAAAGAACGCCGTCAAGCAGGGCTCTACTTCTGCGCCCTCGACCCCGAGATTCACGAAGAGCGCCTCAAAGCACAGACTCTCATCCAGCGCTACAACAGCTTAACCCCGGCTGAACATCAGGAAGCGGAAGAGACCATCCGTAGTCTTCTGGGGAGTATGGGCGAGCGATGCCACTTCGTTCCCCCCGTCTTCTTCGACTACGGATCGAATGTGCACATCGGTGACTACAGCTTCGTCAACAGCAACTTCACCGCTCTCGATGCTGGACGCATTGAGATCGGCAAGCGAGTCTTCATTGGCCCCAACGTCAGTATCTATACGCCCACTCACCCATTACTTGCTGAGGAGCGCAACACGGGCTACGAGCAAGGCAAGCCTGTCACGATCGGCAACAACGTTTGGATCGGTGGTTCGGTCACCATCTTAGGAGGTGTGACGATCGGTGACGGTGCAGTCATCGGTGCGGGTAGCGTAGTGACGCGCGACATACCAGCTAACATGATCGCTGTGGGCAATCCCTGCCGTCCGCTTCGCACCATCACGGAGGACGATCGTGCGCTTAGTGAGCTCGGAGATTAGCGGAGAATCGCCTCGACGTTCCACGTGGAGCGCGGACCAAGTGACCGACGTAATAGAATGCCTATCTTTGCAGGCGAAAAAGAATTAGAATAAGACCACGGATGCTTAGCGAAGATTTGATTTACGACAAGGTCGATACTCCCCTCTTCCATCTCATAGGAGAAGCGGCGGACGAACTAGGAGTCGACGCCTACATCGTAGGAGGCTATGTGCGCGATCTCCTACTCTACCGCCCCTCAAAAGATATAGACATCGTCTCCATCGGCCGAGGGATCGACCTGGCTCAAGCGGTAGCACGGCGACTTGGACGGGGAGCGCACATCACGACCTTCGCACGCTTTGGCACCGCTCAAGTAAAACAAGGCAACCTTGAACTAGAATTCGTCGGTGCCCGACGGGAGAGCTACAGCCCCGATAGCCGTAAGCCCTTCGTCGAGGACGGCACACTACAGGAGGATCAAGAGCGCAGGGACTTCACGATCAATGCTCTTGCGATCTCACTCAACGCAGACTCCTTCGGCACGCTCATTGATCCCTTCGACGGACTTACCGATCTCGAGGAACTGACACTTCGCACTCCGCTGGATCCTGACATCACATTCAGCGACGACCCGCTACGCATGATGCGGGCGATACGCTTTGCTTCGCAGCTGGGCTTCTTTATCGATCCGGACACCTTCGCCGCTATCGGGCGCAATACCAAGCGTATCGAGATCGTCTCTGCCGAACGAATATCTACCGAGTTCAATAAGATCCTCCTCTCCCCTCGCCCATCAATCGGGCTGGAGCTCTTTGAGCAGACGGGGCTGATGGCAGAAGTCTTCCCCGAACTTCTTGAACTCAAGGGCGCCGAGACCCGTGATGGCATCGGTCATAAGGATAATCTTACCCATACTTATAAGGTGGTCGACAACATGGCTAAGGCCCTCTCCGCCTCCCGCCCCGGAGAAGAGATGAACCTCTGGCTACTGTGGGCTGCCCTCCTGCATGACATCGGCAAGCCACGTACGAAGCGCTTCGACAAGCGTCTCGGCTGGACCTTCCACAATCATAATTTCATCGGGATGAAGATGGTGGTAAAGATCTTCCGCCGTCTACGCCTTCCGCTGGATCATAAGATGCACTACGTGGAGAAGCTTGTTGATCTTCATATGCGACCTGCTACACTTGTCTACGAAGGTGTCACTGATTCGGCGGTGCGCCGTCTACTCTTCGAGGCCGGTGATGACATAGATGACCTGATGCTCCTCGTAGAAGCAGACATCACTAGCAAGAATCCCCAGCGTGTCCGTAAGTACCTTGATAACTACAAACTGGTACGTAGGAAGCTCGTCGACATAGAAGAGAAGGACCGAATACGGAACTTCCAGCCTCCGATCTCAGGGCAGATGATCATGGATACCTTTGCACTCACTCCCTGCCGTGAGGTAGGCTTGATCAAGGATGCCATCAAGGACGCTATCCTCGACGGCACCATCCCCAACGAGTATGAGCCAGCCTATGCCTTCATGCTTCGTGAAGCAGAAGCGCTGGGACTGCACCCCAAGAACTCGGGCAAGGAAGAATAAAGCGCCCTACAGGGAAGAACACCCCTTCACATAGGGAAGGATAGCCCAAGCATAGAGAAAGGCGCTCACAGCGCTTCTATAGACTTCACAGGGCACTCCCCTACCCTACCGATACAGCAAGCCCCCACTTCGTACCCTGCGGTATGAAGTGGGGGCTTTACTTTCGGTGACTACGCTTAGTCAGGAAGGCTTACTAAAGCGCTACCCAACGTACGAGAGCGAAGTCCATGCGGTGTGGGAGCTCAGAGTGCGTAGGCACGATACGGATCGCACGCTTGTAGAGTCCGGGGCGAGACTGAGTGAAGGCGAGTTCGTATACCTCCTTCGTGCCCTCCTTCTCTACGAGGCGGAGAGGCGTCTTAGCCACCAGACGGAGCTTCCCATCAGCTTCCTCACGAGCGTCTACCAGCTCTACCTCAAGGTCGCAAGAGAGGCTTGCCTTGTCGAGTACCAGGCGAATGGTCTCATGGGTGCCCGTATAGCGCTCGTTGGATACGTTAGACGAATTACCTGAGTCTTCGACAGAGACGATACGAAGGCTATCCCATTCGCATGCGACTGCACGCTTCCAATCGACTAGCTCACGTGCGATCTTATTCCCATTGGCATGAAGATGCGCCGAGCGGGCAGCAAGTCCCGTGTAGAAGCGGTCGAAGTAATCGTCCATCATACGACGCATCGTGTAGTGAGGTGCGATGAAGTTCATCGAGTTCTTCATCGTCTGTACCCACCCATCAGAATAGGGCTTCCCTTCACGATTGAAGTAGAGTGGTACGATCTCCTTCTCGAGGAGGTCGTAGATCGTCGTAGCGTCAAGCTTATCCTGTAGCGTCTGATTGCTGTAGGTACGCTTGTCGGTGAGTGCCCAACCGGCACCCTTGCGGTAGCCTTCGTACCACCAGCCGTCAAGGACAGAGAGATTGAGTACACCATTCATCTCTGCCTTCTCACCCGACGTACCCGAAGCTTCAAGCGGTCGTGTAGGAGTGTTCATCCAGATATCTACCCCAGCGATGAGCTTACTTGCCAGACGCATATCGTAGTTCTCGAGGAAGATGATCTTACCTAGGAACTCTGGACGACGGCTGATCTCTAGGATGTACTTGATGAGTCCCTGACCGCCACCATCAGCAGGGTGTGCCTTACCGGTGAAGAGGAACTGCACCGGGTACTTAGGATTGTTGACGATATGCTCCAGACGCTCTAGGTCGGTGAAGAGCAGGTGTGCACGCTTGTAGGTAGCGAAGCGACGACCGAAGCCGATGAGCAGAGCGTTGGGGTTGATTCCCTCGAGGACAGAGACCGTCGTCTCAGGGTCACCGCTATTGCGGATCCACTTCTCGCCGTAGAAGGAACGGATATGCTCGACGAGGCGAAGCTTGATACTCTGATGCGTCTCCCAGAGCACTTCGTTGGGGATCTGCTGCACCTTAGCCCAAGTATCTTCGCTCGTCTGGTGCTTGAGGTAATCTTCGCCGAAGTACTTGCGATAGAAGTCCTGCCATTCAGCCGAAGCCCATGTAGGAAGGTGCACACCATTAGTGACATAGCCCACATGAAGCTCTTCGGGGAAGAAGCCCTTCCACACGGGTGCGAACATCTCCTGAGACACCTTGCCATGCAGGAGGCTCACACCATTGGCTTCCTGACAGGTGTTCAGAGCGAAGACGCTCATGGAGAACTTCTCATTGCTGTCGGGACACTCACGGCCGAGGCTCACGAAGTCATGCCACGAGATGCCGAGGCGGTCGGGTAGATGCCCGAGGTACTTACCCAGGATATCCTCTGCGAAGTAGTCGTGCCCAGCGGGGACAGGCGTATGTACCGTGTAGATCGAAGAGGCACGTACCAGCTCCAGAGCTTCGTCGAAGGGAAGGCCTTCGCCCTCTACGTAGTCGACCAGGCGCTGAGCGTTCATGAAGGCAGCGTGCCCTTCGTTCATGTGGTAGACATCCTTCGAGATGCCGAGCTTCTTCAGCAGGAGGACACCACCGATACCGAGCAGGAATTCCTGCTTCAGACGATTCTCCCAGTCGCCTCCATAGAGCTTGTGGGTGATGGGGCGATCCCATTCGCTATTCTGAGCAATATCTGTATCGAGGAGGTAGAGGCTGATACGTCCGACGTTGACCTTCCACACGTGGCAGGCGACGACGTGTGTAGCGTAAGGCACTTCGAGGACCATAGGCGTCTTGCCGTCGGCTTCGAAGACCTGTTCGATGGGGAGCTGCGTGAAGTCCTGAGCTTCGTAGGTAGCTTCCTGCTGACCTTCAGGGCTAAGGGTCTGCGTGAAGTAACCATAGCGATAGAGGAAGCCCACTGCCGTCAGGCGGACGTTGCTGTCGCTGGCCTCCTTGAGGTAGTCCCCAGCCAAGACACCCAGACCACCCGAATAGATCTTGAGGATGTTCGTCAGCCCGTACTCCATGCTGAAGTAGGCTACCGAGGGGCGCTTCGTATCAGCGGGCTCAGCCAGGTAGGCACGGAAGTCTGCATATACATCGTCGAGCTCGGCCATGAAGCTCTTGTCTGCGATGAGCGCAGCGATCTCCTCGGAGGAGAGCTGGCGTGTGAGTGTCACGGGGTTGCCTTCTGTTGCCTCCCAGAGCTCAGGGGAGAGACGGCGGAAGAGGTTTTGAGCCTTGGGGTTCCATACCCACCAGAGGTTGTGTGCCAGTTCATCCAGTCTACGGAGCTCTTCGGGGAGCTGTGCGTAAGCATAGATGTTAGTCCATACGGGCTCGTTGGCACGCTTGGTTACGATCATGAGTTAAAGCTTCTTTGCAATAAAAGTGATGTTAATTACCTATTTCTAGGGCGCAAAGGTACAGATAATTAATTACCTACCTCTCTACTAGCCAAGTAGCCTCTCTCCCCTACTCCCCGACGTCTCCCGCCCCACACCTTAGGGCACCTCCCTCCTCTCCCTCAAGGCGTCTTTCCCCACCCCTTCGATCCACCTCCATTCACCCTCTCAAAGCCCCCCTTCCGACACCTCAAAAAACCGACCTACGGTAGGTCGCCAAAAAAACCTACTGTAGGTCGTCGATGCGACCTACAGTGGGTCGTCAAGGCGACCCACAGTAGGTTTCCAAAGCGCCCCACGATAGCCCCCTCCAGCGAGACACCCTACAGCTCCCCTTTCTCTACATAGATACCCCCTCTGTTTCCCAAGGCATCTCCACCCTCTTCCGAGCCACGATTTTTCGCCCTTCGCCACCACGCCTCCCGAGGAGTCAGATAAATTGCTTGTCGTATCTTTGCGACATTAGGGAACAATCCCCCAACTGAAAGAAATAAAGACTATGCTCCTCAACTTTGCAGTAACTAACTATAGATCCATCAAAGAGCGTCAGGTATTCAGCCTGATGGCCGTGGATGGCCTCCCCCACGAAGACTCATTAATACGTAGCAAGGATGGTATTCCCATCCTCCCTGTAGCCCTCCTCTTTGGAGCCAATGCCAGTGGTAAAAGTAACATTCTTCGAGCCTTTGGTATGATGCAGTTCATGGTGGTCAATTCTGTACATCTCAACCCACGCGATCCTTTGGTTGGATACGAACCATTCTTACTAGATGAGGAATCTCGAGACAACAATACAGAGGTTGAGGTTGAGTTCCTTATCAAAGGAGAAGAAGGTATAGAGCGACACTATCGCTATGGCTTCTCCTTCTCCGATGGTCTCATCGCTGAAGAATGGCTCTATGGACTTGAGGGAGACATTAACGAGACAGAGCTCTTTTTCCGAAATGGAGCCAAGATCCAGATCAATGGAAAGGAATTCCCCGAGGGTAAGGAAAAGGAAGATGCACTCAATAGCAATCGACTCTTCCTCTCTCTCATTGCACAACTCAATGGGAAAGAGTCTAAGATGATTATTGAGTGGTTCGAAAAGAGTGTCTTTGTCTCTGCTTTACACACAGAGCTATATATGCCATTGACATCCAATCTACTAAAGATGGAAGATGAAAAGTATCCTCAGATGGCTCTAAGATTCCTCTCCAATATAGATATGCGTATCAAGGGTTTATCCATAAAAGAGGAAGAATTTTTCTTGCCAAAAGGAATGCTATATAAGCTCAACAAGCCACTCCCAAAGAAAAAGGGTATATCCCTGAAGGTAGAGTCTACACACAACAGGTACAGCAAGGATGGTAGTATTATAGGGAAAGAAATTTTCAATATAGAGGAAAACGAATCAGAAGGTACACAGAAGATAATAGAACTTCTCGGACTTATCTTCATTGTTCTTGCTGAAGGTAGACTCCTCGTGATTGATGAATTAGATGCCAAACTTCATCCTCTACTAACAAGAGCTATTGTCCAACTCTTCACTGATCCCAAGATCAATGAGCACGGAGCTCAACTAGTCTTCACGACACACGATACCAACCAGCTCCATCTAGACTATGTACGTCGAGATGAGATTTGGTTTACGGAGAAGAGCCCCGTTGAAGCTACAGATTTGTACTCCCACATAGAGTTCAAAGACTTCGACTACTCCATGGGCATCACAGAGCAATATGTGAATGGACGCTATGGGGCAATACCTCGTATAAAAGTCGAACGATAAGGTATGGGAAGGAATAACCGACCTCGTAGAGGATTCTCTAGCGGGCGTAGTGTTGACACACGTGAGATAGCAATTCGTTTTCTCATCGTAACCGAGGACACAAAGTCTTCAAAACTTTACCTCGAAGCCGTCATTAAGGAGGTACGAGCTGCCTGCTCAGGAAGTGACGTGGTAGGTATAGCTAAAGCCTCAGTAGTCAAAGGCTGTGGAAAGGGTACAACGAACCTCCTTGAGAAAGCCCAAAGGATAAGAGACCGTGAGCTAACAAGCTTTGACCGTTGTTGGCTTGTCTTGGATAAGGATGATTTCATAGATTTGAATACAGCTATCAGAGAGGCAACAAAGGCTGGGTTTGATGTTGCTTGGTCAAATGAAAGCTTCGAACTCTGGTATCTCCTACACTTTAGGTCTCAGAATGCGGCTATTGCACGAGATAAGTGTACGACAGCCCTTGAGGCTGAAATACAAAAGTATAAGCCAGGCTTTAAGTATGATAAGGGCAGCTCCTCCATGCACACCATCCTCGCTGAGCATGGTGACCAAGGGAAAGCCATGAAGAATGCAGAGAGTCTGCGGAACACCTACCAAGATACCAACTACAGTAATCACAATCCTTGTACGCATGTGGACCGACTCATCAAAGAGATCACTGACCCTGAAGTACGCAAGAAGATCCGGGAGGAGAGAGACAACAAAAAACGCTCGTAAGTAGAGGTCCTAACAGAGCTATGCACAATTACCTCTATTTATTCTTGGTGCTTCTGCTTGGGGGCGGAAGTAGCTTCGCTCAGACAGCCGTCACGACCGCCGGCGGACAGACCTTCCACCTGGGTGATAGCCTCACTATTGGCCTGCCCCATACACCAGGGGAAAGGTATAAAACTATGGGTTGGACTAAGGGTGATATGAAGATACCCGCCTTTGCCAAGGGCAAGCTAAAAAGGCACATCATCCCCTTGAAGAAGGATATGTTCGGAGATATCATCACCGAGCCAGATACGCTATACTTCTTGAGTCTTCCTCAGTACCCGAAGGATAGTCTCGTCGTTTACCTCGGTGAGGCTGTGCAGAAGGGGGAAATCGTGGCTGCTCCAGTAGAGCACACGCCTCTCTACCCAGAGGCCGTGGAGCTTCTCCCTCAGGACTATGTCCCTGCACTCATCAAGGCGGGCTATACGACATACACGGACGTAGCGATCAAGGCATATGCTCAATCCTTGGGGAATGACGAGTCATCGAATAGCGCCACGAACAATCCCTTCGAGTACCAGCGACAGCAGGCTTCTCTTCTGGAGAAGCTAAAGGAAGCCGTGGAGAAGTTCGATCTAAACCGAGTCTACTATGCACGGCATCAGCTCACCACTGATGGGTATGATTTCACACGCTCTGGCTACCCTTGGGCAGAGTTATACGGGCCTGCCGTCCCCTTCCTCTCTACTCCAGGTGACGATAGGGTATCGCTCTACCTCGCCACACAGCAGAGAGTACCCTTCATCAGCGTACCTGCTGAGCGAGCCGAAAGCTATGAGAAGCGCTCTGGTACTCTGGGGCATAATGTCCATACACTCTATGCACGGGTTTACTTCCGACTGCTCCCTGTCGAGAGCTATACAGAAGACGGTAGCCGTGTCTACCGAACAAATATCAACTACCTCGGGCTCGACCTCTACGAATACCCGCACTGCGCCTACTATCACCTAGGCTCGGGTAAGGCAGAGTGATCCCCTACCCTTCCCTAGCACAGACAAGAAAGGCAGAGGCCTCAGTACACGCTGCGTGCTGAGGCCTCTGCTTTCTTCTTCCCTTACTCATTTATCCCGCCTTCCCTAAGGGATGGGAAGGACTTATACGCTTGATATAAGAGTCTGGAGGCGTAGTGTTACTTTCTTTGTACCTTTGCGTAAAATGGTAAAATAGAGATACAGCATGAAGCTATACTTTGTCGGTATCGGTGGCATAGGCATGAGTGCGCTGGTACGCTACTTCCTCAGCAAAGGGGACGACGTAGCGGGCTATGACTTGACACCTTCGCCTCTGACCAAGGCACTCACCGAAGAGGGTGCACTGATCCATTACGAAGATGATCCCGAGCTCATCCCTGAGCCCTTCCGCAGTCGGGATACCTTGGTCGTCTTCACCCCTGCTGTACCTCGAGATCATCGGGAGCTGAACTTCTTCATCCATCAGGGTAATAGGGTGATCAAGCGAGCAGAGCTCCTGGGCGATCTGACCCGCCGAGAGCGTGGGCTCTGTGTCGCTGGTACCCATGGCAAGACCACGACCTCTACGCTACTGGCTCACCTTCTGCGCTCGAGCCACGTAGACTGCCATGCCTTCCTCGGGGGAATCTCCAATAACTACCAGACCAACTGCCTCATCTCTGAGAAGAGTGACTATGCGGTGATCGAAGCGGATGAGTTCGATCGCTCCTTCCATCACCTCTCCCCGTACATCGCTGTCATCACTTCAGCAGACCCCGACCACCTCGACATATACCACACCGCCGAAGCCTACCGTGAGAGCTTCGAGCACTTCACCTCGCTCATCTCTTCGGAGGGTGCACTGGTGATGAAGAAGGGTATCCCCGTGACTCCAAGACTGAAGGAGGGTACTCGCCTCTTCACCTATACCACAGGTGACGAAGAAGCAGACTTCAGAGGTGATCATATAGAGATACGTGAAGGGCATCTCTTCTTCGACTGGCACTACCCCGCTCTAGACGGGCAGCCTGCAGGGACGCTTCACGTAGAGCTAGGTGTACCCCTACTCATCAATGTGGAGAACGCTGTAGCAGCGATGGCTGTGGCTTACCTCTGTGGCGCCCAGCTCGACGAACTGAGTCAAGGCGTAGCCTCCTTCCGTGGAGTCTACCGACGCTTCGACCGTCTCATCGATGACCCTAGATGCGTGCTGATCGATGACTACGCACACCACCCCAATGAGCTTGACCCCAGTATCCGCTCCGTGCGTCAGCTCTATCCTGACCGCAAGATCCTCGGGATCTTCCAGCCCCATCTCTATAGCCGTACGCAGGACTTCTACAGGGAGTTCGCCCACAGCCTAGACCAGCTCGACGAAGTGATCCTGCTCGATATCTATCCAGCTCGTGAACTGCCGATCCCTGGAGTCACCTCGCATCTGATCGCCGAAGCTATGGAGCATAAGGATGTCGTCGTCCTCCCTAAGGAAGGACTCCTACCCCACCTACGCTCCCTCAGCACACTCCCTGAAGTCATCCTGATGGTAGGCGCAGGAGACATCGATCGTCTCGTGCCTCAAGTCGCCGAAGAGATCCGCCAGCGCCTATGAACAGAAAGATAGTCGTACGCAATATCCTCCTCTCGCTCCTAGCTCTCATGATGCTCGGAGCTTTGGTCTATCTGGCACTGAGCACTCCGAAGGTCAAGGCCGGTGATCGGTGTCGTCGTGTAGCTATCGAGGTGAAGAGTGAGACCGGGGGCGATCCCCTCTTCCTCACGCCTGATCGCATCGCAGACGAACTAGCACGTCGGGGCATTCAGCTCCAGGGCAAGCGCCTGGACTCCATCGACCTTCGCCACATCGAGCGCACGCTACTGAGCATCCCCATCTACAAGACAGCCGAAGCCTTCGTCGCCCCTTCTTCCTCCTCAGTACAAATACGCCTTACGGAGAAATGCCCCCTGTATATCGTGCAGGAGCCTTCGGGTAAGAGCTACTACGTCACTCAGGGCAAGGGGACGATCAGTGTCAAGCCTTCATTCGCAGCCTACCTACCCATCGTCTCGGGGGATGTAGACCTCCAGCAGGCTACGAGCTCCGTATATGACCTGATGCAGGTACTGCGTGAAGACCCCTACTTCGCTAACTACTTCGGGCAGGTCTACGTGGATCGTACCGACGGGATCGTACTTATCCCCCGCATAGGCACGACACGGGTCATCATCGGCCGGAGCCCTAACTGGGCGGAGAAGCTCCGTAAGTGGCGTATCTTCGCCGAGAGCGTACTCCCTAAGCGGGGGATGAACGCCTTCTCCTATGTCAACCTTGACTATAGCAACCAAGTCATCGCTCGTGATCGCTACGCTCCCGTAGGAGAGCTCCTCGATGACGAGGGTGAAGCTATCCACCAGCCCCTTCCCACGCCTAGCCCTTCGCCAGCAGTAAGCACCGAGGCGAAGAAGACCCCTGCCCCAGCCCCCCAAGCGAAGGATAAAACTTCTTCTCCAGCTAAGGAGAAAGCCCCCAGCAAGGACAAGCCTAAAGAGCAGGTGAGAGACAAGGCTAAGGACAAAAACAAAGCGAAGGTCGTAGAGCTGAAGAAAGACCCCAAGAAGGACGTCAAGAAGGAGGCAAAGAAGCCCCAAGCACCTAAGCCCGCCCCCGCCAAGAAGCCCAATAAACCCGAGCCATCCAAGAGCAAACCTAACCATCCACAAAAGAAATGAACGAACATAGGGATAGCATATATGCCGTCATCAACATAGGGAGCTCCTACCTCTCCGGGATGCTCGCTACCAAGTCACAGCAGGGCCGTGTGCTCCCGCTCGTGGCACATCGTATCCCCACCAACGGATGCGTACGTCAGGGCTCGATTCACAACATCGAAGAGGCTGCCCAGCGTATCGGTTCGCTCCTCGACTCCCTGAGCCTCTCGCTCCCCGAGGAGGCTAAGATCGAAGGCGTCTATGTAGGGCTAGAGTGCCGGTCGATGCGCTCGGAGCGCTATGATGCCTTCATCGATCTCGGACCCGAAGGATGCGTAGTGACGCCTGACCATCTAGAGACGCTGAAGGACCAAGTCAACGATGCCAGCTATCCAGGTATGACGATCCTCTCGGTGACCGATCCCCGCTACCGCTGTGATGGTAAGCGTGAGCCTAACCCCCGTGGCGTACGCTGTAGTCGTCTGGAGGCGCAGTACCTGCTCATCGTCGCCCGACAGAATATCATCGTCAACGTACGTGAGACGATCGAGGATCGCCTCCAGCTACGTCTCCTAGGTATCCTCCCCACGCCGATTGCCGAAGCCTCGGCTACGCTGACGATGGAGGAGATGGCTCTGGGCTGTGCCTACGTCAATATCGGTGGCGGGACGACCTCGGTAGCTATCTATCAGGAGCGCTTCCCTGTGGCCCTCTTCGTCCTCCCCTTGGGTGGTAACAATGTGACACGCGACCTCACCCAGCTCTCCATCCCCCTGCTCGAGTCCGACGCCGAGCGTCTCAAGGTCGAGCGAGGATCGATGAATCTCTCTATCCCTCGCAATCAGGAGATCGAAGCTACCTCTGTGGATGGAGGATCGACCAAGCGCTTCTCCCAGCTCGAAGTCAATAGGTATGTCAGCGCTCGAGTACTGGAGATCCTGAGCAACGTGGTCAGTATCATCCGTGAGGCAGGTTGCGCAGAGAGTATCTCCAAGGGCTTTGTCTTCGCTGGTGGCGTGACCCGTACCGATCACTTCTACGAGACCCTGCGTCGTCTCTCCCCTGAGTACCGCCCAGCCTCTCTGAGGAGAGATATCTACGAGGATGGCTGTGACAGTGGTCTTGTCGAGGCGTTCATGACGGAGATTGCCCTAGCCTACCAGGCGAAGGAGCCAGGCGTCACCTTCGAGCTCCGCTCCCTCTCCTCACTGATGGACGAAGAGCCCAGCAAGCCCTTCGCCGAGCCTGCCAAGGTAGCCGAACCAGAGCCTACCCAGCAGAGCCCCAAGGAAGAGACCTATACCTACACGACCATCAGCCAACCTCAGGGTCTTGATGAAGACTACGAGGATGACTTCGACGAAGACGATGAGCCCCAGCCCCGCAAGGCGAAGGAGCCTAAGAGCAAGGGCCCGTCGCTCCTGGATCGCCTGACCAAGGGCTTCAGCGACTTCTTCGGAGCAGAATCAGGTGATGACTATTAGTGCCTATACTCTACAGACGACAATGGATACAATCGAAAGAGGAAGTTTAGCCTTCCAGTATAGCGAGAGTGAGATCAAGCAGCTCATCAAGGTCGTGGGCGTAGGTGGCGGCGGTGGTAACGCCGTCAGCAAGATGTGCACCAGTGGCTCTGTCCCTGGGGTATCCTTCCTCCTGTGCAACACGGATGCCCAGGCGCTTCACCACAGCCCCGTAGAGGACAAGATCACCATCGGCCCGACCGTCACCAAAGGGCTAGGTGCAGGGGCTAAGCCCGAGCGTGCCCGAGAGGCTGCCCTCGAGAGTAAGGAAGCCATACGCGAGGCGCTTACTTCGGGGGAGACTCGTATGGTCTTCATCACCGCTGGTATGGGTGGGGGTACAGGTACCGGGGCTGCTCCCGTGATCGGTAAGATAGCGATGGAGGCGGGTCTCCTGACTATCGGGATCGTCACCATCCCCTTCCTCTTCGAGGGGACAGCGAAGATCCTTCAAGCCCTCGAGGGGGTGAAGCAGATGCGTGAGAGCGTCGATGCCCTCCTGGTGATCAACAACCAGCGTCTTATCGAGGTCTATAAGAACTTCACCGTCAGCGAAGCTTTCTCCAAGGCCGACGATACCCTGAGTAATGCTGCCCGGGGCATATCGGACCTGGTGAATATCACTGGTACCATCAACCTCGACTTTGCCGATGTCGATACCACCCTGCGCAACGGGGGCGTGGCCGTGATCAACACGGGCTACGCCGAAGGGCCAGAGCGTATGACGCTAGCCATCCAAGAGGCTCTCAATTCGCCTCTACTCAATAACAACAACATCAGCAAGGCACGCCAGCTCCTGATCAACGTCTACGAGAGCAGTGAAGCTCCGATGACTGTCTCCGAGCTCACGGAGCTACAGACCTTCACCGAGGACTTCTCCGACAAAGTCAAGACCATCTACGGTACTGCTCCCCGACAGGATCTGGGTAAGAAGATCGCCGTGACGATACTTGCCTCGGGCTTCGGGTTCGACGAGGACATCTTCATCCCCACCAGTGCTAAGCCCAAGGACCCACTGACGAAGATCTCCGAGGAGAAGGAGCGGGACGAGCAGCAGAGACTCATCGAGCGTGTCTACGGACATGCAGCGACGAAGCGAAGCAAGGCCGAGCCTGTAACCCTCATGATCGACGAGCTTGACGACGAGGAATTACTCATCATCATCGAGGAGACTCCCTCCTACCGCCGTGATCATCGAGTCTTCGAAAGTAAGCGCATGGAGAAGAGCTCCGACCGAGCTATCCGCATCGCTCATCAGGGGACGGGAAGTAGCCTGAGGGAGCGTCAGGAGCGTGGTCTCCGCTCGGCCTTTGAGCTACGTACACCTCAGTCTGAGGAGTCGCAGCGCTATGCCACCCCTACGACCTTCTCCACGAGAGAAGAAGTGAAGCCTACCCCCTCTGTAGAGGCCTCCCCCACGACCAAAACCGAGGAAGAGGACGAGCCAGCAGACAACGTGATCCGCTTCTCTGGCTTCTGATCCCTCCCCCATCACTTCAGTACTAATCTATGATCATAGCTGTAGACTTCGATGGCACGATCGTACGCCATCGATACCCCAAGATAGGTGAAGAACTCCCCTTCGCCACCGAGACTCTTAGGATGCTCATACGCGAGGGACATCGACTGATTCTCTGGACGGTCCGCGAGGGTAAGCTCCTCGATGAAGCCATCGAGTGGTGCCGGGATCGGGGAGTGGAGTTCTACGCCATCAACCGTGATTTCCCCGAGGAAGATGCCACGGGAAGTGGCTTCTCTCGTAAGCTCAAGGCCGACCTCTTCATCGATGACCGTAGCTTCGGTGGTCTGCCCGACTGGGGCACGATCTATCACCGCATCCGCGCTGGGAAAGCGCTGGAGGGTGCTTGGCATCTCCTAGCCCTCGAAGAGGAAGAAGAGCGACCCGGCTTCTTCGCCCGCCTCTTCTCTAGGCGCTAGCCACGTGCTACAGACTACACCATACTCCTATCCCCCTACTATGCGTACTCGCTATTTACTCTGCCTGCTGAGCCTCCTTGGGCTCCTCAGTGCCTGCTCTTCGGGCTCAGGCTCGAAGCAACATCAGACACAACAGGCGCATCACGAGAATATCCAGACGGCAGACACCACCCTAGTGGGCAAGCGTCTGTATCTGGAGTTTGACTCGAATAGTTCGGTCGTCGAGTACCTCTCCTCCCGTCACCTCTTCTGGAGCAGTCGGGACTCGGTACACGGCTACAAGGAGGGTGAGGACAACTATCACGCCGTGCGTATAGGCCTGCATGTCTTCTTCGTCAACTGGGTCGAATCCGACGGCACGACCGTGAGTCAGGTACTGGATCTCAAGGAGCGCACCTGTCAGGCCTTCCTCACTTCGCACATCTATTCAGGGCGGGACGTCAACCGAGGCACCGTCACTCTCTCGGGCAAGATCACACGGATCGAGGACTCCAATCACCTCCTGCTCGACTAGCTCTGGCCCACCTTCGCTCCTGATGAAGCCGAAGGTGGGCTTTTCTTTTCTCTCTACTTTCCCCTCCTCCCTATCCCATGTCTAGCATCTACCGTATCGACGAGCGAAGTATCACGGAGCATCTCCTCGAGCTCGCTCAGCGGGGCAATAAGCCCTTCACCGAGCGCCTCCATCCTGGTATCTCTGGGGTGCTAGGGGTAAGGCTCCCCGATCTACGAGCGCTAGCCAAGCACATCGTGCGAAGCGGTACCGCTCCGGCGTACCTAGAGGAAGCAGAGCGGACAGAGCGCTCCCTCGAAGAGGACTTCATGGAGGCTCGTATCCTGCATGGCTTTGTCCTCGGGATGCTCCCCGTGGATGACTTCCCCGCCTATCTAGAGCATCTTCGACGCTGGGTGCAGGTGATCCACTCCTGGTCAGTCTGTGATTCCTTCTCCCTCCCGCAATCAAAGAAGCTCCTCAGGGAGCACGGAGGGGAGCTCTGGGACTTCTTCGTCCCCTACCTCCAGCATAGCGAGGAGTATCGGGTACGCTTTGGCGTAGTAGCCCTCATGCAGTACTTCATAGATGCCGAGCACATCGGCGAGCTCCTTCCCCTCTATTTAGCGGTCAAGCACGAAGGCTACTACGTACAGATGGCGCTGGCATGGGCACTAGCCGAGTGCTACACCTTCTACCCCGAAGAGACTCACCCCTACCTCGCTGATCGGCGCTTCGCTCCCTGGGTGCACAACAAGGCTATCCAGAAGATCTGCGAGTCCCGCCGCATCGATCCCGAGGTCAAGGCCCTACTCAAGACCCTTCGGGTGAAGGCGTGCTAAATCCATCGCCTCCTACCCGTTCCTCATCAAGGGGGATGCTTCGACAGCTGTCCGAGGCATCCCCCTTGTCCCTTCTCCTTCCCCAAGGCAAGAGAAATAAAGGCGAATATAGAAGCACCTCGACGAAATGCTTAGCCCCCCTTCTCACGCCTATTCCTTCTCCCCTACCCTTGCCACTACTACCTCCTGAGAGGCACAGCTCCTTTTCCTACAGAGGATCGTGGGGACTACGAGCAGAGCGCTGGTGGTGATCTTTCGGGAGGATATACCTATACTTGCAAGAGAAAGCCGTCCGTAAGACGGACAGGTATGCACAGATCGTCATACCCAGCTAAACAGATTCATCCTATGAACCTATACAAGATCCTTGGGGCTCTTATCCTTGCTCTCTCCTTCGTATTCACCTCTTGCGATTGGGTAGGCAATGAGCCCACTATTGAGGGTGATCGCTACAAAACCTTCGATAGTAGTGCTCAACGTAAATCCTTCCGTGTGATAAATGCCTCGGGAAAGCGATATAACCACAAAGTGGACTGGCATATCGTCGGTATCAAGCAACTATGGGTAAAGACCTTCTTAACGGAGAAGGTAGACACCCTCCCCAATGGCGATCTAAAGATCTCCCACGACTGGGTATCCTTCACCGTCAAGGAGAGGAAGTCCGTGATCGAAGTAGAAGTACAGAAGAATGAGACAGGACAGGATAGGTCGGTTTTCTTTGTAACTAGTAATAACCGTACGCAATCTCACCGACCGCACATAGTCGTCACGCAGAAGGCAAAGTAAGCCCCCTTCCCTCTTCTAACCTCATAGAAGCAATGATCTTGGCCTAGAGGAATCATCCCTCCTCAGGAGTACTACTAGCGCCTCACAAGAGGTACTACTGCTGCCTCTCATGAGGCGCTAGTAGTACCTCTTGGCTTGTAGAAGCGCTTCCCCCACAGAACTCATGGGAGCGCTACACGGGCGCTAGCGAAGCAAGTAGTGGATAATATGTACCTTTGTGGGCTGTGCGCCCTCCTCGGTCGCTACAGAGATCCATCAGTACAATCCAATAGCTAAATAGAATACAACGATCTGCTCATGGCACAGCAAGAAGACCTCTTCAAGAAGGTAATCGCCCACTGCAAGGAATATGGTTTCGTCTTCCCCTCCTCCGAGATCTATGATGGTCTGGGAGCCGTATATGACTACGGCCAGCTGGGGAGCGAACTCAAGAACAACATCAAGCGCTACTGGTGGGAGGCCATGACCCTCCTTGCTCCCAATGTCGTAGGGATCGACTCAGCTATCTTCATGCACCCCAAGATCTGGAAAGCCTCGGGCCATGTAGACGCTTTCAACGATCCCCTCATTGACAACAAGGATTCTAAGAAGCGCTATCGTGCAGATGTGCTCATCGAGGATCACCTAGCGAAGATCGAAGAGAAGATCAATAAGGAAGTAGCCAAGGCTGCGAAGAAGTTCGGTGAGAGCTTCGACGAGGCCCAGTTCCGCTCGACCAATGGCCGTGTCCTCGAGTACCAAGCTAAATGGGATGAGGTGCACGCTCGCTTCGCCGAGGCGATGAATGCTTCGGACCTCGAAGGCTTGCGCCAGATCATCCTCGACTGCGAGATCGTCTGCCCCATCAGTGGCACACGTAACTGGACGGAGGTACGTCAGTTCAATCTGATGTTCGCCACCGAGATGGGTTCCACGGCCGAAGGCTCGATGAAGGTCTACCTTCGCCCTGAGACGGCCCAGGGGATCTTCGTTAACTTCCTCAACGTACAGAAAACGGGTCGTATGAAGGTGCCCTTTGGGATCGCACAGATCGGGAAGGCCTTCCGCAACGAGATCGTCGCCCGTCAGTTCATCTTCCGCATGCGCGAGTTCGAGCAGATGGAGATGCAGTTCTTCGTCCGTCCTGGCGAAGAGCTCAAGTGGTTTGAGTACTGGAAGGAGCTACGCCTGCGCTGGCACAAGGCCCTCGGTCTCGGCGACAAGAAGTACCGCTACCACGACCACGAGAAGCTAGCTCACTACGCCAATGCTGCTACCGACATCGAGTTTGAGATGCCCTTTGGCTTCAAGGAAGTGGAAGGCATCCACAGCCGTACGGACTTCGACCTGAAGCGCCACGAGGAGTTCAGTGGGAAGAAGATGCAGTACTTCGATCCCGAACTCGGTGAGAGCTACGTGCCCTACGTCGTAGAGACGTCGATCGGGGTAGACCGTATGTTCCTCAGCCTCGTCTGTGGCTCCTTCGAGGAGGAAGCTCTGGAGGGAGGAGAGAAGCGCACGGTGCTTCGCCTGCCTGCTGCCCTGGCTCCCGTCAAGCTCGCCATCCTGCCTCTAGTGCGCAAGGACGGTCTTGATGACAAGGCTCGTGCTATCTACGACGAACTGAAGTTCGACTTCAACTGCCAGCTCGATGAGAAGGACTCCATCGGCAAGCGCTACCGCCGTCAGGACGCTATCGGTACGCCCTTCTGCGTGACAGTAGACCATCAGACGATGGAGGATGGCACCGTCACCCTGCGTCATCGTGACAGTATGGAGCAGGAGCGTGTAGCTATCGCAGAGCTCTCCCAGCGCCTCTACGAAGCGACCTCTATGAAGAGTCTCCTTCGCAAGATCTAACCCACACTTACCCCCACCCGCCTCTATGACTAGCAAGACTTTACAGAGCCTCCTCCTAGGGAGCCTCGCCCTCTCGTCCCTCGTTGGTCTCTCCAGCTGCAATAGCACCATCGACGTAGACCAAGAGCGACGCAGTGAGAACGAAAGAGCCTTCCGTAGCTTCGCCGATAGTGCCTACACAAAAGCTACTGTGCCCGGCATCGGAGGCAGTGGCTTCGTCTATATGAAGGTAGAGAAGGAAGGCGACAAGAGCATCGGTGTAGACTACACCGACGCCGTACAGCTCTTCCGTGACACCTACCGTACTACCGACTGGCTCAAGGACAAGTTCAAGGCTACCCGTCTGCGTCAGACCCTCGACATGAACGCTATCGAGCAGGAGCCTGTGGCGAACCTACCCGTAGGCCTGCAGATCGCTGTGCAAAACCTCCATCAAGGTGCTGAGGCCACCATCGTCATACCCTGGTATCTCAACAATACGACCAGTACCTCTGAGCGTACCGACAGCTATACTTCTCTCTACTATCGTGTCCGCCTAAAGAAGGTCATCAAGCCCTCTACCAAGTAGGACCTAATCAACACTGAATGCATATACTCCTTAGTAATGACGATGGCTTCCGAGCAGCAGGGATCCAAGAGCTTGCCACGGCGATGCTCTCCCTAGGCAAAGTCACTATCGTCGCTCCAGATGGACCACGGTCGGGTTTCTCTGGCGCTATCACTACGACCCAACCGCTACGCCTCAAGCACCGCCACAGCGACGGAGACCTCGAGATCTACAGCTGTGAAGGTACGCCCGTGGACTGCGTGAAGCTTGCTCTGAATACCCTCTTCCTCGAGAAGCGCCCTGACCTGATCATCTCGGGCATCAACCACGGGAGCAACGAGGGCATCTGCGTCAGCTATTCGGGTACACTAGGCGCAGCTCGTGAGGGCTGTATCAATGGTATCCCTTCGCTGGCAGTATCGCTCGATGACACGGCGTGGAAGCCTGACTTCACCGCTAGTATCGCCTATACGCTCCGTGTAGTAGAACTGATGCAGCATACCCGTCTACCCTGGCAGACGATGCTCTCACTCAATGTACCTAAGACCGAACCTCTGGGGCTGAAGGTCTGCCCGATGACTGTAGGTCGCTTCGTCGAAGAGTTCGTACACTCCGAGGATGGCAAGGGGAAGAAGATCCATTGGCTCACCGGTCGTCAGGACCCAGGACAAGACCCCTCGACGGGCGACTGGCACTATCTCAAGGAGGGCTGGGCTACGCTCACGCCCCTCCAGCTCGACTGCACGAACCATCGCTGGATCGAAGAGCTGACTACGCTGGCACAAGCACAGCACTAGACTATGCGCTACTTCTTAGTCGCAGGCGAAGCCTCTGGTGATCTGCACGCCTCAGCACTCATACGAGCACTGAGGGAGCGCGATCCAGAGGCTTCGTTTGCCTTCATGGGTGGCGACAAGATGCAGGAGGCCTCCGGTGTCGCTCCCCTCGTTCACTACCGAGAGGTAGCCTTCATGGGAGTAGTCAGTGTCCTGAAGAACCTCCGCAAGCTCACCCGTATCGGTCGTGAGGTCCAGCAAGCGATCCGTGACTTCCAGCCCGACGTGGTCATCCCTGTCGACTACGCTGACTTCAACTTCCGCTTCATCCTACCCTTTGTCAAGCGGCAGCTGGGCATCCCCATCGTCTACTATATTCTTCCTAAGGTATGGGCATGGCGCTCAAGTCGGGTGAAGACCCTTCGGCGCTACGTGGATCTCAGCCTCAGTATCCTCCCCTTCGAGGTAAGCTACTTCGAGGAGCGTGGGCTCAGGACCACCTATATAGGCAACCCTTGTGTCGACGCCCAGCTAAGCTATCTAGAGGCTCATCCCGAGCCCGTAGAGCGGGAGCAGATGATCCTACTTGTACCAGGGAGTCGACGCTCCGAACTCCAGCACAACCTCAGTGAGATGCTCCAGGCGACAGCACCCTACGCCTCCACCGGCTGGCAGGTCGTCATCGCTGGAGCACCTGGGCTCACGGCAGAGGATTATCGTCCCTACCTCGGTGATCACCCCGATACCCCGATCCTCTTCGGAGACACGTACGGACTGATGAGGCGAGCTCACGTAGCCCTCGTCACCTCCGGTACAGCTACTCTGGAGGCAGGACTCTGGGGCCTTCCCATGATCGTCTGCTACCGCATGGGCGGGAAGCGTATCGCTCGGTGGGTCTTCGAGCGCTTCTTCCAAGTCGATTACTTCTCCCTCGTCAATCTCATCCTCGGTAAGGAGGCTGTACCCGAACTACTAGCCGACCGGATGCATTCGGCTCAAATCCTCTCTACCCTCACCCACATCCTACCCGAAGGAGCACCAGCACGTAAGGCGATGCTTCACGACCTACGGGAGCTACAGAGTCTCATGGGTCGAGAGAAGAGTGCGCCCCGTGCGGCAGAGGCCATCCTCCACTTCCTCCGAGGCTAGGGCGCTACTTGAGCTCGAGCTAAGAGCGTACTTGACCGTATAGATAAGAAGTAGTCTACCCAGAATCGAGGCACTACCTAGGCCTAGTACAGGATGCTGTACTCCCTGGCTTGGAGCACTCCTTGAGAAGCAGATCGGGTACCCAAGACTTCCAGCTTTAGAGTACCAAGATCCCCCAACTACCAGCCCACATCGTGCTTGTCATGGTGTGGGCTGGGGCGCTCTCTAGCCTTAACGATAGGGGTGCATAGGTCACTCTAGAGGGTGCATAGCCGTGGGATAACCTTGGGATAAATCCACTCCCCTATGAGAGGGGTCTTCCCCCCTCCCTAGGGGTACCCTTGGGGGTGTAGATAAGTCACCCGCTTATCCCAACGGCATACACAGCTCCTCATCCCCTTCCGTTCCTTCCCTATCCCCCCGAGCTGTGGATGAAGAGCGGTAATTTCCTCCTAGCCCCGATACCAAGGGCGATCTCTCCTGTGTATCCTCTGTGGGTAGCCTACGGATAGCTTTAGGATAAGTACGTGTATTCCCCTACCCCTCCCAAGCGTCACCCCCAGCGCTTACCCACGATTCCACAGCCTATATTAACAATAGGGTATATAGAGAGTATATATTCTTTCTCTCTTTTATACCCTTATATTAAGCTCGGGGGATAAGTCCTGGGACCGAGGGGAAGAGCCTCCTGGGAGATCTACTGCTGCCCTCACGGCTGATCCGCGAAAACTACTATCTTTGTTCGTAAGAAGAAACTATTTATCTCACAGTAGACACATCATCAACTCATGGAAAAACCCTATGTAATAGGTGTAGACCTCGGAGGCACCAACACCGTCTTTGGTGTAGTAGACGCCCGTGGTAACGTCGTCGTCAATGCTTCGATCAAGACAGGGACGCACATCGATATCGAGCTTTACCTCAACGACCTCGTCACCGGTATCAACATGCTCATCGAGCAGGTAGGTGGTAAGGACAAGATCCGTGGTATCGGTGTCGGAGCTCCTAATGGGAACTACTTCAACGGCTGCATCGAGTTCGCTCCTAACCTCCCTTGGAAGGGAAAGATCCCCCTAGCACAGATGCTCCAGGATCGTCTGGGTATCCCCGTCGCTCTGACCAATGATGCTAACGCTGCTGCCATCGGGGAGATGACCTATGGCGCTGCACGTGGGATGAAGGACTTCATCGTCATCACCCTCGGTACAGGTGTCGGTAGCGGTATCGTAGTCGGTGGACAGCTAGTCTACGGGCACGACGGCTTCGCTGGCGAGCTTGGGCACATGATCGTCCGACGCAATGGCCGTATGTGTGGCTGTGGTCGTCAGGGCTGTCTCGAGACTTATACCTCCGCCACAGGGGTAGCACGCACGGCACGTGAATACCTCACCATCCGCACCGACGAGAGCAAGCTCCGTGAGCTGGATATAGACACGATCACCTCTAAGGATGTCTTCGATGCAGCCAGCGTAGGTGATGCTCTTGCTCTGGAGATATTCGAATCGACGGGGGCTATCCTTGGTGAAGCTTGCGCCGACTTCGTCACCTTCTCTTCTCCTGAAGCGATCATCTTCTTCGGTGGCCTCACTAAGGCTGGGGACCTCCTGATGAATCCTATTCGTCACCACATGGAGAAGAACCTCCTGAAGATCTACCAAGGCAAGACCAAGCTCCTCGTCTCTCAGCTCAAGGAGAGCGATGCAGCAGTCCTAGGGGCTAGCGCCCTTGGCTGGGAAGCAAAGGAGATCTAAGCCTCCTATCCATCCCTACGAGATACCTATGAAGTAGAAGAGCTAGTCCCGACTAGCTCTTTTACTTTTACCCTCTTCTCTCACCCTCATCACCAGGCTAGCGGGCATCCTATCCACTCCACAAGCTGGGTGATCTTCCTGCGCTTCAGGAGACGGTCACCACCGGCGGAAGCAATCGATGATCCTTCGCACAAGCGAAGCATGCACCACTAGCCTAGGCTAAGCATCCCCCCTTACCTCTATGATCCAGCATCCGCTCTCGAGCTTCACCTTCTGCCCTCGCTGTGGGGCCTCGGGACTAGAGCACGTCCATGGGCGTGCTATCCACTGCCCGAAGTGTGACCTCTCCTATTACCACAATGTAGCAGCAGCCGTCGCCTGCTTCATCCTCGACGAGGAAGGGCGACTACTCACCGTGCGTCGCTCTAGAGAGCCCGCACGAGGCACGCTAGACCTCCCTGGAGGCTTCGTAGACCCCGAGGAAGGGGTAGAGTCCGCCGTAGTGAGAGAACTGCGTGAGGAGACGGCTCTAGAGGCTAAGTCGGTGCGTATGCTCTTCTCCCTGCCTAATATCTACCCCTACTCGGGCATCGATGTCTATACGGCGGATATCTTCTACCGTGTAGAGGTAGTGAGCTTCGAGGGAGCTCAGGCCCTAGATGATGCAGGCGAGCTGGTCTTCCTCCGTCCTGAGGAGCTCCGAGCTGAGGACTTCGGTCTTCGCTCCATCCGTACAGCTATCGAGCGGGTGATCGCTGATCCTTCACTGCTAGAGGTCAAGTAGATGCTTCGGGTCGATTGGCACAGGCTCAAGGGCTATGCCCCACTCTGCTTCATCACGCTGGGGATCGTACTCTGGCGGGTGACGGCACCTTTTGCGGTGATCCTCCCCTGGATCATCTCGGCGATGCTCTTCTTCGCTGTGCTCAATATGCCCCTGAGAGCCGTGGCACCCCGACCGAAGCATCTTGTCCTGCTGGCGCTACATCTAGGACTCGGTGGAGGGCTGTACTTCCTCCTCGCGCTCTGGAATCCTCTGATCGCCACGAGTCTCTTCATGTGCTTCCTCGCTCCAGCAGCTACGGCAGCGGGGGCGATGACTAGCCTCATGGAGGGAGATACGGGCTTCGCTACGGGCTACACGATACTGACGCACGGGCTGATCTGCTTCCTCGCTCCCTTCCTCCTTCCCCTGCTGGATGATCACAGTCAGCTCCCCTTCTGGACGCTCTCGGGGCAGATAGCCCTTCTGGTAGCACGTATGGTCATCCTACCCATCACGCTGGCTTGGCTCGTGCGCTATCTGATGAAGCGTCGGGGGCGCACACCTGGGCCGCATCGTACCCTGACCTACTGGCTCTGGCTCTCTTCGCTCATCTTCATTCTCGGCAAGGCCGTAGCCTTCGTCTCCGAAGAAGGGGGAGGTAATCCCCTACTCCTCGTAGCCTCGTTCGGTGTGGGCTTCTTAGCTTGCGCCCTGCAGTTCACCCTAGGCCCTCCCCTCTCCCGATGGATAGGCGTCGAGGAGGTCGCCTGCAGGCAAGCTATGGGGCAGAAGAACACGGCCCTTACCCTCTGGCTCTGTATCTCCTTCATGCACCCCCTTGTAGCTCCTGGGATCGCTGGCTACATAGCGTGGCAGAACTTCTTCCTTACCTACTACATGAATCGCTACCTAAGGCAGTCGACTCGCTCCTAATTCACCTATTCTTTTGCAATCATGAGACGTATCTTTCAGCTACTCTGTGTGCTCCTACTCGTTCCCCTCGCTTTAGCAGCGCAGACCTCCCTCAGTGGAGACTGGGAGGGGAAGCTATCCCTCCCCATGGGGAAGCTACGACTGATCCTTCACCTTACCGAAGAAGCGGGGCGCTGGTCGGCTTCTCTGGATAGCCCCGACCAAGGTGCTTATGCCCTGCGTGCCGATGAGGTAGGGGTGCGGGGAGATAGCTTAACCCTAAGGCTTAGTTCCCTTCATCTTCGCTATACGGCGCTGAGGGACGGAGAGGATCAGCTGGTGGGCAACTTCGAGCAGGGCGGTATGAGCCTTCCCCTCTCGCTTCGACGGGTGGCGAAGAGCGAGGATACTAAGTCCGCCCCCACTACGTACACTGAGGAGGAACTGACGATCCCCGTATCGGGCTCTTCCGTCGTCCTCTCTGGTTCGCTTGCCCTTCCGAAGGAGGGTAAAGCCCCCTACCCTACGCTCATCCTCATTACGGGCAGTGGTCCTCAAGATCGGGATGAGACGGTCTTCGGTCATAAGCCCTTCCTAGACATCACACGTAGGCTCACGGAGGCGGGCTTTGCGGTCTTCCGCTACGACGACCGAGGTGTAGGTAAGAGCACGGGGATCTTCATGGCCTCGCATGTGCAGGACTTCGTACGGGATGCCGAGGCTGTGGTCAAGGCTATGAAGGAGCACAAGGCAGTGAATCCTCAGCGTATCTTCCTCCTAGGCCACAGCGAAGGGAGCTATATTGCTTCGAAGGTGGCAAGCCAAGACCGCTCGCTCGCTGGTATTGTTTCGCTTGCTGGTCCTGTCTTTGGTATGGATCGGATTCTCGCTGATCAGATGGATGCCCTCAGCCTACTAGGAGGAAAGAGTGACGAGGTACGTGCCACTCTACGCAAAGGGAATCTTGAGGTCTACGCCTTGATGAAGGATAAGCGCCTTTCGCTCGATGAAGTGAAGGCGAAGGCTGCTAAGGTCGTCGAGCGACTCCTCCCTGTCATGACTTCGGATACTACGCTGTATAGCACGATACGCACGCAGATCATGGGGCAGTTCACGCCCTATCTGAGGGAACTTCTTCAGCTGGATATCGAGGGGACGTGGCGGGCCGTTAGCTGTCCCGTCATCGGGCTCTTCGGAGAGATGGATAAGCAGGTCTTACCCTCCAATGCTACGGAGCTCCTTCGTCTCCAGCCTCGGGCCAAGGTGAAGGTCTTCCCCAGGCTCAATCACCTCTTCCTCCCCTCAGTTACGGGTTCGCCGATGGAGTACCCTACCCTTCCTAAGGGCTTTGATCCTTCGGCCCTCGACTACCTAGCTACTACCCTCCGCTCCCTCCTCTAAGTCAAAGGGAACTACTCCCCCATTCATACCTCGTCAAAACGACCCATTCATGGGTCGCCAAGGTGACCCATTCATGCCTCCCTCCGGTGACCCATGAATGGGTCTCTTTTTTGGGGTATCTATTGCTTTAGGGGAGCTGTGTCTTTTGGGTGGCTAAGGTATATAAGAAGGAGGGCGACCGTCAGCATCTCTGCGGTCGCCCTTGAGGGGATATTGGTAGTGATACCGCTGTGGCTTTAGGATGGGGATTAGGAGATCTGGCTCCAGTTCGGGCGCTCGTAGTAGATCTCTTGGAGGCGATGCCTTAGGAGGGAGTTCTTGGGAAGGTTTAGGTCGGGGTCTTCGGTGAGGATGCTCTCGGCGAGCTCTCGGGTGTACTGGACCATCGCTCCATCAAGGGCAGGATTGGCGATGCGTAGACTGAGCTGCTGGCCACTCTGACGGGTACCATCAATCTCCCCAAATCCTCGGAGGCGCATATCCTCCTCGGCGATCTCAAAGCCATCATTGGTCTCGACCATGATGGCAATACGTCGCTTGGCCTCTTCACCGAGCTCGTTGCCCGTGACTAGGATACAATAGCTCTGGCTAGCACCACGACCTACACGGCCACGGAGCTGATGGAGCTGAGAGAGTCCGAAGCGATTAGCCCCTTCGATGACCATGACGGAGGCATTCGGCACATTGACACCTACCTCGATCACTGTCGTAGCTAGTAGTAGTTGGGCTTCACCCGAACTGAAGCTTCGCATCGCCTCATCCTTCTCCTCGGGCTTCATCTTGCCATGCACATGGACGATCTTCAGTTCTGGGAAGTGCTCCGTGTACCTGCGTACCCCTTCCTCTAGAGCTCGCATAGAAGCCTCTTCGCTCTCTTCGATCATCGGGAAGACGACGTAGGCTTGCCTCCCTTCGGCGATCTGCGCTCCGAGGAACTGATAGACCTCATACATGTGGCTCTCGCTCTGGTGGTAGGTCTCGATGGGCTTGCGACCTGGTGGCAGTTCGTCGATCACTGAGATATCTAGATCCCCGTAGAGGGTCATCGCCAGCGTGCGGGGAATAGGCGTAGCGCTCATGATCAGGATATGCGGATGGTAGCTCTCACCCTTCTGCCACAGCCCCGAGCGCTGGACGACACCGAAGCGATGCTGCTCATCGATGACGGCGAGCCCCAGGTGGTGGAACTGTACGACGGGCTCCAGCAGAGCATGCGTCCCGACGATGAGGCGAAGGCTCCCTTCGCTCAGCCCCTCGAGGAGTACCCTTCGCTCCCGCTTCTTCGTACTGCCGATGAGGAGACCTACTTCGATGCCTAGCGGCTCTAGATATTCTCGTAGCGAGGCATAGTGCTGACGTGCGAGGATCTCGGTAGGAGCCATCATGCAGGCTTGGTAGCCATTATCTAGGGCAAGGAGCATGGAGAAGAGTGCTACGAGGGTCTTCCCACTACCTACATCCCCCTGAATAAGGCGATTCATCTGCTTACCCCCGACCAGATCACTCTGAATCTCTCGGATGACTCGCTTCTGTGCACCTGTCAGATCAAAGGGAAGGCTTGCATAGAGTCCCTTCACTCCTTCGCCTACCCGAGGGAAGGGAAGCCCTGGGACTGAGGTCTTACGCTCCCGCTTCATACTCAGTAGGCGGAGCTGGATGAAGAAGAGTTCGTCGAACTTCAGTCGCCTACGTGCTGCCTCTAGTCCTTCCTTACTCTGGGGGAAGTGGATCTGATCGATGGCTTCGGCATAGGACATCAGGCGAGCCCGCTGGATCACTTCCTCGGGGAGCGTCTCCTTGATATGGGGCAGGCAGGCTTCCTTGAGGATGTAGAGGAGCTGGCGCATCTGACGGCTGGCGATACCAGCACGACGGAGCTTCTCTGTGAGGGGATAGACGGGCATGAGCCCTCCACTGACTTGCTCCGCCTTCGACTCATCATCGATCTCGGGATGGGTGATGCTATAGGCGCCGTTGAAGTAGACGGGCTTGCCGAAGATGATGTACATACGCCCCTCGGCATAGAGATGCCTGATGGCCGAGAGGGAGCGGAACCATACCAGTTCGATCGTCCCTGTACCGTCGGAGAAGTAACCCACGAGGCGCTTCTTTCGCCCTTCGCCTACCTCCTTGAAGTCACGGATATAGCCTTGTAGCTGGACATAGGGCATCTCCCCCCGTAGCTCACGTATGGCATAGACACGGGAGCGATCGACGTACTTCGTCGGGAAGTAGTGCAGCAGGTCCAGGTAGGTATATAGGTCGAGCTCTTCGGCGAGCACCTTAGCTCGTCGAGGTCCGACACTGGGTAGGAAGGTAAGCGGGGTATGGAAGAAGTCCTGAGGCATCGATAGAGTAGGGAGCTTCCTAGTGAAGAAGGCTACTTCTCACGAAGGAGGAGTTCGGCTAGGAGCAGATCACGGGGAGTCGTGAGCTTGATGTTTGTCTCCTCACCATCAATGAGGGTGATGGAGCCAAGTGAGGCAGCTTCGTAGACCGAAGCATCATCGGTGAAGAGGGGAGAGTAAGCCTGCTCATAGGCCTGCTGTAGTCGCCCGAGGTCGAAGGTCTGTGGGGTCTGTACTGCCACGTAGCGGGAGCGATCGACAGCCTCGCTCTTCCCCTCATCTTGGCGAAGTCTTAGGCTATCTGTCACGGGGCAGGCGGGTAGGGCAGCACCACTGCGCTCAGCCTCTTCGAAGGAGCGACGGATGAGGGCACTACTGACCAAGGGACGCACCCCATCATGTACGGCTACTAGCCCCGCTTGTGGCAGGTGACTAAGCCCCGAGCGTACGGAGTGGAAGCGGGTTTCTCCCCCGAGAGCTACGGTGTGGGGTAGGGTGAAGTGATACCGCTCGCAGAGCTTCTCCCAGAAAGGAATATGATCCTCGGGCAGTACCAAGATGATCTGACTGACCTCCCCCTCGAAGAGCTCTAGGGTGCGCATGAGGACGGGCTTCCCGCCGAGGGGAAGGAATTGCTTCGGCAGTTCCCCACCCATGCGCAGACCTCGACCTCCAGCGACGATGATGGCGTAGCGCTCTTTACTCATTTGTTCCTTCCTCAGGCTCTTCGCTGAGCTGTGCCATGAGCTTGGAGAGTTGCTTGTCGGCTTTGGTGAGCTTCTCCCGGCAGAACTTCGTGAGCTGTACCGCCTCCTCTACGAGGCCTGTAAGTTCATCGACATCGGGGCTATCCTGCTCAATGCGTCGGACGATCGCATCAAGGCGCTGAGAAGCCTCTTGGTATGTATAGTTTGGATTTTCCTTCATCTCGTCTATATATTCGATTGGATCTCTTGCTCACAAAGTTAGCTAAAAGCCCCCAGCCCTCTGGAGCAAAGCCCCCTCGCTCCCTCACTCTCTCACCGACGCATCCCGCTGTGAGGTGTGTATAATCTTACGATGAGTGTAGGGGAGCCGAAAAGACTAGCAACCGTCTTAGCATACGGAGAGGTAATGTCATTTATTCTGATGAGATGCAGTCTGATCTGCTTAGAAGCTTGTAATAGCTCTGCACTATCATGGAGTAAAATGGATAACTTTGATACAAGATTAAGTGAGTAGAGTATTCCTTCATACGCTCCGAGTTATTACTTAATTATGGAAGATCGTACATCATCAGCTATTAGACTAGAAGATCTAGAGGCTACTAGAGCTCTTTTAGGATTAGCAGAGAACTATCGTAGTAAGCGAGAGGAGAAGCTAGGAGAGCTTCCCTTCCTCTATAATGTCTTGGAGGAAGTACGTGTCAATGAGAATGCTCATACACGCCTCTTGATGCGCTTGCTGAAGTATACACCAGCTCTATTAAGCTTCCTTACTTGGCTTAAGGAGAAGTATACAACCTTTGATCCACCAAAGGTAGATAAGCCCAAGATCACAGCTGAAAAGCACCGCATTGATGGGCTCATACAAGAAGAAGAAAAGTATGCGATTATCATCGAGAACAAGGTCTGTGGTGCAGTAGAGCAAGAAGGTCAGCTAGGAAGGTATATAGACAAATGTCGGGAACTGGGATATGACCAGAGTGATATCTACATCTTGTATTTATTCGATAGGCTAGGCAGTGACCCTTCTTCGCAAACGTGGGGAGAGTATAGGGCAGAGCAATTTGAAGGGAGGCATTTAGTCCTCTCTTACAAGCAGGACATCATACCTTGGCTAAAGAGCTTTCTTGCAAGGTGTGAAGGAACAGATGAAAAGACAAAAGTGCTCCGAGAAGGGGTTTCACAATACTTAGACTACTTAAAACTACTATTCAAGATAGATCGATATACCATGATGAAATCCGAGCTGACAAGGTTTATAGAGGATGAACTGAAGTTAGATGCCTTGTTCTTATGTTCACCTCAAGAGGCGATAGCCTTCCTAAAGGATAAGCTTAAGTCCATAGATGATTTAGGGGGTGAGGTTGAACGACTTCTTAAGTATTATCGCATCAAAGCTTGGGGAAAGGACACAGAGCAGAGGTACAGCTCGGCAAAGGTCTTCATAGATGCAGGGGTAGGGAAGTCCTATCCTAAGTTTGGTATTCACTACCAGCTTGAGGGAGCTCCATTTGTTGCTTTAGCCGAGTATTACATCGAGGAGAGCTACGTATCGGTGGGGCTTGGTTGCCATCAGGGAGCAAGTGAAAAACGGCTTAGTAACCTAGAAGAGGTGTTCAAATATGCTCCTAAGAAAGGAGATAAGACGGCTAAGGGTTGGAAGACTAGTGATTTGGGTAGTAAGCTCTGGTACGGATGGTACGAAGTAGAGCCAGAGGAAGCAATGGCGAAGTTCAATGAGCTAGTTAGAGACTTGAAGTCTATCGGGGCAGAAATGGTACTGAAGTCAGAGGCAGAATAAAGAAGCACCTCCCCTCTCTGCGGAGCATCCTCTCTCTTTTGTGTACTTTTGTGCCACTCTAATGAGCCCCTTAGAAGCATGAACGAGAAGAAGATCCGACCCCAAGATATACAGATAGCCGACTACGACTATCCCCTGCCAGATGAGCGCATAGCTAAGTACCCCCTTGCCGATAGAAGTAGCTCTAAGCTCCTTCGCTATAGCTCGGGCGAGATCGAGGAGTTTACCTTCCGTGATCTGCCTAGCCTCTTGCCCGAGGGGACGGTGCTGGTACGCAACAATTCCAAGGTCATCCGTGCACGTCTCCTCTTCCAGAAGGAGTCAGGGGCTCGTATTGAGATCTTCTGCCTTGACCCAGCAAGCCCTACTTCCTATGAGCTTGCCCTCACGGAGCGTCACGCCTGCTCATGGCATTGCCTTGTAGGGAATGCTAAGCGCTTCAAGCTGGGCACTCAAGTGACCCGCCTTATCCAGAGCGATGAGTTAGGCGAAGTGCACCTCACGGCTGAGCGTACAGGCGAGGCTGAAGTGCGCTTCTCCTGGGATAATGATCGCTATACCTTCGGCGAACTGCTGGAGCTCATGGGCATCCTTCCCATCCCTCCCTACCTTGGTCGTGAGACGGAGGCGAAGGACCTAGAGACCTATCAGACGGTCTATGCCCAGCATGCTGGTTCGGTAGCTGCTCCTACGGCAGGCTTGCACTTCACACCTGAAGTCTTCGAAGAGCTTCGCCAAAGGGGAGTACCTGTACTTGATGTGACGCTACACGTAGGGGCGGGGACCTTCCGTCCTGTGAAGGCCGAACAGATCGGGGAGCATGAGATGCATGCGGAGCTTATTAGCCTCAGTCGTCAGACCATCGAGGAGCTCCGAAGGAGCCTCGGGCATATCATCGCCGTAGGCACTACCTCGGTGCGTACGCTGGAGAGCCTCTATCATCTAGGTGTCTACCTCCATCATCATCCCGAGACCCCGATGGAGGAGCTTCATGTGGAGCAGTGGCAGCCCTATGGGGGTGAGCCTAAGGAAGAGCTGACAGCAGATGCAGCGCTTGGTGCACTCCTTAGCTACCTCGAGGCACATGGCGAGGAGACGCTCGTCTTCCCCACGAGCATCATCATCGCACCCAGCTATACCTATCGTATCATCCGAGGGATGGTGACGAACTTCCACCAGCCTCACAGCACGCTCCTTCTACTCATCGCAGCACTGATCGGTGAGGACTGGCATCGTGTCTATGACTATGCCCTCACGCATGACTTCCGCTTCCTGAGCTACGGGGATAGTTCACTCCTGCTTCCCTAGGGAGAGGGGAGTCGCTGAGGAAGCAATATAATAGGAGAAGCCCTCTGAAGCATACGGCTCCAGAGGGCTTCTCTCTATCCTAGATACTAGGGGAGGAGGTAGGTGTGCTACTTCTTCTTAGCCCAGTAGATCGGGGTGAAGACCTTATCCTCGCCACCGAGGGCCTTGACAGCACTCTCATGTCCCTGTCTATTGCCGTTGATGATATTGCTAGGCAGAGGGAGGCGCTGTGGGAAGAAGTCGATGGAGACGGTCTCGAAGTTGCTCGAGGTGAGCTGAGGCATGTTGTCCAGTGCCTTCTCTACCGCAGGTGTTTCGAAGAAGGGTAGACCGAGGCGACGGAAGTCATTCCATGTCTCTAGCGGTAGCCAAGGGGTATTGGCGATGAACTTCTGGGTGATGATCTTCGTCAGATGGTCATTCATCGCCTTAGTATAGAGACGGCTCTTCATCTCGGGGTAGTGGTAGGTATAGGTACCTGCCGTCTTCGTGTAGCCGTCGATGTACTTCATAGCTACCGTAGCGCTAGGCTCTGCCGTGTGATCCCAAGCGACGGAGGTACCGACACGGTTGTAGTCCTTAGATGCTAGGTACTCACTGACGAAGCCAGCACCGTGGTAGGCGAAGCTTGCCTTCACACCTGCTTCGTAGGCATTCTTAGCACTCATAGAGACATTCCAGCCACGGACAGAGGCTTCAGCCAGCAGGAAGTAAGTCTCCCACTCAGCGAAGAAGATACGCTTGCTGGTGCTATTGCGGTACTTATTAGCTAGGCGGGGCATCGTACCTATCTGCTGCAGGTCATTGATGGCACTGAGCGTACCCCAAGAACCGCTGACCCAGGTATTCCAAGTGAAGCGTGTATCTATCTTCTCCAGCTCCTTGTCACTCTCGCCGACCTTCTTGAGGCTATAGTCCGTCTTCTTAGCTGCATCAGGAGCCCAGGAGGGGTAGAAGCAGAACTCAGGGTTGAGCGTATCGCCTGTGATGATGAAGGTCTTGTAGGCACGAGGGTCGATCGTCGCAGGTAGCCCATCGAGGTAGAAGCCTCGGGAGGGGTCTGTCGTCGTCAGAGGGAAGTGATGCTGGTAGCGAATACCGAGGTAGTTGGGTTCCTTGAAGTACTTCTTGTACCGCTCTTCGGGGAGTTGCTTTGCTGAAGAGACACCACCGAGACCGAGTACAAGGTTGTTGTACGTCGGAGAGATGAGCTGGTGGTTCCACTGACGGCTCATGACACCTGTGAGGTCATCCCAGCCGTCCTTCTCCTGGATCTCTAGGCGATCACTTGCCTGGAGGATACCGCCAGCGGCAGCTGCTTCCTCGAAGTTCGTCTTAGCTGTCTCTGGGTCTACCTCAGAGAGGCGCATAGCTAGACGCATACGGAGGGAGTTAGCAAAGGCACGCCACTTACCAGCATTGTACTTGTAGGCATAGTCTAGGGAAGTGACACGAGCATCATCTGAAGGCTTGGGGGAGGGAGAAGTCTTGAGCGTCTCGGAGGCTTCCTTGAGCTCCTTGAGCATATAGCTGTAGGCTTCTTTAGCTCCTACATAGGTAGGGTTAGTACCCATATAGCCATCGATGGCCACGACACCAAACATATCGCAGATCTCGGACAGCTGGTAGGCACGCCAGATACGAGCTACAGAGAGGATCGTGGGCTCAAAGGGACGAGCAGAGCCGTCCTTGATGCGCTCTTCTGCTAGGGCGATAGCTTCGTAGAGAGGCTTGAGCCCTTCGGTGGACATACGGCTGTAGTAGTCACTACTCCAGCCATCATTGAAGCCCCCGAGGGAGAGACCCCCAGCACGATGCTGGTGGCCAGCGGTCTTCCAGTAGAGGATGAAGGCACGCTCAGCGACGTGGGGATTGAGCTGAGTAGCTAGGATCCCACGGTTGATGAGGTATTCGGGTAGTACTTGCTCTCTATCGGCTGCCACAGGGTTGTTGTTGACATCGTCGAAGTCTCGGCAGGAGGTAGACAGGCAGAGCATAGCGCAGGAGGCTAAACCCGCCAGGAGCATATTCTTCTTATTCATGATCTATATGCGTATAAGGGCGGCTAGAAGCCAAGCGTGATGTTGAAGAGGAAGGAGCGAGTAGTGGGGGAGGAGGCGAACTCATAGCCCGTCGCATTTGATCCGGTAGCGAAGACAGACTCGGGGTCTACACCGTTCATGTAGCTCTTGATCATCCAGACATTGTTGCAGGAGAAGCCTAGCTTAGCTCTGGTGATAGGAGTCTTCCTCAGTAGGCTCTGAGGGAGGGTGTAGCTCAGGGCAATATTCCGCAGACGGACGCTGGTAGCGTCGAAGACATTAGCTTCATTGATCCCGAGGTTACCGCTACGCCCGGAGATAGCACCCCAGTAGTCTTGGGGAGTGACTTCCGTCGTATTCTTCTCGTAGACCTTCTTTCCACCTACGTTCTTCTCGACGGCCCCATCGACGACGAACTTCTTTCGTCCGTTTACTGCTGTGTTAGCAGACGAACCATTAGCCTGCAGGGCGTGGTTGGTCCCCGAGAACATCTTCCCGCCAATGCGAGCATCGATGAGGAAGCTCAGATCAAAGCCTGCGAAGGAGAACGTGTTGGTAAGCCCTGCTAGTAGGTCGGGCTGCTGATCACCGAGCTTCTTCTTCTCGCCTGCTATAGGTAGACCGTCGGCATCGGTGAGGATCT
>ERZ773009.39-NODE-39-length-89307-cov-13.890378_pt1 | contig 89307 bp, 83 predicted proteins | sample MGYA00580663_ERZ773009 | MGnify/ENA primary metagenome ERZ773009 (study PRJEB29015, sample SAMEA2737969) | human oral metagenome | biome: human oral; feature: human-associated habitat; material: dental | place: China | collected 2026 ... | reverse complement strand
CGATAGGCGCTAGGAAGTTGATCTGTTTAGGATTTTTCCTTAAAATTTTAGATGCTACCTGCACCAAATAATCAAGTCCGCCTGCGACTTGCAGCGCTGTAATCGCGGAGATTACCGATGCGATAATTAGGATAACGTCAATCGGGATATCCTTCATATCGACCTTCATGCCCAAAATGGCTAGGACGACAACGCCCAAGCCGCCTGCATAACCGACGCCCATGCCGCCTAGCTTAACGCCTAGGTAGATGCCGCCGAGCAACACGATAAATTGCAATATCACCATAAAGTCCATTGCAAAACTCCTTATAAAGTAATTTTTTTAACGGCGCGCAGAATTCTAAAGATTTCAGCAGGTAAAATCCGAATTATCTTTATAATTCAGTGGTCGGAATTCTATGCGGAATTTTATCCTAAAATTTCGCAAGTGGAATTTTACTCCACGGAAGCTAAATCTAACTTGATGAAATTCTACATCTACGGAATTCTGCACGATCAATTTTATCTATTTAGAATTCTACTTTGCGGAATTTCGCCTATTAAATTAACCGACGAAATTCCGCGCCGCACTTAGTTTGAAACTATTTTTTGCTCATATGTGGGTTGAGCATAGATTTAGGCTCTAGGATCTTATCGATCTCCTCTTTTTTCAAATATCCGCGCTCTAGGCAGATTTCGCCGACGGATTTTCCTGTCTGAAGCGCCTCTTTGGCGATACTTGCGGATTTTTCGTAACCGATGTAAGGATTGAATGCAGTAACGATACCGACAGAATTTAGCACCGATTTTAGGCAAGCTTCAGGGTTTGCTTTTAGATGTTTGATAGCTTTTTCAGCTAGTGTATTCATCGCATTTTCCAAAAGCACGATCGAGTTAAATAGCGCATATGCGATGCCAGGCTCAAACGCATTAAGCTCAAATTCTCCGCGCTCGGAGCAAAGCATAATAGTCACGTCGTTGCCGATTACCTCGTAGCAAGCCTCGCCTACGACCTCGGCGATGACTGGGTTTACTTTGCCCGGCATGATGGAGCTGCCCGGTTGCATCTTAGGAAGCTCGATTTCGCCTAGTCCGCATCTAGGACCGGAGTTCATAAGACGTAGGTCGTTTGCGATTTTACTTAGGCGGACGGCTGCAGTTTTTAGAGCGCCACTAACGTGGACGAAGTCCGCAGTGTCTTGTGTGGCGGCGATGAAGTCCTCTGCGGCTTTAAATTTAACGCCGGTGATTTCGCCCAGTTTTTTCTCGACTACGTTTTTGTAATCAGGATGGCAGTTGATGCCTGTACCAATCGCCGTAGCGCCCATATTTAGGTAAGTCATCGACTCTCTAGCAGCTTTGATAAGTGCGATATCGGTTTTGATGTAGGTAGCAAAAGCGTTGAAAGTGTTTCCAAGAGTAGTAGGAACGGCGTCCTCAAGCTCCGTCCTTCCCATTTTGATGACATCTTTGTATTCTTTGGCTTTAACTTCAAGCTCTTTTTTCAAATTTTCCATAGCTTTTAATAAGTCGGTTAGCTTGGCGTAAGCGGCGACTTTGATCGAGCTAGGATAGGTATCGTTGGTGCTTTGACCCAAATTTGTGTGATCGTTTGGATGGAGGTATTGGTATTCGCCCTTTTTATGTCCCATGCTCTCCAAAGCTATATTGGTAATGACCTCGTTGGTATTCATATTCGTCGAAGTTCCGGCGCCACCTTGGATCATATCGACTACGAATTGATCTCTGAACTCTCCTGCGATGAGCCTATCGCAAGCTTTTGCAATCGCATCGGCTTTTTGCGCGTCTAGGACTCCGACCTCTTTATTGGCTAGTGCAGCTGCTTTTTTGATTTGTGCAAATGCCTTGATAAAAAATGGATAGTCTTTGAGCGCTCGTCCGCTTAGATGGAAGTTCTCTAGTGCCCTAAATGTTTGCACACCGTAGTAAAAATCGTCGGAAATTTCTAATTCACCGATGAAATCGTGTTCTTTTCTGGTCTTTGCCATAATAAGTCCTTTCGTTGAAATTGTTAATGGAATTTTAAAGCTTTTAGTATTAAAAACAGCTTAAAACGTAACGAAAAATTAAAATTTAGAAATTAGTATGATTGTTTAAGGCTTTAAATAGAATTTTACTTAAAAAATATTTTGGAATTCGCTACTAAGGCATAATTACACTTTAATAGAAATATCGTATTGCACGCAGATTATGAAAGTGAAATTATAAAAATTCTTGTTTAGCTTAAATTATAATTTGAAAAATTTGAACTTAAAGGCGATAAAATGGAATTTTTCATTGTATTTGTATTTACTGGCGTGAAACTATTTTTTGCGTTTTATAAAATAAACATATAGAAGCGAGATTATAATGACGACGGCGAACAGAGCGATCGTAATTAGATGCAGATCTTGCTTGATTAGCTCCTCGTTTTCGCCGATGAAATATCCCAAGCTCATTAGTATTAGTGTCCAAATCGCAGCTCCAAGCCCGGTAAATAGCACGAAGCGCGCGACATTCATCTTTGCAAGCCCCGCAGGAAGGCTGATGTATTGACGGATGCCAGGGATTAGGCGGCAGTTAAACGTTGAAATTTCGCCATGGCGGTTAAAAAACGCTTCGAATTTTGCAAATTTCTCCTCGGTGATGCCTACGTATTTGCCGTATTTAGCGATAATCTTACGTCCAAAAAAGTAGCATAGATAGTAATTAAACAGCGCGCCGGTGATGCTGCCGCCAAGCCCACAAACAAATGCTATAACAAAGCTCATCTGTGATTTTGAGGCCAGATAGCCCGCAGGGATCATCACGACTTCACTTGGGAAAGGAAAGAAGCTGCTTTCTAAAAACATCATCACAAAAATGCCAAGGTATCCCCAGCCCGCGACAAATTCTACGATAAAATTTACGATATTAGAAAGCATTTGAATTCCTTGATTTAATGTGTAAAAACCGGCTCCGCTTAAAATTTCGCGGAATTTAGCATCAGCAAAGCAAATAAGTTTGAAATTTAACAACCCGGCAATATAATAGTGAGCTTAAAATTTCACAAAATTTAGCGCATATAAAACAAAGGCGCGGGCTAAATTTTATCCTTGCAAGTTACTGCCGCAGCGAACTTGCATATAAATTTAATAGCCTCGCGCCTTAAAATTAAAACTATTTTGCGTATTCGATGTTTAGTTTGCCGAATAGCTCGTTAGCCTTGTCATCGATTTTTTTGTTTACTTTGCTTGGAAGTAATTGGTTTTTAATGAGATCTTTTACCTTTTCAAACGGCATAGTCTCAGCCTTTTTGCTGCTTTCTTTGTAGATTACATGATATCCGAATTGCGTCTTTACCGGCGTTTTGCTCATCTCACCATCTTTTAGCGCAAACGCCGCTTTTTCAAACTCCGGCACCATCATCCCTTTGCCGAAAGAGCCTAGATCGCCGCCGTTTTCTTTCGCACTTGGATCGATTGAAATTTCTTTAGCTAGCTTATTAAATTCCTCTTTTAAATTCTCTTTTTTGACTTTTGATAGCTTCGCAATCGCGTTTTTAGCAGCCTTTTCGTCTGCTACTAAGATATGGCTTGCAGTAACGGAATCTGGTTGCATGAAATTCTGTTTATTTTCATCATAAATTTTTTTAGCTTCCTCGTCGCTGATGCTTACGTCTTTAGCCTGTTCGCGTTGCCATAGATTAAATGCAATGCCATCTTTAGCAAGCTCTAGCTGATGTTTATATTCGTCGCTGTTTTCAATACCTGATTTTTTCGCCTCTGCGATTAGGAGTTTGTATTTGATTAGATCGTCGATTAGTTTTTTCTTCTCATCGGCGGTCGGTTCCTGTCCGCCGTGCTGCATGCCTTGAGCTAAAAACGGTGCAACATCCTCATCCGTAATAGTGATATTTGCGTCTTTTGCAGTAGCCAAAACGCCTGCATTAAGCGAAGATATAGCCATAGCGGCAACAAAGCTGAAAGATAAAATTCTTTTCATTATTTTTCCTTTATTCGGTAAATTTCGCGCAATTATAAAAAAAGATAGTAAATAAAATAGCGAATGCCAGCAAATTCGGCGCGAATCCTGCGCCGAATTTTAAAAAGAGGGGAGTTAAAACGACGGGATGATTGCGCCTTTATATTGCGTCTCGATAAACTTTTTCACTTTCTCGCTTTGAATCGCTTTATCTAGCGCCTTGATTTTAGGGCTGTTTTCGTTGCCTTCTTTAACGCTAATGACATTTGTGTAAGGGTTGCCCTCAGCCTTTTCTAAAAACAGCGAATCTTTGATCGGGTTTAAATTTGCGTTAAAGGCAAAATTTGAGTTGATAACCGCAATATCGACATCGCCTAAAGTGCGTGGAAGTGCGGCCCCCTCAAGCTCTAAAATTTCTAAATTTTTAGGGTTTTTCGTTACATCTAGCGGCGTGCGAAGTTTAGCGTTTTGATCCACTTCGATGAGCCCCGCGGCTACGAGCAGATCAAGAGCGCGGCTTTCGTTAGTTGGATCGTTCGGCACGGCAACTTTGGCACCGTTTTTAAGATCTTTTAAATTTTTAATCTTATGGCTGTAGATGCCCATCGGCTCTAAATGCACGCCGACGGTTGCCTTTAATTTTGTGCCTTTATTAGCGTTAAATTCCACCATATACGGCACATGCTGGAAAAATCCCGCATCCACGTCGCCGCTATCAGTAGCGAGGTTTGGGGTTACGTAGTCGTTAAAAACTTTGACTTCAAGATCGTAGCCTTGGGCTTTTAGATCGGGTTTGATCTGCTCTAAAATTTCGGCATGTGGTATCGGAGTAGCGGCGACTACGATTTTTTCGGCAAGAGCGAAGCTGACGACGCTAGCGCTAAGAAGCGAAGCGAGAAGAAATTTCTTCATATTTAATCCTTTTGGTTAAAATTTCGCGGTATTATAGCAGGTAGAATTTTTAATGTCAAGTGCTTTTATATGATTTTTTAAAATTTTATCTAAAATATTCTAAAATTCGATATTTTTATATATATTTAAATACTACATTTTATTGTATAATGCAGAATTGGCACGCTTTAATGAGCGCTTTACATAAATTCCGCTAAAATCGCAAAATTTAAAATTTTAAAAAAAGGCTGAAAATGGCAGATTTTTACGACGCGAAAGCCGTAGAGGAGAGCTTTTATAAAATTTGGGAGCAGCGCGGCTACTTCGAGATCGACGGCAATAAAGATATCCAGCAAAAAGGCAAAAACTTTTGCATTATGATGCCCCCTCCAAACGTCACCGGAGTGCTTCATATCGGGCATTCTCTCACTTTTACCTTGCAAGATATTATGACGCGATACAAGCGAATGGACGGCTACCGTACGTTGTGGCAGCCTGGACTCGATCACGCTGGCATTGCGACGCAAAACGTCGTCGAGCGCGAGCTTTTGGCGCAAGGGATCAAAAAAGAAGCGATCGGGCGCGAGGAGTTTTTAAAGCACGTTTGGCATTGGAAGGAGCAAAGCGGCGGGCAGATCGTAAAGCAGATGAAGCGTCTTGGCGTCACGCCCGCGTGGAGCAGACAGCGCTTCACGATGGATGAGGGGCTTAAAAACGCCGTTCGCAAAGCCTTCGTAAACCTATACGACGCGGGGCTCATCGTGCGCGGAAACTACATGGTAAACTGGTGTACGCACGACGGCGCGCTAAGCGACGTGGAGGTCGAGCACAAGGAGAACAAGGGCAAGCTCTATCATCTGCGCTATTACTTTGCGGACGGACAAAATTTATCAAATTTAAATGGATGCCGAGCATCAAATTTAAGTAAGAATTCTGTTTTAAATTTAACTCAAAATGACGAGGCAAAGTATCGCGATGAAGATTTGCAAGTTGCGCAGAATTTTGCGAGTGCAGATAGAACAAATAGTTCATTAAGCGAGCAAAATTCAAACTCTTGCAAAGATTCGAGCGAGACGAGCCGCAACTACATAGTCGTGGCGACTACGCGCCCAGAGACTTACTTTGGCGACACCGCCGTAATGGTAAATCCCGCGGACGAACGCTATAAAAATTTGGTCGGTAAAAAAGTCGTGCTGCCGCTAATCAGCCGCGAGCTAGAGATCATCGCCGACGAATACGTCGATATGAGCTTCGGAACGGGTGCCGTGAAGGTCACGCCCGCGCACGATACCAACGACTACGAGGTCGGCAAGCGCCACGAGCTGGGCTTTATCACCGTTTTTGACGAAAAAGGAATTTTAAACGAGCAGTGCGGTAAATTTCAAGGCCTAGAGCGGCTTGCCGCGCGCGATCAGATCGTAGCGGAGCTTGAGAGGCTGGGTTTTATCGAAAAAATAGAGGATTACGAAAATCAAGTCGGCTACTGCTACCGCTGCAAAAACGTCGTCGAACCGTACATCTCGCAGCAGTGGTTCGTGCGCGCGGATATCGCAAAAGAAGCAATTACCAAAGTAAATTCCGGCGAGGCGGAATTTTTCCCGAAGCACTGGATCAATAGCTTCAACGCCTGGATGCGCGAGCTGAAGGACTGGTGCATCAGCCGCCAGCTGTGGTGGGGACATAGAATTCCCGTGTTTTACTGCGACTGCGGCCATCAGTGGGCGGATGAGCGAGAGTGCCCTGATGCCTGCCCGAAATGCGGCGGTAAAAATTTTACTCAAGATCCCGACGTGCTCGATACGTGGTTTTCAAGCGGTCTTTGGCCGATCAGCACGCTTGGCTGGGGCAACGGCGAGGCGCTGAAAAACGAGAAGTGGTTTGAGGAGGATTTGAGCGAATTTTATCCGAATACCATGCTGATTACCGGCTTTGACATTTTGTTTTTCTGGGTCGCGCGCATGATGTTTCAGTGCCAAAACGCTATGGGCGAGCTGCCGTTTCGCGACATCTACCTTCATGCTCTGGTAAAGGATAAAGACGGTAAAAAGATGAGCAAATCGAGCAAAAACGTAGTCGATCCGCTGCTAAAAATCGATGAATTTAGCGCAGATATTTTGCGCTTTACGCTTACGATTTTGTGCGTGCAGGGGCGCGATCTGCGCCTTAGCGACGATAAGCTTTTGATTTACCGAAATTTTACGAATAAGCTCTATAACGCGAGCAAATTTTTGCTTTTAAACGCTTCTAAATTTGACGATTTGGACGCGGCGCGGATCAAAACGAGCCTCGGCAAATATATGCTTTCGCGCTTTAACTGCTGCGTGAGCGCGGTGCGGGAAAATTTAGATGAATACCGCTTCAACGACGCTGCGACCGAGCTTTATAAGTTTTTTTGGGACGAGTTTTGCGATTGGGGCATTGAGCTTAGCAAGGCGGACAAGGCCGCGATCGGCGAGCTGGGGATGATTTTTAAAGAAGCGATGAAACTGCTAAGCCCGTTTATGCCGTTTCTAAGCGAGTATCTGTATCAGGAGCTAAGCGGCACGAAGCTACAAGACGCGCGCTCCATCATGGTGATGCGATACCCACATCCTGGCGAGCGCGACGAGCGGATCGAAGAGTTATTTTCGCTCGTTATCGAAGCGATCGTTAGCATTCGCCGCGCAAAGGCGACGATCGAGCTCGGCAATGCGCGCGTAGCCAAAGCCTACGTCAAATCCGCAGTTGATCTAAGCGCCGCCGCGGACTACATCAAAACGCTAGCAAAGGTAGATGAAGTGGAATTTACGCAGCAAAATATCGTAAATTCCGCCCGCGACGTAAGCGAGAGCCTAGAAACTTTCGTGCCGCTTGAGGGGGTCGATCTTAGCGGCGTGATTTCACGCCTTAATGCGCAGAAAACGAAGCTGCAAAAAGAGATCGAAAAGCTCTCTGCAATGCTTGGCAATGAAAAATTTATCTCCTCCGCGCCCGCTGACGTCGTCGCCGCAAACCGCGAAGGGTTGCAAAGCGCGCAGGAAAAATTCGCCAAAGTATGCGACGAGTTAAAGGCGTTTGGCGAGTAGTCCGCTCGTTTGAGTCTAAATTTAAATCAAGGAGAAAAATATGTCAAAGGGTAGCATCGGTGGATTTACTTTAGGCACGGTCATAGCCGTCGCACTATCATGGGGAGTCAATAAAAGCATAATGTGGGCGATAATCCACGGATTTTTAAGTTGGTTATACGTGATTTATTATTTCTTACTGAGGTAAAATTTTATCGGCGGCGCGCCGTTTTACGCGCTAAATTTTAAAATTTGAAGGGTAAAAAATGAGCGAAAAAATAAAAATAGCGATTTTGGGATATGGAAATTTAGGTCGCGGCGTAGAGCTTGCCGCGCGAAATAGCAAGGATTTGCAGCTTTCGGCAGTTTTTAGCCGCAGAAATCCAAGCGAAGTAAAAACATGCGGCGCTCCGGTATTTAGCGCGGATGAAATTTTATCGCACAAGGGCAAATTTGACATTTTAGTTCTTTGCGGCGGTAGTGCGACCGATCTACCGACGCAGACGCCAGAGTTTGCGCAGAGCTTTAACGTCGTAGATAGCTTCGATACGCACGCAAAAATCCCAGAGCACTTCGCCGCGGTAGACGCCGCCGCCAAAGCGGGCGGAAAAGTTGGTATCATCGCCGTAGGCTGGGATCCGGGTCTATTTTCGCTAAGCCGTCTATTTGGCGAGAGCGTGCTGCAAAACGGCAGTAGCTACACATTTTGGGGTAAAGGCGTGAGCCAAGGCCACTCCGACGCTATCCGCAGGATTGATGGCGTCGTGGATGCGCGCCAATATACCGTGCCGATAGAAAGCGCCTTGAGGCGAGTCCGCGCGGGCGAAAATCCGAAACTTAGCACGCGAGAAAAACACCTGCGCGAGTGCTACGTCGTGGCCGAAGAGGGCGCCGATAAAGCGCGTATCGAGCGCGAGATAAAAACGATGCCGAATTACTTCGCCGACTACGACACGAGCGTGCATTTCGTGGGTCTTGCAACGCTTAAAAAAGAGCACGGCGGCATCCCTCACGGAGGATTCGTCCTGCGAAGCGGAGCGACTGGCGAGCACGGCGAAAATAAACACTTGATCGAGTTTTCGCTAAAGCTTGACTCAAATCCCGAATTTACAGCTAGCGTGCTCGTAGCCTACGCCCGCGCGGCGTATCGCTTGGCGCAAAGAGGTGAGTGCGGCGCGTTTAGCGTGTTTGACATCGCTCCGGCGCTTCTTTCGCCAGAGAGCGCAGATGAACTAAGGCGCGAAATTTTATAAATTTCTGGGGCGTTTCGGCGGAATTATGAACGAGGAAATCTGAGTGATAAAGATAGAAAATTTAAAGAAATTTTACGGAAAAACCTGCGTGATCGACGATGTGAGCCTGGAGGTGAAACAGGGCGAAATTTTTGCCATCGTCGGTCGCAGCGGCGCGGGTAAAAGCACTCTGCTGCGCTGCATAAACGGCCTTGAGGACTATCAAGAAGGAAGCCTTAAGGTAGAGGGCAGGGAGGTAAGAGAGCTAAGCGCCGCTCAGATCCGCGAGTTGCGCAAAAATATCGGTATGATTTTTCAGCACTTCGCGCTTATGAGTCGCCGCAGCGTCGCGCAAAACGTCGCCACGCCGTTAGCATTTTGGGGCTATTCGAATGACCATGCGAAGCGCCGCGTAGCCGAACTTTTGGAGCTCGTGGGGCTTGCGGATAAAGCAAACGCCTATCCTAGCGAGCTTAGCGGCGGACAAAAGCAGCGCGTGGCGATTGCGCGCGCGCTTGCTTTGAGCCCTAAAATTTTGCTTTCCGACGAGGCGACCTCGGCGCTTGATCCCAACACCACCGCGCAAATTTTATCGCTTCTGCGCCGCATCAATCGCGAGCTAGGCATTACGATCGTGCTCGTTACGCACGAGATGGAGGTCGTAAAGGGCATCGCGCAGAGAGCGATCCTGCTTAAGGGCGGGCGCGTGAGCAACTCGGGCGATATCGTCTCGCTGTTTCTGCACCCGGATGAGAATATGAAGGAGTTTTTGGGCGAGGAGGAGGTGCTGCCCGCAAGCGGCGTGAATATCAGGCTCTTTTTCCCGCCCGCAGTCGCGTTTGACAGCGTGATCACGCACATGGCGCGCGCTTTGGAGATAAATTTTAACATCGTCTGGGGCAAGCTCGAGCGCCTCGATAAAAACGTCGTCGGAAGCCTCGTGATCAACGTAGAGCCCGCTCACGTCGCGCGCGTGGAGGAGTTTATCAAAAACGCGGGCGTGATCTATGAGATCGTAAGCGAGGATGAGATCAAAAGCTGCGCCGCGATCTAGGTGTGATTTCGCGCCCTGTGCGCTTGCGCTGCACTAAATTTAAGGGCTTATGCGGCATGGCGAATTTAAAAGCTCGCGCGAGGTCGCGAACTCAAAGGCTGGCTCGGCGTTTTTGATTTGACGATCGCGTCGTGGCATTAGTCGTGGCATTATAAATTTAATTAGTTTCGCCGGCGGTTTAAATTTTTATCTCGCCGCGGTAAAGTAAGCTCGGCGATGCGCTGTTGGCGTGCGCCCTCGCTAGCTTTGATTTACGTTTAGAATTTGACTAGCCGTAGCGAGGCGATTTAAATTTCAGAGATCGCGACCGACCGACCGCATTTAAGCCGCGCCGCATTTGAATTTACAGGCGTTTAAATTTAAATTTGAATTTTTTCGGAATTTCACACTTACTTCACTTTTACGGAAGTATAATTCCGCTAATTTTTTTTAAGGAGTACGTAATGAAAAAACTTACTTTGTTTGCGCTTAGTGCGCTATTTGCTGGCACTTTTGCCGTAGCTGCCGATATGGGCATGAAAGATGAGATGAAGGACGCCAATACATCAATGCATAATGGTGCGAAAGAGGTGAAAGCTGAGATGAAACATATGAAGCACGAGACGCATGGTATGAAAAAAGATGCCGTTAAAAAGGGCTCTCATGCAAAAAAAGAGATGAAAAAAGAGATTAAAAAAGAGATGTAGTGAGTAAAATTTTACTCGTAGAGGACGATGAGACCCTTTGCGATCTCATCGGCGAATATTTAAGAAATGCAGGCTTTGATGTGTGCGTTTGCAGCGACGCTCAAAGCGCTGCAGATCTTGCTTATGAGCAAAAATTTGATCTTTTTATCTTTGACGTAAAAATCCCCAAAGGCGACGGATTCTCACTTTTAAAAGAGCTACGCAAGAACGGCGATCACACTCCTGCGATATTTGCTACGTCGCTAAATACACTTGATGATCTTGAGGTCGGTTTTAAAAGCGGCTGCGACGATTATCTCAAAAAACCGTATGAATTAAAAGAGCTGTTGCTGCGCGTTAATTCGCTCATAAAGCGAAACTTCAGCCATAATTTTGATGATTTTGTAACTATTGACGACGAGTTTAAATTTTACTTTGCAAGCAAAGAGCTACGCAGATCGGGTGTACCCGTCGCGCTTTCAAACAAAGAGCGCGAGCTGCTGGCGCTTTTTTTACAAAATAAAAACAGGCTTTTAAGCAAGGATGAAATTTTCTCTGCGATCTACGCTTTTGACGAAACGCCAAGCGAAGAGGCGCTGCGAACTTATATCAAAAATTTGCGCCGCGTCCTAGGCGAAGAGCATATCATAAATCGCCGTAACGCAGGGTATCTGTATGTCTGAAAAGACTGCTTTAACGCTTAAAATTCTATCTTTATATCTCATTTCAAGTGCGTTGTTTTTGGGATATTTTTTCAAGATAAATTACAGGATGAACGAAGCCGCGCTACTTTCGCACAGGATAAAAGAGCTAAAAGAGATCAAAATGATGATCTATATGAAAGCGAGCATGGACGGGCTGGAATCGCTAGCGGACTTTGAGCGCGAAAAGGGCGTGAGTGCGTGTATATTTAAGCCAAACTCTGATGAAATTTACGGCTGCAGTGGTGAGCTTGGCGCACTTGATAAAGCGAAGCTAAAGGCGGAATTTATAAGTGGCGGAAGGCTAGGAATTTATGAGAATCTGCAAAATATGGAGGAGCGAAACGCCTTTTCCAAGGCTAAAATCATTCTGCTTGGAAGTAGCGTGCAGGGCGAAATTTTAACGCTTCGTATCAAAACAGCAGCGATGATGATAGCGCTTTTGGGCGTAATCCTAGCCGTGGCGTTTTATCTGGTGCGGCTAGGCACAAAGCCACTTTACGACAAGATTGACACGCTAAATCGCTTCATCAAGGATAGTACTCACGAGATCAATACTCCGCTTAGCATTATTTCTATGAGCGTCGAGACGATGCGGCACGCAGAGCTTGGAGAATACAACGCCAAGCGCGTCGCTAATATCGATCTTGCCGCTAAGACGCTTTCTCGCATCTACGAGGATCTCGTGTTTTTAACCTTCGGTATGAATAAGGAGGGCGAGATTAGCTCGATCGATCTAAAAAACCTCGTCGCTTCGCGTTGCGAATACTTCGCGCCGTTTATTCAAAAGCGCAGACTAAGCCTTAAAACCGATCTTTCGGATGCGAGCATGAGTGCGAACGTCTATGAAATTTCACGCCTGATCGACAATCTGCTAAGCAACGCCGTAAAATACGCAAACGCGGGCGGCTGCGTGGATGTGCAGCTAAGGCACGGCGAGTTGGCGATCTCAAACAGCGGCGAGGGGATCGATAGTAAAAAGGGCGGCGAAATTTTTAGGCGCTTTGCGCGCTTTAACTCAAGCGAGGGCGGCTTTGGCATCGGGCTTAGCATCGTAAGCGAGGTCTGCAAAAAATACTCCTTCGATATCTCCTACGATAGCGTGCCGGGCGAGGTAACGACCTTCCGCCTTACATGGCGCGAATAAAATTTTAAAATTTAGTGAAATTTTAAAATTTAAAAGCGGCCGCTTGCGGTTTAAATTTAATCGTCGCTTGGTCGCTCAAATTCCGCGCAAAAAGGGTCTAATTGCCGGAGCGTTTAAAATTTAATCGCCCGCTCGCTTTGCGCTCGTAAAATGACTCTAAAAGTTATGGGTGCGGAATGTTATTCGTCCGCGATTTTATAAAATTTAGCTTTTATTTCTCGATAGATATATCCAGTGGACTATATCGCTAAGCGAAATCACGACAAGCATACTCATAAACATCGAAGTGGCTGTGAAAAACGATATCCAGCCAAATAGGCTCTCTCTGCTCGCAAAAGTAGGAAATATCCGTCCGCTACTTACTCTGCGTGGGATGCCGTTTATGGCAAAATCGGCGTAGAAATAATTGTTTAATGCCCAGTAAGCAAAAGGTATAGCGAGCAATATCACAAATAGCTGCGTCTTGACGGCGGGAAGCTCTTTTTTGTATAAGAATGTGGCGATCGGACAATACACGCAGCTTAGCGCGAAAGCCGTTAAAATAGGTACCCACAATGCCGCGACGTAAAATTCCGCAAGCTGCGTGTGCGGGCTTATTTTGCCGATCGCGGCGATGTTTGGAAAAAACTGCTTCATAAATTTAACGAAGTCCGCACATGCCGCGCTTGCGTCTAAAATATTTTCGGGCAGCACGAATACGCTAAGCGCCGTGATCGCAAACAGCGCAAAAACCGCCACGTAAAGTCGCCCGAAAAATTTAATAAATTTCGTATCGGGATACGGCACCTCTTGCTCTTGCGCGCCTTGTGAATTTAGCAGATCGCTCATCGTTCGCTCCTTTAATAAAATTTGCGCGTTAAAATCCAGCTCACGCTAAATTTTAAAATTTTATGCCTTATTATCCGGTAAATTTCACAATAAGGACCTGTTTTGGAATTTTGCGGTCAAATTTGAAATAAAATTTATTAAATTTAACCGAGCAATGCTTTTTTACAAACAAAGAGTTGCCGCTTCTAACGCGCAGTGATCTAGGCGGGGTTTGGGCGGTAGACCTGCTTGCGGTTGCTAGCCGAAGCAAAGTAAAAGGGTGCTTCGCAAGTATAGTCCCTTCCGCTCCGCCTCCTCCGAGCAAGAATTTAAGCCTTATCGGAAGCGACAAATAAAATTTAAACCCGCGCGTAGCGTAGTAATTTCTCGTATCGTCGGAGCCAGAAAGCCACTAAAATAAAGAAAGCCCTTTCATTTCACGCAAGCTCACAGCCAAGACCCAAAATTTAATTGCCTAACAAAAAAGCAAGTTGGCGTTGCTGCTCGCGAAATAACCGCGGAATCCTGCTAAATAAAATTTAAATTTAAAATTCCGAGTATTTCTGATAGTCGATCTGCGCGGAGTTTTTGTTGATCGTATCGACCGTAGCTTCGGCGATCGCAAGTTCCTCGTTGGTAGGGATTACGAGCGTTTTGATTTTGCTATCCGCCGCGCTTAAATTTCTAATCGAGCCGGTATTTTTGGCGTTTTTTGTCGCATCGATTTCGATGCCGATATGAGCGAGCTTTTCGCAGACATTTTGTCTAAAATGCGGCGCATTCTCGCCGATACCTCCGGTAAAGATCAAAGCGTCCACGTGCCCGAGCACGGCATAATACGCTCCGATCATCTTAACGACGCTGTACACGAGCATCTCAAACGCGAGTTTCGCGCGTGGCTCGCCATCCTCCATCTTTTCATATACCTTTCGCAGATCGCTTGCACCGCAGATGCCCAAAAGTCCGCTTTTTTTGTTCATTATGACGTCCATATCCTGCGCGTTGTAGCCCGCGACGCGCTCGATGTATGGGATGATAGCGGGATCGATCGAGCCGCATCTGGTGCCCATGATGATACCTTCAAGCGGCGTTAGCCCCATTGAGGTGTCGATGCACTTGCCGTTTTCTATGGCGCTTACGCTAGAGCCGTTGCCAAGATGTAGCGTAATGGCGTTGAAGTTTTCGTATTTTTTACGCAAAAATTTCGCTCCCATTGTCGAGACGAACCAATGCGACGTGCCGTGCGCGCCGTAGCGACGAACTTTGTATTTTTCGTAGAATTCATACGGCAGCGCGTACATATACGCATAAGGTGGGATGCTTTGATGAAAGATCGTATCGAAAACCGCGACGTTTGGAATTTTAGGAGCGATCTTCAGGCAGGATTTGATGCCCGCTAAATTTGCGGGATTGTGTAGCGGCGCAAGCGGCGCAAGCTCGGCGATTTTAGCCATTACGTCCTCATCTATGAGCGCAGGAGCATCGAAATAATCCGCGCCCTGAACGATGCGGTGTCCGATGCCGCCTACTTGAGTTAGATCTTTGATTACTCCGCTTTGTTTTAAAAGATCAATCGCGATTGCGATCGCGGTTTCGTGATTTGGAATTTGCTCGTTTTCAACTTTTATGCTTCGTCCGTTGGCGCAATTGATGCTTCCGCTTGCGTGCGTCGAGCCGATCTCCTCGATGAGCCCACTTGCGATGCAGGCGTGATTTAGCATATCGTGGAATTTAAATTTAACCGAGCTCGAGCCGGAATTTATGACTAGGATATCCATTAATTCTCTCCCGCTTGAATGGCGCTGATAAGTATCGTGTTTACGATATCGGCGACCTTGCAGCCGCGGCTTAGATCGTTTACCGGCTTTTTTAAGCCTTGTAAAATCGGCCCGATCGCCACGGCGCCTGCGGTGCGCTGAACGGCCTTATAACAGATATTTCCGCAGTTAAGATCAGGGAAGATAAATACGTTCGCGCGCCCTGCGACCGCGGAGCCTGGCATCTTTTTCTTAGCGACCGCTGCATCGACTGCGGCATCGAATTGCAGCGGTCCGTCGATTAAAAGCGCCGGCGCCTTTTCGCGCGCTTTCTGCGTCGCAGTTTTTATGAATTCCACGCTTTCACCGCTACCGCTATCGCCACTGGAGTAGCTCAGCATCGCCACACGCGGCTCAAGCCCGAACGCCTTTGCGGTCGCGGCGCTTGAGATCGCGATACCCGCCAGATACTCTACGCTCGGGCTTGGTGCCACGGCGCAGTCGGCAAAAAGCAGAGCCTGCGTATCCAGGCACATTATAAACGCGCCGCTAACGGTCGCGATGCCCGGTTTTGTCTTGATGATCTGAAGCGCGGGGCGGATCGTCTCCGCAGTAGTCGTGCTCGCCCCGCTTACCATCGCATCGGCTAGCCCTTCATACACGAGCATCGTGCCGAAATAGGTGCGATCGCGCACTAAATCGCGCGCCTGCGCCTCGCTCATGCCCTTTGCCTTGCGAAGCTCATATAGATCGCGCGCAAATTTTTCTAAGCTCGCATCCGTCTGCGGATCTAAAATTTTAACGCCGCTTAGATCGAGACCTAGCTTGTTTGCGTTTTTTTGCACTTCGTCTTGTCGCCCTAAAAGGATCAAATTTGCAGCGCCGCTTTGTTTTATAATCGCAGCTGCGCGCAGAATTCTCTCGTCATCACTTTCTGGAAGCACGACGGTTTTAACGTTCGTGCGAGCCTTTGCGTAGAGCTTGCTTTCAAATTTCAACGGAGTTAGAATTTCACAGCGCGTGGAGTTTGCAGCGTCCGTGAAGTAGCTTTTGTCGGCAACGACTTTATCAAGCTCTATCGCGCCGCTTTGGCAAGCAGAATTTTCGTCGTGAAATTTTGCATCACTTTCGCAAGCGGAATTTTTGCCGTAAAGCTCCGATTTTTTAGAATTTGCACCCTCTTGTGCAGGTCTTAGCGCGGAAAATGAAATTTTATCCTCATATATGCTGGCAAAGCTTACCGCTTTTGCTGCAGCGATCGAGTGCGTGCCGATGCGCGCGGCAATTTCGTTAGGATAAAATCCGCAAACGGGGATATTTAGATCCTTTGCGATTTGTAAATTTAGCTCGCGCAGATCGGATCCCGCTACGCCGTGAACCAGCACAAAATTACACTGCTCTAAAATCTGTGTAAAGCGCTCTATCGCCGCCTTTCGCACACGCTCATCCTGCTCGTTTGCAAGCGCTTTTTCGAGCTCGCTTCCGCTAAAAAGGGCATTATCGCCAGCGATGCAAAGTTGCAAAACGTTGTGAAAGCTCATGGATAAAATTTTATCTAGTTTTTTTAGCTCGGATTGGTAGGCGGCGGGTTCGTCGCATAGGAGCAAAATTCCGTTCATCGGTTGATCCTTTTGAAATAAGATAGGCAATTGTAGCAAAATTTTGCTTGCGTGTTAATCAAAGATTTATCGTGAGGGTTTAGAATTTGGTAACTTCCAACAAAGGAGCGCACATGAAAAATTTAGTGATTTTGGCTCTTTTAGTGAGCCTCGCCGCGGCGAAAATCAACATAAACGAAGCTAGTCGCTACGAGCTGATGACTATCGGCGGACTTGATGCGGGTAGGGCGGATATGCTTATGCAATACCGCCAAAAGCGCGAAATTTCAAGTGCAGATGAGCTAAAGGGCATCAACGGCTTTGCAAGTTACGATACTGCTAAACTGCAGAAGAGCTTTGAAATATCGCCTAAAGCTAACGTTCAGCAGCTGGTGCAGCCTGAGCGCGACATAGTCGTAGTCGAAAAGACCCGCACCCGCACGGTTTACGGAGGCTCTACTTACAAACGCGTTGAAAATTACGGCAATGGCATCACGATCACAGAGACCGGTACTTTACCGCCGCCTCCCCCTCCGCGAGGATATGGTAGGCACGGCGGAATGATGCCTCCTCCGCCTCCCCCACCTCCTGGCGGCATGCCACCACCTCCGCACGGAGGTATAAAACCGCCTCCTCCACCGCCACCTTCGCGTGATGATTATTCTCGCAGGAGAAGTTCTGACAGTATGAGCGATAGCGAGATTGGCGGAAGCTCGCGCCGTAACATGCCGGTGCCTATGCATATGGGAACGATCCGCTCGAAAAGATCCAGTAGCGTCACAAGCTTCGGCGACTGCGATCCGCAAAGCGGCAACTGCGCTAGCGTGGGCGTAGGCGTGCAGGTAGATAGAGGATTTTAAAATTTAATTTTACGCGGGCGGAATTTTAGAATTTTACAGTCGAGATTCCGCCCGTTTTAAATTTACGGATAAATTTTAAAATTTCGTAACGTAGAATTTAAAATTTGCGCAGGAGTTGCTCTGCGCTATGATAAAATTCCAAAAAATTTTATAAATTTAATCAGCAGCTTACGTGGTAAAATTTCAAGCTAAAATTTTACGTTAAAACTGATGCGCCGCATTTTGTCAAGATAAAATCTGCACTTTAAAATTTTAAATCCGAACATCCCGTCCGTTTTAAATTTATGGCAAAATTTTAATTTTGCCTTTTCCACTCTTTCTAAATTCCGAAATTTTGCCCCGTCTGCGCCGCTATTAAATTTTAAATTCGACCCGATTTAGCGCCTAAAATTCGTGAAATTTAATTTACAAAATAATATAATCACAAAATTATTCCAACGAAACAGGATGGGCGTATGAAAGAAATTAGCGGATCGCAGATGATCGTGGAGGCGTTGCGGCAGGAGGGGGTCGAGGTGGTTTTCGGCTATCCGGGCGGCGCGGCGCTTAACATATACGATGAAATTTACAAACAAAAATACTTCAGACACATTTTGGTGCGCCACGAGCAGGCCGCGGCGATGGCTGCGGACGGATACGCGCGCGCTAGCGGCAAGGTCGGCGTGGCTGTCGTCACGAGCGGTCCTGGATTTACGAACGCGCTTACGGGGCTTGCTACGGCGTATAGCGACAGCATCCCGATCGTGCTTATCAGCGGTCAGGTTGCGACCTCGCTTATTGGTACCGACGCCTTTCAAGAGATCGATGCGATCGGAATTTCGCGCCCCTGCGTCAAGCACAACTATCTAGTTAAAACGATAGAAGAGCTACCTAGAATTTTAAAAGAAGCCTTCTATATCGCTCGCAGCGGCAGACCGGGACCCGTGCACGTCGACATCCCTAAAGACGTAACGGCGAAGCTTGGTGTTTTTGAATATCCTAGCGAAATCAAGATGCAGACTTACAAGCCGAATTATAAGGGTAATTCTAAACAGATCAAAAAAGCCGTCGAGCTAATCTCAAACTCCAAAAAGCCTATCCTCTACATCGGAGGCGGCGTTATTAGCGCGGGCGCAAGCGAGCTGGTGCGCGAGCTTAGCGAGTTTGCGCAGATCCCGGTCGTGCAAACCCTTATGGCGCTAGGAGCCGTGCGAAGCGACGATAAATTAAATTTAGGTATGGTCGGCATGCACGGTAGTTACGCCGCAAACATGGCGCTTAGCGAGTCTGATCTGATAATTTGCTTGGGCGCGAGATTTGACGATCGCGTCACCGGCAAGCTTAGCGAATTCGGCAAAAATGCAAAAATCATCCACGTCGATATCGATCCTAGCTCGATCTCAAAGATCATAAACGCGGATTATCCGATCGTGGGCGATGTGAAATCGGTGCTAGAGGAGATGCTGCCTCGCATTAAAAACGAGGTCAGCCCTGCAAATTTCGAGCAGTGGCGCGAGCTCATCCGCAAATACGATGAAATTCACCCGCTTAAATTTAATGACAGCGATGAAATTTTAAAGCCGCAGTGGGTTATACAAAGTACCGCAAAAATCGCGGGCGAGGACGCTATCATCGCTACGGACGTGGGGCAGCATCAGATGTGGGTCGCGCAGTTTTATCCGTTTTGCAAGCCACGCACTCTGCTAAGTAGCGGCGGGCAGGGCACGATGGGCTACGGCCTTCCTGCGGCATTGGGCGCGAAGGCCTATGCGGGAGATAGACCTGTTATAAATTTCAGCGGCGACGGCTCGATTTTGATGAATATCCAAGAGCTGATGACTGCGAGCGAGAGCAGCTTAAACGTCGTAAATATCGTATTAAACAACAATTTCTTAGGTATGGTGCGGCAGTGGCAGAGTCTATTTTACGGGCAGCGCTTCTCAGCGACCGATCTTAAAGTTCAACCCGATTTTATAAAGCTTGCTGAAGGCTTCGGCGGCGTGGGCTTTAGCGTTAGCACCAAAGCGGAATTTGAAGATGCGCTGAAGCAGGCTCTTGCTAGCAAAAAGGTGAGCGTCATCGAGGCCAAGATCGATCGCTTTGAAAACGTCTGGCCGATGGTGCCCGCAGGCGGCGCGCTTTATAATATGATTTTTGAGCAGGAGTCTTAGGATGAATAGCATAAGAAGAGTAATCTCGGTCGTCGTTACCGATGAGCACGGCGTTTTGTCGCGGATCTCGGGGCTTTTTGCAGGGCGCGGCTATAATATCGACAGTCTCACCGTTGCACCGATCCCAAATACCGGTCTATCGCGCCTTAGCATCGTCACTTCGGGCGACGAGCGCGTCATAGAGCAGATCACTAAGCAGCTTCATAAGCTGATCCCCGTCTACAAGGTCATTGAGGATGCAAAATTCGTCGAAAAGGAGATGGTTTTGGTAAAGATCGCGCTGGGCGAAAATTTAGCGGGGCTTGACGCCGTTTTAAAAGCCTACAACGGCAGCATCGCAAACAGCGACGACAGCAAGATCGTCATCATGGCGTGCGACGACGCAGACCGCATCGACGGTTTTTTAAAGACGATAAAAAAATACAATCCGATCGACATCGTCCGAGGCGGCAGCGTCGCGCTGGATATGTGAGCGGCGATAAAATTTAATCAAAGGAGCGCAAATGAAATTATCAAAAATTGCCGAAATTTTAAACATAGAGCTTAACGGAGCGGACGCGGAGATTACCGCGATAAATTCGCTTCAAAACGCAAAGCAAAGCGAGCTAAGCTACTGCGATAGCGACAAAAACGAGAAATTTTTATCTGCCACCAAAGCAGCCGTCGTGCTGGTAAAAATCGGCACCGCAGCCCCAAGCGGCGTGCGAGCGCTGGAGTGCGAAAATCCGCATCTAGCTTTTGCGATCTTAAGCGCGCATTTTGCCAAGCCGCTCATTCGTAGCGGCGCGCCAGCAAAAATCGCCGCTAGCGCACAGATCGGGCAGAACGTGCATATAGGCGCAAATTCCACGATCGGCGAGAACTGCATCATCTTAAGCGGCGCGTATATCGGCGATGACGTGCATATCGGAAGCGGCTGCGTGATCCACGCAAACACCGTCATCTACAACGACACGATCATCGGCGAGCGCTGCATAATCCACGCAAACGCCGTTATCGGAAGCGACGGCTTCGGCTACGCGCACACCAAAACGGGCGAGCACGTTAAAATTTATCATAACGGCAACGTCGTGCTGCAAGACGAGGTCGAGATCGGCGCGTGCACGACGATCGACCGTGCGGTGTTCGGCTCTACGATCGTTAAGCGCGGCAGCAAGATTGACAATCTCGTTCAGATCGGGCACAACTGCGAGCTTGGGCAAAACTGCCTCATCGTCTCTCAGGTAGGACTTGCGGGTTCGACGACGCTTGGGCGCAACGTCGTGATGGGCGGACAGAGCGGCAGCGGCGGGCACGTAAGCGTGGGCGATTTTGCTCAGATCGCGGCGCGCGGCGGCATAAGCAAGGATCTGGCGGGCGGTAAAAACTACGCGGGGCAGCCTATAATGGAGCTTAGCGAGTGGTTCAAGCTGCAGGCTAAGATCGTTAGATTTTTTAAAGATAAAAAGCACTAGCCGTTTTGCCTTGGCTGACTTGCCGTGATCGGTTAGATCGATCGGCTTAATTTGATCGTTTTGATCGTTCGCTCTGATCGACTCCTCTAGCCAGCTTAATCTAGCAGGCTCGCGTCGTTTCAGTGAAGTTTAAAATCGCCAGGCAGTTAGTGATCAAGGAGCAATTGGCGTTGCCGTTCGGGTTTTTGTATAGTTTGCAAACCGCTGCGGCGATAAATTTTTACCATTTTATCGGTAGAATTCCGCCCTCGCCATTTTTCATCGTGTGCTTGCTTTGTGGGCGCGGTAGAATTTACTCTGCTAGTTTGGGTCGCATTGCTCGCAGTCATTGCGGCCAAGCTTTACGAGCGCTTTAAATCAGCGCAAATTTAATGAAAGGAAAAACAATGATAGAGATGTTTTTATGCTCCTATTTTGCGGGTGCGGCGACGCTTTTTGAGGACTATGCGAGGCAAAATATCCGCGCTAAAGAGGTGCTTTTTATCCCGACCGCCGCAAACGTAGAGGAGTACCGAGACTACGTGGACGAGGCGAAAGAGGCGTTTGCTAAAATGGGTTTTGAGGTTCAAATTTTAGACGTTTCAAAAGCGAGCGAGGTCGAAGCAAAGGCAAAAATCGGCGCAGCGCAGGTGCTTTACGTAAGCGGCGGCAACACCTTTTATCTTTTGCGCGAGCTTAAAAAGAAAGGTCTTGCCGGGCTGATCGCTAAGCGCGTCCAAAGCGGCGAGCTCGTGTATGTGGGTGAGTCGGCGGGCGCTATGATCGTAGCCCCCAGCGTGGATTACGCGAGCGCGATGGATGATGCGAGTGGTAGTGAATTAGTATCAGCGCAAACCGGGCTAGATCTTGTTAAATTCTATCCAGTAGTACACTACGGCGAGGAGCCTTTCGTGCAAAGCACGGCTAAAATTTTAAAAGCTTACGGCGGCAAGTTAAAATTGGTGCCGATAAATAACGCCGAAGCGATCGCGGTGCACGGCGATAAATTTGAAATTTTAGGGCGGTAAACTGCGGCGTAAAAGTAAAATTAGTAATTAAACGCTTCATAAAATTTACGCTTATATTTTCGCATAGGGCTGCGAGGTGAAATTTTAACTTAGGTGTGCGAGTGTCGCTAACGAATAAATTTAATCAAAGGATTAAAATGAAAATACTACTTATCAACGGCGGAGCGCCGTTTAACGGCAATGGCGGCAAGCTAAGCAAGACGCTGCACGAGCTAGCCAAAAAAACGCTACAAGCCCTAGGGCATGAAACGCGCGAAACTACGATATTTGAGGGCTACGATATAGATGCTGAGGTAGAAAAATTTCTATGGATGGATGCTGTGATCTGGCAGATGCCCGCGTGGTGGATGGGCGAGCCTTGGCTAGTCAAAAAGTACGTGGACGAGGTGTTTATGGGCGGCATAGGCAAGATAGTGGCAAACGACGGACGGCACAGCGCGAGCCCAAACGACGGCTACGGCACGGGTGGACTGATAAAGGGCAAATCTCACATGCTAAGCGTTACTTGGAATGCGCCGCTTCAGGCGTTTGAGAAGCCGGGCGATTTTTTCGAGGGCGTGGGCGTGGACGGCGTTTATCTGCATTTTCATAAGGCAAATGAGTTTTTAGGTACGAAAAGGCTGCCTACTTTTATGTGCAACGACGTCGTTAAAAACCCTGATGTAGAGCGTTTTATGAGAGATTACGAAGCGCATTTAAAAAGGATTTTCGGCTAAATTTAAGCAGACTTTAGCGCAAATTTATAAGCTAGACAGTAGAAATTTTACCCTGCCCTTTGTGCCGTTAAATTTGATCTAAATTTAAACTCATGCCACGCCGGAGCGTAGAATTTCGCTGTGAATTTTAGGCGGTACGCCAAACATCCTTGCGTATTCGCGGCTAAACTGCGATGCGCTCTCGTATCCTACGTCAAAGGCGGCCTGCGCTACGCCGATATTTTTGGTCGCGAGCAGATTTTTTGCCTCTTCAAGGCGGATCTTTTTTTGAAAAGCTATGGGGCTTAGCGAGGTTACGATTTTGAAGTTATGATAGAACGACGACTCGCTCATATCGCATTCGCGCGCGACGTCTTTCATGCTTAACTTTTGTGAAAATTCGTTTTTTATCTTTGCGACGGCATGCAAAATTTTATTAGAAACGCTGCCTTGCATAGCAAATTTATTTAAAAAGTAGCCGCTTTTATCGCTTGTTACAAGTGTATAAAGGATCTCTTTTTTGGCAAGATCCGATAGAAATTTGATCTTCTCTTTCGGCTTTTCTAGCAACCAAACAAACCTCAAAACAGGCTCTAGTATCTCCTCCGTAAGATCGCCGAAAAATACCCCCTTTTGGCTCTTTTGCATGTTATCTTCTTTTATCTCGACGTTTTTTAGCACTTCATAAATTTCATCCATGCTAAAATTAAGGGTAAGCGAGATATATGGCCTCTCTTTTGAGGCGTCGGTTAGGCTCACTCTTAGAGGCATATAGGTCGATGTGAGCAGATACCTTTACTCGTTGTATCCGCTCATCTCATCGCCAAAACCCACCGACTTTGCCCCCTGCAAGATAATGCACAAAGATGGATTGTAGATCACATTGATAAAATCATGCGTCTTTTCGCTAATGTAAAAATCAAGCGAGTCGATGTCGCTTTGAACAAGGCCGTTTACGCCGTATCTATTTAGTAAAAACTCTTTTGTCTGCTCTTTTAGTAAATTTAGCTCGCTCATCTTGCTCTCCGCCTCAAATTTTATGAAATTATACCCCTTTTTAGAAATTTTACAGGATTAGGCATGAAATTTGGAGGATCGTTCTAACGCAAAATTTAAAATCCTGCTAGAATGCACATTACAAAATAGCTTGTAAAGCTAAATCAAAACCAAAAGGACAAAGATGTATCTTAAGAAATTTGCAGCGGCGCTTATAGCGTCAAGTTTTATTTTAGTAGGCAATGCAATGGCAGGTGCAAACGTGGCAAAATCACCGCTAGAGGCGGTCTCTATGGTTAGCGAGTGGGATAAAATTTTCGCCAAAAGCGACAAAGTAGATCACAAGAAAGTCAAATTTAAAAATCGCTACGGCGTGGAGCTAGTAGGCGATCTTTATACGCCTAAAAATTTAAAAGGCAAAGCAGCTGCTATCGCAGTTAGCGGGCCTTTTGGCGCGGTAAAAGAACAATCAAGCGGACTTTATGCGCAAACGCTAGCTGAGCGCGGTTTTATCATGCTTGCCTTTGATCCAAGTTACACAGGCGAGAGCGGCGGCGTGCCGAGGAATTTAGCAAGCCCAGAGATAAATACCGATGATTTTAGTGCGGCGGTTGATTTTCTAGGGCTTCAAGACAATGTAGATCGCGAGCGTATCGGCATTTTAGGCGTATGCGGCTTTGGCGGTTTTGCTCTAAACGCGGCTCTTAGCGATCCTCGCATAAAGGCAGTTGCAACCAGCACGATGTATGATATAACGCGAGTGGCAGCAAAAGGCTACAACGATAGCATAGGCGTGGATGAGAGATATGAAAATAAAAAGAAGCTAGCCGAGCAACGCTGGGTCGATGCTAAAAATGGCAAACCGGCACTTACTGGTGCGATAAACGTTGATCCAAAAAAGATAGACGCAAGCACGCCGCAGTTTATAGCTGAATATGCGGACTTTTACCGTACGCCGCGCGGATATCACAAACGCTCTGTAAATTCAAACAGCGGAGAGAGCGGCTGGATCGTTACAAATCTTATCTCGTTTATAAATATGCCGATCCTTGCTTACGCAAGCGAGATGAGGACTCCGACTCTTATCGTAGCTGGCGAAAAGGCGCACTCAAGATACTTTAGCGAGGACGCTTTTAAATCGCTTGGCAACAAAAATAAAGAGCTAGTTATCGTCCCTGGCGCCGTGCATACCGATCTATATGACAATAAAAACAACAAGATCCCATACGATAAATTTGAGGAATTTTTCAAAGCAAATTTGAAATAAACAAGCCCCCCTGCGCTTTGCAGGGGTAAATTCGAGAGATAAGGAAGGTAAAAATGAGAAAAATTTTAGCCATCTTTATGCTTTTTGCAGGGCTAAATTTAGTAGCTGGGGAGAAAATGCGTAATTTAAAGATAGTTCTAAAAAGCTCTAGCGGCGAAGTCACTGCTGTCTTAGATGATACGGCAGCGGCTAGGAGCTTTGCCGCACAGCTACCGCTAACGCTAAATTTAAGCGACTACGCCGGACACGAAAAGGTCGCCAAACTGCCAAAACCGCTTGACGTAAGCGGCGAGCCAAAAGGACGCGATGGCAAAAAAGGCGAGATCTCGTACTTTGCTCCGTGGAATAACTTCGTCATCTACTACGGCTATCAGCCCTACTACGAGGGCATCGTACGTCTAGGCGTGATAGATGGCGATGTGAGCTTGGTCGCAAAAGACGCAGAGATCAGGATAGAGCCAGCAAAATAAATCCGCCGTAGCCGCAAAATCAGCTCGCAAATTTCAAAATATAGCGGCAAAATTTAGCCCAGATTTAGGGCTAAATTTTTACGCGCTTCTTAATTTTTCTCGATTAATTTCTTCTCGATAAGCTTTAAAATTTCATCCGCGCTTACGCTCTGCCGCTTTAGGCCTGCGCGAGTGATGAACTCGACGTTTCCCTCAGTTAGGGCCTTACCCGCGAGCACCGCGTACGGAAAGCCCATCAGCTCGAAGTCGTTCATCTTCACGCCGAAGCGCTCCGCGCGATCGTCGAGTAGCACGCGAACTCCGCGCGCACGGCACTGCTCATATAGTTTCTCGGCAAATTCTACCGCAGCCGCGTCTTTGTGATTTGAGATAATGATCTCAAGCTCGAAAGGCGCCAGCTCGCGCGGCCACACGCAGCCTCGCTCATCGTGGCTGCTTTCGATCGCCACGGCTATGAGGCGGCTTGCGCCGATGCCGTAGCAGCCCATGTAAAACGCACGAGCCTTGCCGTTTGCATCCAAAAATCGCGCCCCCATCGGCTCGGAATAGCGCGTGCCGAGCTGAAAGATATGGCCCACTTCGATGCCTTTTGTGATGCTAAGCTCGCCGCCGCAGCACGGACATGCGTCGCCTGCGCCCACGGCCGCGAGATCCGCAAAGCGCGATTCGTTAAAATTTATCACGCTAGCGCCCACGTAGTGGTAATCCGGCTCGTTTGCGCCCGCGATTATCTCGCGCGCTCCTTTCAGCTCGGCGTCAATGTAAAATTTCACTCCCTCGCCGAGCCCGAAAGGTCCGCAAAAGCCTGCCGTAAAGCCAGCTCGCGCGATTTCATCTTCGCTAGCATCGACTAGCTCAAGCGCACCGCAGGCATTTTGCGCCTTGGTCTCTTGCAGCTCGTCGCAGCCGCGGATAAAAAACGCTACGATCTCGCTGCGATCCTCATATAGCGCTTTTTTGATCACCGCTTTGATGGTGTAGAATTTATCCACTTTAAAAAATTCCGCCACCGCGTCGATCGTTTTCATCGCGGGCGTTTTAAATTTCATCATGCCGTCGGTTTCGGGCGCGGCGGCGTTCGTGGTTTTGGGCGCGCGGCGCGCAGCCTCGATATTTGCGGCGTAGTCGCAGCGCTTGCACACGACGATATCGTCCTCGCCGTTGTCCGCTAGCACCATAAACTCCTTGCTGCCGCTGCCGCCGATCGCGCCGCTGTCCGCATCGACCGCGCGAAAATTTAACCCTAGTCGCGTAAAAATCCGCGAGTACGCCTGCCTCATCACCTCAAACTCGCGCTTCATATCCGCAGCGTCTGCGTGGAAGCTATAAGCGTCCTTCATCGTAAACTCGCGTCCGCGCAGAAGCCCGAAGCGAGGGCGCGCCTCGTCGCGGAATTTCGTATTGATCTGATAGATATTTAGCGGCAGCTGCTTGTAGCTCGTGATCTTATCCGCTACCATCAAAACCGCCGCTTCCTCGTTAGTTGGGCTTAGCACGAAGTCGTTATCCTTGCGGTCTTTGAAGCGCAACAGCTCTTTGCCGTATTTGGCGTAGCGGCCGCTTTTTTTCCACGCATCTGCGGACGTCACGACGCTAAAAGAGACCTCCTGCGCGCCCGCAGCGTCCATCTCCTGCCTGATGACGGCGCAGATCCGCTCTAGCACTATCTTTCCTAGCGGCAAAAAATTATAAAGCCCGCTGCCCAGCTGCTCGATAAATCCCGCGCGGATCAAAAGCGCGTGGCTAGGTAGTACCGCGTCTCTAGGGGCCTCTTTTAGGCTCGGAGCGAAAAGCTTGCTAAATTTCATTCTGTCTGTCCTTTTTCTCGTTTTCTTGATTTAAAAATTTTTCGTAGTTTTCTTGCAGTTCAAAAATTTCGACCAGCGCGTTTACCGTGCCGTCAGCATCGTCCGCTTCGCCGAGGTTTTTTAAATTTACCGTCGGAGCGTGCAGAAACGCTTTAAAAACCTGATGGATCAGCTTGCGCGCCTCCTCTGCATCGCTGTGCTTTAGATAGCCCTTTTTAAGCGCCTTGGCTAGCTCCAGCTCGGCTACTTGCTTCGCGCTTTGGCGCAAAGCCTTGATGATCGGCGTGGATGCAGCCGCCTTGAGCCATTTGAAAAACTCGTTTGTGCATTTTGCCACGATCGAGTAAGCGATCTGCGCCTGCTCCTCGCGAAGCAGCAAATTTTTCTTTACGATCTCCTCCAGATCATCGACGCTATAAACCTCGACGTCCTCGCTTTGGGTGAGCTCTACGTCGCGCGGCACGGCGATATCGAAAAAATATCGTTTAAAGCTTTTGGGCTCGAGCAAGCTATCGGTAATGATCGGCTCTTGCGAACCGGTGGCGCTGAAAAATAGGCTATTTACGTTTAGATATTTTTTGAGATTATCAAGGCTATCGATTTTAATATGGGATTGTACCTGCGCGGAGGAATTTGCGCAGGCGGTGGAATTTTTATCGTCCTTTGGATTTTCGCCTGCTATGCGAGATTCATTGCTGTCTGTAAAAGTCTCTTTATTAAAATTTACGCCGTCTTTGGAATTTTGTTTTTGCGCGACATTTTCGCCCGCGAAATTCGCGACATTTCCGGAATTCAAGTCGTCTGAGTTATTTCCTGCGCCGGGATTTTCATCCGCGCAATCTTTCGCATCCAAGGAATTCTCGCCAAGCAACGAGGCGGCTAGCCTCTGCGCGCCGACTAAATTTCGATTTAAGATCGTGATATTCACGCCGTTTGCGAGCAGGTGTTTGCACGCTAGCTCGCTCATCTCTCCCGCGCCCACTACCACGGCGTCCGCGCCCTGCAAGGAGCCCAGTCTGTCCTTTGCCATCGCTACGGCGACGCTTGAGACCGAGATTGGGTTTTTTGAAATTTCGGTTTGATTGCGGATACGCGCCGCGCACTTTAGCGCTTCATCTATGGCTTTTGCGATTTGAGCGCCGGCGCGAGCGTTTTGCATTGCGAATTTATAGGCGTCTTTGAGCTGGCCTACGATCTGCGTTTCGCCCACTACGAGGCTGTCAAGAGAGGCTGCGACGGCGAAAAGGTGGTGTATCGCGCCGTAATCTTCGTAAATATCGGCACGCTCGGCTAGCTCGTCGTAGCTCACGCCGCTAATGCGCGAGAGTGCCAAAAGCACAAATTTCTGCGCTTCATCAAAGTCGCTTACGACGGTAAAAATTTCTACGCGGTTGCAGGTGCTAAGCACCAAACACTCCTCTATCGCGGAGTTTGAAGCCAAAAGGCGCAAAATTTCTTTCTTGCGCACGTCGTTTGAAAAAGAAAGTTTCTCGCGCACCGTGATGTCCGTGTTTTTGTGGGTGAAGCTCACGCTCATATACGCCATCAAAACTCCCTATCTATCATATCTCGCACGATCTGCTCTAACTTATCGTTTTTAAATTCCGCCACGGCTTCAAGCGCCTTTTGTCCGTAGGCGCGAGCTTCGTTTATACAGCGCTCGATAATGCCGTGCTCGCTAAATTTTGCCTTGATCCATGAAATTTCGCTCTGGCAGAGCTGCTTTTTAAAAAACGATTTTAGCTTTTGCCGCTGTGCATCATCTAAATTTTCATATAAATAGATGTAGGGCAGGGTGGTTTTGCCCTCCGCAAAATCGCTCAGGCTCGGCTTACCGAGCGCTTCTGAGCTTTGCGTCACGTCTAAGATGTCGTCGATGATCTGAAACGCAAGCCCAAGGTTTTTGCCGTATTCACCGAATTTTACGCTCGCGCTTGAAATTTTATTATGATCTTTCGCGGCATTTGAAATTTCTACTTCGTTTTTTGTGCCGCTCATATCTGAAATTTCGCCGAGATTTTCTGCGCTGCCGAATTTTAAAAACGCCCCGCAGCGCGCGACTTCTTCGATCAAAGCGGAGGTTTTTAGATAGATCATCTGCAGATATTTGCTCGCATCGTCGTTGAAATCATTGCTTAAGCTCACATCCATCAGCTCGCCCACGGCCAGCTTCGTGACGGCGCCCGAAAGCGCGGCGGCGATGCGGCTTTCAAATTTGCTAAGCTCGAAGTATGCCTTGGAATAGAGTATGTCGCCCAACATCACGGCGTTTTTGGAGCCGTAAGTGGCGTTGATCGAGGGCTTGCCGCGGCGCACCGAGCTTTCGTCGATGACGTCGTCGTGCAGCAGGCTCGCAGCTTGGATTAGCTCGATGATCGCGCATAGACGCAACGATTTTTCATCCTTTTGCGCGATGTTTAGCAGTAGCTTGGAGCGCAGTTTTTTGCCTGAGCTAAGTTTCGCAAACATCTCATTAGCGGGCTCGTAGCCGCAGTCTGCGATGAAGCTTTTCATAATTAAATCAATTTGATCTAGCATTTTACTCGTCGTTACTTAGGATATTTCCGCTTATTTGCAAAAATTTGTCGTTTAGCTCGTCTTGTAGATCCTGCTGCGCGATGAAGTTTTCGATCTCGCGCTCGCTAATGCCGCGCGCTTCGCAGAGCCGCTCACAGGCGATTAGGCGGATTAGAGCTTCTTCAATTTCGTTTTGCACTAAAGTAGGGCTTGCAGCGGATAAAATTTCAAAAAATTTCTCTCTTGGGCTGCCTTCAAAAATATCCATTTACCTTCCTTAAAATTTCGCGATTATAGCAAATGTAAAATTTAATTTAGGTTAGGGCGCGGCAAACTATCGGGGGCTTTTAAACATGAGTAATTACGCAGATTTTGCACTTGCGTGCGGTAAATTTTAAGCTTAAGCGCGGGATTTTGGGCTTTGAATCTATAAATTTTAAAATTTTACTTGTTTGCGAGATAGGTAGAGCGAGCGGAATTTAAAAATTTAATCTTGGTCGCGTGGCAGATTAAACGCGAAGCTTTGCAGATAGGCGGAATTTTACATTTATAGATAAGCGGCTTGATTTTTGCGGAAATTTTAAAATTCCGTGGCGCGAGTAAAATTTTAGATTTCGCTTGAATGGATAGAATTCCGCTTTGTTTGAGCGATAAAATTTTTGGATTTTGCGCAGGCGGAGAGGATTTTCGCTTTGCTTGTGCGGTAAAATTTTGATTTCTGCACGGCGGATAAATTCTATTCTCACAAAATCTAATCGTGTGCATAACACAGATCAGGCTTTTTAAAATTTTAAAAAGCCGCCGCTTTGCGAGAATTTGAAATTTCATGGACGCAGTAAAATTCCAAAATCGCGTTTAGCATTAAATTTTAAGTCTGGTTTTTGAGGCAAATTTTAAATTAAGCCGCGAGAGGGCGTCTTTAAATTTTAAAATTTCGCCACCTTTTACAGATAGAATTTCATTTTTCACGCAGATAAAATCGCGCACTACAAGAGCTACTTTTAAAATTTTAAATTTACTCTTGTAAATGAAATTTCTATTTTTGTGCTAGCGGGAATTTTCTGCGCAAGGATTATTTTTAAATTTAACCTCGCTTACGTTGCGCACGAGGACGGAATTTGTTCCGTTTTAAGAGTTAAGCGTGATTTTACCCTGCTACAATACTACTTTTAATTAGCTATGTCTCAAAAGCCAGGCTACTTTAAATTCCGCCGATGATTTTGCGCGCTTGCGTGATGCTTAGGGCATTGCGGCTTAGTTTGCTAGGCTCGCCAAACCCCCAGCATACCTGCAAATACTCAAGTTTTGCGCCTCTTAGATCTGCCAAGTTTGCCTGAAAACATCGCGCTACTGCAGCTTGTGCGCTTTCCGTCGTTTCTGCTTTTGCGGAAATTTTGGCGCCTTTAAAGCTTAGCGTTGCCGCTCCGTCAGCATCTGTGTCGTTAGGGCGGAATTTTTCATCTGCGTTAAGATTTTCGCCGCAAGAGCTTAAGCTTCCGCTACTAGCGCTGAAATTCTTTCTACTCGTATCGCGGCTAGCATTTAAGCTCCCATCGTCATTGCCGCCTTGAAATTCTAAATTTTGTAAAAATTCTGCGCCACGGATCGCGGCTAACTCATCCTTTTTGCTATCGCCTAAAAAAATCGCGTTTTTGTGCGGTGAGCGTGCGATTACGTGTAGCAGCATCGCAGGGTTGGGCTTTGATGGCATCTGCTCGTTCGCGCCTACGACCAGATCAAATAGCCTGCGCACCCCCGTCTTTTCTAAGATCGCGCTTAGGGTATAGGAAGGCGCATTGGAGGCGACTGCGAGAAAAAATCCTGCTTTTTTGCACGAGTGCAAAAGATCTTCGATACCCTCGTAAAGCACGGCAAAATCGCGGTAATTGCTTACGAATTCTTTTTCAAAAAACGCAAGCTCTTCGGCGCTCGCTTCGGTTTTGCCGTAAAATTCTAAAAAGGCGTTTTTGCTAGGATCGTTGATGGTGTGGACGATGAAATTCTTTTGCAGTGGCGCTAAGCCATAGAGCTCGCGGCGAGTGTTGTTGACGCTGATTTCGATCGCGCGCGAGGAGTCAAGCAGCGTGCCATCCATATCAAAAATCACGGTTTTCATCTAATAATCCTTTAAAAAATCGATTTTGTGCTTATCTTTTTTGTAACACTTATTATTTTTGAGCTTTTGCAGAGCGTTTGCTTCATGCTGTAGCGCTGATCTAAACACAGCATCGCTGATCTGTCCTGCCTCGCTAGCACCAAGGACGTTTTTAGCAAAGCTCTCAAGCGCCTTAGTGTAGGGACTATCTAAATTTACGGCGACCGCTTTAGATAAAATTTCGTAGTTTTTAGCTATTCGCTTCGCAAAAAGCTCTGCGTCGAAATCCTCGCGCTTTAGCAGTGCTACGGCGGATTTTACGAAGCGTTCTAACGCGCGGATATATTTAACGCGCTCATCTTTTTCTTTGATTTGCATGACCTTTCCTTAATTAAAGCGCGCATTATAGCAAAATTCGAAATTTTGGCAAAATTACGCATATTGTAAAACTATATTTTAATAATATTTTTTCTATAAATCCTGTATTATAGGCATTTTAAAATCATATAAAAATACTTGACCTTATTTTAAAATTTAGCTATTATTCGTCAAATTTTTTACAAAGGACGAAAATGCAAAAAGAAACCCTCGCAACTCACTTCGGTTACGATTCTATCGCCGGCTACGGCACGATGGCAGTTCCCATTTATCAAAGCACCGCGTTTAACTTCGGTTCTAGCAAAAAGGCCGCCGATCGCTTCGCGCTGCGTGATCTAGGGCCGATTTATGGGCGTTTGACAAATCCTACTACTGATGTTTTTGAGGCGCGACTTGCGGCGCTGGAAAATGGCAAAGCCGCAATCGCGGTCTCTAGCGGGCAGGCGGCGATATTTTTTGCGGTGGCAAATTTAGCCGCGGCGGGCGAAAATATCATCATTGCCGAGAAAATTTACGGTGGCGCAACTACGCTTTTGGCGCATACGATCAAGCGTTTCGGCATCGAAGCTAGGGTTTTTGACTCCGAAACGGCAGATAATTTGGAAGGTTTAATCGACGATAAGACTAGAGCGATCTTTTTCGAGACGCTTTCAAATCCTCAAATTTCGGTTGCAAATACCGCTAAAATCGCTACAATCGCAAATAAGCACGGCGTAGTAACGATTGCGGATAACACGATCCCAAGCCCTGCGCTTTACAATCCGCTTGATGACGGTGCCGATGTCGTAATCCACAGCGCTAGCAAATATATAAGCGGACAAGGTCTTAGCATCGCAGGCGCGATCGTTGCGGGCAAAGGATTAAATTCCAAACTCAAAGGCAATCCGCGTTACGCACATTTCAACGAGCCTGATGAGAGCTATCACGGCTTAGTTTATGCGGATTTAGTAGATAATTTCGACATTTATACGCTTAGGATTCGCTTGTCCCTGCTTCGCGATATTGGTGCGACGCTATCGCCGTTTAACGCGTTTCAGCTCATCCAGGGGCTTGAAACACTGCCGCTTCGCATGCAAAAACACTCGCAAAACGCGCTAAAGATAGCAGAATTTTTGCAAAATCATCCGAAGGTAAAGCAGGTCAATTATCCGGGGCTTGCAAGCTCGCCGTTTAATGCCGCAATCAAAGCTAAATTTAAAAACGGCTATGCAAGCAGTCTGATGAGCTTCATCGTAGATAGCGAAGAAACAGCGCTAAAGGCGGTTAGCAAGGTTAAAATTTTCTCCGTCGTAGCAAATATCGGCGATACGAAGTCGATCATCACTCATCCTGCGAGCACGACGCATTCGCAGCTAAACGAGGAGCAGCTAAACCGCGCTGGCGTGCCTGCGAGCTTAATCCGCCTAAGCGTGGGTATAGAGGACGCGAATGATTTGATTTCCGATCTTAGTGAGGCACTGAAATAATGGCACTTTTAAGCACAAAGGGCGTTTATGGGCTGGCTGCGATTTTGCAGATCGCCAAAGCTAGCGAAGTAGCGCCGATAAGTATAAAAGAGATCGCCGAGCGTACGGGAGTTTCTAAGAATTATTTGGAGCAAATTCTAAATACCCTTAGAAACGAAAAGCTAGTGTGTAGCATCAAAGGTAAAAACGGCGGTTATCACCTAGCCAGAGATGCTAGCGAGATAACTTTTGGTGAAATTTTTACCGCTCTTGAAAAGGATCTGCGGATGACTAGCATTCAGATGAACGATCCTGGACTGCGGGCGTTTTTTGAGAAATTTGACGTTAAGCTGGCAGAGATATTTAACGAGCCTCTAAGCAGCTACGAGGAGATGATGGCGCGAAGCGTCCAGTATTTAAATTTCAGCATTTAAAGGAAAAATATGAAAATAGCAAACGATGTTACGGAGCTCATCGGCAATACTCCGTTAGTCAGAATCAATACGTTTGGCAAAAATGCCCTCATCCTAGCCAAGGCGGAATTTTTAAATCCGAGCCACTCGGTCAAAGATCGCATCGCGTGGCAGATCGTAAAAGACGCGCTAAGCTCGGGCAAAATCGATAAAAATAGCGTTTTGATAGAGCCTACCAGCGGAAACACGGGCGTGGGGCTTGCGATGATCGCGGCGAAGTTCGGTATGAAGCTCATCCTAACGATGCCAAGCTCGATGAGTATCGAGCGCCAAAAGCTCATAGCCGCATTCGGCGCTAAAATCGAGCTGACCGATCCGAAATTCGGAATGAAGGGCGCGGTAGATAGGGCAAATGAGCTAGCGGCGAGCACTCCAAATAGCTTCATCCCGAGCCAGTTTGATAACCCGAGCAATCCAAAAGCGCATTTTCAAAGCACTGGACCTGAAATTTGGGAGCAAAGCGGCGGTAAGGTAGATATTTTAGTCGCGGGATTTGGTACCGGCGGCACGCTCAGCGGCACGGCGAAATTTTTAAAATCTAAAAATCCAAACCTAAAAGCCTACGGCGTGGAGCCTGCTAGTTCGCCGCTTCTTACGTGCGGCAGTGCGGGCGGCCATAAAATCCAGGGCATTGGTGCAAATTTTATCCCTGATAATCTTGATAGAAGCGTCATCGACGGCTTTTTGAGCGTTGAGAACGACGATGCGTTTGCGGCAGCTAGACAGCTAGCACAAAAAGAGGGCTTGCTCGTGGGTATCTCAAGCGGTGCGAACGTATCCGCCGCCGCACAGATCGCCGCCAAGGCCGAAAACAGGGGTAAAGTGATCGTTACGATCCTCTGCGATACCGGCGAGAGGTATCTTTCTACCGAGCTTTTCAAATAGTCGGCGGTTCTGCGTGGGTGCGGCGTTAGCGCGGTAACTTTTACGCATTTTACGCGGGCGCGCAGCTTCGCGAGATTAAATTTTATGCGGGTGCCGGAATTGGCGCGATGAGTTTTGCGCAATCGCGCGGATTATTGCGACGATTAGAGATTATATTTTGCATTTTTCGCGCTATGCCGGCGCGAGAATTAATACGATAATTTCTGCGCGGGCGCGGCGATTATTGCGATGGTTGCGCGATGAGTTTATGTGAGCATAACGATTTTTTGCTTTGTCGATTTTACGTTTATTAATTTGCTAATTTAGCGGCTCGTCGCGAGATAAAATTTAGCCCCAAAACGGTCTAAATTTTAAAATTTCATCTTTATGCGCCTCGCTGATTGCGGGCGCGCTATGTATGACGGCGCGACCGCGAAACGCAGGGCATTAAATTTAAAGCTGCCTAGGCCCGCCAAATCTGCGCGATCCGTACGCCGCAAAATTTTATATCGCCGTCCGCACACGCGGCATAAATTTTAAAATCCTGTCTAAAATTTTAAAGCTCGCTCGTGCGACGTAAATTCCAAGCTCTCACCGTGCATAAATTTCAAACCCTCGCCGTATGTAAAACCCAAACCGCCTTTTAAATTTAGCCAAATTTCAAAATTTAATCATAAAAACGCTATCATCGGAGCAAAATTTTTAAGGTTGCAAAATGAGTTTGAGCTTGAAATTTCGCCCCAAAAGCTTAGAGCAGATCGTGGGGCAGGGCAAGATCGTAGCGGTTTTTAAAAAATTCGTCGCCGCAGGCAACATCCCGCACAGTATATTTTTCGGCGCCGCAGGCAGCGGCAAAACGACGATGGCTCGTGTGATCGCAAGCGAGCTGAACTATGATTTTTACGAGCTTGACGCCACGAGCCTGAAGGTCGAGGATATCCGCAAAATTCTATCCTCGCACGCCGGCTCACTCATCAAGCCGCTCATTTTCATCGACGAGATCCACCGCCTTAGCAAGACGCAGCAGGAGGTGCTGCTAATCCCGATGGAGAACTACGCCGCGATCATCATCGGCGCGACGACGGAAAATCCGCAGTTCGTGCTAAGCAGCGGCATCCGCTCGCGCTCGATGATCTTTGAGTTCGAGCCGCTTAGCTACGAGGATTTGGAGGCGCTTTTGGCGCGGGTGCAGGGCGAGATCGGCTTTGAGATGGACGAGGAGGCGCGAAAATACCTACTAAACTCCAGCAGCGGCGATGCAAGGAGTATGTTAAATCTGCTGGAATTTGCGCTTTTAGCGGACAGCGCCATTACGCTGGATACGCTTCGCACGCTGCGCGCAAATGCCGTGGCTGCGGGCGTTAGCAGCGACGATCTGCATTACGAGCTAGCAAGCGCAATGATAAAAAGCCTGCGCGGAAGCGACGCCGACGCCGCGCTGTATTATGTCGCGAGGCTCATAGATGCGGGCGAGAGCGCGGATTTTATCGCGCGCAGGATGGTGATCCTAGCTAGCGAGGACATCGGCAATGCCAATCCAAACGCCCTAAATATTGCTACTAGCACGCTAACTGCCGTCAGCAAGATCGGCTATCCCGAAGCTCGCATTATCTTAGGACAATGCGCGATCTATCTGGCGCACAGTCCCAAATCAAACGCCGCGTATTTGGGCATCAACGCCGCTTTGAAGTTCGTCCGCTCCGCCGCTCCGCTGCCTACGCCGCGCTATCTCATCAACTCGGACAAGCAGATAGCGGACTACAAATACCCGCACGACTTCGGCGGCTGGGTCGAGCAGGCTTATATGAGCGAGGCGGCAAAATTTTACGAAAGCAAGGGGATCGGCTTTGAAAAGACGCTGGATGAGTGGCTGGCGCGATTGCGCAAAGAAAAGATCGATATCAAGGAACGAGAATGAACTTCAGCAGCGTCCTAAAACTAATGAAGCAGCGCTACGGCGCGAATGCAGAGTATATGTGGGATGAATATCCTAATTTTGCGGTTTTCCGTCACGCAGGAGGGAAGCGCAAGTGGTTTGCGCTTTTGATGCGCGGGCTTGCTAATGAAAAGTTCGGTCGCGCACTCCCCGGCTCAAGCGACGTGATAAATTTAAAGATAAAGCCCGATTTAGCGGCGATTTTGCGTGACGAAAAGGGAATTTTTGCAGCCTATCATATGAATAAAAAGCACTGGATCAGCGTCTGCCTTGATACGGTGCCGCGCGAACAGATCGAGGATCTAATCGAGCAAAGTAGGGAGCTTACGAGGTAGAATTTGCGCCTGGGCTCGGTTTAAATTTGCGTGCGAAAGAGGCTAAATTTGAACCGAGAGCGCAGATTTTAGCGGCTCGCATGGCTTAAATTTTAAAAATATTCGCAAGGAGCGTGGATGAATGAGCAAAATTTGAAGTATATCGCAAATTTAAAAGCGCAGGACGTGCCGTGGAGCAGGCTCACGACAGCTTACGGCAGGGCGAGCGGATTTCTCGAAATTTTTAAGAAACTCGCGCTGGCAATCGAAGTTTGTGATGCGGCACGCGGTTCGGGCGACGAGCAAAATTTAAAAAGTGGGCCCGGTTGCGGGCAAAATTTTACGGATGCGGCAAGATGCGGCGCGGCACAAAATTTCGTAAATTTAGCGCAAAAGAGCGAGTCTAAATTTAAAAAGGCGGATAGCGAGGCGGCGAAATTTAAAGCGGGTAGGGCGGAATTTAAGAGCACGGATAGCGCGGCAATAAAATTTAAAGCGAGCGCGGCGGATAAGGGCTCGGATGCGAGCGAGCGGGAGAAATTTGATATTAAAGCCGCCCAGGGCGCGCTTAGCAAAATTTTTAACGAGATAGAGCATCAAAGTACGCTTTGGCACGCAACCCCTTTTGCGCTGCTGTTTTTGGCGCGCATTTTTATGCAGGCGCGCGCTACAGCGGGTAAAAACGCGAATAAAAATAATCAAAACACCACAGCGGACATAAACGGAAAAAACGAAAACCGCGAAAACGCAAAAGGCGAAAACGAAGCGGCAGGCTTTATCGCGGCTCGGCTCGGCGGATTTTTTGCGTTTATGATTGAGATTTGCGATGACGCCGATAAGATTTCGCACGTAGCGCCGCTGGCGAGCTTTTCGGATATACTTGCGGAAAAATATTTGTGGCCGTAGAGCGACGAGAATGACGAGGAGCGCTGGGAGGAGCACTTTTACGACGATGAGCTATTTTACAGCCTCTATTTTTATTTGCGGGCGGTTTTGGACGCGACGGGAGTGAACTTTGTGCAGTTTAAGCCTGGGCCGGCGTTTTTAGGTGCATCGTTTGAGCGCTATGTTTAAGCCTCTTTCGTCGCTATGTTTAAATTTATCGCGGCGCGCTTTGGCGATATTTTGTTTAAATTTAGACTTCAAAATTTTAAAATTTCGCCCAAAAGTCGCAGCAGACGGAATTTGCAGACCGTCTGTTTAAATTTAAAATTCGCTCGATTTTTGATCGGCGGTATGGTTAAGGTGCGGGTACTGCTTTTAAATTTAGATCGCCGCGAAGCTTCAAACACGCTTGCAGCGCGGCTTTTTATGTGGTTTTAAAAAGATACCAATTCGGCGCAATTTTTTCTATCATTATAAACTCGCTAGGGCTCATTTGAGGCAGATCCGCCTCATCTTGCACCCGCAAAAAGCCCACGGAGTTACCCGCCGATAAGCAGCATAAAATTTCCGCATTGTCGCCGTATAAATTCCAGAATTTATACGCTACTTCGCCGCTTTCAGATCTGTCTAGCATCTTGCCAAATAAATCTCAGAAATTTCATATCGACGTAAAATTCCACATCGTCACGTAAGCTAGCGGCGTTACATAAAATTTATATTCAAAAGCCTATCTCTAACCTCGATATCCTCCAGGTTTAGTTTGAGTTCATCTCTTAAATATTTTTCCAAATTTTTTCGTTCAAAATCGCTTAACATCGCAAGCGGGATACCGACGAATACCCCATTTTCGCTGTCTAAAAATATTAAGACATATAAATTTATGCTTTTTATCCTACCCCTTAGCCGTAAAACGGCAAAGCATATCAAATCCATCAAATACAATATCCACGAAAAAGCCGTTAAAATAAGCTTTTTAAAGGTGCCAATATTTTTATCATAGCTAAATTCTTCTACCGCAAAATCTACGAATTTATAAATCGCTACCTTATCAATACGCGCTATGTCGATAGATTTTTTTGTAACTATCGTTTCTTGATAGTTTGCAGAGGATTTGTTATATTCTATTCTGCCGGGATAGAAGCTTAAAAATTTGTTTTTATTTATCCCTAAAAGACCTATTAAGGTTAAAATCCAAACCCCAACCCAGTAATGCCAGTGAATACCCCTAGTGACGAGTTCAAAAACAAGCATGACGATGGACGAAGTAACGCCCAAATCGATATAAATCTTGGTCCAATAATCTTTGATGATAAAAAGCGGCATTTGCTCTTTTTGCATTAGGGCTTCTTATAGGCTCGCCATCTCTTCGGCGCGCGTGAGAAGCTGCTTTGCGCCCTTTTCGATAAAAACTCGCGCGAGTTCCGCGCCTACGCCTTGGTATTGCGATTTTTGCGCGACGATGTCTTGGCGTATGCTCTCGCTGCCGTCCGGTAGGCCCACGATCGCGCTGATGTGGATATTTTCGCCGTCAAGGCGCGCGTTGATGCCGATCGGCACCTGGCAGCCGCCCTCTAAAACCCTGACGAAATCCCGCTCCACAGTCGTTTCAATGATCGCGCGTTCATCTTTTAAAAATTCTATCGCGCGTAGAATTTGCGGCTCGTCCACCGCCTCGATGCCGAGCGCTCCTTGCCCCATCGCAGGGATCATCTGCGAGATTTCAAAGGGCGCTACGTGCTTTACCTCGGCGCGCAAATTTAATCGGTTGATGCCCGCCATCGCCAAGATGATCGCGTCGAATTCTCCGTCTTTGAGCTTTCGCAGGCGGGTTTGGACGTTGCCGCGCAAGGAGATTATCTCTAAATCCGGGCGCATGCCAAGCAGCTGCATCTTGCGGCGAAGGCTCGTAGTGCCGACTTTTGCGCCGTGTGGTAGTTCGTCAAATTTAGAGTATTTTTCGCTGATCATCGCATCGCGCACATCCTCGCGCGCGCAGATTGCAGCTAGCACAAGTCCCTGAGGAAACTCCACGGGCACGTCCTTTAGGCTATGCACTGCGATGTGTGCTTCGCCGCGAAGCATACTCTCCTCAAGCTCTTTCGTAAAAAGCCCCTTGCCACCGATCTTTGCAAGCGGCGTATCCAAAATTTTATCGCCTTTGGTTTTCATGCTTTTTAGCTGCGCTTGGATGCCGCGGGCGTTAAGTAGCGATGCGATATGTTTGCTCTGCCACAGCGCAAGCACGCTGCCGCGCGTAGCGATGATCAAATTTTTCATTTTTTCTCTCCTATGCTTTTTCGAATCTCGATTTCGTTCTCTTCGATTACCTCTACGTCGATTACGTCGTCGCTTGCGCGGCTGCGTCGCCAAAATTTTCGCTCTCTTTTTTCGGAATTTTCGCTGCTAGCGTTAAATTTGGGCACGTCGCTGGTGACGCAGTAAAACGACGCGGTGATTATGCAAACGCCTAAAATATCGCCGAAAATGCCAGGCGCGATGAGAAAAACGCCGCCTACGACGAAGCCTACGCCGCTTAAAATTTCCTTCGGCGAGATTTTCATTAGATTGAAAAAGCCCATCCACGAGCGGTTTGCTACGACGTATCCGCCTAAAATCGCGCTTATGACGATTTCCACCGCATACGCCGCGAAGCCGTTTGCGCTTACGAAATAATAGGTCGTAAATGCCTCAATTATCAGATATGGAACGATCAAAAGCCTAAACATATTTTTCCTTGAATTATCGCTTTAAGCCGCGCCTTTTTAAAGACGCTAAAATTTAATCGCGGATTTTAGCAAATTCCGTCTGAATTTTTAATGTATCGCAAGAGTCCCTCGCAGTCGCGCTTGATATCTGCGTAGCAGCGCTCAAAATCGCGCGTGTAGTAGGGGTCGGCGATTTGTAGGCGTTGGGGATCGGTCAAATTTGAACCAGCATCTTTTAAATTTGAAGCGTTTTGCTGCGATGTAGCGCCGAAATTTGGCCAAGCTGCGGCGCCTTTAAAATTTGGCGCATCGCAGTCTGTAAAATTTTCCCCTGCAAATTCCAAAAGAAATTTTACCTTAGCCATATCCTTGCCGCGAAAAATTCGCCCCAGCGAGCGCATATTTTCATCATCCATGCAAAGGATTAGATCGTAGCGCTCGTAGTCCGCGGGCGTGACCTGCACGGCGCGATGCGCTACGAGCGGCACCTTTTGCTCTTTTAGCACGCGCTGCGTCTCATAGTAGGGCGGCGAGCCGATCTCGTCGGCGTGCGTCGCCGCAGAGTCCACGCTCACGCACGCACTTAGGTCGCTTTGATTAATGAAATTTTGCATCACGGACTGCGCCATCGGCGAGCGGCAGATGTTACCGTGACAGACGAAAAGTAGCCTCACGCGCGCCTACTGCGTGATGATGTCGTAGTTTTTGGGGATTGCGGGCTTGAAGATTGCCTCGTTTATCGGCATGTTTTTGCGGACGTTGCTTAGATTTATGACGACCTTATTGTCCATTTTGTCCGTGTAGCTGATCTTGCTCGGCAGACCTTCTTTCATCTCGATTAGGTATTTCACGTCGTCGAAGCTCGCCTCATAAACGCCGTTTTTATTTGGCTTTGCGTTCGCTAGGATCGCCGTTAAATTCGGCGTTTCTTTGATATTCGTGATGATGGCCTGCTCGAGTTCAGGCTCGATTACGACGACCTTTGTGAAGCTAAAAAAGATATTTTTTATCGTAGGGGTCTTATAATGCCACACGGCGTGCTCTTTCGTGGCGCTAAAATCGCCGCCGTAGCTGATTTTCGCGTCGTCGCTCTGCACGGTTTGCGAAAAATTTGCGCTCAGCGTATCGAATTCTATCCCGCCCGCAAACGCAAAAACGCAGCTCGCCGCTAAAGAAATAAGAGTTTTTTTCATAAATTTGACCTTTATTTTTGGAAATTTGCGCGTATTATAGCCGTTTTTCTAGGATTTAATTAAATAAAAACTAAAAATATGTTAATATGCGCGATTAAAAATTTTAAAAGTAAGGTTCGGTAATGTTTAAAAAGGTCATTCACGGGATTTTCGGCACTAAAAACGATAGGATCGTCAAACAATACGCCAAGCGCGCAGCGCAGATCAGTGCGCTTGAAGAAAACTACGCGGCGATGGACGATGCGGCGCTTAAGGCGGAATTTGAAGCGTTAAGAGCGCAAGTTCGCGCGGGCGAAAAGAGCACGGATGACGTGCTTAATGAAGTGTTTGCTATCGTGCGAGAGGCGGGCAAAAGAGTGCTAAATATGCGCCACTTCGACGTTCAGCTAATAGGCGGTTTGGTGCTAAACGACGGCGCGATTGCCGAGATGAAAACGGGCGAAGGAAAGACCCTCGTAGCGACCTTGGCAGTAGTGCTAAATGCGATGGAGGGTAAAGGCGTGCATGTCGTGACCGTAAACGACTACCTAGCTAAGCGCGATGCTGCGCAAATGGGCGAGCTATATGAATTTTTAGGGCTTAGTACTGGTGTGATCGTAGGCGGCGAATACGATGACGCCAAGCGCAAGGCCGCATACGCGTGCGACATCACTTATGGCACAAACAACGAGTTTGGCTTTGACTACCTGCGCGATAATATGAAATTTAGTGCGGATGAAAAGGTGCAGCGCGGGCATCATTTCGTAATCGTCGATGAAGTAGATAGCATCCTGATCGACGAAGCACGAACGCCACTTATCATCTCTGGCCCTACGAACCGCACTCTAGACGGCTACATCAAGGCAAATGAAGTAGCTCGCCAAATGATCCGCGGCGAGGCGCCAGCCGATCCGAAAGGCAAGGCGACGGGCGATTTTACCGTAGATGAGAAGAACCGCGCCGTTTTGATCACGGAGGCAGGAATTTCAAAAGCCGAGAAGCTTTTTGGCGTGGATAATCTCTATAGTCTCGAAAATGCAGTGCTTAGCCACTACCTTGATCAAGCACTTAAGGCGAATTATCTATTTGAAAAGGACGTGCACTACGTCGTGCGCGACGGACAGGTCGTAATCGTGGATGAATTTACAGGGCGTCTGAGCGAGGGTCGCAGATTCAGCGAAGGCTTGCATCAAGCGCTTGAGGCCAAAGAGGGCGTACAGATCCAAGAGGAGAGCCAGACTCTTGCCGACATTACCTTTCAAAACTACTTCCGCCTTTACGAAAAGCTCGCCGGTATGACGGGTACGGCGCAGACGGAAGCGACGGAATTTTCTCAAATTTACAAGCTCGAAGTGGTCTCTATCCCCACAAACGTGCCGGTCATCAGAAAGGATCAAAACGATCTTATCTACAAGACCGAGCGCGAGAAATTTGACGCCGTCATAAATGAGATCAAGCGGCTAAATTCTAAAGGTCAGCCCGTGCTAGTGGGTACGGCGTCGATTGAAAAGAGCGAGAAGCTGCACGAGCTTTTGGTTAAAGAAAACATCGCGCACTCCGTGCTAAACGCCAAAAATCACGAGCGCGAGGCGCAGATCATCAAAGACGCGGGCGTAAAGGGTGCAGTTACGATCGCTACGAATATGGCGGGACGCGGCGTGGATATCCGCATAGACGACGAAGTGCGCGCTTTGGGCGGGCTGTATATTTTAGGTACCGAGCGTCACGAAAGTCGCCGTATCGATAATCAGCTCCGCGGTCGAAGCGGACGCCAAGGTGATCCGGGCGAGAGTAGGTTTTTCTTAAGCTTGGAGGATAATCTGCTTAGAATTTTTGGCAGCGACAAGATCAAAAATATCATGGATCGCTTGGGTTTAAAAGACGGCGAACATATCGAATCAGGCATGGTTTCGCGCGCAGTAGAGAACGCGCAGAAAAAGGTCGAGAGCTTGCATTTTGAAGCGCGTAAAAATATCCTAGAATATGACGACGTCGCAAACGAGCAGCGCAAAACGATCTATAAATATCGCAACGAGCTTTTGGATCCCGACTACGATCTGAAAGATAAAATCATCCAAAACCGCGAGGAGTACATCTCTAGCGTGCTTGAGGAGCTTGAAATTTTCGACGGCGTAAATATCAAAGAGGTAGATAAATTCCCGATCGTCGCTAAAATCGCTCAAGAAACGGGCGAGGTGCTCGAAAACAGCGAGCTTGATAAGGTCGATGATTTCAAAGAGCTGAAAGAAAAGATCATCGGCGCGCTTGCCGTTTCGTATGAAAACAAGATGGCGCCGATCGATCCGCAGCAGCGCAAAAGTATAGAAAAGATGCTTTATCTGCAGATCGTCGATCGCGACTGGCGGGAGCATCTGTATCAGATGGATATCCTAAAGGCGGGCATCGGACTTCGCGGCTACAACCACAAAGACCCGCTTACGGAGTATAAAAAGGAGAGCTACAATCTCTTTATGGAGCTTGTAATGCGCCTCAAATCCGATAGCATCCGCTTGCTGCATTCGATCCAGTTTAAATCTAGGGAGGAGATAGAAGCCGAGCAGCGTGCGATGCAGGAGCGTATGGAGAGCTCAAACGCCAAAGAACTCGCCGCCGCAAGCACGAATGAGGCGCAGCTAAAGGGCTCCGATGAGTTCGGCGACAAAAAGCCTAAGCGAAATGATCCTTGCCCTTGCGGCAGCGGCAAAAAATACAAAGACTGCCACGGCAAGGGCGGTCCGAAAAAAGGCGGCTTTGCAAGGTAGGCGCGGCGATCGGTGGTAAGTACGCACGATCGGTGATCTCGATTGCAAGCATTGCGCAATCGGCACTTTTCAATCTTGCTTTTGTATTTAGCGGATCGGTCGAGGGCGCAAGGCGCCATAAAATTTTAAAGGGGAGCTTGATCGCGAGGCGGCGTGGACGGCGCGCAAAGCTGCGCGAGAGAGCGGAATTTTGGTTTTGAAATTTTAAAATTTCAAAGCGTGCCTGATGCTTTGCTGTATATTTTCATAGCGCTGTTTCGGCGCACCGCGCGGTAAAACGTGAACGGCGCACGGTGCTTAAATTTAGCGTGCGACTAGGAAATATACTGCGCGCAGTTAAAATTTTAAATTTATGCGACTGCGGGCGAGCTTTCAAGGGAAATTTGCCTTTTAAATTTTAAGAATTTCAAAATTCTAAAAAAGTTTTAAATTTCTAAAATTTTAAAATTTCGAGGCGTTTGAAATTTTAAAATTTAGAATTCGGGTTTAAAATTTCGAGGTTTTGGCAAGACGATCTGTTTGATTTGCAGTATCCGAATATATCTTGGGGGTTAAATTTCGTTGCATATAAATAGATATTTCGGCGCGATTTTAAATTTTTAAAGCAGGCTAAAGCTTTCATATTTGAAGGTGCGAAACCCATTTTTGAAATTTTAAAATTCCAAAATACTTAAAATTTCACATAGAATTTAGCGCTAAATTTTATGTGAAATTTTACAAGGATGGCTTTTTGGTAAAGTATTTATTATTCAAATATCTCAGATTCGACCGCTCTCAACCCTTCATTACGCTTTCGGCGCTGCTTGCGTTCTTGGGCGTCGGCGTGGGGCTTACGGTGCTGATCGTCGCGATGGCGATAATGAACGGCTTTGATAAGGAATTTGAGCGTAAGCTCTTTACGATGAACTACCCGATCACGATCCACAGCCATTTTCGCGGTAGCATTTCAAAAGACGACGTAGAGGGGCTGCGGGCGGACTTTCCCGATCTGATCTTTAGCCCTTACATCAGCTCGCAAGTCATCGCCAAAAGCGGCGAGAAGCTCGAGGGTGGGCTGATTTTCGGCGTAAATTTAAACGACGAAAAGCGGATCAACTCCGTCGTCGCAGCGGGTGCCAAAGACGCCAATCTAACGGACTACGGCATCATGATAGGGCGCGGGATCAAGGACGAGTTTATGCTGGATGAGGGCAGCAAGATCACGATGATCTTTACGAAGAGCGATCCGGGTGGCTTTGCGCTGATCCCCAAGATGAAGCGCTTTGATGTGCGCGCGGACTTCAGCTCGGGGCTGATCGCCTACGACAAGGCGTATTCCTACGCAGACGCAAGCGATCTAGCCAAAATTTTAGGCTACGACGAGGGGACGTTCGACGGCGTGCATGTTTTTTCAAACGATCCGTTTAAAGACCTGGAGCGCATCAAAAAAAGCCTTCCCGGCGGTGCTAACGCCGTGGGCTGGTGGCAGCAAAACGGCAATTTTTTCAGCGCCCTTGCACTTGAAAAACGTGCGCTTTTCATCGTGCTGATGCTGATAATCCTGGTCGCGAGCCTAAATATCGTAAGTTCGCTTCTGATGACCGTGATGAACCGCCGCCAAGAGATCGCGCTTTTACTTAGCCTGGGTGCCAGCAAAAAGGAGGTCAAAAGGACCTTTTTCGCGCTCGGAGCCACGATCGGCGGCGGCGGCATCATATTCGGGCTGATTTTGGGCTTGTTCGGCGTGTGGCTGCTCGGAAGCTTCGACATCGTAAATCTACCCGCCGACGTTTACGGAAGCTCAAAGTTGCCAATGGAGCTCTCGCTAGGCGATTTGGCGATGATTTTAATCGGCGCGGTGCTTATCGTGGCGCTTTCGTCGTGGTACCCGGCCAAAAAAGCCACGCAGATCGACGTGCTGCAAACACTGCGCAACGAGTAAATTTAAGCGCGGCGCTTTAAAAATTCGGCGAAATTTTAAAATTCCAAAGCGGCGTGGTTGTATTTAGCAGTGTATTAGCGCGCTATTTCGGCGAGCGGGACAGAGGCTGCGCGATCTTGCACGTCGCGAGTTTGCGCTGTATTAAATGTCGCACAAATACTATTAGCGCCCTTAGAGCTACGCTCTTTGCGCGAGATCGCAACCCGCGCAAAGCCTAAATTTGATAAATTTGGTCGTTTAAATTTATTCAAAATTTTAAATTTCAAAGGGGATAAAATTTTTATGAGCGCTTTTCTAAATTTTGTAAAATTTTACAATCAGCCAAGGATGAAATCATAAAAATTTTGAAAGGATTTATGGTGAAAAAGATCGTTTTATTGCTGTGCGTGACGCTGTTTTTATGCGGCTGCTCCAGGAGCGGGCCGCAAGACTCCCCCGCCGAGCAAGATACGACACCAAGCCACCATTATCATTATACAGGCTACTATTACGCATAGGATGGATATACCGCAGCGAGCCGCGATAATAGGCGTTTAACGGCAGGCAAATAATAAATTGCAGTTCCTGCTCGCTCGAAGTAAAAAAAGGCTTCGAGTCTGCAATACTGGTTGTACGAACGCTGAAACCTGAGCATAGCGGCGCCAAGACGCCCATCCGCTTATGATGCGACGATAAAATTTCATCTTGTTTAAACGGGCTTAAATTTAGGACGAAATTCTTTTTAAAATTCTTTCAAATTCCCATAAAATCCCGCTGAATAAATCTAAATTTTATAAATTTTAGGGTAACATTCCCTATTTCTCAAAAAGGCTTTAAATGACTTTAATCGACGGCAAAAGCATAAGTGCGAAGGTAAAAGATGAGATCAAAGCGGCCGCTTCGGATCTTGCCGCAAAGGGCGTAGAGCCCGCGCTGGCGGTGATTTTGGTAGGCGAGGACGCGGCTAGCAAGACCTATGTCGCGAGCAAGGAAAAAGCCTGCGCCGCCTGTGGGATCCGATCCGTAGCGCACCGCTTGAACTCCGATGTGAGCGAGGCGGCGCTTTTAGAACTGATAGAAAATTTAAACGAAGACGAAAGTATTGACGGCATCTTGGTGCAGCTGCCGCTTCCAAAGCACATTGATACGAATAAAATTTTAGAAAAAATAAGCCCGCAAAAGGACGTGGACGGATTTAGCGCGATAAACGTAGGTAAGCTTACTAGCGGGCTTGCGGACGGTTTTGTGCCTTGTACTCCGCTTGGCGTGATGCGCCTGCTTGAGGAATACGGCGTGCAGATAGCGGGTAAAAACGCCGTCGTACTAGGCCGCAGCAATATTGTCGGAAAGCCGATGGCGAGCCTGCTGTTAAATGCCGACGCCACCGTCACTATCGCTCATAGCAAGACGAAAGGTTTAAAGCGGCTTTGCGCAGACGCCGATATTTTGGTCGTGGCGGTCGGTAGGGCGCATTTTGTGGGTGCCGATATGGTAAAACAAGGCACAGTGGTGATCGATGTGGGGATTAATCGCGGCGAGGACGGCAAGCTAAGAGGCGACGTCGATTTCGAAGCAGTCGCGCCGAAATGCTCGTTCATCACGCCCGTACCGGGGGGCGTGGGGCCGATGACGATTGCGATGCTTTTGAGTAACACGATAAAATCGGCGAAAAATCGCTTAAGACAAAGAGCCTAAATGAAAATACTAAGCAAAATTTATCACTTTTTATCAAGTTGGACGGGGACGGTCATCGTCGTTTTATTCGTCATTCTTTTTGTTGCGCAAGCCTTCGTGATCCCCAGCGGATCGATGCGCACTACGCTTTTGGAGGGTGATTTTTTATTCGTTAAAAAATTTAGCTACGGTATCCCGACTCCGCATATTCCCTTTGTAGAGTGGCAGGTTGCTCCAGATAGCGACGGAGATGGGCATATCATCCGTGGCGAGGGTCCGAAGCGCGGCGACATCGTGGTTTTCCGCTATCCGCTTAATGAAAAAATGCACTTTGTAAAGCGAAATTTTGCCGTAGGCGGTGACGAGGTGATATTTGATCTGAATAATTTCTACCTTCGTCCGCATGAAGGCGACGAGTTCATTGCTGCGAACTATGATGCTCGCGACATTGTGATTTTAGGTGGCGAAAAATATGTCAAAGAGCCGTATAAATTTAAGGGCATTCACTACGACCCTAATGCTAGAAACTCAATGCTAACAAATGTCAAAATCGCACTTGAGAAGGGTGAATTTTCTATGAAACCCATTAGTCTAAGCGAAATTCCTCATAGCTTCGAAGCTGCGGGAATAAGCTTCAATGCCTTTTACATCAAAGTGCCGCAGGATGAGTATTTTATGATAGGCGATAATCGAAATAATTCCGCCGATAGCCGCTTCTGGGGTCCGGTACCTTATCGTCTGATCGTCGGCAAGCCATGGTTTACATATTTTAGTATCGATGCCGATCGCAAGATCCGCTGGGAGCGAATCGGGCGTTTCGTCGATACCTTGCAAAACGACGAGAGCCTAATCTATGAGCAAAAATAAGGAGCGGCAATGCAAATAAATAAAATTTTCATAGCGAGCGATCATGCGGGCTTTCATGCCAAAGAGCAAGCCAAAAAAGCGCTCGCCGCTTTAGGTTACGAAGCGGTCAATCTTGGCACGCATAGTGCCGAAGCGAGCGTGGACTATCCCGATTTTGCAGGCACGTTGGCGGATAAAATTTTAGCCGAATGTGAAGCCTGCGCGAGAAGTGAAAATTTTAAAGAAAATAGCGGCAAAAATTCCGCTGCAGCCACGGAAAATTCCGAAGCGGGCGGCAGTGAAAATTTCGGCGCAAGTATAAACGGTAGCGGGAATTTTAGTGCTACCGCGCAGCACGGCGAGAAAGATAAAAATTTTAACGCCGTCAAGAGCGGCGACGGCAAGAATTTTGATGCGGACGCAAATACGACTGCCTGCGCAAGCATAGCTGCCGCAAACGCGAGCAAAGATAAAATTTTAAATTCCACCGACTACGGCATTTACGGTATTTTGATTTGCGGTACGGGCATCGGTATCAGCATCGCCGCAAACCGCCGCGCTCACATCCGCTGCGCGCTGTGTCATGACGCGACGAGCGCTAGACTAGCTAGAGAGCACAACGACGCCAACGTCCTAGCCTTCGGCGAGCGATTGATGGGCGCGCTGGTGATCGAAGATATGATTAGGGCGTTTTTTAGCACCGATTTTGCGGGCGGTAGGCACATTAAGCGCGTCGCAAAGCTAGGTGCTTGCGGTAGTTCGAATTGCGCGCATGGATTTGATGGGGAGAATTTCATGCAGAATTCCGCTCAAAATTTTGCGGAACAAAGCAGTGGCGCTAATTTAAATGGGCGGAATTCCAAATTAAACTTCGGTGGTAAAACCCCTTCTTGCAAAAATCCTATCGGCACGGATTCCGAATTAAATTGTGCACGGAGCTTTAACGATAAAAATTCCTTCTTTACCGGCGAGAATTCCTTGATAAGCTTTTGCGGTGCACGTCATATAAATTTAGATTCGACGCACGCAAAGATAATTTTTAATGAGAAAAATCCGCTAGATAAAAATTTCACTAGCACAAATTCTACGTTAAATTTTACGCGCGCGAGCGTTTGCGAGAAAAATTTCACTCAAAAAGCTAGCCACAAATATTTTGTCAGTTTGAACCCAGCAATTATAAATTTCAAGGCTAAAAATTCTGTTTGCATGAGCGTTAAGCCAGAAAACGCAAATTGCTCTAGTGCGGGTTTAACAGATGAGAATTCTGCTATTACGAGCGTAAATTTAAAGGGAGCAAATCTTTCTAGTGCGTATTTTAGGAGCATAAATTCTGTCTATTTTAGCGCGACTCCCGTTACTATGCGCTTTGTAAATCCAAATGAAGGAGGCAAGCAATGAGCGTAGCATTGGGTGTTTTAGCGCTATTTTTTGCAGCACTACTTATTCTATCGATCCGAAAAAATTCTAAAATTTACGCCTTACTTCGAAAGAGCGAAGAAAGAATTTCAAAGCTTAAAAGCGATAACGAAAAGCTCAAAACTGCCCTTCGCTTCGGTATTGAGGCCCTGCAAAATGAGGAGAGCGAAAACTGCAGCTTAAAAATCCAAAACGCAAGATTGAAAAGAGGTAAGCTATGAAAAGCCTAAGCAGCGAGCAAAAAAGCTATTTATTTCGCTCGATCCGCACCGTGCGCGACTTCCCCAAGCCCGGTATTTTGTTTTACGATATCACGACGCTCGTAGGCGATCGCGAGGCGTTTAATTTCCTGCTTGATCATCTAGCCGAGCGCTACGCCGATTACGGACTTGATTACATAGTAGGCATAGAAAGTCGCGGATTTATTTTTGCAGCGGCACTTGCTGCGAGGTTGAGGGTTGCTTTTGTGCCAATTAGAAAGCCAAAGAAGCTTCCTTATATCACGATTTCGCAAAAATACAGCCTTGAATACGGCTTTGATCAGGTCGAGATGCATGTGGATGCATTCTCCGGCGTGCAAGATGCCAAGGTGTTACTAATCGACGATCTTATCGCCACCGGAGGCACTGCACGAGCGGCATTAGATCTCATCGCGCAGACGCAGGCTAAGTGCGTTGAAGCCTGCTTTTTGCTAAATTTACGTGAGTTAAACGATCTAGGCGAGTTTTCGCGACGTACAAATGTTTATTGCGTTTTAGAGGCGTGATTTTGGAAGAGCTACTTAAAAATTTATTACAAGAATACCACCAATACGCCTATATCGTGCTTTTTGTTTGGTGTATTTTAGAAGGCGAAATCGCACTGATTTTAGGCGGCATAATGGCGCACGAGGGACATATAAATTTGCCGCTAGGTATCTTTGTCGCGGGTCTTGGGGCATTTTGCGGCGATCAGTTTTATTTTTATATCGGTCGCTACAATAAAAAATATATCAGTAAAAAGCTCGCGGCACAGCGCCGAAAATTTGCGATTGCGCACCTGCTTTTGCAACGCTACGGCTGGCCGATAATTTTAATGCAGCGCTATATGTATGGCTTTCGCGTCATCATCCCGATGAGTATCGGTATCACTCGCTACAGCGCAAAGAAATTTGCGATTATCAATCTTTTTAGTGCTTGGTGCTGGTCGGGTGCGACGATGGTTTTGGCGTGGTATTTCGGCGAGGAGATTTGGAGTGGGCTGCGGCTAATCGAGCAACACTGGTATTTTGCGATACCTATTATAGGCGGAATTTTATATTTATTTTTTAGGTTATTTAAACGTATGGAAAATCACTTTATGAACTCACGAAAGGAACGAGATGAAAGTAAAACTGCTAGATCGTAAAATTAACGAGATAGAGGCGGATTTTGAAGTTATTTTAGTCGTGGATAAAAATTTAAATCACGAATTTATTAAAGACACGGATAAGTTTGCGCTTTTTAATTACAAAGGCGAGGGCAATCTGCTGCTTGCCGAGAGCGGACGGCTGTACGTCGGTGTTAAGGCGCTAGAATATGACCGTGTTCGCACAGCACTTGCAAGCGCATACAACGCGCTTAAGGGCTACACGATCAAAAATTTTAAAATTGCCTTTTACAAATGCGGCTGCGACCGCAGAAGCACGATGGCGATGGTCGAGGGCGTGCTTTTGGGCGGCTATGAGTTTAATAAATACAAAAGCGACAAGAAAAACTCCAGTTTGAGTGAAATTTTAATCTCGACGCAGGAGTACGGCGGCAGTAGCCCCGACGTGCAAAAGATGAACTACGGCGTGCAGCAGGGCACCGTGATGGCAAACGCCGCAAATTTTGCGCGCGACGGCGTCAATGAGATCCCTGAAATTTACACGCCCGAAAAGATGGCGAGCGAGGCTGAAATTTTAGCCTCGAACTACGACGACGTGAGCGTTAAAATTTACGACGAGGACTTTTTGCGCGAGCAGAATATGAATGCGTTTTTGGCGGTCAATCGCTCCAGCGCTCATCCGCCGCGCCTCATCCATCTGATCTATAAGCCGCAGCGCTGCCTAAAGCGCGTCGTTTTCGTGGGCAAAGGGCTTACTTATGACAGCGGCGGGCTAAGTTTGAAGCCGAGCGATTATATGCTTACGATGAAGAGCGACAAAAGCGGCGCGCTTGCTGCGATGGGTATCATCAAGGGCGCTGCCGAGCTCGAGCTGCCGTTTGAGATACACGCGGTTATCGGCGCTACCGAAAATATGATCGGCGGCGATTCGTATAAACCCGACGATGTGCTGCTTAGCCGCAGCGGCGTGAGTATCGAGGTGCGAAACACCGACGCGGAGGGGCGGCTCGTGCTTGCCGACTGCCTAAGCTATGCGCAGGATCTTGAGCCTGATCTGCTAATCGATATGGCGACGCTTACCGGCGCTTGCGTCGTGGGCCTAGGCGAATACACTAGCGGCATCATGGGAAATAGCGAGGAGTTAAAACGTAAATTTAAAGATCTTAGCGGATCAAGCGGCGAGCTATTTAGTATTTTGGAATTTAACGATTATCTGCGCGAGCTAATCAAAAGCAGTATCGCGGACATCTCCAACTGCGCTTCCAGTAGGTACGGCGGCGCGATAACCGCGGGGCTGTTTTTGGATAAATTTATAAAAGACGAGTATAAAGACAAGTGGCTGCACCTTGATATCGCGGGGCCTGCGTATCTGGAAAAGGCGTGGGGCTATTACGCCGCGGGCGCGACTGGTGCGGGCGTGAGAGCAAACTTATATTTCTTGCAGGCTCTAGCCAAAGAGTTGAAGGACGCGTAGATGGGGCTTTCAGTAGGGATCGTAGGGCTTCCGAACGTCGGTAAATCCACGACTTTTAACGCTCTTAGCGGCGCGCAAAACGCACAGGCGCAGAATTATCCGTTCTGCACGATCGAGCCTAATAAAGCGGTCGTGCCCGTGCCCGATGCGCGGCTAGCAAAGTTAGCAGACATCGTTAAGCCCGGTCGCATCGTGCATTCAACCATCGAGTTTGTAGATATCGCGGGCCTCGTGCGCGGAGCTAGCAAAGGCGAGGGGCTGGGGAATAAATTTCTTTCAAATATCCGCGAGTGCGAGATCATCCTTCATATCGTGCGCTGCTTCGAAAGCGGCGACATAACCCACGTCGAAGGCTGTGTCGATCCTATCCGCGACATCGAGATCATCGAAACCGAGCTTATTTTAGCGGACATCGAGCAGCTTGGCCGCAAGATCGAGCGTCTCGGCAAGGAAGCCAAAGCAAATCAAAAGAGCGCTAAAGAGGCGCTAGCCGTGGCAAACGAGCTTTTAGCGCATCTAAACGACGGCAAGCCCGCTTCAAATTTTGCACTCAAAGAGGACGAAAGCTACATCGCTTTAAATCGCGAGCTGCGCCTACTTAGCGCCAAAGATGTAATCTACGGCGCAAATGTGGACGAAGACGGCATCTCGCAGGATAACGAATATGTCGCGCGCGTAAGAGGATACGCAAATGCCCGCGGCGCCGAGGTGATCAAGCTCTGTGCCAAGATCGAAGAGGAGCTGATAGGGCTAAGCGACGAGGAGACGCACGAGATGCTGCAAAGCCTGGGCGTGCAGCAAAGCGGGTTGGAGCTCATCATCAAGCGCTCCTTTGCGAAGCTCAGCCTCATCAGCTACTTTACCGCGGGCGAGATGGAGGTGCGCGCGTGGACGATCACGAAGGGCTGGAAGGCTCCGAAGGCCGCGAGCGTGATCCACAACGACTTTGAGCGCGGCTTCATCCGCGCCGAGGTGATCGGCTACGAGGACTACATCGCGTGCGGCGGCGAGAGTAGGGCGAAAGAAGCGGGCAAAATGCGCCTTGAGGGCAAGGACTACGTCGTGCAAGACGGCGACGTGATGCATTTTAGATTTAATGTTTGAGATTTGGTTTTAGGCGCATTGAAATTTGGTTTGCGCTAGCTTTAAAATTTTGTAAAATTTTAGCTCAAATGCGGATTTAATAAATTTTGATTTTTGCGAGCAGCGGATTTTAGCTGAAATTTGTATCGCTAGAACAAAACGAGACGCGCGCTAAAGCCTCGTTAAATTTCGCGGCGAAATTTAATCGGCTTTGCTCGCGTTAAAAATTTTACGCAAGCGAAGTCATCCGCGCTGGATTTGCGCTTAAATTCGCCTAGTAAATACGTCTAAGAAATACTTCCAAAATCGCGCCAAAATTTATACGCGGCGAAAGCTGCGCGTAAATTTAAAGAGGCAAAATTTTACTAAAGATCGCATATCTTGTATCTGCGCGCGATAGTATTTAAATTCTATATTTAAATTTATGGCTTACAAATTTGACATTCGGCGATTTTTAAATTTTTATGATCTTAAATTTAAATGTGTATGTTTTAGTGCATGGCGCGGATGTTGCGCGCGTAAAATTTATCAAAGCGCGCGTTGTGGCGTAAACTTTTTCATAAAAGTAAGAAAATAGCGCTACTCTGCTGCACAAATACACTGCGCGGAATTTCATAATTACGTCGTTTCAAATTTTGCCAGTCAGAATTCACATCGCGTTATAAATTTTTTATGCACTACTAAATTGCAAATTACGTTTTGAAAGAAAGAATATAATAAGCGATAAAATCCAGTCACATTAAGAATCATACCGCCGCAAAATTTACGTTTTTCAAAATCGCCTCTAAGTTTTCTGATCGTTTCCCGTTTATTTTAAAGCTACGAAAGCTCAAACAAGCCAAACTTGCTTGAGCCAAAAATTCTTATAAAATTTTAATCGCGCTTCGCGCCGGTGCTTAGGCAACCGATTTAAGAGAGGCCGACCTAAAACGTTACCTCCCAGTTAAATCTAAAATTTCTGCGCGGCGCGTAAAACCTACCAATGCCCGCACCCGTCGCTTGATCGATCATATTGACCGTTCCGAAAGCCCTGATCGAGCGCGCGCTATCCCAAGTGATATATTTGGCGTTGGTTAGGTTGTAAACGCCTAGACTAAAGTTAAAATTTTTTTGCGGCTTTGCATAAGCAATAACGTCCACTACCGTATAATCACCGCTTCGCCAACCTTTGGTATTATCGGTTACGGGCTCTCCGTTTACTATAGAAGCATCGATGTGCCCCCAATACGGATCCGTTCTTTCGATTTGGCTTTTCCAATACATATTGTAGGTATCTTTGCGTTTCTTGGCTCCTACGTCGGTGATGAAAAGATCAATGCCATATTTGTCGCCGGGCGTAGAATAGCCGATATTATAGACGGAAGTAGGCGGTTGGATCGCATTCATCGGCACCTCTTCGCCCCTGCTGCATCCGGAGTTTGAATCGTTGGCATTTGAGCCGTTGCTGGCGCACGACATTTTGCCCTTTTGTCTGCTGTATTTATAGCCGAGCCTAAATCCTTCCAAAGTTTCTGATATATCGCCGAGCTCTAAAACGGTATTGATCTCAAATCCATGCACTTTTGCGTTGTCTCGGTTTACGTTTTGATAAAACGGATAGGGTATTTGTTGATCTACGACTTGCAAATTTCCTAAAAATTCAAGATCTATAAAATTTTTATAATCCGTTTTAAAAACATCGAAGGTTATGCGGCTTCTTTCTTTATAAAACGTAAGAGCTACCTCTTTCGTCCTTGCGATTTCGGCTTCCAAATCAATATTCGGGCGGATAGAAAAATCCGGATGCTTAAAGGTCATATACGCCTCGTCCGCCGTCGGCGCGCGGAAGCCCTTGGAGCCTTTTAGCTGAATTCTTATCCAATCGAGCGGGTCTAAATTTAGACCTAGTTTGTATGAGCCGCTTTTGTATTCCTTCTCCCGTAACAAGAATTTTAAATTTTCCTGGTAGTTCTCCTCGCCGTAAGATGTATAGTAGCCGTGCACTCCGTCGAAAGGATTATAAGGATACGGTACCCACATACCGGTTATGATGCCTCGCGGCACTTCGGGATAGCCGGTATATTTCGGCTTGTGCTTTACTCTGTCGTAGCGATAGCCGAGATCAAAGCCTACGTATTTGGTTATTTGAATTTCATCCCCGATATATCCTGCCGTAGTTAGGGTCTGCACGGGGATCAGATAGGTGTTAACCGCCGTAGTATTGCTTCTTAGATTGCCATTCATATGCCAATCTGGATTTGGCACATTATTTACATTGCCGAAAAATATACTATCCCACCATTGTGAATCGCCCGCATAAAATCCGTCTTTGTTCGTCATCGATTTATCGGTCTTATCTAAAAGCCCGCCGTATGATATGGAATTATCGATGACGTTAAATAGGCTAAGCTCTTTCTCAAAATCTAAATTTAATTGTTGCGTTTCGGTATCCAGCGTCCTATCGGTATATTGTATGGAATTATAGCCGTCCGTTCCTGGAGTTAAAAAAGATAATTTATGGTATTTTGTTCCATCATCTGCATCGCTAGAATCTCTTTTTATGGTTCCGTAAGTTCTTCCGTCGGCAAGGGTATGTTTTTCGATCTCTCTTTCTACGAGTTCATAATTATAATTCCAAGTATTCCCATCGTATGTTTCTTTTAATACTTTAAATTTTTTATTGCAATCTATTTTAGAGCAATCTACATAAGTTGAATGATAAACATCTCCCCACATGTCAATTGCGGATCCAAGATGTGCTTTATAATCGTCGTTAAGCCTAAGCACATTACCCGAGCCATCTCTTACGATATAAGCTTCCTCCGCTACATCCCCGGGATCGACACTTATAGGTCTATTATTTTTATCTACTAGATTATGCGTACCGGAGCTCGAGTCTAAATGCATTCCCGATGGATTTTGTGTTTGCTGGCAGGCGCTTCCTTGGCAGCCCTCTCTGTTTATCGCGCGGTTTTTAATACTCTGCTTTGAGTATGAAATTTTAACGTGATCCCAAAGCGGCGTCTCGCTGAAATTTTCGTAGCTGAATTGCACGTTTCTTCGATCGGAGCTGTCGTGGTTCGTCCTGCTTCCGTATCGTTCCGGAGCGCCCGGGCGACTGCCGAGCCTGAGCGTGTAAGATAGGTCTTCGCCGTCGGAATTGAGCTTTGAGTTATCCACCGCAACGGAAAATCTATGCTCGTCGCCGGGTTGAAATCCAACCTTTACGAGCGTACTCTTTTTGGTTATGGTGTATGGATCTGCCTTTTCGCGAGTTTTTCCTATGTGAAGTTTATCCTCTTTACTATCATATATATCGTAGAAATAGTTTTTTCTCTCATGTCCGTGTCTATCGGTATTTATAACTAAAAAATCAAACCAGCCGTACCTAGCTGCGCCGGTGAAGGAGTGAAAATTTTGACTATCTGCGCTTTGATAGCCCTGCTTAAAGCCGAAATGGTAATTCTTTTCCGTCAAGAAATCCCTGGCGTCTTTGGTTTCAAACATAACCGATCCGCCGAGTGCGCCGCTTCCCGCTTTTATGGAATCGGCTCCTTTGGTGATATTGGCTGTTTTGACATTTTCCATCTCTACGCCGTTTCTTGTGTTGTTAAAATTTCCATACCCTTCAAAAAGGTCTTTAAAGCCCTGCGAGCTTAAAGTCTCTGCTTGACGAAGTCCGTCCACCGTGATAGCCACGCGGTTTTCGTCCACGCCGCGAACAGCGTATCCGCTAGCGCCGAATCTGCCAGTCTCGACCGCCGTGATACCGGTTTGGTATCGCACCAAGTCTCTACTATCGGTGATCTGCTGCTTCTTAATAGTCTGCGCAGTAGTCTTAGTCTCGCCGACCTTTTGCTCGGCTACGCTTTGCGAATCGACATTGCCCGTTACCTGGATAGTTCCTAATTCTTGCGAATTTGCCTGGTCTTCCGCGTAAAGCGAGCCATAAAAGAGCAGCGAGACATAGAGAGAGAGAGAGAATCTTCTAAACATTCATATTTCCTTACTTAATGATTATAGAATTGATTATTAACACGGCGAATAATAATACAAAGATTTTTAATGTTTAATTAAATTGCAGTTTAAATTCAAGTATAAATTTTAAATGGCTAAAATTTTGATTTTTAAGAAGTAAAAAATTTTGAATAGTCAAGAAATGCGTAATAGACGCATTTTAAGCTTTAATATAGCGCTAAATTTTGCAAAGCGTTTTTGAAACGGCTAGCAAAAATACTGAAAATTATAAAAGGACGAATGATAATAAAGCGCATTTTATAATATGTAACGCACTTTTAAATCATGATATTTTTGCCGGTAATTTTAAAATTTTATACCCAATCGCTGCATTGTAAATTTATCATTTTATAGATTGTCGCCTCTCGGGATTTGTTAGCAGATTTATTTATCGGTGCCGGAATAGGGCATAAATTTTTGCCGGGTAGAATTTCACGCTGCGCTATAAATTTTATGCGCCGCGAAATTTTGAAATTTTGTTTTGCACAAATACGGCGAGCGGCAAAATTCTATCTCACAAATAAACCATATCACTACGTTGCGGGCATTGATAATCTACTCGTTTATTGCGCTGAATAACCCATGCCGCCGTAAATTTGATGTTTTAAAATTTCACGCCGAATCTTTCGCGGTTAAAAAATGCCCCGCAGAGCCGCTGTGCCCTCTACGTGCCTGTACGGCAAGAAAAAATGCACGAAGTTTGTGCAAGCGCCCTCAAACACGCATATTTCGGCGCTCAGTCTGTGTCTGACATGCGTAGAATCAAGACCCGGTATCACTAAACTACCGCTTTTGTAACCGCTGTAGCCCATTTCTAGCGGCACCTCTAGCTCATCCTTTTCAAACACGATGCGTCCGCTTTGCACCTGCTCGAGCTTGATGTTTTTCAGCACGATCCCGGGCGCACTCACGTGCTCAAAATTTATACTTAGTTCATACGGAGCGCCGGTGGAGTTGTCGTCCGAGAAGTCGGGCTTCGGCTCGCGCTCGTCGCGCCATAGTCGTCCGCCGATAGTGGTAGCTCTTAAGCGGGCGCTGATGCTAAAATCCTCCAGATCCAGCAAAGCGCTGCTAAAATCACGGATGAGCGTCCAGGCTACGACGGTGCGGCCGAAAAATTTATCGGCGATCATATATGTGCCAAAAAGCGAGCTTATGACCACCCAAAACAGAAATATAAATTTAAAAATCTTACGCAAAACGAACTTTAACGTCTTCATCATTATCCTTTCAATCTAAAGCTTAAGCGGAATTCCACCCGCAAATCCGTGGCTTAAAATTCCGCGCAGGATTTCGCTTATGAAATCCCGCGCCCTTTCAGTCTGCGGCGGAATTTTAAGACAGAATTCTATGGCGAAATTTTGCCGCGAAATTATAAAACAAATTTCGCCCATGAAATTTTACCTAGAATCTCTCCTGTAAAATTCCATAACGAAATTTAAAGCTAAAATTTCACGATGAAATTTCACAGCTAAAATTTCTTTTCCGCGGCAAAATTCCGCGTCTTAAAATTTTAAGAAAGTATGAAATTTTTTATCTGATCGCAGATTGCCTCTTCGGACTGTGCGGCGTCGATTTGCAGCGTCTGAACGCCGCACGCCGTGCACGCCTGCGCCATAAGATCTTGCACACGCATTAGGTATCTCAGCCCGCGAGCCTCGATTATATCGCTGCTAGCGCGCATTTTGAGCCGTTTTTTGACGAGCTGTTCGTCCGCCGAAAACAGCACGATTTTATCTGCAAATTTGCCCCCGAGCGCAAATTTATTAAGCGCGATAAGCTCGCTAAGATCCGCGTTTTTGTCGTTTGCCAGCGCATAGGCAAGCCCCGATATGAAGCCGCGATCGCTTAGCACGAGCCTGTCCGCGCCGCCCTTTATCACGCGCTCGTAGTGCTCGGCGCGGTCTGCGAGGAATAAAAGCAGCTCGGCGCGCTTTGAAATTTCGCCGCAGACCTCGCGCAGATTTACGCTGCCGCGCCGCCACTTAAAATCCTTGCCCAAAACGAGGCTTCGCACCGCCTCGCCGAGCTTCGTGCCGCCCGGCTCCTTGGTCACGATCGCCTGCGGAAAAGCTGCCGCTAGCCGCGCTATCTGCGTGCTTTTGCCCACGCCGTCGATACCTTCGAATATTACATACATTTTTCGCCTTTAAATTTGTGCGCTATTTTACAAATTTATAGCTAAATGGCGGCTTTTTTAAACAGCCGGGCGCTAAATTTCGCCTCAAAATCGGGCTTTTGCGCGAGCTTGTGCAAGCCGCTTTTGATCTTTCGGCGTAAAATTTTATCGGGCGCTTTGTTGCTAAACACTTATTCTTTGCGGCACGGCTCGCGGTTAAATTTAGCGCTCGGACGGATGCGTCGCATAAACAGCGAGTGAGTAAATTTGCGCTTACGGACATGTACCGAGCGAAGCAGGGCGCCGGTCGATGAAGACAGCGCACCGTGCGGATAGAATAATGGCACATTGGGCGAAGCAGGGCGTCATCATACAGAACAGGACATGTACCATACGAAGCATATGGCGTTAGACGGAAATGGCGGCACTTCTGGCGGAGCAGGGCGGCGTTATGCAGAGTGGGGCGTATTGGGGCGGGCGAGTGCTGTGCGCGATGATAAAACCGCGACGATGAAATTTTAAATTTTGCCCTTATGCGCCTATCGGTTCGGGATTTATCGCTATGAAATCTTTCCTCAGATCGCCAAGATCGCAATCGGTAGCCGTGATCGTAAAATCCTCCGTCATATCGAGCGCAAATTCGCCAAGATCTGCTTTAAGCTGCTTCACGCACTCCCAAATAAGCTTTTTAGCCTGCGCATATTTATCGTTTAGTTGCGTTTCTTGATTGAAAAGATCGAAAAGTTTCGCCGTTTCGTAGTCTATTTCGACCTCGGCTCGAAACTCGTAATCAGGAACTAGCCAAAGAAGCCAGCCATCCTTTCGTGCAAGCCACTGCGCGCGCTGCTCTTGCGAGCCAAATCCGATGATCGGCGGCAAACTCCTATTGTCGCAAGCTAAATTTATGCAGTAGAGCTTGCAGCCGGGCGCATGCTTCTTGATCGTCTCTTTAATCGCTGGCAGCAGTCTCTGCGCGGCGAGCTCATAGAGCTTTTTGTAGCTCATATTCTTATCCGGCTTTTGATAGCGCACATAACCATTTTCGGTTATTAAGCTTAGCTCGCCCATTTCGTCAAATTCATAGTTTGTTACGTCATTCCTTCTGCCTGCGCGAGGGTGTTCTACATGCTCCCGTCTTTGTGTAAGCCTGCCGCCTTCGTAAGTAAAATTTTCTATCCCATAGGCGTTGTTGTCAAAGGCCGAGTAGATGGACTTTAGCTCGCCATCCTCATAGATAAATCTTTTTATATTGAAGCATTTTGAGCATTTTTTGTTATAGCAACCGAAATGATATTTTAAAACTTCGTCCCGCCCCCAAAAATAAAGGCTTTCAAAGAAACTTTTTTTGCCGTCATGTTGTCTTTCAAAAACGACGCGATCTTGCACGTCAAAGCCGTATTCGTAGGCGTTTACGATCTTTTTCGGTTTAGCTTTTAAAATTTTGCCCTTAAAGAAGCGGTTATATTCGAAATAAAACGGCTCTAAATTGATATAGCTACCAGACGCCCAGCGCCTACTTACGACCTGCGCTTCGGCTATTTTATGTAAGGCTTTGTATTCATCTCTCACGCTTTTTAAAAACGTTCGCAGTCTTTCTATCTCATCCATTGCTTCGCTCATTTTTATCTCCCGTGCAGCTTGCAAATTTTAAATTTAGCCGCGCCTGCGGGCTAAATTTCAGTCGCTTGCAAGCTCATTTTTTTAAAAATTTTAAAATTTCGCTCGGCACCAGGTGCGAAACATCGCCGCCGTGGCTCAAAACGGAGCGGACAATCGAGCTTGAGATGAAGGCGTTTTTGAGCGTCGGCATCAGATACACGCTCTCAAATTCCTCCCATAGCGAGGCGTTTGCATAGCCGATCTGCAGCTCGTACTCAAAGTCGCTAACCGCGCGGAGTCCACGGATAACGAAGCGCACGCCGCAGGATCTGGCGAAATCCACGAGTAGATTATCAAAGCTTTGCACGCTCACGCCGCGAAGTTCGCGTGTCGCGGCTCGCGCCATCTCTAGTCTGGATTTTAGGCTAAAGTAAGGCTTTTTGCTCTCGTTGAGCGCCACTGCGACGATAACCTCATCAAAAAGCCCTAGCGCGCGCTTGATGACGTCCAGATGACCGTTCGTGATAGGATCGAAGGTGCCCGGATAGATACATTTTCTTGAGTTTTGCATTATTGCCACCTTTTAAATAGCTCGTTTTGCACGCCCAACGCGTCGCACCACTTGCCGATTATGAAATTTTTTAAATTTTGCACGCCGCAGTAGCCTGCGATCACGGGCGGAGCGATGATGACGCCGAGTGCGGCTAGTTCGCTCATCTGGCGCAGGCTGATCGCAGAAAGCGGCATCTCGCGCACGCCAAGAACCAGCCGCTTGTGCTCTTTTAACGCGACTGCGGCGGCGCGGGTGCTTAAGCTGTCGCAAAGCCCGCCGTAGATTTTGGCCAAAGAGCCGATAGAGCAGGGCGCAAAGATTGTGGCGTCAATGCCGAACGAGCCTGAAGCGGGCGGCGCGCCCAGATCGGTGTCGGGATAAAATTTTACACTTATAAATTCCGTGGATTTTAAAGCCTCGTCCGCGTCTATGCCGCTTTCGGCGCGCAGGACGCGGCGCGCGCCCTGCGTAAGTACGGCGTGAATTTCATGCGGCGAGCTGGCAAGAAATTTAAGCAGATCAAGCCCGATCTCGCAAAAACTCGCGCCGCTTACGCAAACTAAAATTTTCATTTCAAGGCTTTCATCTCGAAATTTTGCGGTTTAAAAACAAACGCGGCGGAATGAATTTTAAAATTTGAAGTTAAGATGGAGCGGGAAACGAGAGTCGAACTCGCGACATCAACCATGGCAAGGTTGCGCTCTACCACTGAGCTATTCCCGCATGCGGTAAAAATAAAGCGCGATTGTAGCCTATAAATTTTCATTTGTCAATAATTTCTCGCTTAAATTTCATAAATTTTTACGATTTCTCCAGCGCGAACTTTGTCACATTCGGGATCAGCCAAGAAAAAATGCGATGCCGCAGCCAGCGGTCTGATGCGCCCAGAAGGCGACGGCATAGGCGTAAAAACTCCGCCTTCATATGCGCCTACGGTTAAATTTACTCTGCCGCCTTTTAGCTTCAGATCGCTTGCGAGCTTGGCATAGATCGCCGCTTCTGCGCTAAAAGCCTCGCTTGCGCCGCTAAGCTTAAATAGGATCGGCAGTATGACTGCGCGCGTAAGCACGAAAGCAGCCATTGGATTGCCTGCCATTGCAAAGACGAATTTGCCGTCTTTTGCGAAGCACTTGCTGGGGCGGCCGGGCTTGATATCGATGTGATCGAAAATCTGCAAAAATCCAAGTTCACTCATAGCGCTTTGCATAAAATCCGCCTCCCCGGCGCTTGCTCCACCGCTGGTAATTAGCACGTCAAATTTACGCGTAGCAGTATCTAGCGCCTCACACACCGCGCTAAAATCATCCTTTAAAATTCCTAAATACTCGTTTTCAAAGCCGTATTTTTGCAGCAATGCAGCAATGCCGCTAGAGTTGGCATTATAAATTTCGCGCTCACTTGCGCTCTGCCACGGCTCTTTTAGCTCGTTTCCACTGGAAAATAAGGCGATTTTAGGACGCGCGTAAACATCCACTTCGTAAATTCCTTGCGCGGCAAGAAGCATGATTTTAGCAGGGTTTAAAATTTCGCCACGGCGCAATAAAAGCTCGCCCACGCGCACCTCCTCGCCTTTTTTACGAAAGCCGTCGTGGGCATGAACGGAAGCAGGGATTTTTAGAGTTCCACCTTGCGCGTCTACATCCTCTAGCCTCGCGACAGAGTCTGCGCCTGCAGGCATTGGCGCGCCGGTCATTATCTTTTGCGCTTGCGTAGCCTTTATTTCGTAGAATTTCTCATCTCCTGCAAAAATCGTAGGCTCTACGATCTCTAGCTCTTCGTCTTTGAATTCCGCCGCGTAGGCATAGCCGTCAAGTGCCGAATTATCGAAGCAGGGCAGGTTTTTAAGCGCTGAAATATCGCTAGAAAGGATGCGGTCTAGAGTGCTGGGAAGAGGCACCATTTCGCTCCGCCTGCTTGATGTGATTCTAGCCGTAGCCAAATCTATAGCCTCATTTATTCCTATCATTTTAAGTCCTTTTTATCATTTTTTACATTTTAAATTCGCGCAGTTAAGACCTCACATAGTCTTAAATTCTATGTTTTGCCAAAGCTTGCAAAGCAAAATTTACCCAAATGAGTGCGCAAAATTTCACGGGCTCAAACTTGCCTTATTTTAATGCGAGCGTTGCTTAAAATTTCAAAGCATATCACTCGTAAAATTCCGCTTTGCCCTAGGAATTCCACCCACATTTGCTTAAAAAATTCCACCACGACTCGTTCATTAAATTTTACCAAAGCTCGCCACTTAAATTCTTAAGGGGTTCATCCTTCGAAATTCTACCAAGATTTACCTTTAAAATTTCACCACACTTAGCTTTAGCGATTTAAATGCATTGCTGCTGATAGAATTTACGTGGCTCTTACGCAGCGCGTTATTTCAAAACACGTTTTGCATAAAATCCCGCATCACTTGCTCGCACAAGATTTTATTCCGAAGTCTTCATTCCTCCAGCCTCTGTATATCGGCACCAAGCGCACCAAGCTTAGCTTCCAGCCTCTCATATCCACGATCTAGATGGTAAATTCTATGTATTTTGCTCTCGCCGCGCGCCGCAAGGGCGGCTAAAACGAGAGCCGAACTAGCGCGCAGATCGGTCGCCATAACGTCCGCGCCGTTTAGCTTGCCGCCGCTGATCGTCGCGATGTGTCCGTTTAAGCGGATATCCGCGCCCATTCTTGAAAGTTCGCTTACGTGCATAAAGCGGTTTTCAAAAAGCCTCTCGTCGATGGTGCTGACGCCCGAGGAGATGCACGCAAGCGCCATAAACTGCGCCTGCATATCGGTAGGAAAGCCCGGATATTCGCTCGTGATGATCTCTACGGGTTTGATCTTTGAAGCGGGCAAGATCGTTATCTCCTCGCCGCCGTTTGAAATTTCAAATTTAAAGCCCATATCTTCAAATTTTGCAAGCACGGCACCAAGATGAGCCGCGCAGGCGTGCGTGATCGTGATACGGGAGCCGGTAATCGCGCCCGCGCACAGATAGGTGCCCGCCTCGATGCGATCGGGAATTATCGAAATTTCATCCAAGCCTAAAAGCTCGCCGCCGCTTCCTTTGATAAGGATTTCGTTCGTGCCGATGCCCTCTATGTCGATGCCTGCGCTTTTTAATGCGTTGCAAACGGCGATTACTTCGGGCTCTTTTGCCGCGTTTATGATATGTGTGGTACCGCTTGCTAAAGCCGCCGCCATTACGATGTTTTCGGTACCGGTGACGGTAATTTTGTCAAAATTTATAGTCGCGCCCTTAAGCCCCTTCTTTGCTGTACAAACGACGTAACCCTGCTCGATCTTAACCTCCGCACCCATCTTTTCAAGCGCGCTAAGGTGCAGATCGATCGGTCTTGCGCCGATCGCGCAGCCCCCGGGAAGGCTTACCTCGCAGTGTCTAAACCGCGCTAAAAGCGGCCCTAGCACCAAGATCGAAGCGCGCATTTTACGCACTATGTCGTAGATCGCCTTAGTCGAGTTTATCTCGCGCGGATCGATTTTGGCGGTATTGGCGTCAAGGAACTCGCACTTTGCGCCTAAATTTGAAAGCAGCTGAATTAGCGTGTGGATATCGGAAACTGCGGGTAAATTTTTAATTACAACTTCGTTTTTTGAAAGGATAGATAGAGCTATGAGCGGCAGTGCGGCGTTTTTTGCGCCGCTTATTTTGACGCTGCCGCTTAGTTTTTTGCCCCCGTTAATTCGTAGATAATGCATGATTTCTCCGTGTAAAATTTCGGCGATTATACAGAATTTAGCTTTAAAGTTACCATTTTGTTACCACTGAGCGCTAAAATTACGCCCAAAATTAACCACTACATAATTTTATGAGGATTTTTATATGAAACAACTAATTATTTGCGCTTTGGGTGCGTTTTTGCTGGTCGGTTGCTCCTCAAAAGCCCCGTCTGCCGGCAGCCAGCAAGCGTATGTCTTAAACGATCATGAAGAAGGAATAACTTCGGTGCCGGGAAGCGAGTTTAACCGCCTGCTAATCGCATCTGTAGACGATTACACCGGCACTCGCGCGGGAGGGGACTGCAGCGGATTTATCACCGTGCTAAATGATAAATACGATGATCTATTTTTTAACTCAAAAGATCTGCCAAAATACTTCACAAACGGACGCAAATCCCAAGCAATATATAATTATTACAGCCGTAAAAATTTACTCAGCAATACGCCGCGAGTGGGGGATTTGGTGTTTTTTCAAAACACCTTGCGCTCTAACAAAGGCAAGGTCAATAACGAGATCAGCCATATCGGTATCGTGCGTGAGATCTATGCTGATGGTCGCGTGAAATTTGTCCACAATACTCGTGGTAGAAATCAAGCGGACTTCGTAAATTTAAATAAGAAAAATGTCCATGTAGCGGGGCAAAAGATGGAAAATAGCTATATCGTGCGCTGCGGCAAAGACCGCATAAGCTGCCTAGCATCGAACCGCTTCGCAGGATACGGACGGGTGAATAACTAGAATTTTGAAAATTCTTTCGCCGTATTTTTTGAAAAATTTCTCATAACTTTTGGAATTTATTAGATTTTATGAAATTTCGTTAGACCTTTTAAAAATTCGCGGCGGTTTGATTTATGCTCTAGAATTCCAAGTAAAATTTTTCAGATAATTCGTTTGGGATTTTAGCTGTAACTTAGCTTTGCAAAATTTATTAAATTTCTAAAATTCTAATCAAATTTTAAAATTTTTATGGCTTTTAAACTCTTGCAGCAAAAACTTATGAATAAAAACTCATTTTGATGCTGTTATAGCAAATCAAATTAGCATTTTTAACGCGCAATATAATAAGCATTTAAAATATTTACTCTAAAATTTATTTTGGAATTAATTTGAACTCAAATTTTTATTATTTTTAGTGAAATTATACTTATAATTATACATAAAATTCTACGAAATAGCTTCATATAGCTGAAATTTTATCGTTATTAAATTTAACGGCATGTTTGTTTTTTAATTGATATCAGATAAACTTTATAAATTACGTAAAACTTTCAAAAAAGATTTATGGTCTAAATTTTATCATGAAAATTTTACTTTAAAGCCGCTATATCTAAATTTTAACTTTAACGCAGCTATTTTGATAAGGCGCTTGCAATTAAAACCATTGTCAAAATTTTGATGCTAGAACTTATCTATAATTTTTCTCTAACCCATAAAAACACGCGACGCCTTTAATTTAATCAAAATTTTGCTACTATGCGTGAAAAATTTAAGGAGTTTCATGCAAACAGGCAAATTTACTCTCGCGATCATTGTGGCGAATGTCCTATTTTTCGTGATTTCATTCGCATTAGAATATTTTTTCGGCTTTAAGTCCTACCTGTTTTTCGGGCTCAATCCGTATTTTTTCGAAGGGATGCCGTGGCAGTTACTAAGTTCATTTTTTATGCACGGCGGAGTGATGCATCTAGCGATGAATATGGCAGTTTTGTATCAATTCGGCGGGATTTTAGAGCGAGCGTTCGGTGGGATAAAATTTACGCTACTTTACATCGCAGGCGGGCTGCTGAGCGGCGTTTTATGTCTGATTTATATCCGTTATGCCATGAGCATGGGAGAAATCGTCAATATCGTAGGCGCTAGTGGCGCTATTTGCGTGCTTTTAGGCGTGATTGCTTATTTTGATGAACGCAATGCGGGCGGGATTTTTGTCGCGATTTTGATAATGAGCTTTGCGCCGATGTTAATGGGCGTAAATGTGGCATGGTATGCGCACATAGCGGGATTTGTGGTCGGTTATGGTTTTGGAATGATCCAGAAAAAATTTAGAATTTTGTAGAATTTAACGCTAAATTATACAAAAAATTTTATGAAAGGATGCAGATGAAACGGATATATTTTATAAGACATGCCGAGGCGCAAAGCGGCGGCAAAAGCGATTTTGAGCGGGCATTAAGCCAAGTGGGCGAACTTTGCGCAATTAAACTCGGAGAAAAGCTGTGTAGCTTGGGACTTGCGCCTGATTTGATTATTACAAGCTCGGCTATACGCGCACTCCATACGGCGCAAATTATCGCTAATGCGCTGGGTGCGACAAAAAAGATAGCGTCATTGCGAGAGTTATACGACGTAGGCTTATGGGGTTTGGCAAAGTTTGTTCGCAGCTTGGATGAGAAACGATTTTCTGGGTGCGGTGTGAATGTTGAAAAATACAATACGGTTGGTCTGAGTAGCGAAAAACATCGCGACGCAAACACTGAAAATTCTACTTTTAAGAGCACTAAAATTCCCGCTAGCATTGGCGAAAATAATGCGATATATTCCAATGATGTTGAAATTTCTAGCGCAGATATTGTGCAAAATTTTAATGCAGCTAGCGCGGAATGCGTATTTATCGTTGGACATAATCCGGCAATAGGCGGAATTTGCTCGCTTTTAGGCGAGAAGGAAGTCGATAAATTTCCTCCTTGCTCGATTTGCGGCTTAGAATTTGACGTTCATAAATTCTCAGATATTACCGATCATAGCGGTAGAATGGTAATGCTACAACGCCCTTAATTACGCTTTTAACGCTTCATAATTACAATCGGGCGGCTCGTTGGCGCATTTAAAGCTACTTTTTGCCGAGCATTGTCATATACTCGTAAAATAAGACCATATGGCAAAATAGCAAATTATTTTTGAGATAACTTTAAATTTTAAAAAATTTCCAATGATGTGGCTCGCCTTGAAAATCGTAGACTAAATGAGTCAGAAAACTAAATTTTATATTTTTAGATAATCGTTCGTTAGCGCTTTTGCTTGAAATTTCATTTGCTTTGGAAAATCTTAAGTTTAGATTTTGCGGATGGAAATTCCGTGCCAAAATTTTCTCAAAAACATAAATTTATTGAGAAGAATAAAATTTATTAAGTAAAATTTAATAGTAGCTGTGGTATCATTCCGCAAAAATTTTGATAGGGGGAGTTAGAAATGAGACAGTACGAAACTTACAGATGCGACAAATGCGGCGCGGAGGTCGAAGTGCAAAAAGTAGGCGGCGGCACGCTTAGCTGCTGCGGCGAGCCGATGAAATGCATTACCGAGGATCTGACGCAGGTAAATTTAATGAAGGCATTCGCGGGCGAGTCGCAAGCGCGCAACAAATACGATCTTTACGGCGATTTGGCTAAAGAGGCGGGCTTTCACGCCATCGCGCGACATTTTTATGAGGCTGCCGAAAACGAAAAATGGCACGCCAGAGCCGAGCTAAAGGCACATCACGCGGCTGCGGGTATTCCGCTTGATAAGATGGATAAAAATCTGCTCGATGCCGCCGCGGGCGAGCGTTACGAGCACGAGAGCATGTATCCGAGCTTCGCTAAAATCGCGACCGAAGAGGGTAAAAAAGAGGTTGCGCGCCTTTTTAACGCTATCGGCAAGGTCGAGCAGGAGCACGAGCGCGAATACAACGAGCTTCAAAAGATCCTGCTGGAAGAGGGCTTTTTCGAGAGTTTCGACGAGGAAGTTTGGGTGTGCGAGGTCTGCGGGCATGTTCATCGCGGTAAGAAAGCCCCGGGCGCCTGTCCGCTCTGCAAGGCTCCGCGCGAGTATTTCAAAAAACAAAGGCTTGTCTGATTTGATGCTTGCGGCACGGCGTTTTTTGCGATAGCTTTCGAAGCCGTCGCAAATTTCGTTTATTGTCGCGAGCTGATCGTTCAAATCTTGGCTTAAAATTTTGCGCGAGATTTCGTCTTTTTGCTCCTTTTTGCCGCGGGACTCCGTGGCTAGACGAAATCTCGGGCTAAATTTATTTAGCCTAAACTCCTTTTCTTATCCCCCTAAGAAATGAAATCCTGCTCGCAAGAGCGGGATTTCTGTCGTAAAATAAATCTAAAATAATCATGCCGATGATTTTATCTTTTTAAATTTTATTAGAAATTTATATATGATTCCTGTGCTGTTTACAAAACAAGCTTCGCGTCAGTAAATTTTGCAGCAAACTTTGGTGGCAAATCTTTTGCATTTTTAAATTTTAAGGAGAATTCGGTGCGATAAGAATTTGAAGGCATATCAAACTATAAAATTTTGAGGGTTTAAATTTTAAATCATAAATTCCATCCTTGTGAAATTTGCAGATAAATTTTATATCCGCTACCTCTTAATATGCCGTTTATCTTTTGCTTATAAAATCCTCGGATGAAATCCCGTATCGTAAAAATTTAAATGAAATTTTGCACTAAATTTATCTGGAATTTTAGGCAAAATCACATGAGAAAATCTAAAAAATAAATTATTCTATACTCCAAAAGAATAAAATTTTAGATTTTTTGCAATCAAGCTCTAAGGCTCGCGCGTTAATTTTAAATTTTGCCGAGTTAATGAGTTAAATTCTAAAGCTCGCAGGGTAAAATTTTTTGGGCTTTGTTATGCGAGTATGAAAAACAAATTTCAGAATTTTTCAAAATAAAATTCCAAATTTTTTAGAAAATAAATTCCATAAAAAACGATTTCAAAGCTGCTTCAAAACGAAATTCAAAAAATCTCGCTCAAGCAAGCCTCGCGCCATCTCAAATTTTAAAATTTCACTCTTCGAATTCCTCCGCGACCTTCGCCGCAAGGCGCAGTTTGTCGCTATCAAAGTGGGTGTAGATGCGCGAAGTATTGAGGCTCGCGTGACCGAGGGCTTCTTGGACGAGCACGAGGTCCTTTTGCTTTTTATAAAGCATCGTCGCGAAGGTGTGGCGCAGCATATGAGCGCCGTTTTTTTCCTTGCGGATACCCGCGCTCATTAAAATTTTCTCCACGATGCCGCTGACGTATGCCTGAGTGAGCGGCGCGCCGTTTTTGGTGACGAAAAGATAGCCCTCTTTGTTTGCAAAATTCGTCTCCAGCGCGTTTAGATGCTCCTCGATCAGGTGGCGTTTAATCATTACGATGCGGTATTTGTTGCCCTTACCGCGGATTCTGATGACGAAAAGATCGCCCTCGGGCGCGATATCTTTGCGCTTGAGATTTATCGCCTCGCCCACGCGGATGCCGGTGTAGACGATGATTTTTACGATCAGGCGGTTGCGATGGGCAAATGAGGGAAACTCGCTTAGATTTATCGCGTCCAAAAACCGCTTCAGCTCCTCCTCGCTCATAAACTCCGGAAGCTTCGTGCCGCGGCTGCCGCTAATGCCGCCCCAGTGCTTAAGCTCGATGCCGAAGTTGTGCGAGGTGCCGTCCTGCTCGTTTTGGCGGTCGATGAAGCCGAAAAAATTAATCACGGCGATGCGGTAGTTTTTTTTGCTCGCATCGCTCAGCCCGCCCGTAATCGAGGCTAAAATTTCGCTCAAAAGCTCCTCGTCGATATTTTTCATGCTCTCAAGACCGTACTGCATGATCGCTTCGTAAAATTTTTTAAGCGGATTGAAGTAAGTGTTAATGCCCGTAAGACCTGCATTTCGCGCATCTTTTGCAAGGCGCTCGAGTTCGCCGATACTTGCTACTTCGTGATTTAGAGCCAGGCTCGCGCGGCGAAACAGCGCGTCGTTTTTCAGCTCCTTATTCGATAGCGCGCTTAGCTTATAGCGCACGAATTTTACGAGCCAAAACAGCAGCGATTTTTCAAAGCTATCCTTATAATCGAGCGGGAATTTCATTTGCTCTCCTCGCTGTCGCCGAAGATTACAAAAGGCAGCATCAGCGTGTTTTTGATAAGATTATACGGCGTTTTTAGCACGTCGGTCGCAACGCCGGTCGAGTAGGTGGGCTTTTTCGTCGTGCCGCGAATTTCGATGATCGTTGAGATCGTATTGTTTTCGCCCAAGATGATATGATTTAGCAGCGGGATTTTTGAGATTATCGAGCTTGCGTCTTTGAGGTATTTAAGCTCCAGATCGATATTTAGCGCGCCGCTTTTCATATCCACTTCGCCGTTACCCGCGATGTCGGCGCTACTGCCGGTAAAGTTCATCGCGTTTATATAAATTTTATCGCCGCTGCGGCGAAAGTAAATTTTACCCTTTTGCACGCTAAAGCCGCGATCGTTGAAATCGGGCGTTTTAAACGTAAGCAGCGACGGCACGGAGTTTATAAAGCTAAGCAGCCTTTGATAGATGATGTAGTCCTTCAGATAGGTGTTTTGCACGTTGATCTCGCCGCGGTAGTTTCGCGGATCGATGCCGCTTGCTTTTAGCGTAAATACCCCTCCGTCGAAGCTCTGCGAGCCTAGGAATTGATTAAGCGCCTCGCCGCTGATGTTTTGCGCAAAAATTTGAAGCAAGCTCTTTTTAAAGATCAACTTCACGTCGCCGCGTTTAAAGCTTGCGTTCAGGTTCATATTTTTACCGTCCAGCACGCCGTTAAAGTGCGTAAATTTCAGCGTCTTATTAAGATCGGATAGCACGATGGAAGAGTTTTGCCCGCTGAAATTTATCGGCGAGCGCTCCTTCGTGCCGCTATTAAACTCGCTGGTTTGCACGCTCGTATTGATCGCGACGTCCACGTCTTTTAAAGAGACGAAGTTACCGCCTTTGTTTATTTTAAGAGAAATTTTACCGCTTCCGCTAGAGCCGTCCAGATCGCCGCCGCGCACCCGAAGCACGAAAGAGTCGTTTTTATAATGGCTTCCGTCTTTGTTTAGCAGACCGAAATCAAAGATGAGATTGCTGCTGCTGATATCTAAGTTTGTAAAATCGCTGGTTAAAATTTTAAGATCTCCGCCGCTAATGCCCGCGTTTTTAAGCGTCTTAGAAAAGGGCAAAATTCCGCTAATATCGGGCGAGCTAATCTCGATCCGCTCGCCGAAGCTCATCTTCGCGCCTAAAAATTGCGAGCTCAGCACCGGCGCTTTGCCGCTAAAATCAAGGCTTATATTATCTCGCGCGTCGCCAAATTTTAAAATTTCTTTGCCGTTCGGGGAGAGATTGAAGCTATGAATAACGCCGTTAAATTTAGCTTTGCGCGTGGCGATATCGATACTGCCGCTTGCAGTGGCGTTAAAAATTTCATTTTGCAGATTCGCGTCTTTGATGTCGATTTTTTTCTCGGTGATATGCACCCGCGCGGCTTTGGAGTGAAATTTCGCTTTAGAGATCATCAGATCGGCGTCTTTTAGCGTCACGTTCGCATCCACCTTGGCGCTTTCTTTTTCGACGTCCACGTCTATCAGCACGCGCGCATCGATTCCGCCGCCTAGCGGATATACGGGCTCGTTTATGCCGTAGCTTTGCAAAATATCCACAAGGTCCTTGCCCAAGCTCTCCTTGGTCCGCAGATCCAGATATACGACCGGCCTCTCTTCAAAGAGTCCGCCGATACGCACGCTGCTTCCCTCCAGGCTTTTACCTTTAAATTTAGGCTCATTTAGCGTGAAGCTTAGAAAATCGTTTTTGAGCGTGATGTTGGCATCTTTTACCGTTACGGCTTCGATTTGCGGCTGAAATTTTATCGTAAGATCCTGCGCGTAAGCCGTGGCGCTGACATTTTTGGCGATCGGGCGCGGATCTTTCAGATCGACTTTGGCATGCAGATTTTCGATATAGTAGTTTTGCGCGACCGCCTTGCCGTAGATCCACTCGTTCGCAAGAGGATTTAGCCCCGTAAGTGCGCCCAGCTCATTCATAAAATTTTTCAGACTCAAGGCCGAGGCGCGGTTTATTTCGATATTTAGCTGTGAACCGATATTGTGCACGTCAAGCTCGCCCGCGATCTCGTGTGAAGCGAAGGTGCCGTTAAAATCATACGTATCGGCTCTAAAATTTGCCCGCGCCGTGCCGTGCAAAGTGAGATTAAAATCATTTAGTTCAAGCTCGATCGGATCGAAGTTTAGCCCGTTTGCGCCAGGCGTGATCTTCGAGTTTAGCCTAAAAAACCGCGTGTCGGCGTAAAAAACGTCGCTTTTGTATTTTAGCTTTAGGCTTTCGCCCTTGATCTTCAAATTTTGCACATCGATCTCTTCAAAAAAGGAGTTGATGAGCGAGATTTTTTTGCTAAATTCTAAAATTTTCTCGCTTTGCGTGCGCAGATCGGTGGAATTTTGCTCTAAATTTTGTGTATTATTTTGCGTAATTTCAAGATTTTTGATGCGCAGCACGAGACCTTTATTTAGCTTGAGATAAAACCTTTCAAGCTTTGCAAAGCCCACGTCCAGCTGCGAAATCGCAACACCGTGTTTTAGGCCTACCGCGCAGACTATAAAAAGTATGGTTATGCACAAAAAAAATCTAGCCAAAGTTCTAAACATCATCGCCTCATCAAAAAACTCCGCCCCAAAACCAAATCGGGCGTGCCGAAAAACTGCGCTTATAATATGAAATTTATTCAAAATTTTGGCTTATTTGCCTATAATTTCAGCTAAATTTTGAAAGGAACGCATGAAATTCTTTATAAAGCTCATCAAGGCGGCGTGCGTTTGTATCGAGCTTGCGGCTATCGTCCTTTTGGCCGTGGGCTTTGATCTGCACGAGCGCGTCGGCAACGCAAAAACCGTGCAGATAGGTCAGGGCAGCTCAACGAAAATTTTATCGCAACTCTCAAAGAGCTATCCTAAATTTACGAAATTTGATGCGAGGCTACTTTCTTTTTACGGCGGCGCAAAAACCGGCGAGCTGGAGCTTAGCGGCGAAAATTTGCCCAAATATCAGTTTTTATATGAGCTAAGCGTCGCAAAACCCGTGATGAACGAGATTAAGCTGATCCCGGGCGAGACTACGATCGTGTTTTTAAAACAGCTTGCGAAAGATCGCGGGCTAAGCTTTAGCGAGCTTGAGCGCGAATACAACGCCACAGCGCCGTTTTACGAGGGCTTTTTGATCCCAGAAACCTATAAAATAGGCAAAAACGAAAGCGAAAAAAATATCATCGACCACCTTGTTTCAAGCGCACAAAAATTCCACGAAGGATTGTCGCGCGAGCTTATCGGCGAATATAACGCCACGGCGTGGAAGCAGGTGCTGATCAAAGCCTCTGTAATTCAAAAAGAGGCCGCAAATGCAGATGAGATGCCCCTCGTAGCCTCCGTCATCGACAACCGCTTAGCCAAAAATATGCGCCTTCAGATGGACGGTACGCTAAATTACGGTGAGTTTTCGCATGTCAAGATCACTCCGCAGCGCATCCGCACCGACACCAGCCACTACAATACCTACCTCAACGACGGACTTCCCAAAGAGCCCGTGTGCGTGGTCTCTCGCGATGCGATACGCGCCGTTTTCGCGCCTGCAAAGAGCGAGTATCTGTATTTTATGCGAAATAAAAAGACGGGACTTCACGATTTTGCGCGCACGCAAGCCGAGCACGAGCGCAACGTAAAGGCGCAGAGGTAAAATTTAAGGCCGTTTCGGAATTAAATTTAAAAAACGAGATTTCGTCTTTAAATTTTAAAATTTAACCCCCGCAGTTATAAAAATGCGGGCCGATATTTGGGAGATAACAATGAAAATAGCGATATTCGGCGCCGGAAACATCGGCGCAGCGGTAGCGAACGATCTTATCGTAAGCGATTCTTTGAGCCAAAAGATAGATAGCATTGCGCTTGTGGATGCTGTAGAGCGGATCGCGCGCGGCAAGGCACTCGATCTAGCCCATACGGCGGCGGTTTATGAGCGCGACCTACGTATAAGCGGCAGTACGGAGCCCGGCGACATAGCGGAGGCAGGCATCGTCGTGATCACGGCGGGGCATGCAAGAAAGGCGGGGCAGAGCAGGGAGGAGCTGTTTGGCAGCAACGCCGCCATCGTCGCGCAATGCGCGCGAGATGCCGCAAAATACGCGCCTGGCTCCATTATCGTCGTCGTTACCAATCCGCTTGATATGATGGTTTATGCGGCGCTGCAGGCTAGCGGGTTTGCAAAGGAGCGCGTCATCGGCATGGCGGGCGAGCTAGACGGCGCGCGGCTTAAATTTGAACTCGCGCGCGCAAGCGGCAAGGAAATTTCATCAATGAGAAGCGCGATCGTGGGTCCGCATAGCGAAGAGATGATCGCGCTTAAAAACGAGCTGGGATTTGAAATTTCGGATGAAATTTTTGATCGTGCGGTGCAAAATACCAAATGCGCCGGCGCGCAGATCGGCGAGCTACTGGGTACGTCGGCGTATTTGGCGCCTGCAGCGGGCATCGTAAAGATCATAAAATACATCCTTTTTGATACCTGCGGCACGCTTGCCTGCTGCGTCGCGGATAGATCTGGAGTGCCTTTGGGGCGCTTCGTAAGCGTCGGCAAAATGGGCGCGATAGAGAGAAATTTCGCCTACTCGGGCGAGTTTTACGAGCAGCTTGAACGGATGCGTGAGCGGATAGCGGAGCTAAAGTTTTAGTGGAAATAAAGCGAATTTGACGCGACGCGGAATTTACAGAGCTAAAATTTTAAAGCGCAGAATTCTTGTGATAGAATTTGCAGCATCAAATTTCACTTTGGCAAGAAATTTAAGCTCGCGGAATTTTGCAGCGTAAAATTTCATTCGCTGCGGAATTTTAAAATTTGCGCAATTTTGCTCGCTGTGAAATTTCGTAGATTAAAATTTTACTTTGGCTCAGAATTCTGCGTGACGTAAAATTTTTAAACGCCGCAAAATTTCAATAAATCGCGAAGCGGGATTTAGTGCGGATTTTGATAAATTAAGGAGAAAATATGAGCGAAAATGAGAGCCAGCGCGCCGTATGGACGGATGAGAGCCGCTGTAAGGCGTGCAACATCTGCGTAAGCGTCTGTCCTAGCGGCGCGATCGCGATGAGACAGGACGAGGGCGCCGTGCAGGGCATGATGATCGACGTGGTGGATGAGGGCGCCTGTATCGGCTGTAGGGAGTGCGAGTTGCACTGCCCAGATTTTGCGATTTTCGTCGCGCCCAAGGGCTTTAAATTCGCTCGTATAAGCTCTCAGGCTAGAGAGATGGCTGAAAAGATCAAAAACAATAATTTTATGAAACCCAAGGACGCATAATGAGAGAGGTAATTTCCACAGGCAACGCCTTAATTGCGCGTGCGGCGATTGATTGTGGCTGTAATTTTTTCGGCGGCTACCCGATCACGCCGAGCAGCGAGATCGCGCACGAGATGAGTCGCTTGCTACCTAAGGTCGGAGGTAAATTTATCCAGATGGAAGATGAAATTTCGGGCATTTCTGTAGCTTTGGGCGCGTCTATGAGCGGTGCGAAGGCGATGACGGCAAGCTCCGGTCCTGGAATTTCGCTGAAATCAGAGCAGATCGGGCTTGGCTTCATCGCTGAAATTCCGCTTTTAATCGTAAATGTTATGCGCGGAGGTCCTAGCACCGGGCTTCCTACGCGAGTGGCGCAGGGCGATATTTTGCAAGCTCGCAACCCCACTCACGGCGATTTTCAAAGCATCGCGCTGTGCCCTGGCTCACTAAAGGAGGCTTATACGCAAACCGTGCGCGCCTTCAATCTAGCCGAGCGGTTTATGACGCCGGTATTTTTGCTACTTGATGAGACGCTTGGGCATATGCAGGCTAAGGCGGTGCTGCCTGAAATTTCGGATTTAAAAATCGAACGCAGGGCGGAATTTAAAAGTAGTCCGAAAGATTATGAGCCCTACGACGCTGCACCCGATAAGCCTGCGGTGCTAAATCCATTTTTTAGGGGATATCACTATCACATAACGGGGCTGCATCACGGCGCGAAGGGCTTTCCGACCGAAAACGAGCAGATCGTGGATCACTCTATAAAAAGGCTTTTTAATAAAATTTCGGCGCATGAAGATGAGATCGTGCAATATGAGGAATTTATGCTAGATGACGCTGATGCTTGCATCATCGCCTACGGCAGCGTTAGCCTGGCAGCAAAAGACGCGATTTTAAAGCTACGAGGACAAGGCGTGCGTGTGGGACTTTTTCGCCCGATCACGCTGTGGCCAAGCCCTGTGCGCAAGCTAAGAGAGCTAGGGGAGAGATTTAATAAAATTTTGATCGCCGAGCTAAATTTAGGGCAGTATCTGCTAGAGGTGCAGCGCGCTTGTTTGAGGGATGATTTTAAGACGCTTCTTAAGGCAAACGGCAGACCGATCAGCCCTAGCGAGATTATCGAGAAAGTAAAGGAGCTTTAAATGGCGTTTGATTACGACAAATATCTAAGAACGGACAAGATGCCTACGCTTTGGTGCTGGGGCTGCGGCGACGGAGTGATCTTAAAAGCGATCATCCGCGCGATTGACCGCATAGGCTGGAGTATGGACGATGTGTGCGTGGTAAGCGGTATCGGCTGTAGTGGCAGGATGTCGAGTTACATAGACTGCAATACCGTCCATACGACGCACGGACGCGCGATAGCTTATGCTACGGGTATCAAGCTTGCAAATCCAGGCAAACACGTAATAGTAGTCACTGGCGATGGCGATGGGCTTGCGATAGGGGGCAATCACACGATCCATGGATGCCGCCGCAATATCGATCTAAATCATATCTTAGTAAACAATTTCATCTACGGGCTTACGAACTCGCAGACGAGTCCTACGACACCGCGCGGGTTTTGGACGGTTACGGCACAATACGGCAATGTCGATCCCAGCTTTGATGCGGCGAAACTTGCGATCGCTGCCGGAGCAACTTTTGTCGGACGCGAGAGCGTGACAAATCCCGAAAAAATCGAGCGACTTCTAGCCAAGGGCTTTGAGCACGAGGGTTATAGTTTTTTTGATATTTTTAGCAATTGCCACGTAAATTTGGGTCGTAAAAATAAAATGAGCGAGGCAGTGCAAATGCTAAAGTGGCTTGATTCGCGCACGATTTCCAAAGCAAAATTTGACGCTCTTAGCAAGGATGAGCGAGCGGGGCTATTTCCGCTTGGGGTTTTACATGAAGATAATGAGCATACCGAATACACAAAGGCGTATCAAAAGGTGATAGACGCGGCACAAAGCGGCGAAGCGATAAATTTTGAAGGACTAAGATAAGATGAATCAATTAAGATTTGTGGGAGTGGGCGGTCAAGGCGTAATCCTAGCAGGTGAGATTCTAGCTGCGGCAAAGATCGCACACGGCGGCTATGGAATCAAGGCATCTACGTATACCTCTCAGGTACGCGGCGGACCTACGAAAGTGGATATTATCTTAAGCGATGAAGAAATTCTATATCCTTACGCGAGTGAGGGCGAGATCGATTTCATGCTCGCAACGGCGCAGAGTAGCTACGATGCTTTCAAAAATGGCGTGAAAAAAGGCGGCGTGATCGTAATTGAGCCGAATTTAGTAGCGCCGAGCGATGAGGATAGGATGAACTTTAAAATTTATGAAATTCCGATCATCACCATCGCAAAATACGAAGTTGGGAATGTCATCACTCAAAGTGTCGTGGCTTTAGCGATCGCAGTAGAGCTTAGCCGCTGTATGGACTCAGGACTAGTAAAAGAGCAAATGCTCCGCTCTGTGCCTGAAAAAACCCGTGCGCTAAATGAAAAGGCGTATGATTTGGGGATGAAATACGCAAGAGATGTTTTAGAGGAAATTTAAAAGGCTTGAATAAATTTATGATTAAAAAATTGCAAGAGTAAAATTTAGAAATTTTTATAGGTAAGATACAAAGTTTCTGGATTAGAATTTCAAAATTATATAGCCAACTGCTTACATTATTTTTTTGATGGGTTGTATTAATTCAAATTGCCCGCCGCGACCTTTTATCTTTTCAAACTTTATAAATTATTGCCGTTCTTTTATCCTGTTAAATTAATCTTATTCCAAAAGTTCTTTAGCTTTTTTAACAGGATTGCATTCGTCGTTATTTAAACATGGCTCCAAACCATAGCTCATCTTACAAGCCAATTTTTTCTTCGAAGGCTCTATCGCCGCATCGCATACCTTTTTAAGATTTACAAATGCTCTTTTTATGTTGCCCGTATAGTACAAATCGTGCATTCCTGCATTTAGGCAAAAATTTAATAATCCGGCATCGCAAGCTTTGTTTAACGCTTTTGTTGAGTCTTCATCTCTGCGCAAATATATTAATAAAATTCCCAATGCACCGCAGCTTTCAAAATTTTTTTCGTCGCATTTTGCCGATAAAGTATCTTTTAATATCGAGCAAGCTTCATAATCGCCTTTGTTCCAATCGCATTTATTCGCTAAATTTTTTAAGTTTGTATCGTTTATTGCGGCAGAGATATCAATGTCTATATCGTTTGTTGCCAGCAAAGGCATAGATAAAAGTAGCGCTAATGATAAAATTTTTCTCATGGTTATAGTCCTTTGATAATTTCTTTGGCTTTCATTAGCGGATCGCACTTTGCATCTTTAGAGCAGTCTTCAATCTCTTTCCTTATGCTGCAAGCAAGCCTTTTGTCCTCTGAAATTCCCTCTTTGCAAATTTTGTCAAAAACCTTAGCGGCTCTTTCAAGATTTCCCGTAAAAAGTATATCGTTAATGGCAAGATAGGAGCAGTAAGACATGATATTTGCTTCACATGCTTTGATCAAAGGAGCGGATGAAAATTCGTATTGACCCAAATCCGTAAATATCATCCCGACGGCCCCACAGCTTTCGTAATCTCCGCCGTCGCACTTTTTGGATAAAATTTCGACTAGCCTCGTGCATGCGCTGTATTTTCCCTCGCCGCTATCGCAAGCAATCGCTAAATCTTTTTCCTCTTTGGTTTTTAATAAATAATCCAAGCCTTCCGCCGCCGCAGCGGGGATCGCCGCAAATACCACTATAAAAACGAGTATAGAAATTTTAAAAGATAGAATTTTTTCATCGCCGCCCCCTGTTTTTAAGCGGCGATTATATATTAAAATATTTTAGCGGGCTCTTAAAATTTTGCATAGTTAAAATTTCGATCACCGCTAAATTTAGCGGCGCTATTTTTGTAAGCCGCGCCGCTTTGGGATTTTAAACGTCGCTATTAAATTTAAGCGCTGCGGTGAAATTTTAAAATTTCACCGCAAGCTTTGGGCGGCCGTAATTTAGCATCCCGAGTTCGGCTGCACCCGCGTTTCGCTGCCCGTGTGGATCAGCAGAGCTTTGCCGCGCTTAAATCTACACGGCGGATCGGCTTGCACGGATGAGTATTCCTTGTCGTTTAGCTTGTAGATGATGTTGGAGCCCTGCACCGTCTTTTGGGAGTTTTGGATCGCATCTCCGGCGACCGCGCCCACTGCTGCGCCGCCTATGAGCCCCACGGTTTCGGCTAGACGCCTACTGCTGCTATGTTTGCCGAGCTTATGCCCGATGATGGCGCCCGTAGTGCCGCCCGCGACGCCACCTAAAATTTTACCAGTATTGCCCTCGGAGCGCTCTACGTTTATTTTGGCGGGCAGGACATCGACGATCTCGATCCGATCGCTTTGCCTCATGCGGTTCGTCTCGCTCGCGTCATAAATATCTCCGCCGTATCGATCCTGCGGGGTCGCGCAGCCGCAAAGCGCTATCGCTGCGATCAAACATAATGTAAAATTTCGCATATCCTCTCCTTGTAATGAGCTTGGCGACATTATACTGCGGATTTTTATACGAGCGGTTAAGCGGCGGCGTTAAAATTTACCGGCTCGCTGCCGCTTAAAATTAGCTGGATACGAGGCATCGCGCCGTATCTAGGCGCCTTATAAAATTTTTATTTCATTCAAAATTTATCTTATTTTGTTAGAATCGTTATTATTTTAAAGGAGAAAAAATGAAAAAACTACTAGTTTACGCCACCAAAGGCGGCGATACGAAGGTCGTGAGCGAATACATCGCTTCAAAGCTCGGCTTTGAGATCAAGGAAGCCAAAGAGCTAAATGAGGAGGATTTGGCGGGCGCTAGCGCGTTTATTTTTGCGGCTTCGACGCACGGCGACGGACAGATCCAGGCTAAATTTGACGACAAATTGGAGCTTTTGAATAAAACCGACTTCGATGGCAGAAAGGTTGCGCTCGTGGGCGTCGGCAATGTCGAGCGCCACGGCAGCGATTTTTGCAGCGGCATGAGCGCGTTTTTGCCGGTGCTTAAAAAGGCTCGTCTCATCGGCGCTTGGGGCGCAGAGGGCTATAAATTTAAACATTCGCGCGCCTTCATAAACGGCAAATTCGTAGGTCTTACGATCGATTTTAAAGGCGACGAGCACTGGCAGGCGAGGGCTGATAAATGGATCGCCGCGGTTAAAGGCGAGTTTTAAATATTTCAATTTTTGTACGACCGAGCGAGCATTGGGCCCATAAAGCCCAATGCTCGCTAAATTTCGCCATTAAATTCCGCGCTCCGCTTCCGAGCGGGGTCTCCTCGTCAAAATTTTAAAATTTTTAATTCAAAAAGTCGCGTATTTTACAAGCCGTACCGCTTAAAATCGCGCGGATAGGATGAAATTTTATCCTCCCAAGCTCAAAATCTAGCCCGCTCGCGGCGACCAATTCAATACGGCAATTTAATGCGATCAAGTTATAAAATCACCGCCCGAACTTCAAATATCAGCGCCGCATTAGAAAAGTTATTTTATAATAACCGTATATCAAAATTTAAGGCGATCTATGAAAAGGCTTCTAATTTTCGTCGTTTTTGCGCTGGTCGCTCTCGCCGCGGCGATCTACTTCAATCTCGATAGGCGCGAAGAGGTCGCGCACAAGGCCTACGGCATCATCGACATCAGGCAGAGTTCGCTTAGCTTCGAGCGCAGCGGCCGCATTAGCGCGCTTTACCGCGACGAGGGCGATTTCGTGCAGGCTGGCGATGTTTTGGCGGCTCTGGATACGGCGGATCTGAGTTTTCAAAGACAGGTTCAGATCGCGAGGTGCGACGGGCTTAAATTTAGCTTGCAAAAGCTGCAAAGCGGCTTTCGTAGCGAGGAGATCGAGATGGCGGCGGCGAACGTAAGCGCGCTGCAAAACGCCCTACAGCTCGCTACTTTGACGAACGAGCGCCTAAAGAGCCTAGGTAAAACCAACTCCGCGTCCAAGCAGCAGATCGACGAGGCGTTTTACTCGATGAAGCGCACGCAAGCCCAGTTGCAGAGCGCGCAGGCTAATCTGCGCCAGCTTCAAAGCGGCTACCGCGGCGAGGATGTCGGCGCCGCCCGTGCAAATTTGACAAGCTGCGAGGAAAATTTGAAATATCTGAACTACCAAATCGAGACGCAAAGCGTGCTAAAAGCGCCATTTAGCGGGCAGATCAGAGCGCGCCTTAAGGAGCTCGGCGACATCAGCATACCAAGCGTGGGCGTTTTTGAGCTCAGCGAAGTAAAAAACAAGCGCGCGAAATTTTATCTGAGCGAAAATCAGCTCCGCTTCCTGCGTGCCGGACAGAGCGTGCGGATCATCGCTGCGGACGGCTCTAGCGCGAGCGCAAAGGTCGCCTACGTGAGCCAAACCGCGATGTACACGCCGCGCACGGTGCAGACCGAGGAGCTGCGCGCCGATCTCGTGTGGGAGGCGCGCGCCGATTTTAGCGACGAAGATGGGCAGTTTCGCTTAGGTCAGCCGATCAGCGTGGAATTTTAACATGCAAGCGCTGCGAGTGAAATTTTAATGCATGAGCGAAATTTTAGCGCGCGGACGGCACTTCGAACACTGCGGGCAAAATTTGGATAGCCAAGCTCGCTGTCCGAGAAATTTTATGCAATGTTGCGCGAGCCGTGCATACGGTGTGAACCTGATGAAATTTTAAAAACGCGCTTCGAGGCGGAATTTAAACGGCGCCTGTTCGGCAGAGAGTAGGGCGATGAAATTGCACCGCTCCTAAAATACATCGTCTCGGCGGCGAGTAAAATTTTGGCGAAATTTTGGCGCAAAGCAGTGTGAGTTAAATTTAAAATTTGCGGCTCGGAAACGAGTACAAGCAGGGCGGCATAGCAGGTAACGGGCTTTGTTTCTAGCTGGCGTTTTGCGATAAACGAGCGGCAATTGAGTGCCGACTGCGGATAGCGGTAAAATTTCGCTACAAAACAAGCGACGCGATTAATGTCGATTGCGAGCGGCGTAAAATTTTGCCCAAAGGACGCGGTAGCCGAAGTCGGTACTATGCTAAGGAAAGCCGAGACTAGGTAAAATTTCGCCAAAAGAGATGGTGGCGGTAAATTTACCCCGAAAAGCAGGCGGAAGTGAAATTTTACCCAAAGGGCGGGCAGCGGTAAAATTTCACCGCAAAAGGCGTAGCGCAGATAGAGAGCTCGGCGCTCACAGCTCGCCAGGCGTCTAAAAACTCGCTTTTGTTTGCGTTTTGAAGCGAATTTATCGCGGATACTTACGGGTCGCTTCATGTTTTGGAGACCGCCCCGTCCATGCGCGTTGTGTGCGCATTGTTAGCGGCGTGGCTAGCCGATGCTATAGCACACGCTCAAGACCGGATCGGGCGTCGCGCGGAATATTCGGCGCGAGCCGTAAGCAACACCGATCGTGCAGGCACGCAAAATTCGAGCGGGCGATTGCAGGGCGCCCCGACGCGATAGGGCTTGATTTCGCGCGCTTGCGGTAAGTTGCGTCGAATTTATGCGAGGTTTGGGCGAAATTGTTCGGCGTGCGTTGCGAAATTTAAAGCGCGCGGCGGTTGTAGAACCGAGATGCCGTAGCGGCCGCAAAACCACGACGTCTCGGCGGCTGCAGAAGCAAGACGCCGCGACAAAGAGTGCCTTTTAGGCATGCGTAGGTCTCGTTCGTCGCGCCAAGCGACGGGGCGAGCAATAAAATTTGGAGCTAAGCTTGGATCTACTAAATATCGTAAATTTAAAGAAATTTTACCTACGCGAAGATCGCAGCAAAAACGTCGTTTTTGAAAATTTTGATCTACGAATTGACGATACGCCGCGGCTCATCAGCCTCGCGGGCCCAGACGGCGCAGGCAAATCCACACTTTTAAAGCTCATCTGCGGCATCATCGCGCCCGATTGCGGCGAGATAAAGTTCGCAGGCTTCATCCCTAGCGGCGAAAATAAAGAATTCGTCCGCGCAAACGGCTATATGTCGCAGAGCCTGGGGCTTTACGAGGAGCTTAGCGTCTGGCAAAATTTAAACATCTTCGCAGGCCTAAAAGGACTTGATCTAAAAAGCGGCGAGGAGTATCTGCGCGGGCTTTTGCGCCGCGTGGGGCTTTTGAGCTTTAAAGATTACGCCGTGGATTCGCTCTCCGGCGGGATGAAACAAAAGCTTGGCGTTGCGTGCGCGATTGCAGCTCGTCCGCGGCTTTTGGTGCTCGATGAGCCCACCGTCGGCGTCGATCCGCTCTCGCGCAGCGAGCTGTGGGCGATCGTGCGCGAGTACCTGGATCAAAGCGGCGCGAAATGCATATTTTCGACGGCGTATTTCGACGAGGCGGCGGATGCCGATCTGACGCTGATCTTACTCGGCGGCAAGATCATAGCGCAGGAGCGTGCCGCAAAGATCACCGCGGCGCTGCGGGACCGCACCTTTCGCATATGCAGCGAGGATTATCAGAGCCTGGCGCGCCGCCTTATGTTTAAGACGCAAAGATTTTTAAAAAACTCCCCGCTCATCGATATCTGCCCCAGAGACGGCAGCGTCGATCTGCTAAGTGAAGAGCCGATAAGCCTGCGCGATCTACAGGAGTTTTTAAACGCGAGCCTAAGCGGCAGCGACGAAAATGGAGGCAGCGAAAGCACGGAGCGCGAAAACGGAGGCGACGAAAATTTTAAAATTTCAAACGAAAGCATGAAATTCAACGAGGGCATTAAATTTAACGAGAGCGAAAGCGCTAAATTTAAACTGAGCCCGCGCGAGGCGAGCCTAGAGGATGCGTATATTTTTTTAAATAGAGCCGAAATCGGCGCGGCAAACTTCGGCTACGAAAAAAGGAGCTTCGATGCGGCTCAAACCGTCATCAAAGTGCGCGACGTGAGTAAAAAATTCGGCTCATTCACCGCCGTGGAAAATACGAGTTTCGAGGTCAAAAAGGGCGAGATTTTCGGCCTTCTGGGCCCAAACGGCGCGGGTAAGACGACGACCTTTCGCATGATCTGCGCGCTTTTGGGGATGAGCGGGGGCGAGATCTCGGTCATGGGCGAGGATCTGCGCTACGCCAAATCATCGATCAGATCGCGCATCGGCTACGTCTCGCAGAAATTTTCGCTTTATAAAAAGCTAAGCTGCTATCAAAATTTAGAGTATTTCGGCCGCAGCTACGGCATCGGCGGAGTAGCGCTGAAGCGGCGCATAGAGGAGCTTTTGAGCGAGTTTGGCTTGCAGCGGCTGCGAAACGAGACGTGGCAAAACCTGCCGTTCGGCGCGGGGCGCAACCTCAGCATGGCGTGCGCGCTCATCCACTGCCCCGAGATTTTGTTTCTCGACGAGGTCACCAGCGGCGCCGATCCGCTCTCGCGCAGGCTCTTTTGGAACCGCATAAACGCGCTGGCGCGCACCGGCGTGAGCGTGGTCGTGACGACGCATTTTATGGAGGAGGCGGAGTATTGCGATCGGTTTTTGATCCAAGATCGCGGCAAAATCCTAGCGCTAGGCAGCCCCGACGAGGTCTGCGTGCAGCACGGGCGGCGGCTTAGCGTGCAGCAGGCCTTCATAAACGAGGTGCAAAAATTTAGAAGCGAGGCGGGCGATGAGGGCTTTTGATCTGAATTTTGCGCGAGCGGCTAGGATTTTTGATCCGAATTTTATGCGAGCCGGGCGAAAAGCTGCGCGCCCGCACGGTAAAATTTTAAGCGGCGAAAGGCTCTTGCGGGGCGATGAAATTTTAAACGGCGGCTGGATTTTGAGCGACCGGGCTTTGAACGTCGGTAAAATTCCAAGCGGCGGCGGGATTTTTAGCAGCGGCGAAATTTGGAGCGATAGTAAAATTTTAAATGGCGGCGAAATTTTGAATGAGACATCGCGCAGCAGGACACGGCGCAAATTTTGTAGACGGATACTGCGCGAGCTCTGCGTCAAAGCGAGCCCGCTTCATCTGCGCCATAAATTTCAAAGCGCGAGCAGCTCGCAAATAGATAATAAATTTAAAAGGGCGACCGCTCTGCAAACAGATCGCAAATTTAAAATGGCGGTCAGTCTGCGAGTAGCTTGTAAATTTAAAACCCTGATGCAAAAATTTTATCGCGGATATTGCGCCGCCGTAGAGCTTTTACGTCAAAAATCTAGCAGCGAGACCGTGCCGCGCAACTGCTTGAAATTTCAAAGCTCGCCGTATGCGCTCGCGCGATTAAAATTTCAGGGCGCGATGAGTAAAATGGGCGCAGGCAGTCGGTCTGCACTGCTAAAATTTCAAATCTCGGTTGCCGCACTTTCGCAATTAAAATTTAGGGGCGCGCCAAATGCGACCCCGCGGCTAAAATTTCAAAGCGCGATAGTCGCCGCATTTGCGCGATCAAAATTTAGAGGCTTACCGCAAACGGCGCAGTTTCGCAAAATCCGAGCACAGGGGCAGGGCGGATGAACTTTACCTTTTTAAAAATCCTCGTAAAAAAGGAATTTGCGCAGATCGCAAAGGACCGATCGGCGCTCGTGATCGCGTTTTTGATGCCGCTAATTTTGGTCGTGATCTACGGATACGCGATGCGAATGGACATAAAGCCCGTCAAGGTGGGCTTCGTAAGCGATCTGGGCTCAAAAATCGAGCGGGATCTGCTCGACGGATTTTTGGGCTCAAAATACCTGCAAACCCGCGTTTACACGGACTTAGGGAGCGCGAGGAAGGATTTTAGGGCGCACGAGATCGAGAGCATTTTGTATTTTGATCCGCGCTTTGCGGCCAAATTTCAAAACACCTTGAGCGGGCTCGGCGGCGCAAGCGGCGGCATAAATTTAAACCTCTCTATCGACGAAAGCTCCTTCGCGGGCGGCGCAAGCGATATCCAAAATACTAGCGGCGGCGAAAATGTCCGTCCGCTTGAGGACAGAGGCGCAGACGCCGGCACGGAGAGCGGCATAAACGCCTCCGCAGGCGGTGCAAGCGGCGAGAGTTTGCACCGCAACGGCGCGGAAGCGGGTAGCAACGCAAATTCTTTTGGCGGCGGCATTGGAGTAGATACCGGCAGCAGCGCAAGCGACATAGGCGCAGATCAAGGCGGCGTAAATTTAATCGGCGGGGCAGGCGATACGAATGTAGGCCCTATCGACGGCGCAGGCGATATCCGAAATACTAGCGGCGGCGTCAATGCGAGCCCCTCCGCTAACGGCGCGGGTAGTGCAGGCGACGCTATAAATAACGGCGACGGAGCAAGCGGTGCAGGCGACGGAGCAAGCGGTGCAGGCGGCAGCTCAAGTAATGTAGGCGGCCCAAATGGTGCAGGAGGCGGCGCGAGCAGCTCGAATAAAGACGGCGCCGAAATTTTCCTTATCCAAAACGCCACGCAGTCGCAGCTTGCGCTTCTTAGCTATGTTTACGTAGCAGGCGTAATCGAGCAGGTTTTGGCGCAAGATT
>ERZ773009.38-NODE-38-length-90585-cov-4.385165_pt1 | contig 90585 bp, 79 predicted proteins | sample MGYA00580663_ERZ773009 | MGnify/ENA primary metagenome ERZ773009 (study PRJEB29015, sample SAMEA2737969) | human oral metagenome | biome: human oral; feature: human-associated habitat; material: dental | place: China | collected 2026 ... | reverse complement strand
GCGCACGGTCGTCCGCCAGGTTGCGGGAAGCCGTCTCTGAGCCGGCAGCCTCGCCGGGACGGGCAGCACCAACCGCCTTCTCGGCCTGCTGCTGTTGACGCAGGCGCTGGAACTCCAGCGTGCTGAGTTCGCCCTGTGCTTCAGGCGCCTTGACCTGGGGCAATGGCTCGGTCACCACGGCATCGTTGGCGGCAGCCAGCTTCAGGTCGGCCCCGGCTGCAGACAGGTACTGCGGCAGCGGTGCGTCCCCGGCCATGGCGGCCGCAACGACCTCGGGCGCTTCCAGCGTCATGGCTGCCGGTGGATTGATCTCGTCGGCATTGGCTGCCACCGGCACAGCCGGAGCCAGGGCCGCACTCTCTTCCTGCACAGCCGCGCGACGCTTGCGTCCTTTCTTCCGGGGGGCAGAGGGTTCTGCCGTGGCGTCAGCTGCAGTCCTTCCGGCAGCTTTCGGTGCGGTCACCGTGGCGGCATCCGGCGCATCCACAGCCGGCCCGGCCTCCTTGACCACGTCCGACGCCGGTGCCGTACTGCTTTTTTCCGTCGAAGCCGGCGTGGGCACGGAAACTGCGGGGGCAGCAACGGCGGCTGCAGGCGTTGCTGCCACAGCGGGGGCCGTCGGCCGCGATTCAACACTGGCGGTACGGTTCTCGGTGCCGTTGGCGGCCGAACGACCAGAGGCGGCCAATGCGTTGATGCTGGCCGAAACCTGCTCCAGAGTGCGGCGACGGCGGGCAGAACGCGCCATCGGCACCACGACCGTCACCTGCACTTCATCACCAACGGCATCGCTGTCCAGGATGTCGACATCGCCACCGAAGCGTGCCTTGGCCTGGGCGATGGCCTCCCGCATGGTGCGGCCACTGAAGGTCATGGTTTTCATCGATTGCTCCCGATCAGTTGACCGATACGGATGGTGTGGGTATCAGGGATTTCGGCGTGTGCCAGCACACGAAGGCGAGGTGCAGCCTTGCGCACCATGGCGGCCACCTGCGGACGGATCCGGTCCGGCACCAGCAGACAGGCCGGCAGACCCAGCGCTTCCTGCTGCTGGCAGATCCGGGCAGCCTCGGTTGCCAGAAAGTCCGCCACCGAAGGATCCAGCGCTCCATTGGAGCCGGGGCCGAATGACTGCATGAGCAGCGATTCCAGTGCAGGATCCAGCGCAGCCACCGACAGGTCGGCAGACGGCCCGAAGATGCCCTGCACGATGGCCGGCGCCAGCGCCACCCGCACTTCGCGGGTGAGCTCGCCCGGATCCTGAATCTTGGCGCCATGCTCGGCCAGCGATTCGACAATGGTCTTGAGGTCGCGGATGTGGACAGACTCTTCCAGCAGGTTCTGCAGCACCTTCTGGAACATCGGAACCGGCACCAGCTTGGGCACCACTTCCTCGACCAGCTTGGGCGAGTACTGCGCCAGGTGATCCAGCAGCTGCTGCACCTCACCACGCCCCAGCAGACGCCAGGCGTAAAGCTGCATCAGGTGGTGCAGGTGCGTGGCCACCACGGTGGAGGCATCCACCACGGTGTAGCCGGCCGCCTGCGCCATGTCCTTTTCCGAAGACTGGATCCAGTAGGCATTCAGTCCGAAGGCCGGATCGCGGGTCTGCATGCCGTTCAGGCGCACGTCGGCATGACCGGGGTCGATGGCCAGCCACATGCCCGGATAGGCCTCACCGGTACCCACCGTCACGCCCTTCAGGCCGATGCGATAGTTGTTCGGACGCAGGTCCAGCTGGTCACGCACGTGAACCGGTGGCGGCAGGAAGCCGATTTCCTGGGCAAACTTGCGCCGTACACCCTTGATGCGCATCAGCAGGTCACCCCCGTTGGACTTGTCCACCAGCTGGATCAGTTTGTATCCCACTTCCAGGCTCAGGATGTCCACCGGCTGCACGTCCTCCCAGGTGGCGTCGCCGTCGCCAGCCGCGGCCGGCACCACTTCCTCGGCAGATGCAGGAACCTCCTTGGCCGCCACCGACAGCTTGAAGGAAACATAGCCCAGCATGGCAGCCAGCGACAGGAAGGCGATGTGCGGCATGCCCGGGATCACACCCAGAACACCCACGATGAGCGCCACCAGACCCAGTGCACGCGGCAGCGAGAACAGCTGGCTGGCAATCTGCTTGCCGATGTCATCGTTGCCGTCACCCACGCGCGAGACCAGCAGGCCGGCCGCCACCGAGATCACCAGCGACGGCACCTGGGCCACGAGTGCATCACCGATGGCCAGCAGCACATAGTTGTTGGCGGCGGTGGCCAGCGGCAGACTGTGCTGCACCACCCCGATGATGAGGCCACCCACCAGGTTGATCACCAGGATCAGGATGCTCGCGATGGCATCGCCCCGCACGAACTTCGACGCACCGTCCATCGAGCCATAGAAGTCGGCCTCACGGCTCACTTCCTGACGGCGACGGCGTGCCTCAGCCTGATCGATCTGACCAGCGTTGAGGTCGGCATCGATGGCCATCTGCTTGCCCGGCATGGCATCCAGGGCAAAGCGCGCCGACACCTCGGCAATACGTCCTGCGCCCTTGGTGACCACCATGAAGTTGATCACCGTGAGAATGGCAAACACGATGATGCCCACCGCATAGTTGCCGCCGATCAGGAAGTTGGCGAAGGCCTCGATCACCTTGCCGGCCGCATCGGTACCGGTGTGGCCGTGCAGCAACACGGCACGGGTGGAGGCGACGCTCAGCGACAGCCGCATCAGCGTCGTCACCAGCAGCACCGTCGGAAACACCGCAAAGTCCAGCGCCTTCACCGTGTACACCGCCACCAGCAGCACCAGCAGCGAGGATGCAATATTGAAGGTGAACAGAAAGTCCAGCACCGGCGCGGGCAACGGCAGCAGCATCATGGCCAGCACGACCACGGCCAGCATCGGTACCGCCAGCGAAGACAATGGCGGCAGCGGTACCTCCTGCCCGGCAATGCGCAGCTGGGTGGGCAGCCGTAGCCAGCCCCTTCCCGGTGCCATGCCCTGGCCGCTGTCCGTCAATGGCGCGCTCATGCGTGTTTACCCTTTTCAGAATGCTTCGGATCCATCTCCGTCGGGACCGGCAGGTCGACCGGCGCCTGCGGCGCCGTCGAACGACCCGGAATCCAGCGCTTGAGCTGGTAGACATAGACCAGCACCTGGGCCACGGCCACGTACAGCGCCTGCGGGATCTCCTGATCCAGCTCCACATGCGCATACAGCGCCCGTGCCAGCGGCGGGGCCGACAGCACCGGAACCCCCGACTCGCGCGCGATGGCCTGAATGCGCATCGCCAGCTCGTCCAGCCCCTTGGCCACGACGCGCGGCGCCCCCCCGGCTGCCTCGTCATAACGGATTGCCACCGCATAATGCGTCGGGTTGACCACCACGATGTCCGCCGATGGGACCGCCGACAGCATCCGCCGACGAGCGGCCTCACGTTGTCGCGAACGTATCTGTCCCTTCAGCTGCGGGTCCCCTTCCGACTCGCGGTGCTCCCGCTTGGCCTCGTCCCGGGTCATTCGCAGGTCGGCCCGGTGGCGGAACCACTGGAACGGCACGTCGAAGAGCGCCAGCGCGAAGAGCAGCAGCATCGAGAGCCCCAGCCCACCCACCACCAGCGTCATGGCATGGCCCACCGAACCCGCCAGGGACCCATGCGAGAGCGCGGCAAACTCAGGGAAACGGTCCATGGCATACCAGCTGCCGATGGCCCCCAGCAGGCTGGCCAGCAGCGACAGCTTCAGGAACTCGACCAGGTTCCGGAGCGAGAAGATGCGCTTGAGGCCGCTGGCGGGACTGATGCGCGAGATCTTGACCCCCAGCGCCTTGACGCTGAGATTGAAGCCGCCCGGAATGGTACTGGCGGCAATGGCAGCCGCACAGACCGACAGCAGGATGGCCAGCGTGCGCCAGCCCAGGTCGCCAAAATGCGCCAGCGTCGGTTGCAGCGCATCCAGGAAGTACAGCCGCACCTGGCCGTCGAAGGCGAAGGTGCTGGCCATCAGCCGTCGCATGCCGTCGGCCAGCGACGGCCCCATCAGGGCGAGCGCCCCCATGCCGGCGCCCATCACCAGCAGATGCGCCACATCCCGCGAACGGGGAACGTTACCCTCTTCGCGCGCCTTTCTCAGGCGCTGCTCCGAAGCGGGTAACTGGCGATCTTCCTTGCTGGTCTCAGCCATTGAATGCGGGCTTCATGACGACGATGCCCGCATTATCAGGAAGGGCCAGCCCCTCTCATGCCCGGATAAAGCCGGGAAACCGCGACCGTTTCGGGCCCGCGGCACACCGGCGGCAGGTGCCGCCAGCTGGACGGCATCCACGGAAGAATCAGGGCGCCTTGGCCGGCTGGACAGCCCCCACAGCTGCGGCGTCGCGGATGCTCTGCGCCGCACTCTCCTCATCGGAGGTCGTCATCTCGGTCCCGCCCAGGATGCGTGCCTGTGCGGCCTCGTTCAGCACCACGATGGCAATGCGCCGGTTCATCGGGTCATTGGGGTTGGTCTTGTCCAGAGGAACCACCGCCCCCAGGCCCTGTACCCGCAGGATCTTGTTCGGATCCATGCCCCCCTGCACCAGCTCGCGCCGCGACGAGTTGGCCCGCTCGGTGGACAGCTCCCAGTTGGAATAGCCGCCCGTGGCCCCGCCCGCATAGGGGGTCGCATCGGTATGGCCGCTGAGGCTGACGGGGTTCTCCACCTCGTTGAGCAGCTTGCCGATGGTGCGCATGAGTTCCCGCATGTTGGGCGAGAGCACCGTGCTCTTGCCCGAGGCGAACAGCGGCTTCTTGCTGGCATCCACGATCTGGATGGACAGACCGTCCACCGTCATCTCCAGGCGGATCTGGTCGCGCAGGGCCTCCAGTGCCGGCACCTGCATGATGGACGCCTCCAGACGCTCCTTCAGCTTCTGCAGTTTCACGTCCTTCTTCGAGTCCTTGCCCTTGGTGATGCCCTTGTTGACCTGGCCGTCCTTGCGCGTCAGGTCGGTACCGCCACCGGGAACCGGCGCGGTGGCATCCCCGACCCCACTGCCGCCAATCAGCGACAGCTTGAGCGGCTGCTGGAAATACTCGGAAATGCCCTTCAGCGTGTTCTCGCTGGCCGAGCTCAGCAGCCACATCAGCAGGAAGAAGGCCATCATCGCCGTCACGAAGTCGGCATAGGCAATCTTCCAGGCGCCACCGTGGTGGCCATGCGCAGCCTTCTTGATCCGCTTGACGACGATCGGCTGGGCTTTCTTGGCGGCAGGACCCGACATGGCTTACGCCCTCTTCTGCTTGACGTGGCCTTCCAGCTCGGCAAACCCGGGCCGTTCGGTGGAATACAGCACCTTGCGACCGAACTCCACGCAGATGGCCGGCGCATAGCCCTGCATGCTGGCCAGCAGCGTCACCTTCACGCACTGCAGCTCCTTGGCCGCCTCATTGGTCTTCTGCGTCAGCACGTCTGCCAGCGGCCCCACGAAGCCATAGGCCATCAGAATGCCCAGGAAGGTACCCACCAGGGCGTGTGCAATCATCTCGCCCAGAATGGCTGGCGGCTGCCCCACCGAACCCATGGTGTGCACCACACCCATCACGGCCGCCACGATCCCGAAGGCCGGAAGACCGTCGGCCATCTTCTGGATGGAATGGGCCGGCACCATCGCCTCGTGATGGTGGGTCTCCATTTCATTGTCCATGAGGTTCTCGATCTCCAGCGCATTGAGGTTGCCGGAGATCATCATCCGCAGATAGTCGGTGACGAACTCGATCAGGTGATGGTCAGCCAGCAGATCCGGGTATCGCGTGAACAGCGGACTGCTTTCAGGCTGCTCCACATCGTTCTCGATGGCCATCAGTCCTTCCTTGCGCGCCTTGGAAAGGATGTCGTAGAGCATGGCCATCACGGACAGGTAGCGCTCCTTGGTGTACTTGGATCCCTTGAACACCGAGGGAAGCGCCGCCATGCAGGCCTTCAGGTCCTTGCCGGGGTTGGCCACGATGAAGGCGCCGAAGGCTGCGCCACCGATCATCAGCAGCTCCAGCGGCTGGAACAGCGCACTGACGTGGCCTCCCGCCATCGCATAACCGCCAATGACGGACGCGACCACGACGATGTATCCGATGATGACAAACATGTTGTGTATCCCTTGACTGGTTCACACCGGGCATGGGCCCGGCGCTCCCCTCCTTTTCGGTCGATACCCGGCATTCTTGAGCATCGCCCTGCCCTGCGGCACCAATGACGGTCAGACGGACACCCAGCGGGAACGGGCGTCAGGTCGGGCACCAGGCAGGAGCAGTGGACATCCAGTGAAACACGTTCAGGCGAGATCCATCGTCACGTTCACCGAGACCCAGGAATCGCCCATGAAAAAAGGCATTCTTCAGGATCCCGGAAGATCCGTCCGAATGCCCAAAAATACTTCGCATGTTCCGTGCTGGCGCACCTTGCCCTTCATGCAGGGATCCGAACCCTCAGATCAGTGCAGATTGAATGGAGGTGGCCAGCCAGCCGGGGTTCAGTCCGGCCTGTCAGTGGATTGCGCCCGCCTTGCGTGCCTTGCCCGCACGGGCCGGCGGTTCACACAATCCGCATACGAAGCGGTCTTCCAGCTCATAAGGATGGTTGATGAACTGGCCCTTGCAGCGCCGACACTGCATGGCCGTCACCAGGCCGCTGTCGATGAAGCGCACCAGCCGCCAGGCGCGGGTGAGGCTGAGCATGGGTTCCACCCCATAGCTCTTCACTTCAGCGGTATACAGCTCATACGCCTTGACGATCGCGTCCGAATCATCGATGGGAGCGCTTTTCATCAGGTACGTGTGAATGTTGTAGAACAGGGATGCGTGGATGTTGGGCTGCCACGTCATGAACCAGTCGGTCGAGAACGGCAGCTGCCCCTTGGAAGGCGACTTGCCCGCCACTTCCTTGTACAGCTTCAGCAGCCGCTCATACGGCAGATTGGTTTCCGACTGCAGCATCTGCAGTCGGGCACCCAGCTCGATCATCCGGATCGCCTTGACGATCTGGCGACTGTCTTCCAGAAGACTACGCGCGCTCATCGAGCGTCTCCTCGAATCGTCCCGAACGCAGGATGGCAGCGTGCAGTCGCGACGCACTGCGCTCACCGCCCTCCTCCTGAACACCTTCACCGTGGTCAGCCAGCAGCGACCACAGCATGGCGTCATCGAAGCGGAAGCGGCACAGCAGCATGTTGCCCTGAGCAATGCGCATCATCTGCGCCGGCGACAACTGGTCAAGCAGATCGGCCACCTCTTCGGACAACCCCAGGCGGTAAAGCGCCTGGACCCGATCCGTCCGGATCAGCGATTGTGCAAGGATCAGATAGGAAAGGTTCGTCTCTCTGATCTCTGCAAGGATTCGGTCTTCGTTCATACCTGCTCTTTCCTGAATATCGGCGTTTCAGAAGTGGCTGGGTGGCTGTGCACCCGGCATGGAGCAGACTATGAACCCGGGCTCGGGCCATCGCCCACTGCAGGCCGACCAGCGGAACGAGCGGTTCCCGGCCTGTTCGGAGCACATCCGGAAAGGCAGAAACGTCACCAAGCGCACTCATCGGGCGCGGCTGTCCGTTGACCCTGGCTGCCCGATGCGAGCCCGCCACAGCCCAGGACGATCGGCACGAGGCGTCGCATGAATGGCTGTCCTGCCACCAACGGGGCAAGAGTGTCCGGCAAACAACAGGGCGTTGCCGCCTGCCGACAGCCACAGAAAGAAGGAGACACGGTCATTCTGACCAGCCCTCGCCCCACTCGAAGCGCCGAAAAGCGGGACTTCATGCCGGACACAACACCCGAAGCCACGCACGCGAGCACATGGACTGGCGTGCAAAAGCGCACACCGCCCTCCCGGTTGCGGATCGACGGTTGCCTTCGGACCCCGAAAGGCCTGTTTCGGTCTTAAAGCAACACTTTTCGGAGTCGATATTCATGGCAACGGGAACGTTTCCCGCCGTCCTAACCGAAACAGAGCGGGAACAGGACAACCACCCATCCGCACTTACAGGAGTTAAAAGCCATGGCTCAGATCATCAACACCAACATCATGTCGCTCAACGCTCAGCGCAACCTGAGCGCCACGCAAAGCGCCCTGGCCACCTCGGTCCAGCGTCTGTCCACCGGCCTGCGCGTCAACAGCGCCAAGGACGACGCCGCCGGCCTGGCCATCGCCGAACGCATGAGCACCCAGGTGCGCGGCATGAACGTCGCCATCCGAAACGCCAACGACGCCATCTCGCTGTCGCAGACCGCCGAAGGCGCCCTGTCCAAGATCAACGACATGGGGCAGCGCATGCGTGAACTGGCCGTGCAGTCGGCCAACGCCACCAACAACGACTCCGACCGTGCCAGCCTGAACCAGGAATACCAGGCTCTGGCCGAAGAGATCAAGCGCACCCTGTCCAGCACGGCCTTCAACGGCACCAAGATGTTTGCCGCCGGCGCTGCCCTGACCTTCCAGATCGGCGCCAACAACGCCACCACCGACCAGATCACGGTCAACCTGGCCACGTTGACGGCAGAGGAGGACTTCTCCAAAGCAGTAGGTGTCATGGGCGCCAACGCCGCTTCGGCTCCCGGTATCGCGACCTTCACCTTCGCCACCGATGCACTGGCCAAGTTGGACACGATGCTGACCAAGGTCAATGCCAAACGTGCCGAGTTCGGTGCCATCCAGAACCGCTTCGAGGCCGTCATCCAGACCCTGCAGGTCAGCGCCGAGAACCAGACCGCTGCCCGCAGCCGGATCATGGACGCCGATTTCGCTTCCGAAACGGCTGCCCTGACCCGCGCCCAGGTCCTGCAGCAGGCCGGCACCTCGATGCTGTCGCAGGCCAACTCCCTGCCCAACAACGTGCTGTCGCTGCTGCGCTGATCGTCACAGACCACAGGCGGCTTCGGCCGCCTGACCTTCCCCGGCCGGGAAGCCCTTCATCGGGCTTTCCGGCCGGCGGCGTTTTAGCCACGGTTTTGCCCGGCTTTTTCGAAGGCTGTCCCGACCGATGGGCATGGCCCCTGCCCCGCCGGTCGGCATGGGGCTTATGAAGGCTGTTCCGGCGCCGATATGATGAGCATCGAAAACCGTCAATGACCCACTGGAGGTCCCTATGGCTGGAAAGATCACGGCAATGGGCGGCTCCCTCGATGTCAACAGCATCGTTTCGCAGCTGATGAACGTCGAGCGTGCGCCGCTGGCCAAGCTGCAGAAGGAACAGGCCGGCATCAACACCAAGCTCTCGGCCTGGGGCACGGTGAAGTCTGCGCTTTCCGAGCTGCAGACGGCCGCAGAGAAACTGATCAAGCAGGATACCTGGAACGCCACCACGGCCAGCAGCAGCAACGAGGACCAGGTTCAGGTAACGGGCGGCAACAGCAAGGGTGGCGCCACGGGCAACCATTCACTGGTGGTGAAGCAGCTGGCGCAGAGCCAGACGGTGGCAACCCGCAGCTTTGCCAACGCCGATGCCGTGGTGGGTGGTGGCACGCTGCGCATCCAGATGGGCACCGTGAACGAGGATGGCACGAGCTTCACCGCCGACGGCGAGCGCAAGGCGCTGGAGATCACGATTCCCGAGAACGCGACCGTCAAGGACATCCGCGACATCATCAACCGCAGCAACAGCGGCGTGAGCGCCAACCTGATCAACGACGGCAATGGCGTGCGCCTGATGCTGACCGGCTCGCAGAGCGGTGCAAAGAATGCCTTCGAGATCTCGGCCGCGGGCAACGGGCTGGATGCCCTGAACGTCTCGGCCACCGCCCAGGCCGGTGCCAACGGCAGTCAGCGCACCCAGGTGGCGCGCGATGCGAAGATGCAGCTCAATGGTCTGGACGTGAGCTCGGCATCGAACAAGGTCACCGACATGATCGAGGGGGTGACCTTCAACCTGAAGAAAGCCGACAACGCACCGGTGAACATCACGGTGGAGACCAACAAGGAAAGCCTGAAGGAAGATGTCGAGAACTTCGTGAAGGCCTACAACAAGGTCAACAGCCTGATTGCCGAACAGACGAAGTATGACCCTGCCACCAAGACGGCCGGCACCCTGCAAGGCAATGGCACGCTGGTCCGGATCCAGCAGCAGGTGCGCAGCCTGGTTCGTGCCCAGGATGACGGCAGCGGTCTGGCCAGCGCCGGCTTCGAGCTGGATCGCAACGGCGCGCTCAGCATCAAGGACGCCAAGCTGAAGGACCTGCTGAACAACCCCGAGAAGATGCGTACCGTGTTTGCCGGCGCGCAGAAGGCTTCAGGTGCTGCTTCCGCAGGAAGCGCGGGTGCCACGGGAGCTGCAGGCGCAGGCACGAGCACCATGAGCGCTGCCACGGCCGCCCTGCTCTCGGGCTCTGCCGGCAGCGGATCCGGCGTGGCCGGGATGCTCAGCGCCCGTCTGAAGGAGATCCTGGATGACAGTGGCAGCCTGAGCGGCACCACCAAGGCCCTGCGTCGCAGCCTGGACGCCAGCACGTCGCGCGCCGACCGCCTCAATGAACAGCTGGAACGTACCGAAGAACGTCTGCTGAAGCAGTACGCAGCGCTGGACAAGAACATCAGCAACATCACGAACTCGTTCTCGTCGATCGCATCGCTGCTACGCTGATCATGCGCATCACACGCGGCCGACGCATCGGCCGCGTCACGGAAATGCCCCTGTTCCAGGGCGTCATTACCGGCACCATGCCCAGACGGGAAGGTGTTGATGACAGCGCCCTTGCCAGGGGCATTCGTGTTTGCAGCTCTTTCAGGTGGCGGGCAGGAATAGCGGCACCAAAGCCATCCACTTCGGCTGGCATCTAAAGTCCGGCGTCCATGCGTCGATAAGAAGGGGTAGACACCGCCGGACCTGACGACCGGCTGTCGCCGACGGATGGCAGCATGATGCCCTCACGTCACGCGACGCCTCGTCGACGCCCTGACCGGCTTCTGCCCTCTTCCCAGGAAAGCCCATGTTTGCTCGCATGCACCGACCGTCTGCTGCCGCCTACCACGCCGTGGAAATCGAGAGCGCCGTACACCACACCGACCCGCACCGTCTGGTGGAGATGCTGTTCGATGGCGCCGTGACCGCCGTGATGAAGGCCGGCATGGCCTTGAAGCAGGGCAATTTCGCGGCCAAGGGAGAGTCCACCTCGAAGGCTATCCGCATCATCGACGAAGGCCTGAAGGCTTCGCTGGACCCTTCCGTGGGCAGCATTTCCACCAATCTGGGCATGCTGTACGACTACATGACGCAGACGCTGCTGCAGGCCAACCTGCACAACGAGCTGGAGAAGTACGAGGAAGTGGAGCGCCTGCTGAAGGATCTGCGTGATGCCTGGCAGGCGATCCGCCCGCAAGTGGTGAAATCGCCGCTTTACGCCTGAGCGGGTGACGACATGACGACCGACATCGCATCCGACATTGTGCTGCCCCCCCAGTACGGGCAGGCCCTGCAGCTCGCCGAGGCCATGCTGGGTGCAGCACGGGATGGCGACTGGGACGAGGTCCGGCGGCTTCGCGGCTCATTGCCCCGGATGGCCCGGGAACTGGAAATCGCCTGGCAGGAACTGCGGTCCGTGTATCCGGACGCCTGTGCCCTGCTGGAGGGGAAGCGGGCGAGAATGATCCGCGAAATCCTGCGCGTGGACGAACAGATCCGCCAGCTGGGTACCCCGGCCTACCGTCGCATGCTGCCCTGGCTGGCCACCCGCCCGATGATGCGTCCCGCCTCCCCCGAACCCTGCGTGTCCCGAGTGTGATCATGAATACGCCGAACCAACAACCAGGTACCCACCACGGCCTCGTGCCGGGCTTCCTGCCCATGTCCCCGCAGGATGGCCTGGACCAGTTCCGGGTGTCCGGCACCATGGCGGTACGTTCGCTGCTGCGCGAGCTGCAGGGCGCCCGCGAGCATGTGGTGCTCTATGCCCACGCCGATGACGAGCTGCACCTGGTCACGCGCATCGAGGGGCTGGAGGCCAACGACTTCCGGCTGGGCTTCCCGGGTGATGAAGAGTCTCTGGAAGCACTGCTGGAAGCCCGCAGCCTGACGCTGGTGGGTCTGACCAACGCCGTGAAGATCCAGCTGGACATTCCGGCCGTGTCGCTGCGTGAGGACGAGGGACGACGGCAGCTGATCGCCGCCATCCCCTCCCATGGGTGGCGTATCCAGCGCCGCGAGGCCTTCCGCGTGGAGCCACCGGCTGCCGACGGTGCCGAAGTGGCCGTACGGGTGGTGGGACACCGCGAGGCGCGCGGTCGGCTGCATGACATCTCGGCGGGTGGACTGTGCTTCCAGTGGCCAGCCGGCCATGACCTGCCTCAGGTGGGGCAGCCGCTGCTGCATTGCCGCATCGAACGCTTCCGCGCCTCTCCCCTGCCCTGTGACCTGAAGGTGATCCGCATTGCCCCTTCCGAACGGGGTGACGGCATGCTGGTGAGCTGCCGGTTCCAGTCACTGCCCGAAAGCGTAGGTCGCCAGGTCCAGGTGTACGTGATGGATGTGGAGCGCCGGATGCGCAGTGCGCGACTGGATGCCTGAAGCAGATCAGCCTGATGGATTCAAAAGGCCCCGGGAGGCATCGCCTCACCGGGGCCTTGTCGTTATCAGACCTGCATGCCCATGATGTCCGAATAGGCCTGCACCAGGCGGTTGCGCACCGTCACGGCAGACTGGAATCCGATCTGTGCCTTCTGCATGGCCAGCATGGTGCTCTCCAGTGTTGCACCGGCGTCACCCACCTCGAAGGCGCGCTGCTGCTTGTCTGCAACGTTCTGGGCACTGCTGACGCTGCGCAGCGCATCCATCAGCAGGCTTCCGAACGAGCCGCTGGCTGCGCCCTCCACCTGGCCAGCCATCATGCCGGCGCCCAGCCTTTCCATGCCCCCCGGACGGGCGGCAGCCGCAGCAGCATCGGCGGCGGCTTTCAGGGCAGAACCGGGAAATTCCACTTGCATATCCCTTCTCCATCAGTCGGCAAACCATTTGCCGGTTGCCATCATCGTACCCGTGAGACACAGGCGTCTTCGGCGAAATAGCAGGTATCCAGCCCGGTATTTGGCGAATTTCCATGGCGTGTGCTGCCGAATAATGTGCCGCATGAGTACATCCAATCCTGCCATGGCTACCAACACTCTGCCTGCATCCGTCAGCCCCTTCGCCCAGATGCCTGCCGCCACCAAGATCAAGGCCGGTGCGGGTGTGATCGCCCTGGGCGCCGTTGCCGTCTCGGCATGGCTCTGGTCCCAGCAGCCGGACTGGAAGGTGCTCTACAACAACCTGCCCGATCGGGAAGGTGGTGCAGTCATCGCCCAGCTGGTGCAGATGAACGTGCCCTACAAGTACACCGAAGGGGGCGGTGCCATCATGGTGCCCGCCAACATGGTCAACGACGCCCGGCTTCGCCTGGCCGCCCAAGGATTGCCAGCCAGTGACACCACCGGCTATGAGCTACTGGAAAAACAGCGCTTCGGCACGACGCAGTTCCAGGAGCGCCTGAACTTCCAGCGTGGTCTGGAAGGCGAGCTGGCCCGCTCGATCCAGTCGCTGGCTGCCGTGAAGCAGGCACGCGTCCATCTGGCCATGCCGGTCCAGAGCGGCTTCCTGCGCGAACAGCAGAAGCCCTCGGCCTCGGTGATGCTGACGCTCTACCCCGGACGCACGCTGGAGCGTGGACAGGTGCAGGGCATTCTGGCGCTGGTGGCTTCATCGGTGCCCGACATGAGCCCGAAACAGGTGTCGGTGGTAGACCAGTACGGAAAGCTGCTGTCGGACCTGGACGGCGACGGCAGCGAGATGAACACGGCGCAGATCAATTACCGCAACCGGATCGAAAGCACGCTGGCCCGCCGCATCGACGACTTGCTGGCACCGATCGTGGGTGACGGCAACATCCGGGCCCAGGTGGCCGCCGACATCGACTTCACGCAGAGCGAGGCCACGGCCGAGACCTACGCACCGAACCAGAACCCGGGCGCCGCCGCCATGCGCAGCCAGCAGACGATGGCCAGCCGTGACGGATCCGGCGCAAGCGATGCCGCCGGCGGCGTGCCGGGGGCACTGTCCAACCAGCCCCCTGCTACCGTGTCGGCCCCCATCAACGGGGCGGCACAGGCTACGCGAGCAGCCGGCAGCGCATCGTCTGCCGATGGCGGCGCCGGCGTTTCCACCCGGCAGGAATCGGTCACCAACTACGAGGTGGACCGCACGGTGAAGGTGACCCGCAACCAGACAGGCACCATCCGTCGTCTGTCGGTGGCCGTGCTGGTCAACCAGAAGCAGACCACGGGCGACGGCGGCAAGGAGGTCTCCACCCCGCTGACCCCGCTGGAGATGCAGAGCATCGAGGCATTGGTGAAGCAGGCCGTGGGCTTCTCGGCCGAACGTGGCGATTCGGTGCAGGTGGTCAACGCCGCCTTCACCAAACGTCCCGAGGTGGTCGACCCCGAAGTGCCGCTCTGGAAGGACCCCGAGACCGTTTCGCTTGCCAAGGATCTGGGCAAGCAGTTCGGCTTTGTGCTGCTGGCGCTCATCATCCTGATGATGTTCATCCGCCCTGCCCTGCAGGCGATGAAGAAGCCCGCACCGGCCGCCGGCAACAACCTGGACGCAAAAGTCGACGAGCAGCTGGAACTGCCCAGCCCCGAAGGGAGCACCAAGGGCGGCGTCCAGCGTCTTGAAGTCAATCCCGAGCAAGGGATGGGCATGACGATTGCGCAACACAACGCCCTTCAACTGGCCCGCACCGACCCGACGGCAGTCGCCACCGTGGTCCGCAACTGGGTCAATGGCACCAACCCGGACAATCCAGCATGAGTGGTTTCGATGAAGCCGGCACCCGTGATGCCGCCGTGCTGCTGCTCGCCCTGGGCGAGGAAACGGCAGCCGAAGTCTTCAAGCACCTGACACCGAAGGAGGTACAGGGACTGGGCGAAGTGATGGCCCGGACCCAGTATACGACCAAGGACCATATCGAGCAGGTTCTGGAACGTTTTCATCAGCAGGCGTCGAAGCAGAGCACGCTGGTGCATGATCCCAACGCCTACGTGCGCGGCGTGCTGAAACGTGCGCTGGGCGACGACAAGGCCGGCATGCTGATCGACCGCATCGTGCAGGGCAGCGACGTCTCGGGCATCGAGAGCCTGCGCTGGATGGATGCGGCATCGGTGGCCGAGCTGATCCGCCATGAGCACCCGCAGATCATCGCCTCCATCCTGGTGCACCTGGAGCGTGACCACGCTTCCGGCATCCTGCAGCAGCTGTCGGCCGAGACCCGTTCGGACGTGATGCTGCGCATTGCCACGCTGGACAGCATCCAGCCCAGCGCGCTGAAGGAACTCAACGAGGTGCTGTCGCGCGTGCTGACCGGTGGTGACAAGGTCAAGCGCCCTCGCCTGGGGGGCAGCAAGGCAGCCGCCGAGATCCTGAACTTCCTGGGCGGTGGCGAAGAGGCCTCGCTGCTGGAGACGCTGCGTGCCGAGAACGCCGAGCTGGCACAGGAGATCGAGGATCTGATGTTCACCTTCGACGACCTGCTGAGTCTGGACGACCGTGCCGTGCAGACGGTGCTGCGCGAGGTGCAGAACGATCAGCTGATCATCGCGCTGAAGGGTGCCGAGCCCGCGCTGCGCGAGAAGATCTTCAAGAACATGAGCTCGCGCGCGGCCGAGTCGCTGAAGGAAGACCTGGAGTCGCGCGGTCCGGTTCGACTGTCCGAGGTGGAAGCCCAGCAGAAGGAGATCCTGAAGACGGTGAAGCGCCTGGCCGACGAAGGCACCATCGTGGTGAGCAGCGGAGGCGCCGATGCGCTGGTCTGATTCCCTGACCCCTGCCTCGCCCCGCCCTGCCCGCATCAGCCGGCAGGATGCCTGGCAGCCGATGGCGGTCATGTCCTTCGACGACCCCGCCACGCACAAGAGCCCGGCGCAAAGGGCCGAGGAAGCCGCACGCCAGGCCGAACAGGAACTGACGCGCCAGCTGGAGGCCTCGTGGCAGAGCGGCCGCCAGGCCGGTCTGGCCGAAGCCACTGAGCGGCAGCGCCAGGAAGAGGCACAGCATGGCATGACGGTTCGCGCCCGTGCCGGTTCGCTGCTGGCCGACTTTTCGTCCGGACTGGATGCGCTGAAGGAAGGGCTGGCCCACGAGGTGATGACCCTGGCCATGCAGCTGGCCGAACGCATCGCCTGCGAACAGATCCGGATCTCGAAGGACGCACTGGCTCCGGTACTGGCCGAATCGATGAAGCATATCAGCGAACGGTACCGCCACCTGGAAGCAAGCGTGCATCCGGACGATGTGGAGACTGCACAACAGTGGTTTGCCGCCAATCACCCGGAAATCGCCGTCAAGGTGCTGGCATCTGGCAAGTTGGCGCGCGGTGGCTGCACACTGGCCGCAGGCAGTACCCGGGTGGACAGTCAGCTGGAAACCCGCGTGGCCCGGACCTTTGCCGCCCTGGGCCTGGATGATGAACGAAACGGTGCGCGCCGGGAAAACGCCCGTGCCGATGACGCATCCCCTGCCCGACCTACGGAACCGTCCCCCACGGACGGAACCGCTTCCGAATCCCTTGTGGCCGATGCCGTGGACGCTCATGTCGAGGAAGCTGCCCTGCCCGCGCAGGATGCTGCCCCGATCGTGTCCGCGACCGGCTGAACCTTTCTGCCATGCGCCTTGCCGACCAGCTTTCTGCCTTCCTGGGCAATTGCCAGCAACTGGCTGCCCATGTGGACCCGGTGGCTACCGAAGGCCGCCTGGTGAAGGTATCGGGCATGCTGGTCGAAGCCGCCGGCATTGCACTGCCTGTGGGCGCGCTGTGCCTGCTGAAGCAGCCTGACGGCCATGCCGTCGAGGCCGAGGTGGTGGGTTTCGGTCATGGTCACGTCTTCCTGATGCCTTCCGGCGACACGAGCGGGCTCTCTCCCGAGACGCGCGTCTGCCCGCTGGAGCCGGCCGTGGTCACCCCCACCCTGGCCCGCGCCAGCCATCCATGGCGGCGCCAGTCCGACCGGATGCGTCATCTGCCGATCGGGCACGGTCTTCTGGGCCGCGTGGTGGACGCCGATGGCCGGCCAATGGACCGTTTCGGCCCGCTGCGCAATGTGGAAAGCCGCCCCATTCACGGCCGAGCCATCAACGCGATGGACCGCGAGCCGATCCGTGAGGCCCTGGATACCGGGGTACGGGCGATCAACGGCCTTCTGACCATCGGTCGTGGCCAGCGCATCGGCCTGTTTGCCGGCGCCGGCCTGGGCAAGAGCGTGCTGCTTGGCATGATGGCCCGCTACACCGATGCCGACGTGATCGTGGTGGGTCTGGTGGGCGAGCGCGGCCGCGAGATCAAGGAATTCCTGGAAGATATCCTGGGCGAAGAGGATCGCCATCGTGCCGTGATCGTGGCCGCCCCTTCCGATCTGCCGCCGATTGCACGAATGCAGGGGGCGCACTACGCCACCGCCATTGCCGAGTACTTCCGCGACCAGGACATGAACGTTTTGCTGCTGATGGACTCGCTGACCCGCTACGCCATGGCGGCGCGGGAAATTGCACTGTCCATTGGCGAATCCCCGGCCACCAAGGGCTATCCGCCCTCGGTGTTCGCCCGCCTGCCGGCACTGCTGGAACGCACCGGCATGGGCGCACGCGGCCAGGGCTCGATCACCGCCTTCTACACCGTGCTGGCCGAAGGCGACGATCAGAACGACCCGGTAGCCGATTCGAGCCGTTCCTTCCTGGACGGACACATCGTGCTTTCCCGGGAGCTGGCCGATGCCGGCCATTACCCGGCCATCGACATCGAGAAATCGATTTCGCGGGTGATGTCGGCCGTGACTCCTGCCGAGCAGCAGCAGCTGGCCCGGCAACTGAAATCCCTGTGGTCGGCCTACCGGCGCAGCCGCGAGCTGATCACCATTGGCGCCTATACCGAGGGCAGTGACGCACGAATCGACCGGGCCATCGAGCTGATGCCCATGATCGAGGCGTTCCTGTGCCAGGAGGTGCACGATCCGAGCAGCCTGCAGGCATCCGTGAACGCGATGCGCGATCTGCTGGCCTCTTCCCCGAACAGAACAACTGAAACCGAATCTGCATGAAACCCGCCCTGGAACTGGCCGTCGAGAACTATCAGCGCCTGCGTGACGAAGCCGCAGCCGCCATGGCACACGCACAGAAGGAACTGTCGTCGCTGCGCAATACGCTGGCCACACTGGAAAGCTATCGCAGCACGCTGCAGGACCGTCGCCGCGAGACGGACGGCAAGAGTCATTCCGCCACGTCGCTGCAACTGGACACGCACCTGGCTGGTCGCATCGACAGTGCCGTCAAGCAGCAGGAACGCTTCATCGAGCAGGCCGTACGGCGTGCCGAACTGAAGCGCGTTGCACTTCTGGATTGCCAGAAGCGCCTGAAGGCCGTGGAAACCATCCTGAAGCAGCGTGCCGAGCAACAGGCTGCTGCCGCATCGCGCCGTGAACGTCTGGAAGCCGACGAACAGGCCGCCATCCGTTATCTGAACCAGTCCAGCCTTCCGGACATCGGCACGACCCGGATTCCGGTTCCGCTGGATCAGGAAGAGCTCTACATCGCATGAAGACCGAATCCTCTCTGGGCACCCGCTCGCCGGTTTCCTCCGGAAAATCGGTGCTGGAACAACTGAGCGCATCCAGGACGCCTGCCAAGGTGGGCCGGGATGCCGCATCGTCGCTGTCCTTCCGGACGCTGATGGCCGACATCCGGCCAGGCGGCTTCGAGGAGATGACGCAGCGCATGGCCGAACGACGTGCCGAGCAGCAGCGCCTGGAGAAGGAACGCCAGCGCGAGCGGCCGCGTGCCGAGGATCTGCACGGCAGCGCCCAGGTCATGCAGCGCCCTGCTGCCGAGCCCGAGCGTTCCCGCCAGACCGACGAGATGCGCCAGGCCGAGCGCGTGGCCAAGGCTACACGCCAGGCGGAACGTGCCACGACGGCACGCAGCCGTGATGCCGACAACGCCTCGACTCGCAGCGCATCGACCGCTGAGGCACGTCCGGCATCTGCCCGTGCAGAAGAAACCCATCCTGCCGCCCCGTCGGCCACACAGGCTGCCACCCGGACGGCAGCTTCGGAATCCGGGTCGACCAACACCCCGGGTGATAAGGTGGATGCCGACAGCACGGCTGCCACAGCCACGGCCAACCAGACGACTGCCGCATCCGCTGCTGCAGCAGCGGGCTCTGCTTCTGCACAGGCGGCGAAAGCCGTCGACAGCCACGCATCCACGGGCAGCCACAAGCCGACAGAGCTGGCCACCGCTGATGTACCTGCAAAATCGTCGAGCGCATCGCCCCCGGATGATGCGCTGGCTGATCAGGTCCGCCATGGTGCCCAGGTGCAAGTGGAAGCCTCACCGGTCAGCGAGACCGAACTGCAGCAGCTGGCTCGTCAGATGAGACTGGATGAGCCTGACGCCCAGGACGTGAACGCTCCGACCGAGGCACAAGGCACGTCTGCCGACGCAGCCACACTCGCGAAGGACATCACGGCGGTCGATACCGGCGAGAACCTGTCTTCAGGCAGCGAAGGAACAGCCACAGTGCACCCCACCCTGGCCACGGCTCCGTCTCGGCGTGCACAGGGATCATCGGCCAGCGCGGCTCAGTCGGTACAGGATGGACGCGTGGCGGCCACGGGACGCACGAGCGCTGCGTCTGCCCTGCCCCAGACGAGCCCGGCATCCGATACCACGTCTGCTTCTCGCCCGACGACCACGGACGCGAGTCCCACACCCTTGCCGACAGCCGCTGTGGCGACAGGACGAGCGGAAGGCGGCTCATTCAGTCTGGGCATGGCGCTGCCCACGTCGGGCGCCCATTCTCCGGTACGCACGGACGGCGGTCCGCTGCTTTCCAGCCGCATCGACAGTCCGATCAACAGTGCCGAGTTCAAGGAACAGTTCGCCCGCCAGGTGGCCGGCGTAGTCGTGCAGGGACAGGACCGAGCCGAGATCCGTCTGACGCCGGCCGAGCTGGGACCGATCCGGATCCGGGTATCACTGAACGCCGAAGATGCGGCGCTGGACATCTCTGCTGCGCACGCTGCCACACGCGCCGCCATCGAGTCGTCGATGTCGACGCTGAAGCAGATGCTGGCCGATCACGGCCTGCGTCTGTCCGACTACCGGATGGATCAGGGCAACAATGCGGCCTTCCTGTCGCAGCAGCGCCAGTCCGGCCAGGAGAACGGGGCAGGAATGCAACAGTCCGGCACCGCCTTCGGTCAGAACGGGGGTCAATCCGGCGGCCATCAGACCGATGGCGGCTCCGACACGGGACGGGCCGGCCGCACGATGGGCAGTCGCCCGACGGCAGTTTCCGGTAGCACCAGTGGTGGCGCCCGTGTGGGCAATACCCCATCGAACGGCCGTTTGGACCTGTTTGCATGAAGCACCTGGGCCGACACACGACGGCGGTGATCCCGCCGTCGGTCGGCCCATGAGTACAAAGGGGGTTCAACGCCCCTTCTTGGCCGATCGGAACGCCCCGCAGACATGGAGAATATCGGCATCTCTCCTGAATCAACTGGATTTATCTCATGTCAGGCAATACGAGCGAGAAAGCCGAAGAAGGCAAGAAGAAAGGTGGCAAGGGCCTGTTGATCGGCATCCTGGCCGTGGTGCTGGCCGGTGGAGGCGGTGCGGGATGGTTCTTCCTGAAGCCCCCGCATGATCCCGATGCCGAGAAGCTGGCGCTGTACAAGCCCTCGCCCGAGCCGGTGTTCGTGACGCTGGAGCCCTTCACGGTGAACCTGGCCGATGAAGGCGGTGACCGCATGGCTCAGGTGGCCGTGGTCCTGCAAATGCAGAACGCCTACGCCGAGAGTGAACTGAAGAAGGTGATGCCGGTGGTGCGCAGCAAGCTCCTGAAGCTGCTGTCGTCGCAGAAGTCCGATCAGCTGCTGACCGAGAAGGGCAAGGAAGCCGTGGCTGAGGCCATCAAGCAGCGCACCATCGAGGCCATTCATTGGGACAAGTCCTCTGCTCCTGCCCAGGGTGCAGAGCACAAGGATGCTGCTGCGGCAGCACCGGCAGGCAAGCCGCTGATCGTGGTGCCTGACTCGGTGGTTGCCGTGCATTTCAACCAGATGCTGGTGCAGTGACATGAGCGAGCAGTACCTGTCGCAGGACGAGATCGACGCGCTGCTGGATGCGCCCGAAGGCAGCGCCACGGATGCGCCTGCCGACGCAGCGCCCGGGGCGGAGGCCGTCGGCGACAGCGGGGCGGACACTGCCGCAACCAAGGTGGCGGCCGACGATCGTTCTGCCCCTCAGCCCTACGACCTGGCCCGCCAAGAGCGGATCATCCGGGGCCGGATGCCGGCACTGGAACTGATCCACGAGCGCTTTGCGCGCAGTCTGGGGCTGGCGATGTTCGCCTTCATGCAGCGCAACCCGGAAATCACCCACTCTGATCCGGTCGTGGGGCGCTACAGCGACTTTCTGGGCACGATCCAGCTGCCGGCCAGCATCAACATCATGCAGACCCGGCCGCTGGTGGGCTCTGCCCTGCTGGTGCTGGACGGGCAGCTGGTGAGCACGATCGTGGACCTGATGTTCGGGGGCACGGGGCGTCCGATGCGCAAGAGCGAGGGGCGCGAGTTCTCGATGACGGAAAAGCGCCTGATTCAGAAGCTGATCGATCTGAGCAGCAGCGAGTACAGCCGCGCCTGGGAAAGCATCCACCCGATGGAGCTGGTTTTCACGCGGTCTGAAAGCCAGCCGCAGTTCGCCAACATTGCCATTCCGGCCGAGATGGTGGTGAGCACCACGTTTACGCTGGATTTCAATGGTCAGTCGGGCACGATCCAGGTCTGCATTCCCTATACCGTTCTGGAGCCGATTCGCGACACGCTGTCATCGTCGCTGAACACGAACAGTGGCGAGGAAAAGCGCAGCTGGCTGGGCCAGATGTCGAAGGAGATCAAGCCTGCCGGGGTGGAGCTGGTGGCCGAGCTGACGACGGCGACACTGACGCTGGGCGAGCTGATGAAGCTGCAAACCGGCGACGTGATCGAGATCGAGACCGGCCCGGGCGCCATGCTGAAGATTGGCCAGGTTCCGATTTTCAATGGTCGTTATGGCGAGCACAACGGCCGTTATGCGGTGCGCATCGACACCGTGCATTCCTATACCGATTCCCACCAGGATTGATCCATGTCTGAACAGAATACCGTGAACCCGGAAAGCGGGGAGATCGTGCAATCGGCCGACGCCCCGGCGTCCTCTGCGGTCGATCCGTCCGTGACGGGAGCCCTGCCTGGCGTGATGGCAAGGCTGGGCCAGGGCACCGAGGGCGGTGCCGACATCGAGCGCATTCTGGACATTCCGGTCCAGCTGTCAGTGGAGATCGGGCGCACCCGCACGACCATCAACAATGTGCTTCAGCTGGCACCGGGTTCGGTGGTTGAACTGGACGCCCAGGCCGGTGCACCGATGGATGTGCTGATCAACGGCTATCTGATTGCGCAGGGCGAGGTGGTGGTGGTCAACGACCGCTTCGGCATCCGCCTGACGGACATCGTGACGCCTGCCGAGCGCATGCGTCGTCTGAACCGCGGCTGACGGATATCATCGATGTCTGCCGCACTCACCTCCTTCGGCGTGCTGCTGCTGGTGGTGCTGTCGATTCCGCTGGTGCTGTGGCTGGTGAAACGCCTGTCGCAGCTGCCGGCCGGCCGTGCCAACGGTCTGATGTCGATTGCCGCCACGCTGTCGGTGGGCCCCCGCGAACAGATTGCGGTGGTGAAGGTGGGCGAACGGGCCATGCTGGTGGGCATCACCAGCCAGTCCATTCAGCTGCTGACCGAGCTGGATGCCAGGGACCTGCCCGCACCGTCCGACCTGCCCCAGGCGGCAAGTCAGGGATTCGGCTCGCTGCTGGCGGGCCTGCAGAAGAAGAATACCCCATGAAGCCACGAATGCTGTGGGGCGCGCTGCTGGCTGGCGCGCCGCTGGACGTATGGGCCCAGACCACACTGAGCCTGCAGAGCGCGGCGGCTGCCGATGGCGGCACCACCTGGTCGGTTCCGGTCCAGACGCTGCTGTTCTTCTCGGCACTGTCGTTCATTCCGGCCGTGCTGCTGCTGATGACGAGCTTCACGCGGATCATCATCGTGCTGTCGCTGCTTCGCCAGGCGCTGGGCCTTCAGGCCTCGCCGCCCAATCAGGTTCTGGTGGGCATCTCGCTGTTCCTGACGGCATTCATCATGTCGCCGACGCTGGACCGCATCTACACGGAGGCCTATCAGCCCCTGGCCGAGAAGCGCATTGACTTCGAGACGGCCCTGCAGAAGGGTAGCGTGCCGCTGCGTGACTTCATGCTGAAGCAGACGCGTGCCTCGGACCTGGAGCTTTTCGCCCGTCTGGCGCGCGTGAAGGCCCCGGACGACAAGCCGCTGTCGGCGCAGGACATGCCGTTCAAGGCCATCGTGCCGGCCTTCGTGATCAGCGAGCTGAAGACGGCCTTCCAGATCGGCTTCATGATCTTCATTCCGTTCATCCTGATCGACCTGATCTGCGCCAGCGTGCTGATGTCGCTGGGCATGATGATGGTGTCGCCCGTGCTGGTGGCCCTGCCCTTCAAGCTGGTGCTGTTCGTGCTGGCTGACGGCTGGAACCTGCTGGTGGGCTCCCTGGTAGCGAGCTTTGCGACATGACCCCCGAGACCGTACTGACCATTGGCCGCCAGGCCCTGGAAACGCTGATGACGACGGCGTCGCCAATCCTGCTGGTGATTCTGGTGACGGGTCTGCTGATCAGCATCCTGCAGGCACTCACGCAGATCAACGAGGCCACGCTGTCCTTCGTCCCCAAGCTGGTTCTGTCGTCGCTGGTGCTGGTGCTGGCCGGCCCCTGGATGCTGTCCAATCTCACCGACTTCATCTCACGGATGATCATGTCCATCCCGGCGGTGATCAACGGGCAGCCCGGGTTCTAGGACCATGCACGCACACTTCACCCGTGGATGTGACCGCTTGGCAGATGGGCATGTGTGCCCCTGCCACCCATGATCACGGCGTAGCTGCTCTCCCATGATCACCTTTGACGAAGCGCAGATTCTGGGCTGGCTGTCGGCACTGCTGATGCCGCTCTTCCGCCTGCTGGGCCTGTTCAGCTCGGCACCGCTGCTGTCGTCCCGCAACATTCCCGTGCGCTACCGCGTGATGGCTGCGCTGTCACTGGCCGTGCTGGCTGCACCGCTGGTGCATGGCAAGACCCCTTCCTTCGATGATCCGGCCTTCTTCGTGCTGATGGCCAGCGAGGTGATGATCGGGCTGGCCATCGGGCTGGTCTGCCGCATGCTGCTGGCTTCGGTGGAAATGGCCGGCGAGATCATCGGCCTGCAGATGGGCTTCTCGTTTGCGGCCTTCTTCGATCCCAGCACGGGCAGCAACTCCAATGCCATCGGCCGATTGTTCAACACGATGTCGCTGATGAGCTTTGCCGTGATCAATGGCCCTCTGCTGCTGGTAGCGGTTACCATGAACAGCCTGGAACGGATGCCGGCCAGCATGGGCACGCAGCAGTTCCTGGGGCGGCTGGACATCGGTGCGGTCATCAGCCAGGTGTTCGAGCTGGGGCTGTTGATGGCCCTGCCCTACATGGCGCTCCTGCTGTTCGTGAACCTGAGCCTGGGCCTGATCTCGCGCGTTGCACCTCAGCTGAACGTTTTCGCCATCGGCTTTCCGATCACGATCGGATCCGGCCTGATGCTGCTGACGCTGGGCATGCCGATGCTGTATGCGCCCCTGGCGCAGATGCACCAGGCCATCTTTTCGCTGCTGGGGTTCTGACGCCGTTCAGCGGGGTGCAAGCCCGGGGGTGAAGCGTGCCCTAGCAGGCATGCGCGCGGTGATGCGTTCCCGGTTGAGCGCGAGAGCCTGCTCGGTCGGCTGGTAGTCCCGCCAGAGCGAGGGGTTGTCGGGAAGATCCTGCGGCCAGATGTTCTGCACCCTGAAACCGCGCGCCAGGCATTCTTGATGCAGGGCTGCATAACGTCGCTGCAGGAAGGCCAGCTTGTCGAAGAAGAAGCGGACGTGCCCTTCTCCCAGCTTGTAGTCGGCAGGTTGGCCGACCAGGCTGAAGCGTCCCCGGGCCACGGCATTGGGGATGCGGGTCAGCTCACGGTGTTCGGCCAGGAGGTGCTGATCGCAGAGTTCTGAGGGGTCGACCAGATTGATGCGGGTCATGGTGCGTGCAGCCGCTTCAGGCCGTGGCCGGCTGCCGTTGCCCGGATGATGTTCCCTTGTAGGCGCAGACACGATTGCGGCCCGCCAGCTTGGCTTCGTAGAGGGCGTCATCGGCACGATGCACGACCTCTTCCAGCGGCATGCCGGGCTCGGCCACGGCCACACCGGCCGAGAAGCTGAGGTTGATTTCGCCTTCATTGTAGACGAGCGTGCGCTCGACCACGACACGCTGAAGACGCTTGAGGATATCCAGCGCCGTCTCGGCGGAAACGCCCGGCAGCAGCAGCACGAACTCGTCACCGTCATAACGGCTGCAGCGGTCGCTGGGACGCAGCTGTCCACGGATGGCGGCGGCAAAGTAGTGAAGCGCCTCGTCTCCCGCATGGGCCCCCTGGGCATCGTTGAGCGAGCGGAAGTGGTCAAGATCCAGCAGCACCACGGCCAGCGGCTTCTGCTTCAGCGTGCATTCGGCCAGCAGCTCCTGGTAGGCCACGCCCAGCCCCCGGCGATTGAGCATGGCCGTCACCTGGTCGGTCATCTCGAGGCCCCGGGTCTCGTTCAGTTCGTTCGACAGTTCGCTGACACTGCGCTCCAGATCGTCGGCACGCCGGCAGGTCTGCTCGAATTCGGTACGGGTCTGGGCCAGGTGCCCCCGCATGGCCACGGTGCGCCCCACGATGTCCCCCAGCACCTGCGCCAGGTCATCGATATCGGACACGCCCTCGATGCGCTCGACAAAGCCGTCGAGCGACTCGGAATAGGAAGCGCTGGAATCCATCAGCTCGGACAGATTGCCGACCCACTGCGTGAGCAGCTGTTTCAGCTCAGCCAGTGCCGTCCGGCGCATGGTCAGCAGGTTGCCATGCTCCTTCAGGTTGTGCCGCACGTTCTGTCTCACCTGCTCCAGCTCACCCCGGTCGACACCTTCGGGCTCTGCCCCGATGGCACGGCGAATGGCCGAGAACTGCTCGATGATCCAGGCTTCTTCCCCGGCCAGAATGGGTACCACGTCGCAGATGGTGTCCAGCAGCGCGGTCAGCGAGACGATGAGGCGCTGGCGGCGTTCGGCCAGACGACGGACGCTGGCCAGTTCGCTGTCTTCGTAGGATTCGACGATGCCGTCCGGAAAGCGTCGACCGGGGCGGACCATCGGAATGGTGGCAGGCTCGAACTGCTGCTCGACCTCTTTCCAGGCAACGGCGTAGTTCTCGGGCGTGGGCGACAGGCGCTGCTGCGACAGATGCAGGAGGGTGGCCTTGGCCAGACTGACGTTTCGCCTGCGTTCGCTTTCAGTCTCCAAGATCAGGCTCCCTTCGCTGCTCCGACATGCACCATGCGACACAATGACAACGCCCCATGCGCAGACGGGGCCTTGGTGAAAAGACGGCAAAAGACGCAGCCGGTCTTTTCTTCAGCCTGTCATTAGAGCCGGGCCGCAGGCAAATGAACAGCCCTGGCGCTACCGGTCAGACGGGCGAAGTGCGCTGCCGTCTGCCGGGCTGGCGGAACGGCGCTTCTGAGCGGATGAACGGCGGGTAGCCCCCGGGTAAACCCGGCTTCCACAAGGGGGCGCGTGTTTGCATGAAACAACATGAAACCCCTGCGAAAGCCCTCTGCCCCGCATCCGGCAAGCCGCCATGCAGCCCGCGGCGCGTGCGTGGCGGGACACGTGCCTGTCCCGCCCCGGTTCAGCGCCCGTCCCGCTGATCCAGCACCTTGGTGAGTCGCTTGACCGAGACCGGCATGGGCGTTCGCAGGCTCTGGGCGAACAGCGAGACGCGCAGCTCTTCGAGCATCCAGCGGAAGGATTCGGCCTCGCGGTCGAGCTGCATGCCGATGTCGCGCTGCCACTGACGCCAGCGTTGCAGCAGCGGCACCATGGAGGCCTGCAGCGCCTTGTCGCGGGCGGGATCTTCACGCAGCTTGTCCAGCCGCATGGCAACGGCCTTCAGGTAGCGCGGATAGTGCTGGAGATGCTCGTAGCCCACCTGATGCAGGAAGCCGGGCGGGAACAGCGCGGCCAGCTGCGCCTCGATGTCGTCGAGCACCGAACGGTCGGCACGCAGGCCGGTGAGCTTACGGCGGATCTGGCCATGTTCGGTGACGATGGACTGAAGCAGGCGGGCCAGCTCCTGGGCGGTGAGCAGCATGCGGGGCCGGCCGTCGGCCAGCGCCTTCTGGAACTGGGCGTCATCCTGGGGCAGACCGTCCTGCAGGAAGCTGCGGATGATGGCGGCCTGGGCCAGCTGCTCGGCCAGCGGGGCGGACTTGCCACCGCTGCCCGGCAATGCGTTGAAGCCCAGTTCCAGGCTGGCGTTCTTCTTCACGTCGCGCGCCAGCGATTTCAGGGCCTCGTTCATGGCGATAGCAAAGAGTCGTACCACGCCTTGCCGGTGATGGCGCTCGGCCACCGCCGGGTCGTCGTAGACGGTGATCTCGACGGCGTCGCCCTTGTCCAGCAGCGCCGGAAAGCCCACCAGCCGCTCGCCACCGGTGGTCTGCAGTTCCAGCAGTTCGGGCAGCGTTCCGAAGTCCCAGCGGGTGTGGCGCTGGCCGGCACGCATGACGGTGTCGGCTCCAGCCGCCCTGCTGCCCTCGGCACGCCCTGCCTGTGTCCCCTCGGATGCTTTTCCGGGGGATGTCTTGCCTGCCTTCGGGGTCGGAGCAGGTTCCTTGGCAGCGCGCCCGCGCATCTGCGCGGCAATGCGCGAGAACTCGCTCTGGAAGGCGGACTGGGCCTGCGAGCCGTAGGCGGCCTGCAGCTCGGACAGGTGGCGCGAGACGGCCAGCACCCGGCCGTGCTCGTTGACCAGCCGGAAGTTCATCTGCAGGTGGGCAGGAATGTTCTCCAGCCGGAAATCGGTGGCTGCCAGCCGCCAGCCGCCCTTGATGCGCAGGAATTCCAGGAGTGCATCGATGAGCGGCGTTCCGGACGGGATGAGGATGTCGCGGTGGCCGAGTCCGGTTTCCGCCGGCGCGGAATCGGTTTCACCGGTCTGTGCCTTGCCGGTGCTCAGGCCATCGAGGAATTCGGCGGCCGTGCCATCGAGCGGCAGCAGGTGGCGGCGCCAGCGCTGCGGCAGCGACTTGAAGAGCAGCGAGACCTTCTGGGCCAGCATGCCGGGCACCAGCCATTCGCAGCGATCGGCATCGACCTGGTTGAGCGCATGCAGCGGCACGGTGAGCGTGACGCCATCATCGGCCGCACCGGGCTCGAAGTGATAGGACAGCGTGAAGTCGACACCCCGCATGCGCAGCAGACGTGGAAAGCGCGCCTCGTCCACGCCGTCGGCGTCCTTCTTCAGCAATGCCTCGCGCGAGAGCTTCAGCAGTCCGGCATCGGCCTTGACGGCCTCCCGGTACCACTGCTGAAGGTCACGGGCATTGCAGATCCCGGCGGGTACCTGGGCATCGAACCAGGCTGCCAGCGATTCCTCGTCGACCAGCAGGTCGGGACGGCGGATCTTGTGCTCCAGCCGCTCGACATCGGCGATGACCTTGCGGTTGTGGCGGATGAAGTCGGCATCGACCGGCCATTCGCCGGTGACCAGGCCGTCACGGATCATCAGCCGTCGGGATTCAGCCGGATCGACCTTCTCATAGGGCACGCGCCGGGCGGTGTAGAGCACGAGGCCGTAGAGCACGCCCCGCTCGTGTGCCATGGCCCTGCCGCTGTTCTTTTCCCAGTGCGGGTTGCTCCACGAACGCTGGATCAGGTCGCCAGCAGCGGATTCGACCCATTCCGGGCGGATGGCCGCGGCGGTGCGCGCCTGCAGGCGGCCGGTATCGACCAGTTCGGCGGCCATCAGCCAGCGGGCGCCCTTGGCGTTCTGCGGGGCGGCGGGCTTTCCACCCTCGGCCTTGGGCTGGCGACGGTTGAGGATGGACGACGGATGCAGCACGAATTTCTGCTGGTGCGTGCCCTGCCAGCCCGGCCCTTCGGGCAGGCGGTGGGCGACGTTGCCCAACAGGCCGGTGAGCAGCGCGCGATGGATGACGTCAGGCGCCGCTTCGTCGGTGTTGATCTGCCAGTTGAGCCCACGCACCAGCTCGGTGAGCTGACCGATGACATCGGCCCATTCACGCAGCTTGCGGATGGACAGGAACTCACGCCCGATGCGATTGGCGAGCGCCCGGTGCGATTCACCGCGCTGCTTGCGGCCAGCCTGCTGCTCCTGCCAGTAGCGCCACAGCCGGATCCAGGACAGGAAGTCGGACTGCGGCACGTTGAAGCGGGCGTGCGCCTGATCGGCTGCCTGCTGGGCCGTGGGTGGGCGTTCGCGCGGGTCCTGCACGGACAGGGCGGCCGTGATGATCAGGACCTCGGCCAGGCAGCCGGTGCGATGGCCGGCCAGCAGCATGCGCGCCAGGCGCGGGTCGACCGGCAGGCGCGCCAGCTGGCGACCGATGGGGGTGAGCCGCTGACGATCGTCGATGGCGCCCAGTTCGTTGAGCAGGGCATAGCCGTCAGCGATGGCCTTGGACGAAGGCCGATCCAGGAACGGAAAGGCCGAGACTTCGGACAGGCCCAGCGCGTTCATGCGCAGAATGACCGAGGCCAGGGACGAGCGCAGGATCTCGGGGTCGGTGAAGGCGGGGCGGTTCTGGAAGTCGTCTTCGCCGAACAGGCGGATGCAGACGCCTTCGGCCACCCGGCCGCAGCGGCCGGCACGCTGGTTGGCAGCAGCGCGCGAGACGGGCTCGATGAGGAGCTGGTCGACCTTGCCGCGGATGCGGTAGCGCAGCATGCGCGCCAGGCCCGAATCGACGACGTAACGGATGCGCGGGACCGTCAGCGAGGTCTCGGCCACGTTGGTGGCCAGCACGATGCGTGGGGCGTTGCCGGGGTTGAAGACGCGCTGCTGGTCAGCGGCAGGCAGACGGGCATAGAGGGGCACGATCTCGGCGCTGGCCAGCAGCAGATCGGCCCGGCTGCGGCCGCCCTGCCCCCGGCCTGCGCCGCCACGCGCCACGGCACGCTGCAGGTGCTCTGCCGTCTCGCGGATCTCGCGCTCGCCGGGCAGGAACACCAGCACGTCGCCGGGCTTCTCGTTCCACAGCTCGCGCACGGCGGTCTCGACGGCCGACGGCAGGTCGGTTTCGTCGTCCTCGTCTTCGGCCTGCATGTCTTCCGGCGGCCGGTAGCGAACCTCGACCGGATACAGGCGCCCGGATACCTCGATGACGGGTGCGGGCCGTCCGGGTTCGCCGAAGTGCTCGGCAAAGCGGGCAGCGTCGATGGTGGCGGAGGTGATGATGAGCTTGAGGTCATCGCGGCGCGGGCCGTCGATGAGCTGCTTGAGGTAGCCCAGCAGGAAGTCGATGTTGAGACTGCGTTCGTGCGCCTCGTCGATGATGAGGGTGTCGTAGGCCGAGAGCAGGCGGTCACGCTGGCTTTCGGCCAGCAGGATGCCGTCGGTCATCAGCTTGATGCGGGTGCCGGGCGAGACCTTCTCGTTGAAGCGTATCTTGTAGCCGACATCGGTGCCCAGCGGCGTGCCCATTTCTTCGGCAATGCGGGTGGCGACGCTGCTGGCGGCAATGCGGCGCGGCTGGGTATGGCCGATGAGCCCGCCCCGGCGGGTGCGGTCGTTGCGCACGCCCTGGCCGGCCTCCAGGCAGAACTTGGGCAGCTGGGTGGTCTTGCCCGACCCGGTCTCGCCGGAGACGATGACCACGCGGTGGTTGCGGATGGCTTCGACGATGCGCGCCCGGTGCTCGGTGACGGGCAAGGCGTCGATGACGGACCGGAGGGCAGCAGGGACCCGGGAATCGGGCATGGACGGGGCTTTGGGGGTATTCACGGCGGGATTATAGAAGGCACGGGACCGGGACGGCGGAGCGTGCCGCACCGCGGATACGCGGGATTCCGCGGCTTTGCGGTCATGGACGCGATGGGTATGATGGGAGTCCTTGACCGGTACTTCGTTGGATGCCCCGATGCCCTTTCAGAGCCCCACCCTGCCCAGTCTGCCTGCGCCCGAACGGCTGCCCGAACAGCACCGGCAGTTCGTGGACTGGCTGCGACAGGTGGCGCCCTACATCCACAAGTTCCGGGGACAGACCTTCGTGGTGGGCATTCCGGGCGAGATGGCGGCCACCAGCGGTGCGCTCAATGCGCTGATCCAGGATCTGAGCCTGCTTCACTCGATCGGCATCCACATCGTGATCGTCAATGGCTGCCGGCCACAGATCAACGAGCAGCTGCGGCTACGCGGGCAGGCGCCGCAATACCACAACGGTCTGCGCATCACCGACGCGGTGGCGCTGGAATGCGCGAAGGAAGCGGCCGGCGCGATCCGCTACGACATGGAGGCGGGGTTCTCGCAGGGGTTGCCCAACACGCCGATGGCCAATGCCGGGATCCGGGTGGTGTCGGGCAATTTCACACTGGCCCGGCCGGTGGGCATCGTGGACGGGGTGGACCATGTCTACAGCGGTGTGGTTCGCAAGGTGGACGCGGTGTCCATCCAGCGGGCGCTGGACAATCAGCAGATCGTGCTTCTGTCCAACATTGGCCACTCGGCCACGGGCGAGGCCTTCAACCTGGCCATGGAAGAGGTGGCGGCGGCCACGGCCATGGCGCTGGATGCCGACAAGCTGGTGTTCCTGGCCGAGGTACCCGGTGTGCACGGTGACGACGGCCGCATCCAGACCGAGATCTCGGAGGCGCGGGCCCGGGCGCTGCTGGCCCGCGACGACCTGGCACTGCCGCTACGCATCTACCTGTCGGCGGCGCTGAAGGCCTGCGAGGGCGGCGTGGCGCGTTCGCACATTGTGCCCTTCGCGGTGGACGGGTCGGTGCTGCTGGAGTTCTTCCTGCACGACGGTGTGGGCACGATGGTGGTGGAGGAAACACTGGAAGCGCTGCGCGAGGCCACCATCGACGACGTGGGCGGCATCCTGGCGCTGATCCAGCCGCTGGAGGCCGACGGCACGCTGGTCAAGCGCGACCGGGCGCTGATCGAGGCCGAGATCGGCAACTTCACGGTGATCGAGCACGATCAGGTGATCTTCGGCTGTGCGGCGATGTATGCGTTTCCCGAGGAGCAGATGGCCGAGATGGCGTGTCTGGCCGTCAACCCGACGGTGCAGAGTCAGGGCGATGGCGAGCGGCTGCTGCAGCGCATCGAGCAGCGGGCCCGCGAGGCCGGCATCACGCGGCTGTTCGTGCTGACCACGCGCACGGCGCACTGGTTCCTGAAGCGGGGCTTCGTGATGGGGTCGGTAGACGACCTGCCGGGCAGCCGCCGCAATCTTTACAACTGGCAGCGGCGTTCCCAGGTGCTGCTGAAGACGCTGTAGGCCGGGTGCGACGAACCGCGGTACCATTCGGCGGTTCTCAGTCCTTATCTGGAGTCACTGCCATGGCACGTATGGTCAACTGCATCAAGCTGAAGAAGGAAGCCGAAGGTCTGGACCGTCCGCCCTACCCCGGCGAACTGGGCCAGCGCATCTGGGAGAACGTCTCGAAGGAAGCGTGGGCCGGCTGGATCTCGCACCAGACGATGCTGGTGAACGAGAACCGGCTGAACCTGGCCGACATCCGTGCGCGCAAGTACCTGGCGCAGCAGATGGAGAACTATTTCTTCGGGGACGGCGCCGACCGGCCGGCGGGTTACGTACCGCAACAGTGATGCGGGCCTGGATCCGGTCATGCTGGAACTTTCCGGCATGACCGGATGGGCCGCGGGCGGACCACCGGCATGCCCCGATCCGCCGCTTTGTGGTGCCGTTGCACCGCACGATCCCGTCCAGGGCCGCAACCGCGGCCCTGTGTCGTTTCAGACCGCGGGCGGGCGTCAGGCTGCGGGATGACCCAGCACCTGCACGCCGTCCATGGTGGCCAGCAGCACGGTCTCGGGGCGGCGGCGGGCAAACAGCCCCACGGTGACGACGCCCGGCCACTGGTTGATGGTCTCTTCGAGGGCGACCGGATCATGGATCTGCAGGCCCGAGACGTCCAGGATGGGGTTGCCGTTGTCGGTGATGTAGCCGTTACGCTCGCGCACGGTACCCCCCAGCGCCTCAAGCTGGCGGCCGACGAGATGTAGCGCCATGGGCACCACTTCCACCGGCAGCGGGAACTGGCCCAGAACGGGCACGTACTTGGTCTCGTCGACGATGCAGACGAAGTGGCGCGAAGCCTGGGCAACGATCTTCTCGCGGGTGAGCGCACCACCGCCCCCCTTGATGAGGGCGAAGCCGGGGTCCACTTCATCGGCGCCATCGACATAGCAGCCGATCTCGTCGATCTGGTTGAGATCCAGCACCTCGATACCGGCCTCGCGCAGCAGCTCGGTGCTGCGAAGCGAGCTGGAGACGGCCTGTGGGAAATCCTGCCGGCGCCGTCCCAGCGCCTCGATGAAGAAGCCCACGGTGGAACCGCTGCCGACGCCCACCACCTGGCCCGGTGTGAGCCATTCCAGGGCCTTCTCGGCCGCCGCTTTCTTCAACTCGTCCTGTCGCGCCTTTCTTTCTGCCGCGTCCATGCGTGTACCGCCTCTGTGCGTATTGTGACAGACGGTATCGTAACGCTTTGTGGTTGCAAGTGCGACTTTGACGCAGCCGGATCAGCCCGGCACGGCGGTGCTCTCGGGAGCGCGGCCCGATCCGTGCAGGGACGGGTTCTCCATCAGCCAGCGCTCCAGCTGGGCAGCGGTCATGGGCTTGCTGAAGAGATAGCCCTGCAGGTCCTGGCAGCCCAGCTTCTGCAGGGTGGTCATCTCCTCGGTGCGCTCGACGCCCTCGCCGATGATCTGCAGGTCCAGCGCACCGGCCAGCGCGATGATGCTGCGCACGACCTTGAGCTGGCCGATGTCGTTTTCCAGTTCACTGACGAAGACGCGATCAATCTTGAGGGTGTCGACCGGCATTCGCGTCAGGTACGAGACCGACGAGAAGCCCGAACCGAAGTCGTCCAGCGCAATGCGGATGCCGGCCTTCTTCAGTTCCCACAAGGTGGGCAGGACGTTCTCGATGTCACGCATCACGTCGATCTCGGTCAGCTCCAGCGTGAGCGCCGATGCGGGCATCTCGGTGGCTTCCAGAGCCTGCTGGGCAGCACGCAGCAGCGTGGGCTGGCGCAGGTGGCGGACACTGACGTTGACCGACACGCCCGGGATGGGCACGCCGGCAAGCTGCCAGCGCCGCAGCTGCTGCAGGGCCTCGGAGATGGCCCATTCACCCATGCGGAAGTCCAGACCACTGTCCTCAGCCAGCGGGATGAACTTGCCGGGTGAGAGCATCTGCGAGCCGCGCATCCAGCGCATCAGCGCCTCGACACCGACAACGCGGTTGTAGCGGGTGTCGATGATGGGCTGGTAGTGGAGCACCAGCTCGTTGCGGTCCAGCACGGTGGCCAGGGCCGACTGCAGTTCGAAGTCGCCGCGCAGCTGTTCGCCATAGGCGTCATCGTAGACCAGCAGGCGGTTGCCCCCCTGCTGACGTGCCACGCTCATGGCCACGTCGGCCTTGGCCAGCAGCATCTCGAAGTTGCGGCCGTGGCGCGGGAACCAGGCGGCGCCGATGGAGGTGCGCAGCATCAGGTCCAGCCCGTCGATCTGGAAGGCGCGACGCAGGTGGGCCTGGATGATCTCGGCGGCCTTGCGGGCGGTGTCCTCGTTGGGCAGGTTGGAGAAGACCAGCGCGTATTCGTCACCCGTCAGCCGGCTGATCAGCAGATCGGGCATGTCCAGGTCGTCGCCTGCCTTGGCAGGGTCGGCCTGGGTGAGGTTGCGGAAGGCATGGCGCAGGCTGTCGGCCACGTGCTGCAGCACGCGGTCGCCCGCACGCTGGCCGAAGGCCTCGTTGATGCGGCGGAACCGGTCGATGTCGAGCATCATGATGGCGGCGACGTGGCCGGCAGGGCGGCGGCGGCGCAGCAGCATCTGTCCCTTCTGCATGAAGGCGGCCCGGCTGAAGAGACCGGTGAGCGGGTCACGGTTGGCCTGTTCGCGCTGGCTGCGGAAGGCATCGAGCGATTCGGAGAGCGAATCGCGTGCGCTCCCCTCGCCTTCTGCAGCCGGACTGTCGGGACTTGCCGCCTGGGCCTTGGCAAGATTGATACCATGCAGCAGGCGCTCGGCCAGCTGGGTCCACTGTTGGGACTTCTGGCAGTAATCGGTGGCGCCGGCCGCCAGGGCCTTTCCGAAGCCCGTGTCGTTGTCGTGGTTGGACAGCACGATGATCGGGATCTGGCGGCTGCCGATGGCCTCGCGCAGGTGCCGGACCGACGCGACGCTATCCGTGTCGGAGAGGGAGTCATCGACCATGACGGCATCGGGCATGATCCGCTCCAGCAGCGGGATGGCCTTGGACAGCTGGTCGGTCACCTGGACGTCGATGCCCCGCTCGCCCAGCCCCACCGAGATCATGTGCTGCCAGGCGGAATCGTCCTCCACCAGCAGCACACGCAGTTCGCCCAATGCTGTTTTCAACACCATGACATACCCAAAAGCGACTTTGCAGGAAAAATGGCGGTCCCATCGCAGACGGACCCTGCCTGGCCCTGGCGGTCCGGCTGTCCAGGCTGCTGCGGTGAGCCGTCCGTCTGCCGCGAACGGCGCTTGCACGGAAACGGTTTCAGACTGTGCCGCACCCCTACGCCACCCGCTGGACGCCACCATGACTCTCGCCCCGAAACATAGCCTCAAACCCCTGCCCCTGTCTGGCCGGCTGCTGCTGATCGGTCTGTTATGCGCTACCGCCGGTCCGGCAATGTCGCAAGGACAGCAGACCCCCGCTCAGCAGGCCACCCGGGCGGCAACGCGAGCCGACGACACCATGAGGCGTCCCGGCGAGGACGACGATCGCGTGCACCTGGTCATCGGGCTGGTGAGCAACTATTCGCCCGAGTACAGCGGATCGGACAAGATGGGGCATGCGTTTGCCCCGGCCGCACGGATCGACTGGCGTGGCTATTCGATCAGCCGCTCCAGCGTGACGCGCGCCAGTGTGCGAGGCAACCGGGTCTCGGAAACGGGGCTGGCCGGGCCGCTCTGGCACCTGGATCGCTTCAGCTTCGGCTTGGGGCTGTCGATCAACCGGGGCCGTGACGTGGACGAGGACGATCTGGCCAAGGGCCTCAAGCCGCTACGCGGCACGCTGATCGGCCGATTGCGGTTGCGATACGACCTGACCCGCTCGATCCAGCTGCAGGCGCGGCTGGTGGGCGACATCCTGGGTCGCCAGGGCGGCTTCGAGATTCCGTTCGGTATCGGCTGGCAGCGTCCGCTGAGCAAGCGGCTGCTGTTGAGTGCCGACGCAGGCGTGACCTGGGCCAACAGCAACTCGCTGCGCAACAGCTACGGCATCGGCGAGCGCGAACATGCCGCCAGCGGCCTGCCGCTGTACGACCCGGGTTCGGGCCTGCGGGAGTTCGGGGTTTCCGTGGGGCTGACGGGCGAGCCCAGCAAGCACTGGATCTGGGTGGCACGTGCCAGTGCCACGCGGCTGACGGGGCCGGCCGCACGCAGTCCGATCGTCAAGCGCCACCTGATGCCTTCCCTGCTGGTGGGCGCTGCGTACCGGTTCTCGCTGTAAGCGCCGGTCAGAGCCAGACAGGTTCGGAAGACGTCTCGGGGGCGTCTTCCGGGGCGGATGGCGAAGGAGGCAGGCTCTTGGGGGTGGGCGTGCTGCGCGGGCCGGGCGTGCTTCCGCTGCCCTGCCCCGGCACGGGTGTCTCGTCGGCCTGATCGTCCTCCAGGGGTTCGTCATCATCGCCCAGCGTGACGACCAGCGCCCCTTGCTTCACGGCCACGCTGCGCAGTGACAGGCGCGCCATGGCCTGTCGGGGATCGGACTCGTCCAGCACCCAGAGCGGCTGCTCGCTGAAGAATTCGTCGGCCAGCATGCCGGAGATGACATTGGCGACCATGCGAGCCTGATCGGGCGGCACGCCTTCCATGGAGAAATCCAGCAGCTGCGGGCGCTTCAGGTAGAAGGCGCCGGCCTGCGGGTCATAGGCGGGCTGACCGGCCACGCGGGCGCTGCCGCTCTGACTTGCCTGCCCTGGCACGGGCTGAAAGCCCACATCCACCGAAACGAAGATGCGCGGGTCATTGGCCTGCATGCGCACGACGGGCCGGGTGAGCCGGACGCAGGCCAGCTCACCGAACAGGCAGCGACGCAACGGGAACGATGACGCCAGCTGACGGGTGATCTGCGGGCCCGTGAAACGCAGCTCGCGCCGCTCGGCCTGTGCCGGAGACTGTACCGAGAGCACGCCGATGGCCACACACACGAGCAGCGCTGCCAGCCTGGGGGCGAAGGACCGGATGACAGGATTCATGGGGCGCATCATAGCAGCCCGCAACCGCGATGATCAGCCCAGTGCGCGGATGAGCAACGAAGGCGAGCCCCAACGATGCTCGACCACATCAACCCGCAGCGGCAGCGTGCTGGAGAGCCAGTGGAAGACGCCCTTCACGTCGGCCAATGAGAAGCGGCCCGAGACCTGCAGATTGGCGACACGGGTGTCATAGCGCAGCCGTTCGGGACTGTAGCGCTGCAGTTCGTCGATGAAGTCTGCCAGCTTCATGTGGTCGGCCACGATCTGGCCATTGATCCAGGCCACTTCAGCTTCCTGTACGGGTTGCAGCGGGGCCTGGCTGTCCGTGCCGAGCACGACCCGCCGAGCAGCCTGGAGCGAACGCTCGCCCCCCGCGTCGAAGACCTTCGCCTGTCCGTTCAGCAGGTTGAGCGTGGTGCTGAGTTCCAGCCGGCGAACGGCCAGACGGCCATCCTGACTGCGGATGCGGCCTTCGGCCGTCTCGACGACCAAGGGACGTGCCCCCGGGGTCTGTTGCACCAGCAGCTCACCGGAGAGCAGGCGAACATGGCGGCCGTCTTCCCGATCGGCCACGTTGATGGCAGTCCGGGTATTGAGCAGCAGCCGGGTGTGAGCATCAAGCACCACCTCACGGCGCTGGCCGATGTCGGTGCGATAGTCGGCGATCCAGCGACGCCATGCCGTGCCATGATCGACCAGCCCTGCCGAAGCCACTGCCACCCCAAGCATGCCCATCTGGCGGACGAAGCGTCGTCGTGAGGCGCTGTCGGCCGAGGCCAGAGGAACGGAGGGGGAAGGCGCACGACCGATTTCACGGCTGGCAGGCGCGACAGGAAAGGATGCTGATCTGAACTTGATCATGGGAATGAAAAGCGGCTGCCCGCAGGGCAGTACCCGAGTCTTGCGTACCACGTTCCCGGCAAGGAGAGGGTGCGCAACCCCGGTGTTTTCCGGGAAGTGAAAGCTGGGATAGGAGGAAGCGCCGGGCCATGGGCATCCGCCTCAGGGCCATTCATCATCTGAATCTGGCGACATTATCCGGCAGTCACGTGTGATTTTGCCTGTCAATGCCAATGACTCGTCAATGATTTACCTGACTGTTACGCAGGATCGCAACAGCCCGTGTTGCGTGATCAATTGTTTCAAGAACGTAATTCGCGGAATCGCCACGCTCCGGCAGGATTGCTGCCCTTCGCGTCTTTCAGGTCACCATGGACGGGAGGTCGAACAAGTCCGACGTGCAACCCGATCGAGGCCGACATGACCTTCCGCCCCCCATGAACATTCCCCTGGACTGGCCCGATGTGTCGGCCATTCACGGGATTCCGGAATCTGGCGCAAGATGCGATGTTGTATCATCGCCGCCGCCGACCCGTGCCCGGGTCGACCAGACCATGAGACCCGAGCATGGCGCGGGCCTGCAGGGCCGCTCCCGGCATCCGGTCGTTCCGGTAGACTGTCCGGAAACCCATGGCGCGCTCCCAGAAGCCAGGAGGAAGAAACATGAACGACACCCTATCTGTCCTGAACCTTCGGCGTCCCACGCCTCACCCGGAACTGTCCTACTGGAGTGTCTGTCGGGTGGAGGCCCTGTTCGAGCGTCCCTTTCTGGATCTGGTCTTCGAGGCGGCCTCGGTCCACCGCCAGCATTTCGATGCGCAGCGCATCCAGCTCTCCACCCTGCTGTCGGTGAAGACGGGCGGATGCCCGGAGGACTGCGCGTACTGTCCGCAGTCGGCCCGCTATGACACGGGCGTGAAGGCCCAGAAGCTGCTGGACGTGGAGACGGTACTGGCCAGTGCCCGGGTGGCCAAGTCACGCGGGGCCAGCCGTTTCTGCATGGGCGCCGCCTGGCGCGGTCCCAAGCCGCGCGACATCGAGAAACTGCAGGAACTGATCCGTGCCGTGAAGGATCTGGGACTGGAGACCTGCGGCACCTTTGGTCTGCTGGAAGAAGGCATGGCCGAAGATCTGAAGGAAGCAGGCCTGGACTATTACAACCACAACCTGGACACCGCGCCCGAGCACTATGGCGACGTGATCGGCACGCGCCAGTTCGACGACCGGCTGAACACGCTGGGCAAGGTACGCGCCGCGGGGCTGAAGATATGCTGCGGTGGCATCGTGGGGATGAACGAGACCCGCAAGGATCGGGCGGGGCTGATTGCCAGCCTGGCCAACCTGGACCCGCAACCCGAATCGGTGCCGATCAACCAGCTGGTGCGGCTGCCCGGCACCCCGCTGGCCGATGCCGAGCCGCTGGACTGGACCGAGTTCGTGCGCACCATTGCGGTGGCGCGCATCACGATGCCCACGAGTCTGGTACGCCTGTCGGCCGGCCGGCAGGAAATGCCGGAGAGCATGCAGGCGCTGTGCTTCATGGCCGGCGCCAATTCGATCTTTTATGGCGACAAGCTGCTGACCACGGAAAATCCGGAAGAGGACACCGACCGGCAGCTGATGCAGAAGCTGGACCTGCTGCCGATGCAGTCAGAACAGGATGGCGAGCAGCCCGGTGAGCAGCAGCAGGACGTTTGCAACCATGGCAATGATGAAGCCCGGCCCGCGTGACGCAGGATCCCGCACGTAGGCACGGCCGTACAGCATGCGTCCCACCAGGTAGGCGACGCCCAGCGCCGATACCCAGACGCCCGGGACGTAGTGGCCGGCGATGAGCAGGGCGGGCAGGAAGACGATGAGCTGTTCCAGGGTGTTCATCTGCACCCGGTAGGCGCGCTCGAAGTTCTCGTCGCCGGTGACGGCTGGCGCCTTGACGTGGTAGCGCAGGCGGGCGCGCCCCACCAGGACGCCAAAATACAGGTACTGCAGCACCGCCAGCAGAGCGAGAAAATGGATGAAAGCCATGGCTGTAGTGTTCTCCGACGATCGGTGAGGAACGATTGCCTCCAGGGGGTGGCAACATGTCCCGAATGTTGCAAGGGAGACTAATTATCGTCAACAATCGCGGCCAGCGCATCCGGGGCTGCATCCGCAGTGCCACGTGCCGGCTGCAAAGCCCCCTTCCTGCCTTACCGCTATCTGATCAATCCATCGATCCCTCCCGGATCCCTCTGGAGAGTCCCGCCATGTCCCCTACCCGACGCAATTGCCTGGCCGGGATGGCCGCCCTGTGCCTGGGAACCTGTCTGGCGACGCCTGGTACCGCACGTGCCGTCACCATCCATGACGACCAAGGCGAGCTGACGATCGACACGCCGCCCGCCCGCATCGTGGCGCTGGAGTATTCATTCGTCGATGCGCTGGCCAATGTGGGCATCTCGCCGGTGGGCATTGCCGATGATGGACAGCCCGACCGGATCCAGGAGCCGATGCGCAGCCTGATCAGGCCATGGACCTCGGTGGGCACGCGCTCGCAGCCCAGCATGGAGGTCATTGCCGGGCTGAAGCCCGACCTGATCATCGCCGACACCAGCCGGCATCGCGCAGTCTACGACCGGCTGCGCAAGATTGCCCCCGTGCTGCTGCTGAACTCGCGCTACGGCACCTACGCCGAGCTGCTGGCCCAGGCGCAGACCATCGCCGACGCGGTGGGCCGGTCGGAGCCGATGAAGGAACGGATCGGCCAGCTGCAGGCCGAGATGAAGGCCATTGCCCGGATCGTCCCCCAGGGGCAGAGCGCCATGTTCGGCACCTCGCGCGAGAATGCACTCAACGTGCATTCCCAGGCCTCCTTTGCCGGCAGCCTGCTGATGGAACTGGGCTTTCGGGTGCCTCCCTCCCAGAACGGCAAGGAGATCTACGACATCAGCCTGGAGAGCCTGCTGGCCATGAACCCGGACTGGATGTTCATTGCCCATTACCGGGAGGAAAGCGTGCTGCGCAAGTGGGAAAAGCAGCCCCTGTGGCAGGCACTGGCGGCACCGCGCAAGCAGCAGGTCACGGCAGTCGATTCGCAGCTGTGGGCCCGCTCGCGCGGGCTGTTTGCTGCCCAGCGAATGGCCGAGCAGGTGAAGGCGGCTGTCGAGAAGCATCGCTGAGGCCCGCCCGGATCGCCGACCACGGCACGACATCCGCCTTCGACCGGCACCATGGGCATGGTCGACGATGGATTCGCGGGCTGGACTGGCACGACATGCAACAGGAATGCCCCTGCGACGCATTATTGTCATTCTTGCAACACACACGGAACATCATCGACAATCCGCTACTGTCATGCCGGTGGTGCCTGACGGCAGGCACATGACGACACCGCCCTTCCTCTTCTGCCCGACCTTTCATGGGGCGGGCCACCACAGGAAAACCACACGATGTCCCTCAATCGACGCAAATACCTGACTGGAATGCTCGCTCTCGGTCTTGGTCTGAGCCTGGCTTCGGCAGCACACGCCATCACGGTCAAGGACGACCAGGGCGAGCTGACACTCGACAAGGTGCCGACCCGCATCGTGGCGCTGGAATTCTCCTTCGTCGATGCGCTGGCCAACGTGGGCGTCTCGCCGGTGGGCGTGGCCGACGACAACCAGCCCAGCCGCGTCATCCAGCCGATACGTGACCTGATCAGGCCGTGGACCTCGGTCGGCACGCGATCGCAGCCCAACATGGAATCCATCGCCGCGCTGAAGCCGGACCTGATCATCGCCGATTCCAGCCGTCACCGCGCCGCCTATGGTCAGCTGAGCAAGATCGCACCGGTGTTGCTCCTGAATTCGCGTTATGGAAGCTATAACGACATCCTGAAGCAGGACCAGACCATTGGCGACGTGGTGGGCAAGTCCACGGAAATGCAGGCCCGGATCAGCCAGCTGCAGGCCAAGGTGAAGGACATCGCCAAGGAGATTCCCGCCGGTCAGACCGCCATGTACGGGTCCTCGCGCGAGAACACGCTGGACGTGCATACCCAGGGCACGTTCGCAGGCAGCCTGCTGGCGGCCCTGGGTTTCAAGGTCCCTCAGGCCGATGGCGGCAAGGATATCTACGACATTGATCTGGAACACGTGCTGGCCATGAACCCGGACTGGATGTTCATTGCCCACTACCGCGAGGAAAGCGTGGTGCGCAAGTGGGCGCAGCAACCCCTGTGGAAGGCGCTGACGGTCACGAAGAAGGATCAGCTGATCAGCGTGGATCCGGAGCTCTGGGCCCGTTCGCGCGGGCTGACTGCAGCGGCCCTGATGGTCGAGCAGGTGAAGGCCGCCGTGGAGAAGAAGCACTGAGATTCGCCCGGAACATGCTTTTGGGCGTTCGCCCACACCAGGATTCCGCCTTCCCACCCTTCCATCCCTCCCTCTCATGACCCTGCTGCCTGCCTGGCTGCGCTGGGTGTTGCCGGTCGTTGCGCTGGCAGTGCTCGGTTTCCTGTCGGCCTATCTGTATTCCCCCGGGGCGCTGGCCATCACGCCGTCTGACGTGCTGGCGGCGCTGAAGGCGCCCAACAGCACCGATCTCAGCATTCCGCAGATGCTGGTGGTGGAAACGCGGCTGCCGCGCATCGTGGTGGCCCTGCTGTGCGGTGCCGTGCTGGCCGTCAGCGGGCTGCTGCTGCAGACGATGACCCGTAATCCGCTGGCCTCCCCTTCACTGCTGTCGATCAATGCCGGCGCAGGTCTGGGCGTGATCCTGGCGGGCGTCTTCATGACGGGTGCGGGTGCCCTCACCCAGTCCACGGCTGCTGCCATCGGAGGCGCCCTGTCGTGGACGCTGGTGATGTGGATCAGCTACCGCGACGGACGACTGCAGAAGAGCCGCCTGATCCTGGCGGGCATCGCGGTCAGCGCCTTCTGTGCGGCGCTGGGCAAGGCCTCGCTGATCCTGGACGAGAACCAGGCATCGGCGGTGATCAGCTGGCTGGCCGGCGGCGTGAGCAACATGAGCTGGAAGCAGGTTCACGAGTACTGGCCGCTGGTGGTGGTTCCAGCCATCCCGCTGGTGTGGCTGGTGCCCCGGCTCAACATCCTGAGCTTGTCGGACGAGGCGGCCCAGTCGCTGGGGGTGTCGGTGCGGCAGCTGCGCTTCTGGCTGACCACGGTGGTCCTGATCTGGGTGGGTGCCAGCGTGGCCACGACCGGACCGATTGCCTTCATCGGCCTGCTGGTGCCGCACCTGGCGCGCCACTGGATCGGCTATGACCTGCGCCGCACGGTACCGATGTGCGCGTTGCTGGGCGGGCTGCTGTTCGTGGCGGCCGATCTGCTGGCACGGGCGCTGGCCCACCCGGCCGACCTGCCGGCCGGGGCCGTGCTGGCTCTCATCGGCGCCCCATGCTTCGTTCTGCTGGCCAAGAGCCGGAGCGATCAATGAACGATCCGAAGAAATATCTGTCGATCCTGGGCGTCCTGGCCATGGTCTGCTTCGCGCTGGCGCTGATGCTGGGCGCGACCTTCAAGTCGCCGGCGGCCGTGCTGCAGGGTCTGCTGACCCACGATTTCGACATCTGGCAGTACCGGATGCCGCGAGCGATTCTGGCCGTGCTGGTGGGCGCCGCGCTGGCCCTGTCGGGAACCATCATCCAGGGCATCATCCACAACCCGCTGGCCTCGCCCGACATCCTCAGCATCAACCATGGGGCCAGCCTGGCGGCGGTCGCCACGCTGATGATGATGCCGGGCACGCCGGTCTGGGCCCTGCCGGTGGCTGCCTGCGTGGGCGCGGCCGTGGCCTACCTGGTGCTGATGCTGGTGGCCGGACGCCAGGCTGGCCCGTTGCAGATGGCCCTGATCGGGGTGGCCCTGTCGGCGTTCTATGCAGCGATGACCGATTACCTGATGCTGTCACACCCGCTGGAGGTCAACACGGCCATGGTCTGGCTGACCGGCAGCCTGTGGGGGCGGACATGGTCCTTCGTGGAGATGGGGGCACCGCTGCTGATCCTGCTGCTGCCGCTGGCGCTGCTCTACAGCAAGTCCTTCGACCTTCTGACGCTGGGCGAGGCCAAGGCGGCAACGCTGGGGGTGAATGTCTCGCGGGACCGCTTCCTGCTGCTGGGACTGGCCGTGCTGCTGGCGGCCGTGGCGGTGGCCATTGCCGGGCCGATTGCCTTCCTGGGGCTGGTGGCGCCGCACCTGGCGCGCAAGCTGGTGGGTGGACGGCACCGGGTGCTGCTGCCGGCAGCCATGCTGACAGGCGCCATCATCCTGCAGGTCAGCGACATCGCGGTCCGTGCCATCAAGCCGCCGCTCGAACTGCCGGCCGGGATCTTCACGGCCCTGATCGGCGCCCCCTATTTCTTCTATCTGCTTCGCCGGAGCCTGTGAACCATGGCACTGTCCGTCAAGAACCTGAAAGCCGGCTATGGCGGCGCCGTGGCCATCCGGAACCTGACCACCACCATCCCGGAAGGCCGGATCACGGCCCTGATCGGCCCCAATGGCTCCTGCAAGTCCACCCTGCTGAAGACGCTGGCACGACTGCTCCCGCCCATGGCCGGTGAAGCGACGGTGGATGGCCAGTCGATCTACGGCCTGAGCGCACGCGCATTCTCACGCAAGCTGTCGCTGCTGCCCCAGCACCAGCTGGTGCCGGAGGGCATCACGGTACGGACGCTCGTGGGTTACGGGCGCAGTCCTTACCTGAATCTCTGGGGGAGCCTGGGCAAGGCTGACCGCGAGATCATGGACCGGGTGATGGCCGCCACGCATACCGACATCATTGCGGATCGGCGGGTGGACCAGCTTTCAGGCGGTCAGCAGCAGCGCGCCTTCCTGGCGATGACGCTGGCGCAGGAGACTCCCTATCTGCTGCTGGACGAGCCAACGACCTATCTGGACCTGAATCACCAGGTGGCGCTGATGGAGATGATGGCGCAGCAGCGGGATCGGGGCGCCACAGTGGTGGCGGTACTGCATGACCTGAACCAGGCAGCCCGCTATTGCGATCACCTGATCGTGCTGAAGGAAGGCGAACTGATGGGTGAAGGTTCACCGAGGGATGTGCTGACGGCCGAGATGCTGGCCAAGGTGTTCAAGGTGGACGCTGCACAGCACACCTGCCCGGAAAGCGGGCGGCCGATGGTGGTGGTGAAGGACAGCGGACTGACGGAGCAGGCGGTGACGCTGCCGGATCCGGGATGGAAGAAGGAAGAAGCTGCCTGAGATCGCGTGATGCGGTGTGCCTGATGAAAGCCGGAGCCTTGCGGCTCCGGCAGGTTCACACAAGGATCCCCAGATCAGTCTGATCAGCCGACCTTGCTGGCCTGTTCCACCATGACGGCTTCAAGGATGTCGAGCGCTTCGTCAAAGGTCTTCTGCTCGATGGTGAGCGGCGGCAGGAAGCGGATGGCATTGCCATAAACGCCGCAGGTGAGCAGGATGAGTCCCTTCTCCAGTGCAGCCAGGCGCACGGCATTGGCGTATTCGGGATTGGGCTCGGAGGTGCCTGGCTTGTTGAACTCCACGGCGATCATCAGGCCCAGGCCGCGGACATCGACGATCTGCGGAACCTTGGCACGCAGTCTTTCCAGACGTGCCCGCAGCTGGTCACCCAGTTTCTGGGCGCGCTCGGGCAGCTTCTCTTCTTCCATCACGTCCAGCACGGCATTGCCGGCAGCCGTGGCCAGCGGGTTGCCGGCGAAGGTGCCGCCCAGGCCACCGGGCACGGGGGCATCCATCAGGTCGGCGCGACCGGTGACGGCAGCCAGCGGGAAGCCGCCCGCCAGGCCCTTGGCCATGGTCATCAGGTCAGGCTTGACGTCGTAGTTCTGGATGGCAAAGAGCTTGCCCGTGCGACCAAAGCCGGTCTGGATCTCATCGACGATCAGCACGATGCCGTGCTCATCGGCCACCTTGCGCAGGGCGCGCATCAGCTCGGGGGGCACGGGGTTGAAACCGCCCTCACCCTGCACCGGCTCGACGATGATGGCCGCAACCCGCGACGGGGCGATGTCGGTCTTGAAGAGACGATCCAGCTCCTTGAGGGTTTCCTCGACGCTGACGCCCTGTGAGGCCGCCGGGAACGGAATGCGCCAGACATCCCCCATGAGTGGGCCGAAACCGGTCTTGTAGGGCGCGGTCTTGCCGGTGAGCGCCATGGTCATGAAGGTGCGGCCATGGAAGGCCCCGCTGAAGGCGATGACGCCACTGCGACCGGTGGCGGCGCGGGCAACCTTGACGGCGTTCTCGACGGCTTCGGCACCCGTGGTGACGAAGATGGTCTTCCTGGGACCGTCGATGGGCACGATCTCGTTGAGACGCTCGGCCAGACGCACATAGCTGTCATAGGCGGCGACCTGGTGGCACACGTGCGTGAACTTCTCGAGCTGCTCGCGCGCAGCCCCGATGACCTTGGGGTGGCCATGGCCGGTGTTGACGACGGCAATGCCGGCCGCAAAGTCGATGTAGCGGCGGCCTTCGGTGTCCCAGAGTTCCGCGTTGCTGGCACGTTCTGCGAACAGGGGGGTCACCATGCCCACGCCGCGGGCGATGGCGGCAGCCCGGCGCTCGGACAGGGATTTCTCGCTCATGATGGGTCTCCTCGTTGGATGGATAAGGTCGTTGTTGGCAGGGACGATACCCGAGGCAGGCCCCAGGGACAACTCACGTTATCCTGCATTTCAGAAGATACCGTGATCATGCAGCGCTTCATGATCCTGAGGCACCTCGGGGATGGCGTCCCACATTTCCACCAGCCTGCCGTCAACGACTCGCCACAGCTCGAAATAGGCGTGGCGACGACCTGAAATGCTCCCTTCGGAATGGGTGAGAACGAAACCACCTTCGGCGACCGTACGATGGATGCGCTGGTATTCGAGTCTGTTGCCCTGAGCCGCCAGATCGTCCAGGAAGGCAATCACGGCGTCGACGCCATCACCGATGTCGGGGCTGTGCTGGATGAAATTCGTCCCGTCGGTGTAACGCCGGAATCCGGAGTAGTCGCCGCCGATGAGGGTCTCGGTGAAGAACCGGGTGATGAAGGTCCGGTTGGCTTCGGCGTCGTCCTCCCCCGGACCGATGGTGCCGTCAAGCTGGGTATGACCGCTGACGTTGGGCGGCGCCTCGGGAACCAGTCCATCCCAGTGCTCGATGATGCGCCCATGGGCCACCCGATAAATGTCGAACCCCACCAAGGGTGTTTCAGCCAACCCCGTGAAGCGGCCATGGATGGCGACAAGATTGCCATCGGCCAGCACACGTACTGCCTCGTGGCGCATGTCCGGGCAATCGGACACGAGCTGGCGCAACCCGGCAAGACCGTCCTTCACCAGCGGAGAATGCTCGATGAAATCCGGGGAAAAGCCGGAATCCAGGACAGAGACATCGTGCCCGGTGAAGAGCGCCTCATGCACCTGCGCAACCAGCGCCCGATTGGCCTCGCGCTGCTGATCTGTCTCATTCGATCGGCCTGCCTCATGGGCGCTACCCTGCGATAGGGATGTGAGCGTATCTCGTTGCTTGACCATGGAGCCTCCTGCGAAAGCCTCTGCTTCCGACATGCTGTTTTCATCGCTGCGTCGTTCCCACCGCCGCGGGCATGAACGTCGCCCAGGCCACGGCAGTGGAATGCATTCCGTCAGCCGTGCGCGCTCATCACATGCTTGATGCGCGTGTACTCTTCCAGCGCATACAGGGAAAGATCCTTGCCGTAGCCGGACTGCTTGAACCCCCCATGCGGCATCTCGCCGGTCAGAGGAATGTGGGTGTTGAGCCAGACGGTGCCAAAGGACAGCTCCCGGGCCATGCGCTCGGCGCGGAAGTGGTCCCTGGTCCAGACGCTGGAGGCCAGACCATACTGCACGCCGTTAGCCTTGGCGATGGCGTCATCATCGTCATCGAAGGCCTGCACGGTGATGACGGGGCCAAAGATCTCCTGCTGGATTGCCTCGTCGTCCTGACGCAGCCCCGACAGCACGGTGGGCTCAAAATAGAAGCCCGGCCGGTCTGCCTGCTTGCCGCCGGTCTCGAGGCGAACATGGGCCGGCAGGCGTTCGATGAAACCTTTCACCCGTGCCAGCTGGTTGGCGTTGTTGAGTGCGCCATAGAGCGCGTCGGCATCGTCGGGAGAACCCCATCGCGTCTGGCGAGCAGCCTCCACCAACCGCCTGACAAACTCGTCATGGATGGACCGCGCCACCAGTACGCGGGTGGCGGCCGTGCAATCCTGACCGGCGTTGAAGTACCCGGTCATGGCGATATGGGGGACGGCCTTGTCCAGGTCGGCGTCGTCGAACACCACCACCGGTGCCTTGCCGCCCAGTTCCAGGTGCGCGCGCGTGAGATGGGCCGCCGCGGCAGCAGCCACGGCTTTGCCGGCACGAACCGAACCTGTGATGGAAACCAGCTCTGCCCGGGGATGGGAAACGATGCGCTCGCCGGCATCCGCCTTGCCCAGCACCACGTTGAAGGCACCCGCCGGCAGGAATTGCTGAGCCAGCTCGGCCAGCACCAGCGTGCTTTCGGGCGTCGTGTCGCTAGGCTTGAGAACCACGGTGTTTCCGGCCGCCAGTGCCGGGGCGATCTTCCAGACGGCCATCATCAGGGGATAGTTCCAAGGCGTGACCTGCCCCACCACACCGAGCGGCTCACGTCGGATGGTGGAGGTCAAGCCCTCCATGTATTCACCGCTGGCGCGCCCTTCGAGCAACCGGGCAGCCCCGGCAAAGAAGCGCAGCTGATCGGCTGAGACCAGCACTTCCTCCTGTCGGATCAGTGCCTTGATCTGACCCGTGGCACGACTCTGGGCGTCGATCAGGCGATCGGCATGCTGCTCGACCGCATCGGCCAGGCCCAGCAGTGCCTTCTGGCGCATGGATGGCGTGGACTTGCGCCATTCAGCGAAGGCTGCAATGGCGGCATCGTAGGCGGCGTCCACGTCGGCCTGGGTTGCATTGGGTGAACGCCCGTAGACCTGAGCGTCGACAGGACTGACAAGATCGAAGACCTCGGAGCCGGTGGATTCGACGTACTGGCCGTTGATGAAATGGCGGAAGGTCTGGATACCCATGCTGTGTCTCCTGATAGATGGCGGCATTGGCCGGGACAGACACCGCGTGCCGACAGGGATGGATATTGCCGGCCGCGATGTTCTCTATCGTAGGAGCACACGGAAGAGCGCGAGAATTGTGGTTAACCCGCGCCTACCAAAAGGAATAGTGAGAGACCGCCCCGAAGAGGAATGGCGAGAGACCAGCCCGACGCGACTGGGCACAGGGATGCCCAAGCACCGCAGCGCAAACACGCACGCACGACATTCAGCCTGTACGGCACCGCGATGGACGAAACCGGGAAAGACGAGGGAGATGGATAAGATAGAAGGGAGGGATGGGGTGGCTGATGGGACTCGAACCCACGACAACCGGAATCACAATCCGGGACTCTACCAACTGAGCTACAGCCACCACTGATAAAACAACTACTGGCCTGCCCGACAGGATTCGAACCTGTGACCCTCAGCTTAGAAGGCTGATGCTCTATCCAGCTGAGCTACGGGCAGTTCTATCCGGCCGTTTAATCCCAGCGAACCGGGCAGATCGCCATTATACACGATTTGCCAAGTTGTGCTGGTCGGGGTGGAGAGATTCGAACTCCCGACATCCTGGTCCCAAACCAGGCGCGCTACCAGGCTACGCTACACCCCGAACGGCGCATTGTAGCGAGGATGTCGGGAGTTGCCAAGCCTTAACGGTTCAGGGAATTGGCCATCATCTGGGCCAGCTCGGTCGCCAGCGACACGGAACTGGCCTCGACCATCACCCGCAGCACGGGTTCGGTGCCCGACGGACGGATCAGCACCCTGCCCTCGTTGCCCAGACGGGCCTTGGCCTCGGCGATGCTGGCCTGCAGTGCCTCGTGGCCCTGCCAGTCGAAGCCCTTCTTCACGCGGACGTTGATCATCTTCTGCGGCAGCAGGTGCAGGTCGCCGATCAGCTCACCCAGCGTGGAGCCCGTGCGCTGCACGGCCGCCAGCACCTGCAGGGCGCTGATGGTACCGTCGCCCGTGCTGTGCGCGTCCAGCGCCAGCAGGTGGCCCGAGTTCTCGCCCCCCAGCAGCCAGCCGCGCTGCTGCAGCAGCTCCAGCACGTGCCGGTCGCCCACCTTGGCGCGCTCGAAGGGGATGCCCTTGTCGGCCATGGCGCGCTCGAAGGCGTAGTTGGTCATCAGCGTGCCCACGACGCCGTCGACCTTGCCGCGGGCCAGCCGGTCCATCACCATGATGTAGAGCAGCTCGTCGCCGTCGAAGATGCGGCCGGAGGCATCGCACATGATCAGGCGGTCAGCGTCGCCGTCCAGCGAGATGCCCAGGTCGGCACCATGGCGCAGCACGGCGGCGGCCATGGCTTTCGGGTGCACGGCACCCACGCCGTCGTTGATGTTGACGCCGTTGGGCTCGGTGCCGATGGCAATGACCTCGGCGCCCAGCTCATGGAAGACGTGCGGGGCGGTGTGATAGGCGGCACCGTTGGCGCAGTCCACCACAAGCTTCAACCCCTTCAGGTCCAGGCTGTAGGGGAAGGTGCTCTTGCAGAACTCGATGTAGCGGCCAGCGGCCCCATCGACACGATGGGCCTTGCCCAGCTGGTTGGAATCGACACAGACGATGGGCTCGTCCAGCAGTGCCTCGATGGCCTCTTCCATCTCGTCGGGCAGCTTGTTGCCATCGGCCGAGAAGAACTTGATGCCGTTGTCCTCATAGGGGTTGTGCGAGGCGCTGAGCACCACGCCCGCGTTCAGGCGCAGGCCACGTGTGAGGTAGGCAATGGCGGGCGTCGGAATGGGGCCGGTGACGTGCACGTCCACACCCGCGGCGGTGAAGCCGGCCGTCAGCGCGGCCTCCAGCAGGTAGCCGGAGATGCGGGTGTCCTTGCCCAGCAGGACGGCGGGCTTGCCACGGGCGCCCTTGGAAAAGATCCGGCCGGCAGCATAGCCCAGGTGCATGACGAATTCCGGCGTGATGGGCGATTCACCCACCTTGCCCCGCACACCATCCGTCCCGAAATAACGACGTCCCATGATCTGTTTCTACTCCTTGGCAGGACGGCCCGGATGGCCATCCCCGATATGAACGCTTCCGGCCGCTGCCGGAAGTCCTATGGCGGTCCAGACGGCCAGCGCCTGGACGGTTTCCGGTACATCATGCACCCGCACGATGGTGGCCCCCATCTGCACCCCGGCCAGTGCGCCCGCCAGGCTGGCCGCCAGGCGACGCTCGACCGGCTGGCCCGTGATGGCCCCCAGCATGGACTTGCGCGACACGCCGACCAGCACCGGTGCCACTGATGCCCAGGCGGGAATGCCGCGGTACAGCGCCAGGTTGTGCGCCAGCGTCTTGCCGAAGCAGAACCCTGGGTCCAGGCAGATGCGCTCGGGCGCCACACCGGCATCCAGCAGCGCCTGGCGGCTGTCCATCAGGAAGCGCCCGACCTCGGCCACCACGTCGGCATAGACGGGGTTGGCCTGCATGGTGGCGGGTGAATCACCCAGCATGTGCATGGTGACGAGACCCACGTCGCTGCACGCGACGGCAGCCCTCGCCTCCGGGGTGCGAAAGCCGCTGATGTCGTTGATGATGCTGGCCCCGGAGGCAATGACGCGTGCCATCGTGCCCGGATGACGGGTATCGATGGACAGGGGCACGTCCAGCCCGGCCAGCGCCTCGACGACCGGGGCGAGCCTGGCCCATTCCTCATTGGGCGGCACAGCCTGCGCACCGGGCCGGGTGGACTCGGCGCCGATGTCGATGATGTCGGCGCCTTCCTCGATCATCCGGCGGGCCGCAGCGACGGCCACGGTCGGGTCACGATGACGTCCCCCGTCGGAGAACGAGTCATCAGTGACGTTGAGGATGCCCATGACCAGCGGACGTTCCAGCGACAGCCGAAACCGACCGCACTGCCAGAGGGCGGGTCGTGCGGTACTGGCGACGGAATCGGATGGGGTCGGCGAGGACATCAGACGAAAGATGGGCAAGAAAAAGCCGGGTAACGACGGCCGGCATGGACTGTTTCAGCGCCCTTCCTCTACCGAAGGGAACGACTGGACCGGGCCTGTGCACTGGCTGCGGTCGATATCTTAACGGTTTCGCAGAAAAGCGACGGTGAACAACGCCCGCCCGACAAGGAATTTGGCTGGCCTGAAAAAGAAAACCGGCCCTTGCGGGCCGGTGGGGAGCCAGACAGCCCCCTGTCCGGCAAGTGCTGGATCCCGTCCAGGGTGGCTGCGCCACCCCGGTGGAAGATCAGGCCGAAGCAGCCGGGTTGGGCTCCGACTCGACCGCGGGCGGCTGGGCCGGCGGAGTGCGCGGACCGTTGTCGGACTTGGGCATCCAGTCCTTCGGCGGTTGCGGCGGCCGGCCGGCCATGATGTCGTCGATCTGCTCGATGCCGATGGTTTCCCACTCCAGCAGGGCCTTGGCCATGGCGTGCATCTTGTCGGCATTTTCCTCGATCAGGCGGCGGGCCAGCGAGTACTGCTCGTCGATGATGCGGCGGATCTCCTCGTCGACCTTGCGCATGGTCTCTTCGGAAACGTTGGTCGTCTTGGTGACGGAACGTCCCAGGAAGACCTCGCTCTCGTTCTCGGCGTAGACCATGGGGCCCAGCCGATCGCTCATGCCGTAGCGCGTGACCATGTCGCGCGCCAGATGGGTGGCCCGCTCGAAGTCGTTGGAAGCGCCGGTGGTCATCTCGTTCATGAACACCTCTTCGGCAATGCGGCCACCAAAGAGCATGGAGATCTGGCTGAGCATGTAGACCCGGTCGTAGCTGTAGCGATCACGCTCGGGCAGCGACATGGTGACACCCAGCGCCCGGCCACGCGGGATGATGGTGACCTTGTGGACCGGATCGGCCTTGGGCAGCAGGCGGCCCAGGATGGCGTGGCCGGACTCGTGGTAGGCCGTGCTGCGGCGCTCGTCCTCGGTCATGACCATGGAGCGGCGCTCCGTACCCATCAGGATCTTGTCCTTGGCACGCTCGAAGTCGATCATCTCGACCAGACGGCCATTGCGACGGGCGGCAAAGAGCGCTGCCTCGTTGACCAGGTTGGCCAGATCGGCGCCGGACATGCCGGGAGTGCCACGGGCCAGCACGTCAGCCTGCACATCGGGACCCACAGGCACCTTGCGCATGTGGACGTTGAGGATCTGCTCGCGACCACGGATGTCGGGCAGCGACACCACCACCTGGCGGTCAAAGCGGCCCGGACGCAGCAGCGCGGGATCCAGCACGTCAGGACGGTTGGTGGCCGCGATGAGGATGATGCCCTGGCCGGTCTCGAAGCCGTCCATCTCGACCAGCAGCTGGTTCAGCGTCTGCTCGCGCTCGTCGTTGCCACCGCCCAGGCCAGCGCCCCGCTGACGGCCCACCGCGTCGATCTCGTCGATGAAGATGATGCAGGGGGCGTGCTTCTTGGCGTTCTCGAACATGTCGCGGACGCGGGCTGCACCCACACCGACGAACATCTCGACGAAATCGGAACCCGAGATGGAGAAGAACGGCACCTTGGCTTCACCGGCGATGGCACGCGCCAGCAGCGTCTTGCCGGTCCCCGGAGGACCGACCATCAGGACGCCACGCGGAATGCGGCCACCCAGCTTCTGGAAGCGGGAGGGATCACGCAGGAAGTCGACCATTTCCTGGACTTCTTCCTTGGCCTCGTCGGCGCCCGCCACATCGGCAAAGGTGACGGGGTTGTTGTTCTCATCCAGCATGCGCGCGCGGCTCTTGCCGAACGAGAAGGCCCCGCCCCGGCCACCGCCCTGCATCTGGCGCATGAAGAAGATCCAGACGCCGATGAGCAGCAGCATGGGGAACCACGAGATGAAGATCTGCATCAGGACCGACTGCTCTTCCTCGGGCTTGGCATTGACCTGAACGCCGTACTTCATCAGGTCGCTGACCATCCAGATGTCGCCGGTGGACGGGACATACGTGGACAGGGTGCGGCCGTCGCGGGTGCGCACGCGAACGGCGCGACCATCGATCTGCACGCTGTCGACCTGGCCGTTCTCGGCCTCTTTCATGAATTGGGAATACGGAATGTCCCCGACACGCCCCTGCCGTGTCTCGAACTGTCGGAACACGGTAAACAGGACCAGGGCGATGATCACCCAGACGGCTGCTTTGGAAAACGCGTTATTCACCTGCTCTTCCTCATTGGGCATGCAGACCAAGCGCCTGCAGCCGGTTGATTCTACGCTGTTGCGTCGGATTTTCCGTGCTTTTGTGCCGGACGGCATGAAGCCGTCCGTCAACAGCCCGTTTCGGCCACGATAGCCGCAGAAGCCGCCAGGATGGCGGTACAAACATGGTTTTAGCCACGGTTGGCGCCGCTACCCGCCGACTTCAGCCGGCGGCCCAGCAGATAGGTTTCCGCCGAGCGGTCACGCGAGGCCTTGGGCTTGCGCGGCTGCACGACAGAGAAGTGGTCCTTGAAAAGCCGCACCAGCTGGCTGTAGCCGCTGCCATGGAACACCTTGATGAGCAGCGCTCCCTCCGGCTTGAGCCAGCGGCTGGCGAAATCCACCGACAGCTCGGCCAGGTCCTGCATGCGTGCGGTGTCGGCGACCCCCACTCCACTCAAGTTGGGGGCCATGTCCGACAAAACAAGATCGACCTTGCCGCCATCCAGCAGCGCCTCCAGCCGATCAAGTACGTCCTGCTCGCGAAAATCGCCCTGCAGGTAGTTCACGTCCGGGATGGGCTCCATGGGCAGCAGGTCCAGCGCAACGATCCGCCCCTGAATGGGCACCTGCGGGGCCTCGCCACGCAGGTCGTCGGCCTTGCGCACATCCTCGGCCAGATTGGGCGCCGCCAGACGCCGCCGGACGACCTGCGACCAGCTGCCCGGGGCCGAGCCCAGATCCACCACGGTCATGCCGGGACGGATGAGGTGGTCCTGCTCGTCGATGCCGATGAGCTTGAAGGCGGCCCGCGCCCGATAGTGGTGGCGCTGCGCCAGCTTCACGTAAGGGTCGTTCAGGTGGTCGTGAAGCCAGGCCCGGTTCACCTTCTTGCTGCGACTGCTCTGCATGGATGGGTCAAGTGAATGATATGGCACCCCGAAGGGAGGGACACGCTCTAGAATGAAGGGTCATGCGTGGGCACGGTGCCTACGACAGAAGATCATTCGACACGAGAAACATGCCTTCTTTGTTGCTGGAAAAGGCCGAGCGCAAGGCGCTGGCGGCCCAGGCCCATCCTCTGAATCCGGTCGTGCTGCTGGGCGCTGCCGGACTCACGCCCGCAGTGCTGCAGGAAATCGACCGCGCCCTGAGGGCCCACGAGCTGATCAAGGTGCGGCTGGCCGGCATGGACCGGGATGCCCGGCAGGCGGCCAGCGAGCAGATCAGCGACAGCACGTCCAGCGCAGCGGTACAGCTGATCGGCAACGTGCTGGTGCTTTACCGACCGAAGCCGGACGAGGACGATCTGTCCTGATGATAGCGTGGCCGACACCGGCCACGCCTTGATATTTTCAAATCGGGGCCATTGGAATTTCCTCTGGCCCCTTTCCTGTGCAGCTCTGGCTGCTGCCGTGGCTCAGCGATAGAGGACGTCCAGAATCTCGTACTCGCGCTCGCCACCCGGTGCCTGGAAAGAGGCGACATCCCCGGCGTACTTGCCGATGAGGGCACGGGCCAGCGGGCTGGCCACCGAGATCTTGGACAGCTTCAGGTCGGCTTCGTCCTCGCCGACGATCTGGTAGGTGACCTTGTCACCCGAATCGATGTCCTCAAGCTGTACGGTGGCGCCAAACACGACGCGACCGTCGGCGTCCAGTGCCGCCGGATCGATGATCTGGGCAGCCGACAGCTTGCCTTCCAGCTCGGCAATGCGCCCCTCGATGAAGCTCTGCCGCTCCTTGGCCGACTCGTATTCGGCGTTCTCGGACAGGTCGCCCTGGGCACGCGCCTCGGCAATGGCGTTGATCACGTTCGGCCGCTCGACCGACTTGAGGCGCTGCAGTTCGTCCTTCAGAAGCTGGGCGCCATGCTTGGTCAACGGAAAGGAGGTGGCCATGATGGAAGAGTCTCCAAAAAGACAAGACCCCGGGGCAGCGGGGAAGGCCTGAGCGGATACAGCAATCCAGACCTTCGCCGGTGCCTCGGGGCCCGGGTAGGGGTTGATGGCAGCCAGTTTACACGAATTGGCCGTTTTGGGGCACGACGTCCATGATACAGAAGCCCCCATGGTCAGGGGGCTTCAGGCAGACCTGCAACGGGCCAGACAAGACCGGCCTCAGCATGAGGCCGATCGGCAGCAGCTGCCGATCGGAAACGGTCTCAGCCCCTGCCCTGCCGGCGCTCCTTCAGGTGCCCATGCAGCTGCTGCAGGGAATAGACATCGTGGGCGGCCTGGGATTCGAGGTGCATGCCCTCGACGGCAGCCAGGGCACTGGCAATGGTGGTGTAGAAGGTGACGCGCTGCGCCAGCGCGGTGGTACGGATGGCACGGGAGTCCTGGATGGCGCTGCGCCGTTCTTCCACCGAGTTGATGAGCAGCGAGATCTCGCCGTTCTTCAGCATGTCGACCACGTGGGGGCGGCCTTCCTGCACCTTGTTGACCGGCGTGACCGGGATGCCGGCCTCGGCGATGGCGCCGGCCGTGCCCTTGGTGGCCACCAGCGAGAAGCCCATCTCGTGCAGGGTCTTCGCCACGCGGATGGCCCGGGGGCGGTCGATCTGCTTGACCGAGATGAAGGCCGTGCCTTCGGTGGGCATGCGCACGCCGCCCCCCACCTGCGACTTGATGAAGGCGGAGCCGAACGAGTAGTCGACCCCCATCACCTCGCCGGTGGACTTCATCTCGGGCCCCAGGATGGTGTCCACGCCCGGGAACTTGTTGAACGGGAAGACGGCTTCCTTGATGCAGAAGTAGTCGGGGATGACCTCTTCGGTAACGCCCTGCTCGGCCAGCGTCTTGCCGACCATGCAGCGTGCCGCCACCTTGGCCAGCTGCACGCCGGTGGCCTTGGAGACGAAGGGCACGGTGCGGGAGGCACGCGGATTCACCTCCAGCACGTAGACCCGTTCGGTGGGCGGCTGGCCTTCCTGTTCGGCCGCTTCGCGCTGGATGGCGAACTGCACGTTCATCAGGCCGCGCACCTTCAGGGCCTTGGCCATCAGCACGGTCTGCCGCTTGATTTCCTCGACCAGGACCGGCGACAGCGAGTACGGCGGCAGCGAGCAGGCCGAATCGCCCGAGTGCACGCCCGCCTGTTCGATGTGCTCCATCACGCCGCCGATGACGACGCGCTCGCCGTCGCACAGGCAGTCCACGTCGACCTCGATGGCGTCGTTCAGGAAGCGGTCAAGCAGCACCGGGGAGTCGTTGCTGACCTTGACGGCCTCGCGCATGTAGCGCTCCAGGTCGCGCTGGTCATGGACGATTTCCATGGCCCGGCCACCCAGCACGTAGCTGGGGCGCACCACCAGCGGGTAGCCGATCTCGTTGGCGAGGTGGATGGCCTCGCCCTCGGTACGCGCCGTGCGGTTGGGCGGCTGCAGCAGGCCCAGACGGGTGAGCAGCTTCTGGAAGCGCTCGCGGTCCTCGGCAATGTCGATGGAATCGGGCGAAGTACCGATGATGGGCACGCCGGCCGCTTCCAGCGCGCGGGCGAGCTTCAGCGGGGTCTGGCCACCGTACTGGACGATGACGCCGACCGGTTTTTCCAGCTCGACGATCTCCAGCACGTCTTCCAGCGTGACGGGCTCGAAGTACAGGCGATCGGAGGTGTCGTAGTCGGTGGAGACGGTCTCGGGGTTGCAGTTGACCATGATGGTCTCGAACCCGTCTTCACGCAGCGCGAACGACGCATGCACGCAGCAGTAGTCGAACTCGATGCCCTGCCCGATGCGGTTCGGGCCACCGCCCAGCACGATGATCTTCTTGCGGTCAGTGGGCTGCGCCTCGCACTCGTCCTCGTAGGTGGAGTACAGGTAGGCGGTCTGCGTGGCGAACTCGGCCGCGCAGGTGTCCACCCGCTTGTAGACCGGCCGCACGCCCAGGCTGTAACGCAGCTTGCGGATCTCGTGCTCGGTGGTTTCCAGCAGGTAGCCCAGCCGGCGATCGGAATAACCCTTTTCCTTCAGCGTGCGCAGCGTCTCGGCATCCAGGTCGCCCAGCGTCATGGTGTCGAGCTGCAGCTCGATGTCGACGATCTCCTTCACCTGCGCGAGGAACCACGGGTCGATCTTCGTGAGCGCATGGACTTCCTCGATGGTGAAGCCCTGGGCGAAGGCATCGCCCACGTACCAGATGCGCTCGGAACCGGGCTCGCCCAGCTCCTTCTCGATGACCTCGCGGTCGGTCGTCATCTGGTTGAGGCCGTCGACGCCGACCTCCAGGCCACGCATGGCCTTCTGCAGCGCCTGCTGGAAGGTGCGACCGATGGCCATGACCTCGCCCACCGACTTCATCTGGGTCGTGAGGCGGTTGTCGGCCTGCGGGAACTTCTCGAAGGCAAAGCGCGGAATCTTGACGACCACGTAGTCGATGGCGGGCTCGAACGACGCCGGGGTGGCACCCCCGGTGATCTCGTTCTTCAGCTCGTCCAGCGTGTAGCCCACGGCCAGTTTGGCCGCCACCTTGGCAATGGGGAAGCCCGTGGCCTTGGAGGCCAGTGCCGAGGAGCGCGAGACGCGCGGGTTCATCTCGATGACGATCATCCGCCCGGTTTCGGGATGGATGGCAAACTGGACGTTGGAGCCGCCCGTGTCGACGCCGATTTCACGCAGCACTGCGATCGAGGCGTTGCGCATCAGCTGGTATTCCTTGTCGGTCAGCGTCTGCGCCGGCGCCACGGTGATGGAGTCGCCGGTATGCACGCCCATCGGATCCAGGTTCTCGATGGAGCAGACGATGATGCAGTTGTCCTCGCGGTCACGCACCACCTCCATCTCGAACTCTTTCCAGCCGATGAGGCTTTCCTCGATCAGCAGCTCGTTGGTGGGCGAGAGTTCCAGACCGGTCTTGCAGATGGTCTCGAATTCCTCGGCGTTGTAGGCAATGCCGCCGCCGGTGCCCCCCAGCGTGAAGCTGGGACGGATGATGACGGGGAAACCGATGTCGCGCTGTGCCTCCCAGGCATCGTCCATGGAATGGGCGATGGCTGAACGCGCCGAACCCAGGCCGATGGATTCCATGGCCTGCTTGAATTTCTGGCGGTCTTCGGCCTTCTCGATGGCCTCGGGGCGTGCGCCGATCAGCTCGACCCCGTATTTGTCCAGCACGCCGTGGCGGTGCAGGTCGAGGGCGCAGTTGAGCGCGGTCTGACCACCCATGGTGGGCAGGATGGCACTGGGGCGCTCTTTCTCGATGATGCGTTCGAGGACCTGCCAGGTGATGGGCTCGATGTAGGTGACATCGGCCATGTCCGGGTCGGTCATGATGGTGGCCGGGTTGCTGTTGACCAGCACGACCCGGTACCCCTCCTGGCGCAGCGCCTTGCAGGCCTGGGCTCCGGAGTAGTCGAATTCGCAGGCCTGGCCGATGACGATCGGGCCGGCGCCGATGATCAGGATGCTTTCGAGGTCTGTACGCTTGGGCATGGCAGGATCACAGGCTGCGGTGCTCGGCCATCAGCCGGGCGAACCGTTCGAAGAGAGGAATGACGTCGTGGGGGCCGGGGCTGGCTTCGGGGTGACCCTGGAAGCTGAAGGCCGGCGCGTCGGTGAGCTCGATGCCCTGCAGCGAGCCGTCGAACAGCGACACGTGGGTGACGCGCACCCGGGCCGGCAGCGAGTCGGCATCCACCGCAAAGCCATGGTTCTGGCTGGTGATGCTGACGCGGCCAGTGTCGAGGTCCTTGACCGGGTGGTTGGCACCGTGGTGGCCGAACTTCATCTTGACGGTGCGTCCGCCGACGGCGAGGCCCAGCAGCTGGTGCCCCAGGCAGATGCCGAAGAACGGCACCTTGCGATCGAGGAAGGTGCGCAGCGCGTCGATGGCGTAGGTGCAGGGTTCCGGGTCACCAGGACCGTTGGAGAAGAAGACGCCGTCGGGCTTCATGGCCAGCACGTCGGCCGCCGGCGTGGTGGCGGGCACGACGGTCACGTCGCAGCCCTGGTCAGCCAGCAGGCGCAGGATGTTGCGCTTGGTGCCGAAGTCGTAGGCGACGACGCGCAGGCGGCGGCCGTCCGGACCCGGTGCCTTTTCGTGCGGCTGGGCACGATGACCGTCAGTGAGCGACCAGCTGCCCTCTTCCCAGACATAGGGCTTCTGCACGCTGACTTCCTTGGCCAGATCCATGCCGGCCAGGCCGGGGAAGGCGCGTGCCGCAGCCAGTGCGGCATCGATGTCGAGCGGATCGTCGACGCCGGCAGCGGCCACCAGACAGCCGCTCTGGGCACCGCGCTCGCGCAGCAGCCGGGTGAGCCGGCGGGTGTCGATGCCGACCAGGCCGATCTTGCCGTGTTCCTTGAGAAGGTCAGGCAGTGATTGCTGGGCTCGCCAGCTGGAGACCTGCTGTGGCAGCGCCCGGATGACAAGACCGGCGACGTGCAGCGCCACCGATTCCATGTCTTCGGTGTTGGCGCCGGTGTTGCCGATCTGGGAGGCGGTGAGCGTGACGATCTGTCGTGCGTAGCTTGGGTCCGACAGAATTTCCTGGTAGCCGGTCATGGAGGTGTTGAAGACCACCTCTCCGGCGGAAAGCCCCGCCGCACCGAAGGAATATCCAGAAAACACGGTCCCGTCCGCAAGAACGAGAGCCGCACGGGGCAGCTTCGGAGCAAATGGATTCGGCATATCCCACCCGGTAGATAAACTGCTCGATTATGCCACAGCGAAAAAAGGCTTGCTGCAGCGCAACCCCGGCATCAGCCTGCTTCGGCTTCGGCAATCAGGCGATCGACCAGCGGCGGCACGCCCTCGGCCGCACGGGCTGCGATGATCTCGACACCGGCCACGGCAGGCGGGCGCGGATCGACCAGGTAGCAGCGCGTACCCGGCTGCGCACATTCCAGCAGGCCGGCTGCCGGGTAGACCTGCATCGAGGTACCCACCACCAGCACCGCATCGGCCTGCGACACCCATTCGGCCGCCAGATCGATGAGGGGTACGGCTTCGCCGAACCAGACGATATGGGGACGCATGGGGTAGCCGTTCGGATCCCGGTCGGCCAGCGTCTGGTCGCGGGTCCAGTCCACCACGTAGTCGTCGTCGATGCTGCTGCGCAGCTTCTTGAGTTCACCATGCAGGTGCAGCACCTGGCGGCTGCCGGCGCGCTCGTGCAGGTCATCGACGTTCTGGGTGACGATGCGCACGTCGTAGTGGTCGGCCAGCCTGGCCAGCGCGTGGTGCGCCGCGTTGGGCTGAGCCTCGAGCAGCTGGCGCCGGCGCGCGTTGTAGAAATCGATGACCAGCTGCGGATTGCGGGCAAAGGCTTCCGGCGTGGCCACCTGATCCACCCGATGCCCTTCCCACAGGCCATCGCTGTCACGGAAGGTCTTCAGGCCACTGTCGGCGCTGATGCCTGCACCACTGAGGACGACGATGCGTCGTTTCATGTCCACCTCGGCTCGTTGGATCGGGAAAGACAGCATTGTCCCAGCAAGCGTGCCCGCAAAAAAGCCCGGGCAGGCGTGACAGGCACGCACTGCACCGGGCTCATGTCCAGCCGGGAAGGATCGACTCAGTCCTTCAGCAGGTTGTTGGACTTGAGCGCAGCCAGCCACTTGTCGGCAATGACAGCTTCACCCTGATCGTTGGGGTGGAAGCGGTCACGCAACATGGTGGTGGCGAAGCCGGCGTGCTGGTCCACCACGACAACCTTGGACTTGGCGGTGGACAGCGGCGCGATCTGCGAGACGATCTGGGCGTTGTAGGCCGCAACGCTGGCCTCTTCCGTCCCCCCTTCGGTGTTCAGGTAGGGAATGACCTGAGCCACCAGGATGGTGATGTCGTCGTCCGCGGCGCGCAGCGTCTCGATCATCGCCCGCAGCTGCGTGACGGCGTTGGCCACGCCATTGGCCGCGTCGTTGTGCAGGTTGTTGGTGCCGATGTGGATGACGGCCACGTCGGGCTCCTGATCACGCACGGCAGCCTTAAGGGTGCTGAGCGCCTGCGGCAGCGCGGTGTTGACCTGATCGACACAGGCACCCCAGTAGCCCTGGTGGGCGGTGTCGAACTCGGGCAGCTTGTAGACGCCGGTATCGACCGCCGTGGTGTTGTTGGCGCACGAGTTCACGTCGGCCGTGGACGTGCCCAGCCGGGTGCCCACGAAGTCCACCTGCGGCAGGCTGGCATCGGTCATCAGGCCGTTCCAGAGATTGCGGCGGAAGCTGTCCTGGGCGGTGCCGGCCTGCGGGGCGCTGCCCTGGGTGATCGAATCGCCGATGTACATGATGCGCACCACGTCGTCATCGTTGTCGGCGCTGTTGGCGATGGGCGCACGGCCACCGGCAGGCGCAACCCCCAGCTCGTCCACCTGCGTATCGGTGGCGGTGGTGAAGTTGACGGCCTTCCAGTCATTGGTGGCCAGCCGCAGCTGGCCGTTGCCCACGTCGGTAAGCGCAGCGCCGTAGGCGCCGGTAGAACCATTGGCGGTGCCCGACTGGACCCAGGCATCGGTGGCCCAGGCAGCGGCCGTGTTGACGAGATACTTGGCGTTGGCGCGATCATCGGCGCCACCGGCCGTGTCCTGCACCAGACGGGTCTGGGCGGTGGTGAAGATGGCCTCCACCTGTGCCGGCTTCACCAGGCTCTGCGTGAAGGCAGCCTCGGGCCAGAAGCGGAACAGCTTGCCGGCCGTCATCTTGACCGAGACACCGCCGCTGGATTCGGCGCGCAGGCAGGTGCCCAGCTCGCAGGCCTGGGCGTCGCCGTTGTAGGCCGCGTTGTAGAAGGCGCCCCGCACCTGGTTGCTGTACTGCACGCGGCTCCACTTGCCGCCGCTGCGCACGTAGGTTTCCAGGTTGCGCAGCTGCACGCGGGTGTTGGTGGCCGTGTTGTCGGTAGCGGTGAAGACCTGGCCATAGGCGCCCAATGCGGTGGCCGTGGCCGGCGCCGTGGCGTTCTGGGCCGCAGCTGCCGTGGCGAAGTAGCCGGCGGTCAGCTCGGCAGAGGTGGATTCATGCGCGCCGGTGCGGGCCGCCTTGATGGCAGCCACCGAGTTGACTGCGCCCGTGGCCGTCGTGGCCGTGCCAGTGGTTCCAGTCGTGCCGGTCGTGCCCGTGGTCGTTCCGGTCGTGCCGGCATTGGTCGTGCTGGCGGTGTTGTTGTCGTTGCTGTCCGAGCCGCAGGCTCCCAGGACGAGGGAAACGGCGAGAAGCCCGGCGGTGGGCACTGCGCGAGAGATTTTCATGAAATGGATAAATCGGTAGCGCCCATGAGCCATGCCTTTGGGATGGCAGGCCCGGACCGGACCCGGACATGTTCGATGCAAGGTCTGCACACCAGGAGCTGGCGGCCATGCCGGCTCATGAAGCATCCTGCAGGAATCGTCCCGGCCTTTCGTGGCCCCGGGGCAGGTTGAAAAGTGGCGCGCAGTGTAGCAGCGCCCCATCCCACCCTTTATTGCAGGATCACTCCGGCTGATACGCAAACCGAACAAAGCGCCGACATTGCTTGGCAAAAACGCTGCAGAAACGCAGCCGGATACGGTTTGCAGGGCGATATTTCCGGATATTTACCGAATATCCATCGCCACAACACCCATGAATGGTGAATACATTAAGAAGATACACGCTCGCACGAAACAAACGGTCACGCTTTTCCAATAAACGATACGACCGAGACGCCTGAACCTGATCCCCCATACGCCAGGCTCAGACATGCAGGGACAGGCGCGGGGAAAAGCCCCCTTGTCACCGATGGAAGAAGTGGCGGTGCGGCGCCCACGAAAAAGCCCGGGCAGGCGTGACATGCACGCACTGCACCGGGCCTGGGCATCCGGTCTATGCAGCGATGGGCCTACACGTTTCGCCTGTCGCGCAATGCCTGGGCCACCGTGGCGGCATCGACGTATTCCAGCTCGCCACCCAGCGGCACGCCTCGGGCCGGACGGCTGACCGTCAGCCCTCGGGCCGTGAGCACCTCGCTGAGGTAATGGGCAGTGGCCTCGCCTTCCTGGGTGAAGTTGGTGGCCAGCACCACTTCCTGGACCACGCCGTCGGTGGCGCGCGCCAGCAGGCGCTCGAACTGCAGGTCGGTCGGCCCGATGCCATCCAGCGGCGAGAGCCGGCCCATCAGCACGTAATAGAGCCCCTGATAGGCGCGGGTGTGCTCGATGACCAGCTGGTCGGCGGGGTTTTCCACCACGCACAGCAGTGCGGGATTGCGCGTCTCGTCGCTGCAGATATCGCACAGCTCGTGTTCGGTGAGCGTGTTGCAGCGGCTGCAGTGCCGCACCCGCTCAAGGGCGTGCGCCAGCCCCTCGGACAGGCGCCGGGCAGCATCGCGGTCGCGCTGCAGCAGGTGAAAGGCCAGCCGCCTGGCCGAGCGCGGCCCCACGCCGGGCAGTCCACGCAGGGCGAGGATCAGTTCGTCGAGGGCGGCCGGGTCCTTCACGCGCAGTCAGCCATCAGAACGGCATCTTGAAGCCCGGAGGCAGCGGCAGGCCGGCGGTGACGGCCGACATCTTTTCCTGGGCGGTCTGCTCGGCACGGCGCAGCGCATCGTTGACGGCAGCGGCCACCAGATCTTCCAGCATGTCCTTGTCGTCGGCCAGCAGGCTGGGGTCGATGGCGATGCGGCGCACATCGTTGCGGCAGGTCATCACCACCTTCACGAGGCCGGCGCCGGACTGGCCTTCCACCTCGATGTCGGCCAGCGAGTCCTGCACCTTCTTCATGTTGTCCTGCATCTGCTGGGCCTGCTTCATCAGCCCGGCCAACTGGTTCTTCATCATGACGATTTCTCTCCATCGAGGGGTTTGATCGAATCCGGCAGTATGGTGGCTCCGAACTCTTCAAGCAATGTCCGGACGAAAGGATCGGCCTTGATGGCCTCTTCGCTCTCGGCCTGACGACGCGCCTGTTGTTCGGACGCACGTGCAGCCGCGGTCTGGCCGCCGGTCTGGCCCACTGTGACCTGCAGCTGCACCCCGGCACCGAAGTGGTCGGCCAGCAGCTCGCGGGCACGCTCCACCAGCGAAGGCTCGGCCAGATGGCGGATGGGCACCTGCACCTGAAAGACCTGCCCCTGCACGCCCTTCAGTTCGCTCTGGGCCAGCAGCTGGCGCACGGCGCCCTGGGCATGCAGGCGCGCCACGAGGCTCGGCCAGTCGCCGTCGAAATCCAGCGTGGTGGCGATGGCGGGCGCATCAGCCCCGGTGGGGACGCCTGGCATCGCCGGTGCTTCTGCCGCAGTGCGTGCATGGGACGCGGCGGGCGAATGTGCCGTTGCGGGTACATGTGCTGCAGCAGGGGCGTGTGCGGGCGCAGCGGCATGGAGCGCGGCGGGTGCCGTCGCAGCAGGGGCCTTGGCGGCAGCCGGTACCGATGCGGGCGGCTGCGCAGCAGGCGCATGCGATGCGGCGACCTGCATGGCCGGCGCGGATACGGCGGGCGCGGCGGGTTCATGCGTAACAGGCGCGTGCGTGGCGGGCGCATGGACAGCTGGTGCCGACGCTGCAGAAGCATCAGGCCCGGTGCTACGGGATGCCTGCGACCGGCGATCGGCCGAGGTGTCGAAATAGAGATCCTGCCGGGCCGGTCGAGGCCGGTCGTCGTCAGCCGAGGAACGGGCGGGCGATTCACCGCCTGCGGGCTGGCGCGCGCCCGTCTGACGCGGGGCGGCAGCCGGCGTACCCGACACGGGCGCTTGCCGAGCCCCCCCAGGACCATTGCTGCCACGGGCCACCATGGCGGCAGCCATCTGGCGAGCACGGGCGCGCGCATCCATGGCGGCATCGCCCCCCTGCCCTGATGACGCCATGCCCGGGCCGGCATCCGGGCCGCCCGCGGTATCGGCGTGCAGCGCCCCTCTGGCGGCGGCCGGTTGCCCCGGTGCCTGCGCGCCCGTCTGGCCAGCAGCACGGTCCGGCGCACCGCCGAAGGAAGGCCGTGTCGCACCGCCCGGTGCCGCCATGCCACGCGCTGCCGCCGAGCCATGGCCCGGCGCGGCGGCGCCATCGTCCACGGCGGTCAGCGCGCCCAGCGCCAGATTGTCGGCACGGAAAGCCAGCATCCGCAGCAGGGTCATCATGAAGCCGGTCTGTGCATCGGGCGCCAGCGGCAGGTCACGCACGCCATGGATGGCAATCTGATACCAGACCTGCACATCGGAAGGATCCATCTGCGCCGCCAGCACGTGCGGCTCGCCCTGGCCCACCTGGGCCAGCGCCACCCGTTGCAGCTCGGCGGCCATGGCCATCAGGATCTGGGCATGGGCCACGTTGCGGGCCGCCAGGCTGTCGGCCTGCTGCACCACGGCAGCGGCATCGCCGGCGGCCAGCAGCGCCAGCAGTTCGGGGGCCAGGTCTTCATCGACCGTGCCGAGCATCTCCTGCACGGTGGCCTGCTTCACCTGCCCCGCGCCCAGCGCGATGGCCTGGTCGAGCAGCGACAGACCGTCGCGCATGCTGCCCCCGGCGGCCTTGCCGATCAGCTCAAGGCCCCGTTCCTCATAGGGAATGTCTTCGGCCTGCAGGACGTTGGCCAGGTGTCCGGCCACGGTGGCCGGGCTGACGTTGCGCAGACCGAACTGCATGCAGCGCGACAGCACGGTGACCGGCACCTTCTGCGGATCAGTGGTGGCCAGCACGAAGATGACGTGGGGCGGCGGCTCTTCCAGCGTCTTCAGCATGGCGTTGAAGGCGTGGGTGGAGAGCATGTGGACCTCGTCGATGACGAAGACCTTGTAGCGGCCCACCGTGGGCAGGTAGGCAGCGTTTTCCAGCACCACCGCCATTTCCTCGACCTTTCGGTTGGAGGCCGCGTCCATCTCCAGATAGTCGGGGAAGCGCCCCTCGTCCACACCCCGGCAGGCCGAGCATTCGCCGCAGGGATGGGAACTCACGCCCTTTTCGCAGTTCAGGGCCTTGGCCAGGATGCGGGCGATGGTGGTCTTGCCCACGCCCCGGGTGCCCGTAAGCAGGTAAGCGTGGTGAAGCCGCTGGTTGTCGAGCGCGTGGCGCAGCGCGCGCACGACCGTGTCCTGTCCGACCAGGGAATCGAAGTCGCGCGGGCGCCATTTGCGGGCCAGCACCTGATGGCTGCCGGAGGGAGAAAGTGACTGCACCGGGTTCCTTGCCGGAGCCACGGGGGCGCGCCGGGCGGAAAGACTGGAAGACGGGAGGCGCCGCAGGGCCTGTAGCACCCTGTACCGGCGAGATATGAGGGGGACGAGCCGAACCCTCGGCACTTGCGGGATTCGGTTATGGCTGCTTCCTTCCGGACCTGACCAGGTTCCCGAGCCACAATGCGAGGAGGCCCGTCCGCTGGCGATTGTATCTCAAGGCGCCGCAACGGCAAGTTCGGGCATGCCCGCACGCATCCGCCCCAGAATCTGCCGCCGCCCTCCCCTGCATGGGCCTCCGGCACGCCCGCCCCGGGCCTCGAAGACAGCCGTTCCGGCAGGGCATCATGTCGTATCGACATATGTGTCATTCCCGAGACGATACATGCAGCCGTCGGACCGACGGATGGCATTGATTCCCTGCCATCCACCCCGATCTGACGGAAAGAGGCCTGGATACGGGCTTTGGCACGGAACGGGGCGCCCGCAGTCATGCGCCTGCCCCCGCCATTCGGTGGCATCCGGGCTTGCGTCCACTGCGCCTCCCGGCGGCCAGCCGTGTTATTTTTAGCGTCCGAACAGGAGAGTTCCAGAAAACCCATGGGTATCAAAAACGTTTCCGCCGATTCCTTCGACACCGATGTGCTGAAGTCCGACGTGCCGGTTCTGGTCGATTTCTGGGCCGAATGGTGCGGCCCCTGCAAGCTCATCGCCCCGATCCTCGACGAGGTCTCGCACGACTACTCCGACCGCATGGCTGTGGCCAAGGTCAACGTCGACGAGAGCCAGGCCATTGCCGCCAAGTACGGCATCCGTGGCATTCCCACGCTGATGCTGTTCAAGAACGGCACGCTGGTGGGCACCAAGGTGGGCGCCGTCTCCAAGGGCCAGCTCACCGCCTTCCTCGACAGCAACCTCTGATCCCGGGTGCCGACAGCGCGGTGCCTGCACGCAGCGCCGGCCCGGCCGGCCGTTCCTGCAGTTGCACTGCCTTGGCACAGCCCCTTCGCACGGAGCATCCCGCTCGACCGACCTTCAGCCGGCCGTCTCGGTGCTCCCCTCGTCGCGCCATGTGACCGGCGTGGCGAAATCTGCGGCCGGTTTGTGTGATTTTTTTGCACATGCAGGTCATTCGTAGTACAGTGCGAACCCGATCCTGATCGGGCACTCGCCCCTGACATACCGGCACTGCATCTGCCGGCTGCAGGTCCGATGCGCAACGGGCCATCTGCCGCAGCGCTCTGCACCGCGTGCACGCGCTGCCTGCCCGGATCCTCCGGAAGAACCGACCGCCGAGCCAGAAGCCCGGCAGGAACGGCGCACAAAGGTGCCGGCACGGTTTTCCGGACCTCTCCGGAACATCCCGGCTCTGCCCGTCGGCTTTCCAGCCATCGCGCCCAGCAGGCAATCTCCCGGCCACCGAGCCATCGTTTCCCGGTCGGCCTCCGCTCTTGCCACCGTCGCCCACAGGCGCTCCTGCTCTGTCAGGTCCGCCCGGCGCGCGGCCACACCCCCATTCCATCCTCCGAAGTCTTGCCATGCCGGCATCGTTTCCGGCGGGGCCGATTCCGACCAACCCTCATCCGTTCCAATCTATGTACCTGTCCGAGCTGAAGGCCCTGCATATTTCGCGCCTGATCGAAATAGCGCAAAGCCTGGAGATCGAAGCTGCCAACCGCCTGCGCAAGCAGGAGCTGATGTTCGCCATCCTCAAGCGCAAGGCGCGCAACGGCGACCAGATCTTCGGGGACGGCGTGCTGGAGGTCCTGCCCGACGGCTTCGGCTTCCTGCGCACCCCCGAGACCTCCTACCTGGCCAGCCCGGACGACATCTACATCTCGCCCTCGCAGATCCGCCGCTTCAATCTGCACACCGGCGACTCGATCGAGGGTGAGGTGCGCACGCCGAAGGATGGCGAGCGCTACTTCGCGCTGGTGAAGGTGGACCGCATCAACGGCGCGCCGCCCGAGCACTCGAAGCACAAGATCCTCTTCGAGAACCTGACGCCGCTGCACCCGGACGAGGTGCTGCGTCTGGAGCGCCCCGACCTGCTGACCGACGAGAACGTCACCGGCCGGATCATCGACATCATCGCCCCCATCGGCAAGGGCCAGCGTGGCCTGATCGTGGCCCCGCCCAAGAGCGGCAAGACGGTGATGATGCAGCACATCGCGCATGCCATCACCACCAACCATCCCGATGCCGTCGTCATCGTCCTGCTGATCGACGAGCGCCCCGAGGAAGTGACGGAGATGCAGCGCTCGATCCGCGGCGAAGTGGTCTCCTCCACCTTCGACGAGCCCGCCACCCGCCACGTGCAGGTGGCCGAGATGGTCATCGAGAAGGCCAAGCGCCTGGTCGAGCACAAGAAGGACGTGGTGATCCTGCTGGACTCCATCACCCGCCTGGCCCGCGCCTACAACACCGTGGTGCCCTCCTCCGGCAAGGTGCTGACCGGTGGTGTGGACGCCAACGCCCTGCAGCGGCCCAAGCGCTTCTTCGGCGCGGCCCGCAACATCGAGGAAGGCGGCTCGCTCACCATCCTGGCCACGGCACTGATCGACACCGGCAGCCGCATGGACGAGGTGATCTACGAGGAGTTCAAGGGCACCGGCAACATGGAGATCCACCTGAACCGGCGGATGATGGAAAAGCGCATCTTCCCGGCGATGGACATCAACCGTTCCGGCACCCGCCGCGAGGAACTGCTGATCAAGCCCGAGATCCTGCAGAAGGTCTGGATCCTGCGTCGCCTGCTGCACGACATGGACGAGCTGCAGGCCATGGAGTTCCTGCTGGATAAAATGAAGGCCACGAAGAACAACACCGAGTTCTTCGAAATGATGAAGAAGTGAGCCCCATGCACATCCGCCTGAAGGACCTGACCTATCCCGCCATCGCCCTGGTGGTGGCCCTGCTGCTGCGCTACCTGGTGGTGGAATCCACCGACCTGGCCCTGCACTGCGACATGCACCGATGGGAAGGCTGGTGCGGTGTGCGCACGGCGCTGGTGCTGTCGTTCTTCCGGCAGGACCTGGGCTGGGTGGCCCTGGTGCTGTCGCTGCTGGCCTGCTGGCGCCAGAACCTGCTGATGGCGCGGCTCTCGCTGGCCCTGGCTGTGGCCGGACTCATCCTCTACTCGTATGAGCCGGCTGCCGTCGCCGCGCTGGTGGCCGCCATGCTGCTGGCACGCCTGGACGTGAAGGCGCGCCGACTGGCACAGCCCGCCTGACGGGCATCACCCCCGCAGCACCTCCGCGTCCGATCATCGGACGGCGGAAAGAAAAAGGGCCTCTCACGAGGCCCTTTTTCATATCCGGGCAACGCCCGGCTCAACCGCTTCCTCAGTGCTCGTCCTGCGCCGGCATCCAGAAGCGGCCATCGGTGGCCACCGCAGCCAGCGCCACCACCGTGGCGCCAAACGTCAGCGACTGGCCATTGGCAAAGCCCTCGATGAACACGAAGGCGATGCTGCCAAGCACGCAGACAGCGGCGAGCACGCGCTCTTCCACGGCCCCCGCCAGCCGCAGGCCGGCCAGTCGGGCCATGGCCAGCCCCAGCAGCGGCAGCATGTACAGCACCGTCGGGAAGCCCCGGTAGCGGGCATCAAAGACCAGCAGCAGGGTCATGATGGCAGCTGCGAACAGCAGGAAGCTGCGGCACACGCCCAGCCAGTCCAGCGCGTCGAAGTGCGCGCGCCGACGCCGCCACAGCGTGTTGAATGACGGCACGGTCAGGCCCACCAGCGACGAGGCCCCCTGACCGGCCCGCCGGTCGGAACGCCCCAGGGCCAGCAGCTGCGCCACCCGGAACATCAGCACCAGCGATGCTGCCCCCAGCAGCACGGTGGCGCCCCATTCCAGCGGATTGCGGTTCCAGACCATGCCATAGCGCAGCTGCGCCACCACGAGACCTCCGGTTGCCGCCCCCAGGGCCATCACCTGCACCTGGGACAGCCGTTCGGTCAGCTGCCAGCGGCGGGACAGCCCCAAGGCAGCCGCCAGGCCGATGACGGCCCCCAGCCAGCCCAGATACCAGTACGGATCTTCCGCGACCGGGCCGGTGGCGGGGAACTTGGCCTGGCCATCACTGTCGAAGACCCCCCAGTTGCCGCCCATGGCGCCTTCCTGGCCCCGCTTCCAGGGCTGGTCGAAGCCCTCGATGAAGTTGTAGTTCAGGTGGTGGTCAGCCGCGGCCTGGCTGAACTCGCGCATGAAGCGCGCCTGGTTGACACGGCTGGCCACGGCCGCATCCCGCTGGCGGCCTTCGCTGGGCCAGCCAGTCTCGCCGATCAGCACGTCCTTGCCATTGAACATCTGGCGCATGCGCTCGGCCGTGCCGGTGATGTGGTCGATGGCGGCGTGGATGCCCACCGGGTGATCTTCCCAGTACGGCAGGATGTGGACGGTGACGAACGAGACGTGCCGGGCCAGCTCGGCGTTCTCGCTCCAGAACTCCCAGACATCGGCGTAGGTCACGGGCACGTCAACGGCACTGCGCACCTGATCGATGTACGCACCCATCTGCTGGGCCGACTGCTCGCGGCGCAGCAGCACCTCGTTGCCCACAACGATGCCGCGGATGGTGTCGGGGTATTCGCGGGCCAGCTGGATGGCACGCTGGATCTCGATGTCGTTCTTGTCGCGCTCACGGCCGATCCAGACACCCAGCAGCACCTTCATGCCCAGCGACTTGGCCACCTCGGGCACCTTGTCCAGCCCCTGGATGACCGAATAGGTGCGCACGCACTGCGAACGGGCGGCCAGGATGGACAGGTCTTCACGCAGCCGCGCTTCCGAGACCATGGCGCCGGGATCCAGCGGGGTCTCGCCGGGCTTGCGGAACGGCGCATAGGAGACGCACTGCAGCTTGTTGTCGGCCGCATCGACCATCGGCTGCGGCGTGCCTTGGGCGCGCCACCAGGCCAGCACCAGCAGGGCCGCCAGCACGCTCAGCAGGGTCATCCAGCGGGAACGGTTGCGGGACAGGAAATCGAACATGGGAATGGTCTGTGACGATCGATGGGAAGGAGCACCCGGCAGGCCCTGGGATGCCGGAACGGCAGGATGGCCGGGCGGGCACAGAAGGATGATACCGGCCCCGCCGAGGAATCAGGCGGCCAGAGAATGCGCCGTTGGCGCCATGTGTATCAGGCTGCAAAGTGACGTGACAGCCTCGTAATTCTGCCAGAGCCGACAACGCATAGAATCTCAGGTTGTCCGCGCAAAGGTCGTGTCGGACGTTCTGCATGTCATTCATGACATTCCGCACGTACGGCAGACTTTGACCGGCCTGCCTGGTCCCGTGAAGGTTCATCATTGCGGGATCGGGCACAATGCCCGGCGCACGCCCGCCTCCGGCATGTCCGGGGCGCGCCGCGTCGACGCATCGCATCTCGTTCGTCAATCCCGACAGGAAGCATCCCCTATGTCCGGACCGGACTCCCCTTCGTCCACCCAGGCCCCCCACAGCCACCCCATTCCCGACAACCCGCTGGGCGAGCATTTCCGCAACCACCATCCGGTCACCTTCGGCCGCGTGGTGGGCGCGGCGTTCCTCGCCCTGTCGCTGGCCGTGCTGAACTTCGTGACCTGGGACAAGATCAACCCGCTGGTGGACGCGCCGGCCTTCTACGGCAAGATCAGCGGCCTGGCCTACAACTCCGCCCAGCGCTGGGACAACCCGCTGGATGGCCGCAACGCCGATGAGTCCTCGATCGAGAAGGACTTCAAGATCCTGTCCGACTACACGACGCGGGTTCGGACCTACAGCAGCGTCGATCAGCCCAACATTCCTGCCCTGGCCGAGAAGGCCGGCCTGCACCTGACGGCCGGTGTCTGGGTCAGCAAGGATGAGGAGCGCAACCAGAAGGAATTCGACGCCATCGAGAAGGCGGTGCATGACACCAGCTCCATCGAGCGGGTCATCGTCGGTAACGAACAGGTGCTGCACGCCGGCCGCACCCCGGCCGAGCTCATCCAGAACATGCGCGAGGTCAAGCGCCGGGTACGCAAGCCGGTCTCCACGGCCGAGCCCTGGCACATCTGGCTGCGCTACCCCGAGCTGGCCGCCAACGCCGACTTCATCACGGTCCACCTGCTGCCCTACTGGGAAGGCCTGCCGGTCCAGCAGGCGCTGGAGTACACCTTCGGCCGACTGCACGAGGTGCAGCGCCGCTTCCCCGACAAGAAGATCGTGATCGGTGAGGTGGGCTGGCCCAGCCAAGGCGACCGCCGCGACTCCTCCCGTGCCTCGCCGGCCAGCCAGGCCGAGTTCATCCGGGGCTTTCTGGTGCGCGCCGCCGCCGAGAACATCGACTACTTCCTGATGGAGGGCATCGACCAGCCCTGGAAGATCGAGCTGGAAGGCCGGGCCGGCCCGTACTGGGGCTACCTGGACGCCTATCGTCAGCCCAAGTACAGCCTGACCGGCCCCATCGAGCGTGACCCCAACTGGGAGACCAAGGCCGCCCTGGCGTCGGCCATCGGCGTGGTGGCGCTGTTCTGGTTCATGTTCAGCTTCTCCAACCTGCAACTGCCCAGCCGCATCGCCTTCGGCCTGGTGCTGCAGGCCGTCATCTCGCTGTTTGCCTGGCTGGTGGCCCTGCCCTTCGACTACTACATGCGCCCGATCGACTGGACCTTCTTGGTGATCCTGGTGCCGTCGCTGCTGGCCATGTCCACCATCCTGCTCACGAACTTCTTCGAGTTCGTCGAGATGTTCTGGCCGGGCAACCTGCGTCACGTCTACCGCCCGCGGCCGCTGGCCCCCGGTGCGCGTGAACCCAAGGTGTCGCTGCACCTGGCCTGCTGCAACGAGCAGCCCGACATGGTGATCGCTACCATCAAGAGCCTGGCTGCGCTGGACTACACCAACTTCGAGGTGCTGGTCATCGACAACAACACGAAGGACGAGAAGCTCTGGAAGCCGGTCGAGGAATTCATGGCCACGCTGCCCGAGAACTTCAAGTTCTTCCACCTGCCCAAGTGGCCCGGCTTCAAGGCTGGCGCGCTCAACTACGGGCTGACGCAGACGGCGCCCGATGCCGAGATCATCGGCGTGGTGGATGCCGACTACGTGGTGGTGCGTCGCTGGCTGAAGGACGTGGTGAGCTACTTCGATGATCCGGACACCGCCGTGGTGCAGTCTCCGCAGGCCCACCGGGGCTGGAGCCGCCACACCTTCCGCCGGATGATGAACTACGAGTACGACGGCTTCTTCCGCATCGGCATGCACCACCGCAACGAGCGCAACGCCATCATCCAGCACGGCACCATGACGCTGGTGCGCGCCCAGCCGCTGCTGGAGGGCAAGTGGTCGGAATGGACCATCTGCGAGGACGCCGAGCTGGCCCTGCGCCTGATGAATCAGGGCTACACGCTGCGCTACGTGGACGTGGTGATGGGTCGCGGCCTCACGCCCGATACCTTCTTCGCCTTCAAGAAGCAGCGCAAGCGCTGGGCACAGGGCGCCATCCAGATCATGAAGGCGCACGCGAAAACCCTGTTCGGCCGCAGCAATCTGACGGCAGCACAGCGCTACCACTTCATCACGGGCTGGTTCTCGTGGATCGGTGACGCACTGCACCTGCTGTTCGCGCTGGCTGCCATCGCGTGGAGCATCGGCATCATCGCCGCACCCCACCTGTTCAGCCTGCCCATCCTGCTGTTCATGATCCCGCTCATCGCCTTCTTCTTCTTCAAGGCGCTGATGGGACCGCTGATGTACATGCGCCGCGTGCGCTGTGAGCAGAAGGATGTCTGGGGCGCCGCGCTGGCCGGCATGGCACTGTCGCACGGCATCGCCCAGGGCGTCTTCTCCGGCCTGTGGAACAAGACGGCCGTCTTCGAGGTGACCGAGAAAGGCGGTGGCGCCGGCACGCAGGCCGCCGATGTCGAGTCGGCCTCGGCTGCGTCGGCCACACCGGCAGCCGATACCGCTGCAGCCGGCGCTGCCGTGGACACCATGACCACGAGCCCTGCCCCGGTACCCAAGCCGGCCAAGCCCGCCAAGCCCAAGAAGCCCGCGGGCATGGCCTGGGGTGGCGTGCGTGAGGAAGCCCTGCTGCTGATCGGCCTGCTGGTGGCAGCGCTGGGCATCTCGATGACCCGGCTGCCCAACCACCTGGAATCGGCCATGTGGATGGTGGTGCTGGTGCTTCAGGCCGTGCCCTACATGGCTGCCGTGGTCTGCGCCCTGCTGTCGGCCTCCAAGGCCAAGCACCTGGAGAAGAAGCCTCGCAAGACGTCCGGCCAGTCCGGCAGCGAGGCAGCCAGCGACGAGGGATCGGCCAGCCAGGCCGCCAGCGCCTGAGTCAGGCGTCGCTCCTCCGGCCGCCCTGTCATGGGCGGCCCCGGACGGGGACGGGATGGATTTCGATCCGCCCGTCCCCGTTTCTTCATGGGCCGCCGTCCGTCGGTCAGCGCTGCCCGAAGTCCCCGACGGCCGGCAGCCCAAGCCCGACCAGCGGGGGCGAATCGTTGCACGGGCATGCCAAACCGTTATAATGGACGTTTACTTGTCGTACCGTTGCGTGCGTTTTCATCACCTGCTTCGGCGCTGAACACCCAACCGATTCCCCTATGAAAGAAGGCATCCACCCCGAGTACCGCGAAGTCGTGTTCCAGGACATGGCCAACGGTTTCAAGTTCATCACGCGTTCCACGGTGCACACGCGCGAAACCATCAAGATGGACGACGGCAAGGAATATCCGCTGATGAAGCTGGACGTGACCTCCGAGTCCCACCCGTTCTACACGGGCGCCCAGCAGCGCATCATCGAGACCGGCCGCGTCGAGAAATTCCGTCAGAAGTTCGCCCGCACCGGCGCCACTGCCGCCAAGGCCTGATCCGTTCTACGGCCCTTGGCCGCGGTTCGCCGTGGCCCCAGAAAAGCCCTGGCAACTGCCGGGGCTTTCTTTTTCCATGGTCTCTCGTGCGTCCGATGCGCCCCTGGCGGACAATGAGCCCAAACGATGACTGATCGGCCTCACAGGATCCGACGATGACAAGCTCTAGTTCCGGGTCGCGCGTCAGACCCTATCTGGTCACCTCGGCAGACGCCGCGCGCCTGCCGCGCTGGATTCCGCTGCTGTTCTGCGCGGTCTATGTCCTGGCCGGCCTGTTCGGACGCGACCCCTGGCGGACCGACGACGCCATCGGCTTCGGCATCGCCCACACCATGGCCACCGGCAACAGCATCGATTGGCTGCTGCCCAACGTGCAGGGCCAGCTTGTGCCCGACGAGGGTGGCCCGCTACCCTTCTGGGTGGGCGCACTGGGCATGCACGCCGCACGGCTCTTCAACACGCTGCTGGCCAGCTTCTTCGGCCATGCGGCCGACGGCTGGCGCATTGCCCCGGATCTGGCCATGCGACTGACGGCGGCTGCGGGCATCGCTTTGGCCATGACGCTGCTCTGGTATGCGGCGCGCAACCTGGCCGTGCGGCCCGAGATCCAGCCGCAGGATCCGTTCGGCGCCGGTGCCAGTCCGCAGGACTTCGGCCATGCCGTGGCCGATGCGGCCCTTCTGGCCGTACTGGCCTGCTTCGGGCTCATCGCTCCCATCCACGAGACCACAGCCAACGCCTCCCAGGTCCTGTGTGTGGCGCTGCATCTGTTCGGCCTGTCGGTCGCCATCGATCGTCCCCGCCGCGGCGGGCTGCTGGTGGGTCTGGCCATTGCTGCCAGCCTGCTCACCTACGGCATTCCGCTGGCCGTCGTCATGCTGCTGGCCACGCTGCTGCTGCTGTGGCTGGTGGTGCCCTTCCGGCTGGTGGCGGGCTGGATCCTGCTGACGATGCTGCCGGTGGCCGTGCTGGGCAGCATTATCTGGCCGGCGCTGCTGGCCTATTTCAGCCACTCGGACGCCGTGGTGCAGGCCCTGCCCCTGATGGAGGGTGACAGCAACCTGCCGGTGGATCCGGCCGCCAGCCAGAAGGTGGCGGAGTTCTTCCACGGCTGGCTGTCCTGGAATGCCGGCATGTTCGGCGCACCGAGTGGTGAAGCGCTTTCCCAGCTGGGCGGCACGCTGCCGTGGTTCCTGTGGCCGCTGTGGCCCTTCGTGCTATGGGGCATGTGGCGCTGGCGGGCCGGCTGCCGTGAGGCGCCCATTGCCGCGCCCCTCTTCCCGCTGCTGCTGATGTTGCTGGCCTCGCTGTGCAACCCGCAGACGGCTGACCACCAAGCCACGCTCACCCCGATGGTGTTGCCGATGGCCGTGTTGACGGGCATGACGCTGCCCATGATCCGCCGCAACCTGGTCAGCGTGGTGGACTGGTTCGCCGTCATGATCTTCTCGGTGGCCAGCCTGGCCGTCTGGGCCTACTGGGTTGCCTTCATGTCGGGCTGGCCGCCCCGCATGGCCGCCCGGGCCGAAGCCGCGCTGCCGGGCTTCGTTGCCCACGTTTCGGTCATCGAGCTGATCATCGGGCTGCTGGCCACAGGAGCCTGGGTGTTGCTGGTGGTGTGGCGCGTGTCGCGCCGGCCGCGCCCCTTCTGGCGTCCCATGGCCCTGTCGTCGGGTGGCATGGTGCTGACCTGGCTGCTCCTGATGACCCTGTGGCTGCCTGCCGGCAACTGGCGAAAGAGCTACCAGGAACTGGTGATTCCCACGCGGGCGCTGTTTGCCAGCCAGCCGGGCTGCGTGCTGCATGCCGGAGCGGATGCCGGGGAACTGGCCCTGTTTGCCTACTACGCCGGCGCCCGCTTCGTGCGGCTTCCGGATCTGCGTCAGCAGGATGACGCGCCGCCCAAGCCTGTCTGCCCCTGGCTGCTGGTGGCCGACGACACGCCGGGCACGCCCATCAACCTGCCCGACCTGCTGGGCCGCGCCAAGAACCCCAGCCTGGATGGCGCCACACCCGCCGAGATCCTGGCCCAGCCCTGGCAGTCGCTGTGGCAGCGTCAGCGGCCCTTCGGCAAGACGCCGCACCTGCTAGGACTGTACCGGCGGGTGCCTGTCGAGACGCCCGCCAGACCCTGAGCACATCCGCCAGGGCCCCGGCTGATCCCGGACTCGGGATCAGCCCTTGGGCTGCCCGGCCGGTCCGATGAAGTGCTGACGGTAGTGCCGCAGTTCGTCGATGGATTCCTGAATGTCAGCCAGCGCCGTGTGGGCGCCTCGCTTCTTGAAGCTGCGATAGACCTCGGGCGCCCAGCGCCGTGCCAGTTCCTTCAGCGTGCTCACATCCAGGTTGCGGTAATGGAACCAGCTCTCCAGCTCGGGCATGTAGCGCGCCATGAAGCGCCGGTCCTGCCCGATGGAGTTGCCGCACATGGGTGACTTGCCTTCCGGCACCCAGGCGCGAATGAACTCCAGCAGGATGCCCTGTGCCGCGGCCTCGGTCAGCGTCGAGGCACGCACGCGGTCGATGAGTCCCGACTTGCCATGGGTGGACTGGTTCCACTTGTCCATGGCGTCCAGCACCGTGTCGGGCTGGTGAATGGCCAGCACCGGCCCTTCGGCCAGCAGGTTCAGCTCGCTGTCGGTCACCACCATCGCCACCTCAATGATGCGGTCGATGTCGGGATGCAGGCCGGTCATTTCCATGTCGAGCCAGACCAGGCGGCTCTCGTCAGGCCGGCCAGGGGGGACGAACACGGTGCCCAGTGGCTGGCCATCCGTCGTATGACCGGCCGAGACGCCGTGCGGAGCGCCCTCCGACGTCTGGTCCATCCCGTTCCGATCGTTTTTCGGGGCGGCTGCCGCCCCCGTTGTGTCTTGGGTTTCCATGCTTTAATTGTCGCATGCAACCCCTGCACTTCAGCTTCCTGTTCGTCGGATTCCTGTTGCTGTCGCTGGTTCTGCGCCTCTGGCTGGCCAGCCGTCAGGTCCGCCACGTCAGCCGGCACCGCGACGCCGTGCCCGAACCCTTCGCCAGCCGCATCAGCCTGCCGGCCCACCAGCGCGCTGCCGCCTACACCATCGCCCGCGTGCAGCTGGGCATCGTCGACCAGTTCGTGGGCGCGGTGGTGCTGCTTGCCCTCACCCTACTGGGCGGCCTGCAGTTCATCCACGAAACCTGGATGCGCTGGCTGCCCGACCAGCCGCTCCTGCAGCAGCTGCTCGTCATGGGCACCGCGCTGCTTCTCATCAGCCTGGCCGAACTGCCGGTGGACTGGTGGCGGCATTTCCGGCTGGAAACCCGCTTCGGCTTCAACCGCATGACGCCGGCGCTCTTCGTGGCCGACCACCTGAAGGCGCTGCTCGTTGGCGCCCTGCTGGGCCTGCCGCTGCTGGCGGCCCTCATCGCGCTGATGCAGCACACCGGCCAGCGCTGGTGGCTGTGGGCCTGGGCCTTCTGGATCGGCTTCAACGTGGTGGTGCTGCTGCTCTTTCCCACCGTCATTGCCCCGCTCTTCAACCGCTTCGAGCCGCTGGCCGACGGACCGGTGAAGGAACGCATCCTGGCGCTGCTGGCGCGCTGCCAGTTCAGTGCCGGCGGCCTGTTCGTGATGGACGGCAGCCGCCGCTCGGCCCATGGCAACGCCTACTTCACCGGCTTCGGCAAGAGCCGGCGCATCGTCTTCTTCGACACCCTGCTGGCCCGACTGGAGGTCGACGAGGTGGAGGCCGTGCTGGCGCACGAGCTGGGCCATTTCAAGAAGAAGCACATCCTGAAACGTCTGGTGCTGCAGGGCGTGTTCAGCCTGGTTGCCTTTGCGCTGCTGGGCTGGCTGTCGTCGCAGATCTGGTTCTACCAGGGGCTGGGCATCGCCATCGGCCCCTTCCAGGCCCAGGCGCCGGCCGGCGTGGCGCTGCTGCTCTTCTTCCTGGCCCTGCCCGTCTTCCTGCTGCCGCTTCGGCCGCTCATGGCCTGGATGTCGCGCCGTGACGAGTTCGAGGCCGACGCCTTCGCGGTGGAACACAGCAACGGCCAGGCGCTGGTCTCGGCCCTTACCAAGATCTACGAGGACAACGCCAGCACCCTCACGCCTGATCCGCTGCATTCGGCGTTCTACGACTCCCACCCGCCGGCGCCGCTGCGCATCGGCCGGATCCGGCAACGGCTGGCCGAGGCGGCCCCTGCCGCCCCAGCACAGCCATGACCACACCACAGCCATGACCTCCTCCGATCATCCGCGCCGCACCGGCCCCGCCGACGACTCCGACGACGACTACACGGGCGCCCGCTACGAGGACGAGGCCATGGCCCTGGCCAACAAGGGCCTGGGACGCCAGCCACCCCGACCGGGCGGCAGCCGTTCCTACACCCGCAAGACCCCAGCCGGCAGCCAGGTCCAGCCACGCGGCCAGACCCGTTCCGAGCGACTGCAGGCCGACGTGATGGCCGCCTACGGCCGCCAGTTCCTGCTGGCCCCAACGGACGGCGGGCCGCACCTGCCCGCCATGGCGGTAGGCCGACGACTGGACTGCGTGGTGGGCGACCACGTGACCTACCGGCAGGCCGACAGCGGCCCCTCGGCCATCGAGAGCGTGGCGCCACGTCGCAACCAGGTGCGCCGCCGCGACGCCTTCCGCCAGAAGATCATCGCCGCCAACGTCGATCAGGCTGCCGTGCTGATCAGCGGCTACCCCACCTTCGACGAGGCGCTGCTGATGCGGCTGCTGCTGGGCCTCACCGCCGAGGACATCCCCGTCCTGGTGCTGGTGACCAAGCAGGACCTGAGCCATTCATTCGAGCAGGTGCAGGCACGCACGCGCATCTACGAATCGCTGGGCTACCCGATACTGCCCATTTCGGCCCTGAAGGATCCCGCCTCGCTGGAACCCGTGCAGGAACGCCTGGTCGGCAAGCGCACCGTGCTGCTGGGCCAGAGCGGCATGGGCAAATCCACCCTGCTCAACGCCTTGGTGCCCACCGCCAGCCAGCAGACCAACGAGATCTCCGCCGCGCTGTCCAGCGGACGTCACACCACCACATTCAGTCGTGCCTTCATCCTGCCTGATGGCCAGAGCTGGCTGATCGACACCCCGGGCTTCCAGCAGTTCGAGCTGGCGCACCTGAGCCGCTGGCAGCTGCTGCACGCCATGCCCGAGTTCCGCCCCTACCTGGGCCAGTGCCGCTTCAACGACTGCCAGCACCACGATGAACCCGGCTGCGCCATCCGCGATGCGGCCGAACGCGGCGACATCGACCCGCACCGCTACGAACTCTTCCAGCAGCTGGTGGATTACGACTAGGCGTCCGCGGCGTTGAGGGTTGAGTGCAGAAGACAGGAAGCAGAAATTACAAAACGCAAGACCTGCCTGGGCGCCCCCAAGGCGCCCATCCCTGCTTCTCTCCGTCACCGGAATGCCCTCAGTGCTCGGGGCCTCCCCTACGTCCGGACTTGGGCCACTGCCTGCACTGACGCTGACTCGACGAAATTCGGTCAATAATCAGGGACATGAAGACCATGATTTCTGAGCATTGGCTCGGCGCATGACGTCATGTTCCGACGGGGATCAGCACACCGTCCTGTCACGAAAACTTTCTTTACGTTGTAATCACCCACCAGGAACCGTTCCGAAAACCCCGAAATCAAGTAACCAAACACTACATTCGTCGCAGGATCATCGACACGCGCTATGGTGGCTGCATGCAAATCGTTTCCCCACGCCAACAGACGGAGGCAGACCATGACGACGCGCATACCCTCCCGCCACACGATCCTCGCAGCGGCAATCCTCGCGCTGCTGGCCGGCTGCGGCAGTGGTCAGGACGACTCGGCAACCCGGACCAAGGCGACCGCGAACAGCCTGGTCACGACCGCATCCTCGTCCGCCCAGACGACCGACGGCGCCCTGGCCCCCAGCAGCAAGGCGGCCAGCTCCACCCAGGCCGCCATCGACACGCACAGCATCAGCAGTGATCTGCTGGCCACCCTGCTGCTGCAGGGCACCACTTGGGACGGTCAGACCCCCGAGTACCGCGTCTGGCCCGCATGGCCATGGCGAGGAGCCGGAAACAAGGGCCAGGTCAACACCGACGCACTGGCGCACACGCCTCCGTTGCAGGGTGGCCAGTGGCTGCAGCAGGTGGACCCCGACAGCCGCCACTATCGCTATCATCAGGCCAGCTGGCTGCAGGACAGCCCTGTCGATGGTTTTGCCTATCCCACGCTGGACACCGGGCTGGATCTGCACATGGTCAGCGAGGGCTCCTACCAGGAGAACTTCCACGGCAGCCAGTACCTTGCCTATTCCCGCGACACCCCATTCAACCTGGGCAGCCAGGCGCAGGTGCGGGTTGGCGGCACCGGCAACGGCCGCAGCGGCGAGGATGCCGCATCCGACGGCCAGACCCTGACGCTGGATGCCGTCACACGCCCCGTCGCCATCACGCCCGGACAGCGCATCCCGCTGAACCAGTCGCTGGCCGAATGGCGCAACGCCCAGGGGGACTCCGTGAAGCTGGTTCCCATGGCAGGCCAGGCCAAGGACCAGGTACGGCTCTGCCTGGATCAGAAGGTCCAGAACGTGAAGCGCCTGAGCTGCACGCTCTGGCAGGTGCCCGCCGACTGGACGACCCTGAGCGCGCTGCCCACCTATCAGGGCCTGCGCGTGGTGGATGAACGCGACGACCGGCAACGGACCTGGCAGTCCACGACCCGCTATCCGGCCTACAAGGCCGCCACCGTCTCCTCCCGGGGCGTGCGTGGCGACGTGCTGGCTGGCGTGCTGGTCCACTATGTGGACACGGCCCCCGCCCTCATCGGGCCGGACTACCAGAGCTGGTCTGCCGTGCCTTGGAACGGCCTCGGCCCGGACGGCAAGCCCCTGTCCCGTAACGACGGCGTACCCGCCGTGCCCGATGTCGAGGGGTGGTCCCGTATCGACCACCCTGGACGGACCGAGCCGGGGCAGACCCACTACACCCACGCGTTCGAGAACTTCCTGAGCCACGACAGCCAGTATCTGCTGCCGGACTACATCTTCACCAGCCAAACTGTCAGGCTGGGTATGGACGTTCACATGGGGCGCTTCTTCGAGGGCTATTGGGATATAGGATTCTTCACACCGGGTCGCTTCCTCTACAGCGTCGACGGCGAAGCCACCCCGGGTCGCCCCCTGCTCACCCTGTCCACGCAGGCCAGCTTCACCACGGGAGACTCTGCCTCGGCAGCATCGCCGCTGCGTTCGACCAGCAGCTACACCCTGCGCGCCGGCGATGTGGTGCCCTTCAACCAGGCGCTGCAGCACTGGCAGGATGACAAGGGCAACCAGGCCACGCTGAAAGTGCTCAAAGGCAAGGCCAAGGACGAGTTCCGCCTGTGCCTGGATCAGCAGCTGCCCGCCATCAAGCGCCTGTCGTGCAGCCACTGGCGCATCCCGGCGGACTGGAGACTGGACATCTCCCCCGAGTTCAAGGGCATCTCGGTGGCTGATGACCGCAGCGCCGTGGGCGACAGCGGCACGCTCTACTGGCAGACTCGGCCCGAAGCCAGCAAGAACCTGAAGAGCGTGAAGACCCTGCAGCGCAAGGCGCTGATCCGGCAGAAGGCGCTGCAACAGCGCTGAGCAAGCCGAGCGCGCGGGATGGCAGCGATCATTCAGGTGATTCAGCAGCCATCCTGCAGCGCAACCAGAGGATCACGCCCGCGCATACGGCGCCCCCACCAGTACGGACAGCGCGGGCGTCAGGCCGAGCGTGATCCAGGGGCGCGCCAGGAAAGCGTGCGGCCCGTACAGCTGCGGCAGCCACAGGGAAAACAGAAAGCACACGCTGACGATACAGAACACCTTCCACATCGCCAGCCGGCTTGCGGGCCCCCGGGTCATGAAGATGGTCAGGCCCACAAACGCCAGGAGCCGCCCGCCCCAATGCAGTACATCCAGCCATGTCGTCATGGTCGTACTCCTTCATGCCACCCGTCCGGTACGTTTCATCCACGTGGCCAAGGCCATGCCGGCCCCCACGAACAACCCGTAGAACGCCAGGATCCCGATGACGATCTGCGATCGGGGCCACCATCCCAGCCCTGTCATGCCGCGCGGCACCAACATCAGGAATGGCAGACTCAGCCCCAGCAGGAACATCAGCCAAGCCGGCCAGCGGTACCTGAGCGCCCCCCTCACCAGCAGAAACGGGACAGCTGCCACCGTGGAATAAACGAGGATTTGCAGGGATTGGTCGTCCATGGCGCGGCCATCCAGACTGGGATCACCCGTGCGATGGTAATGATCACGCCCTGAAGGGGCGAAGAAGATCGCTTTCCCGACAGGGTCTTGCCATCGTCATGGGATACCGACAGACAGTGGACTGGCACAGTCTCAAGCTCTGCCTTCTGCACTCCGCTCTCAGCCCTTGGTCTTCTCGCCCAAGAGCCCCCTCGGGCTTCAACGGCAGCTCCCCCATCTCCGTCACGCCGCCAGGAAGTGATAGAAATTGCGCAGCATGGTGGCAGTGGCCCCCCAGATGAAATAGGTGTGGCCCGCCGGTGCCTGCCAGGGCATGGCGTGAAAGGCGCGCTGGATGAGCTGCCCGTCCTGCTGCCAGCGGCCCAGACGGCGCTGATGATTGGCCGGATTCATCAGGAAAGCCAGCGGCACCACGAAGGCCTCCTGCACTTCCTGTGGCGACAGCACGAGCGACTGGGGCTGCACGGCGGCATCCAGCAGTCCCACCACGGGGTTGACCCAATAGCCCGTGCCGGTGGCCATGCCGGGCAGGCTGCCCAGCACCTGCACCTGATGACGCGCCAGACCGATCTCCTCGGCCGCCTCGCGCAGGGCGCCCTCGGTGGCCGAGGCATCGTCCGGATCCAGCCTGCCGCCCGGAAAGGCAATCTGCCCCCGGTGGTGGCGCAGCCGATTGCTGCGCACCGTCAGCAGAACACCCAGCCCCTGAGGCGTGGGCAGCAGCGGCACCAGCACGGCAGCCGGGGTCAGTGGACGTGTCGTCGTGGTGTCAGGGGGCGAAGCGCGCGCCCCTGTGCGGGCCTGTGGAGCCCAAACGGAAGCCGATGGGGAGGCGGACGATGATGGGTAGGGAGACGATGGGTAGGCAGAAACGGCCGCCGCATCTGGGAGAGGCCCCGATGGCGCCTCGGCATTGCTCTCGGCCTCGATCCGCCAGCGGGTGGGCGGATGCAAAAACCGCTGCCGGATCCAGTCGCCCTGCAGGCGCTGATCGGACAGCGGTTGTTCGGAAGATCCGACGGCAGCCACCAGCACGGGGGCAGACGACGGATCGAAAGGCGGAACGGAAACATCGGCCGATGCGGGCGTAGGCGCGGCCACCTCTCGTGAGACAGGTGGCCGGCGGCCGGACATGGCCGGAACCGATCAGCCCTCGGCGCCTTCCGCGGCGCCCTTGGCAGCCTGCACGCGGGCCGGCAGTTTTTCCTTGATGCGGGCCTTCTTGCCGGACAGGTTGCGCAGGTAGTACAGCTTGGCGCGGCGCACGTCACCACGGCGCTTGACCTCGATGCTGGCGATCAGCGGCGAGTACAGCTGGAAGGTACGCTCGACACCCTCACCCGAGGAGATCTTGCGGACGGTGAAGGCGCTGTTCAGGCCACGGTTGCGCTTGGCGATGACCACGCCTTCGTAGACCTGCACACGCTTGCGGCTGCCTTCAACCACGTTGACGGCCACGGCCACGGTGTCACCAGGCGCAAAGGCGGGAATCTGTTTGCCGAGGCGGGAAATCTCTTCCTGTTCGAGCTGGGCGATGAGGTTCATGCTAGAGGACTCCAGGCATCATGGGCGGGGCTGTTGTTGGGATTGGAGCCGGTGGCGCAACGCTGAGCCAGCGGCAGATGGTCCCGCCAGAGGATGCAAGCTAAGCTTTTGATGATAGCACGGATTTTGCCGAAAGCAGCTCCGGGCGCTTGCGCTGCGTGGCGTCCAGGGCGGCGGCATGACGCCAGCGCTCGATCTCGCGGTGGTTGCCCGACAGCAGTACGGGCGGCACCCCGGCCGGCACGTCGCGCGGCAGCCCCGGCAGCTGCTCCGGGCGGGTGTAGTGCGGGCAGTCCAGCAGGCGCTGCGCCGGCGCCCCCTCGGCAAACGAGTCCTGCTCGGCCGATTCGCCGTGGTTCAGCACCCCCGGCAGCAGGCGCACGACGGCATCCATGACAAGCATGGCCGGCAGCTCGCCGCCCGAGACCACGAAGTCCCCCATCGAGATTTCCTCGTCCACCACGGCGTCGAGAAAACGCTGGTCGATGGCCTCGTAGCGGCCGCACAGGAAAATGGCGCCATCAGAAGCCGCCATTGTCTGGGCGCGTGCCTGGGTGAAGTGCTGCCCCTGCGGGGACAGATAGATGACGGGCAGCTCGGGGCGCCCTTCGGCGGCACGGGTCTCGCGCAGCGCCGTCAGGCAGCGCAGCAGCGGCTCGGCCAGCATCACCATGCCCGGCCCACCGCCATAGGGGCGGTCATCAATGCGCCGGTAATTGTCGAAGGTGTAGTCGCGCGGATTCCAGCAACGCAGGAAATACGCGTCGTTGCGCGCGCGCCCGACCACGCCATAAGGTGCCGCGGCCTCGACCAGGTCGGGAAAGATGGTGATGATCTCGAAGTCCATGGCAACGAAAGGGCGTCAGGGGATGAGACGGCCTTCCCTTTCGCCACGCACGGCGGCGTGCCGCAGCAACGTTCAGGCCATGCGACGGATCAGCGCCAGTCGGCCGCCCAGTCCGCCTGGATGCGCCGGGCTGCGACGTCCACCGATTGCACGATGGCCTCGACGAAGGGGATGAGCATGCCGTCGTCCAGACGCAGCACCTGCTGCGCGCCGTGATCATCGACAGCCACGACCGTCCCCAGACGAGCCCCCTGCTGACCGATGACTTCGCAGCCGATCAGGTCCGCATGGTAGAACTCGTCGTCCTGGGTGGGCGGGAAGTCGGCGCGATCGACCTGGATCTCGACGCCCTTGAGGGCCAGTGCCTGTTCTCGGGTGAGCGGCGGCTGGCCGTCCAGCAGCACCAGCTCGGCCACCAGCGCGTCGCCCTGCACGCGGCAGCGGCCACGTCGCACGACCTGCGGCAACGCCAGCGGACGGGCTGCGCGTCTGGGCGCAGGGACCTGCCCTGCAGGCGGACCGTCCGGAGACGGCTCGACCGCCTCGACCAAGCGCCAGCGCCGGGCATGGCGCAGCACCGATTCGGAGGCGGCGGCGTAGGGCTCGATCTTCAGCGCGCCCTGGACACCATGGCTGCCCCGAATGCGGCCGACGCCGATCCAGTGGGGATCAGCCACGGAAACTGCTCTGGAAGGAATCAGGCAGCGGCAGGTTGCTGCTCGACCTTCTTGGCCAGGCGGGCCACGCTGGGCGACAGCTGTGCGCCCTGGCTGACCCAGTGCTGCACGCGGGCCAGATCCAGACGCAGGGACTGCTGGTCCTTCTCGGAAGCCACCGGGTTGTAGAAGCCCAGGCGCTCGATGAAGCTGCCATCACGACGGTTGCGCTTGTCGGTGACGACGATGTTGTAGAAGGGGCGTTTCTTGGAACCACCACGCGAGAGACGAACGACGACCATTGAGATATCTCCGAATACCAGCCGATGCCGCAGAACTGGCACCCGGACTCCGGGCCTGGCCAGAAACTGCCTGCCGGGCTCCCCAAGGCCACGCCAGAGCGTGCCCATAAGAAACCCGATGTTGAGGAAACCCTTGATTGTATAGCGCAAGTGCGCCGTTGTCATGCAATGAACCACCACCCCGGGCCCGGGCCTGGGGATGAGCGCTGCGCCGGCGCAGGATGGAGGGGCTCCCAAGAAGACCTGCCCCGCCCCATCAGCACTGCGCCAGGAACGACAAACACCCGACGTTGATCGGCCAAAAGTGGCTGAAAACGCACAAAGTGGGTAATCTTTGAGTTCAAAGCACTCGGGAAAGTCCGAAAAACACGAGACGCGCCGTCACTGAGCCTGTCCAGACCGTCCCCTGTGCGGCTTCGGAGCCCGCTTTGCATTTCAGCCTCAGTCCCACCCAACAGCTTCTCATCCTGCTGCTGCTCATCCTGTGCAGCGCCTTCTTCTCGGCCGCCGAAATCTCGCTGGCCGCCTCGCGCCGCATCAAGCTGCAGGTCATGGCCGACGAGGGCGACGAGCACGCCAAGGAAATTCTCGCCCTGCAGTTGCGCCCCGGCCAGTTCGTCACCGCGGTGCAGATCGGCATCAACGCCGTGGCCATCCTGGCCGGTGCCGTGGGTGAATCGGCGCTCGGCCCCTCGCTGCACGACTGGATATCCCCCTTCTACAAGGGTCCCTGGCTGGAACCGCTCACCACCACGCTGTCCTTCCTGGTGGTGACGGGCATGTTCATCCTGTTTGCCGACCTGCTGCCCAAGCGGCTGGCCATGCTGGCCCCCGAGCGACTGGCCCGGCGGCTGGTGCGCCCCCTGCACGGCTGCATCGTGCTGTTCAAGCCCATCGTCTGGATCTTCAACACGCTCTCGGACAAGCTGATCTCGCTGTTCGGGCTGCCGGCGCAGCGTACCGACGAACTCACTTTCGACGACATCTCGGCCGTGGTGGATGCCGGCGCCGAGGCCGGTGTGCTGCCCGACACCGAGTACCACCTGATCGAGAACGTGTTCGAGCTGGAATCGCGGCTGGTGTCGTCGGCCATGACCACGCGCGAGAGCATCGCCTACCTCACGCTGCAGGAAACCGAGCAGGAGATCCGCGAGCAGATTGCCCAGCTGGCCCATTCCCGCTTCCTGGTCTGCGATGACGAGATCGACCGCATCGTCGGCTACGTGGAATCGAAGGATCTGCTGGCCCGCATCCTGAACAACGAGCCGCTGACGCTCAAGGGTGCGCCGTGGATCAAGCCGGTGCTGACCATCCCGGATTCGCTCACGCTGTCCGAGCTGCTGAACCACTTCCGGGCCAGCCGCGAGGACATCGCCATCGTGCTGAACGAATACGCGCTGGTGGTGGGGCTGATCACCCTCAACGACGTGATGAGCACCGTGATGGGCGATCTGGTCAACGACAACCAGCGGCAGATCGTCAAGCGCGACGACAACAGCTGGCTGATCGACGGCCTGACTCCGGTGGAAACCGTGCTGCGGGTGCTGGACATCGAGGCGCTGCCCGAGGACAGCAACTACGAGACCCTGGCCGGCTTCATGATGTACAGCCTGCGCCGCATGCCCAAGCTCACCGACACCGTGACCTATGGCGGCTACAAGTTCGAGGTGGTCGACATCGACCACCATCGCATCGACCAGCTGCTGGTGACGCGGCTGAAGGAGCCCGCCAAGGAAGAGGCCACACCGGCCGCGGAGGCCTGACAGCAGCGGGTCCTGAAAGCGGCCACTGTCCTGCCGACCAGGCGTCGCGTGGGTGACACCCGGTCACGCCCTGCGCAGCTGACACCCGACCACGCACCACACACGCAGGCCCGACCTGGATGCCCTGATGGCCCCCAACAAAAAACCCCGACAGCCTTCTGCGCTGCCGGGGTTTTTTCATGAGGAATGAGCGGGTATCAGTACGCCGGATGCGCCTGGAAGCCGCTGGACAGGAACGGTGCGCCACGGCCGTTCACGGCACCGGGCGAGCTGCGATAGACCGCGCCTGCGGGCTGGGCCATGGGGGGCATGGGGCGGATGTGCGGCGCGCCCCAGACCACGGGGGCGCCCCCGTAGACCAGCGTCTCGGCGGGAGCGGCGGCGCTGGCACCACGCAGCAGCATGGTCTCCAGCTTGCGCTGGCGTTCCTGCATGGCCTCGATGGCCAGGCGGTCGGTGTAGCGCTGCTCGAAGGCCCGGTTCTGCTCGGCCCAGTTGCGACGCTCGGCTTCCAGCACGGCGGCCGGCGGGGCGTCGGGCAGCCGGTAGTCGCGGCTTTCGGTCTCGATGGCGCCCTGGGCGGGCTTGTCGCCGAAACTGAGCGAACCATCGTGCATGCGCGACTGATAGACCTTGGTGACGGTTTCAGCCTGGGCGGCGCCCGCCGCCAGCAGACCACTCATAGCCACGGCGGCACAGGACAGCACCAGACGGCCCACCGCAAATTTCGTTTCCATTTCCACGTCTCCTGACGAAAGGCGCCCGGCCGGGCACCAGCGGCAGGCATTCTTGATCGGCGCCCCGCCCCACGGCAAGCAACCATGCCTCAAGAAT
>ERZ773009.36-NODE-36-length-91864-cov-14.472089_pt1 | contig 91864 bp, 102 predicted proteins | sample MGYA00580663_ERZ773009 | MGnify/ENA primary metagenome ERZ773009 (study PRJEB29015, sample SAMEA2737969) | human oral metagenome | biome: human oral; feature: human-associated habitat; material: dental | place: China | collected 2026 ... | reverse complement strand
CCCAAACCCCACCCATCCCCCCGACGACGCTAGCGGTGCAGGCTACGCCTGAGTTTAATTTTAATGAAACAAATAAGTATAAAATCTGCGTGCCGTAATTTAAAACGTAAAATTTAGCGCGAGCGTAGCTCGCCCTTCTAGCGTCGTGCGGGTGGGGGTTGGTAAGGGGGCGGGCGTGCCTCGCAACTCTGAGCGTCGCCCTCTTACGAGTATCGCGCATAATGCACCCGAGAGCTAAGTTATATCCATGAAATTTTATAGAAACTTACAAAATAAAATTTATCACCAAATTCACAGCCCGTGAAATTTATGCCGTAATTTCTATTTCTCTCAGGGCGGGAAGGGGGCTTGAATTGCGAGGTCACATTTCTCGCGGGCGCCGCCTCCGCAGCACCGCATTGCTCTGCTTGCCCCCAAACCCCACCCATCCCCAGACGACGCTAGCGGTGCAGGCTACGCCTGAGTTTAATTCTAATGAAAACCAACAAGCGTAAAATTCCGAGTGTTGTAATTCAAGCCGTACAAAATTAACGTTAGCCACAAGGTTTACCCCTAGTACGCTCGCGCTAATTTTTATGTCGCGGCTTCGCCGCACGCTTTGATTTTAAAATTTCTTGCCGCAAAAATCGTAAAATTTCAATTGCACTACAAATCGGCGCTGTATTTTGCTAAAATACCGATAAAATTTTAAAGGATGAAATTTGGAAAATTTTGCTTTTCTTCTAAATTTAGTGATATTTTGCATCTTGGTTTTTATGTTTTTTAAGATGCGCAAAAGCGGCGAGCAAGCGAGCAAGCCGCAGATCGCCACCGACATCACGCGGCTTAAAAGCATCGGCGAGCTGAGCGTTTTTAAAATTTACTCCAAAGAGATCGTCACGCGCAAGCAAAACGTAGGCAGCGGGCTGCTGGGCTCGCTCGTCTCGCCGCTGATGACGAAAAAGCAGATCGCCATCATCTTCGAGTTTGAGATCGAGTTCGTTTACGACCTGCTAAGCCCCGACTTTGCGATACTGCCGCAGGGCGAGGATCGCTACGAGATCAAGATGCCGCCGTGCAAATACAAATACTCGATCAAAGATATGAAAATTTACGACGAGAAAAACGCCAAGCTGCTGCCGTTTTTGCTGCCCGATTCGCTAAACGGGCTATTCGGCGCGAGCTTTGACGAGAGCGATAAAAACCGCCTCATCGACGACGCCAAGGACGAGGTCAAGCAGCTCTCGCTAAAAATCATCAACGATCTGGGCGGTAAGATCCACAAATCCGCGACCGACACGCTGGAGGCGATCGCCAAGAGCTTCGGCGCAAAGGAGGTCGGATTTATCTTCCAGGACAAGGCGCTTCAGACGATCGATATAAGCTCCAGCGAGATTGCAATCGATAAGTCGCTAAAATCGCAGATCGAGAAGTAGATGGAGCTTTTCAAAGCGCTTTTTAAAATTTACTTCGCCCGCATGCTCGCGTTTATGGATGCTTGCGCGAGGGCTTGGCAGCGGTTTTATGAGCCGATTAGGCTGCGCAAAGAGAAAAAGCGCCTGCGTGCAAAGGGTTATTTTACCGAGGATGCGACGTGGGCGGAGTTTTTCGCAGATTTTAAATTTTGCAAATGTTTCATCATTAAAAAAATCCTCTATCCGAACTTCTACGCGATCAAAAACTCCTCCAAATGGGATGCAGGCTCAAAGCGGGCGAGTTTTTCTGTAGGCTCGTTTGCATACGACGAGATCGCGTGGGTGTGGGTGCCGCGAGCCTTTGACGGCGGGCGGAAAAACGATCTGGAAAAGCTAAAAAATCTACTGCAAAAGATCCCCGCGTTGCGATACGAGCAGAGCGATACGGGGATTAAAATTTTCGGCTACGAGTGCGGAGAAGGGGCCTTATAATCGTATGACGCGGAATTTATTAAATTTTGTCGAGGATCGCGCCGATGCAGCCAAAACTTGCACTGCGCAGACGGACAGCGGGCGGGTTTAGCGACCGTGTCTTTGCCAAAACAGCGCAAGCAGCTTGAAATTTCATATTTGCAAACGCCCCGGCACGGTCTAAATTTAAACTCCACGCGAGTATAAACGCGAGCATATTTTATCTCTGCGCCTGGCTCCATAGATCCTTTGCTTTGACGGGGTTTTCATATTAAGCCACGCAAGAAGCAGCACTACGGACCCCAATGGATTTAAGATTAAATTTAGCAGTTCCATGCAATTTATGACGCCCATCGTTATAGCGGCGGGAGCCGGTATTTTAAACATCATGCCGTAGATGACGTCTGCGCCGATGTCTGCGATTAGCAGCACGGCGTATACGGCAAAAAGTTTGCATCCGGTAGCGGCGTACAATTTAAAATTTATAATTATCCAAGAGAGCGTAACTGCAAATATCAAATACGGCACATATATTTGCAGCCTACTGCAATCACATCTTCTGAGTATATAAATGGCTGAAAAATATAATAGCGCCGCAAGCGCGATGCTATAGGCGTATTTGAAGATTATAAAGACCTGCGGGCCCGTGATATTTTGGATGTTTTTAAGCGCGTGGTAAAGGAACATGAAAGCAAAATCCACACTAAGATTTGAGAATCCAAGTACGCGATCTCGCCTTTTATAGAATACGCTATGCTCGCGACCAGTAGGCAGAGCGCGCCGAGCGTGCCTTGCAGCTTCGCTCTTTGAAAATCTTCGTTCATTTTATACCTTTAAATTTTAATGTGCGGCTCACGGCTTGCGCCGTGCAACTAAACGGCGGGCGATGCTTTGATTATCGCCACGCAGGCTTTAAATTTAGCTCCGTTACGAACGCTTCATGCTTGGCGCACTGCGAGGGCTATGTCCGGCGCGCCGAGACGATTAGCCTAGCACCGCCGCGATGTTTTATGTCTATCGCCGCTATGGAGACTTTAATCTGGTATCGCCGTTATGATGCTTGAATTTGCCGCCGCCACTCGCGCAATACATTTTTGAAATGGGATTTTATGCAAATTTTGTTTAAAATTGATTTAACTTTTTAAATTTAAAAGCAGCGGAGCAGCTTAAAATTTATAACTATCCAAGTGCCATTACTATAAGCATTAAAAACGCTTATTTTTGATTTTTAAATTTGAGCTGTTTTTAGTAAATTTTGCTTACAAATTTTGTATAATTTTTAAGATTTTATCTCGAAAAGAGGAGCGAGTATGAGATTTATCGTTATATTGTTTTTGGCGGTCGGCAGCTGTTTTGGAGGCAATATAACCGACTTTCAAAGCTTGGAAAAATTTATCAAAGATGGGCAAGCGAAAGGATATTTTCCTAAAAAGATTTTAGTGACGCAAGGATTTGATACCACCGTATTAGAAGACGTGAGTTTAAATTTTAGCAAAACCATATATTGGGACATAAATTCTCGCTGCAACCAAAACGCAGACAAAATCATTATAGCCGAAAGCGATACGAGGCACTCTATAGTTTGCCCCGGAAATAACAACGTCTATATTTTGACGGGCGGCAGAAGCGATGTGGAAGACCCATGGGGAAACGATATCTTCGTAATGGGCGAGAACGATGATAAAATTTCAAAAAGCTGGGGTACAAATATATTTATATTCGGCAAAAGATGGGGGCATGATGAGATAGAAATCGGCGATTCTAGGATAAATCCGGCGTCAAACCCTGAATACAAAAACGAATTTCCTTACGAGTTTAGCCACTTTTTCATCTTTGATAGCGGGGTTAAAAAGGATGATTTAGTTTTTAACTTCAACAAGATAATAAATTTAAAAACAAACGACTCTATAGAACTTACGGATTTAAATGGTATAAATTTGATTTTTAAAGACGAGCCGGGTAAATACTATGGTACAAATTCATTAAAGGAGATTTACGACGAAAGCTCTCCCGTCGCACCCAAAACCGAAGAGAGATTGAGCGCGGATGAGATACAAACGCTGCTTCACAAAACAGCATATTCAGACAACGCCAAAGATGCTAAAAAATACTGCGAAATGGGCGGCGATCCGAATTTTAAAGGTCATGAAAATACCACTCCCATCGAAATGGCGGTAATGTTAGGTAGCGAAAATTCGCTTCGCGCGATGCTAGAGTGCGCAAAAAGACTGACCGATAACGCAATGATGATGAGCGTATTCGGAAGCCAACACGACGATGAGAAGAGTTTTAGGCTCATAAAGCTTTTAGAAAAATACGGCGGAAATTTTAAAGCAAAGGATAGGGATGGCTGCTCCATGGTAAATTATGCGGCAAGTTCTCATAGTCTAGAAATCGTAAAATATCTAGTAGAAAGAGGCGCCGATCCAAAAGCTAGATGTTCTCATAACCAAAGTGTAACTCCATCGGATTGGGCAAGGAAAAACGAGGATAAAAGAGTATATGAGTATCTAAAAAGCCTAGAAGCTAAATAAAAGCTATGCTAAATTTGGCTTCTTTATCGTTTGCTTTGAATCAGCGCGATTAAATTATTAGCGTTTTTGATGCAGATAGCAATGCGCAGCAAGTTTTTATGATATCGATTTGGCTTATGGCTGCAACGACGGAACTTATTTATGTGCCATCTAGAATGGGCGGCATATCGGACTCTCTAGAGCACCAAGATTTACGGCTATGCCAAAAAGCTTTAGGTTTTCGGCGAAAATTTTATTTTGCATTATTTTTGCCAAAAATATATAATTTAATCAAAAATTTATATACACTTCGCTATTATCACATTTTTAATTTCGCGGCCCACTCGTCTAGTGGTTAGGACGCTGGCCTCTCACGCCGGTAACAGGAGTTCAAATCTCCTGTGGGTCACCATTGCTTCTTTTTATATCGATTTACATCAATGTATAACCATTTACAGATTACCGATGGCAAGGCGTTTTAGGGCTATTTTCAATTTATATTAATTTATATCGATTTATAATTATTTTCGCAAAAAATGTATAACTTTCTGTATAACAGGGGTATAAAATGGCTAAAATTTTAACTGCGACGCAGGTAAAGAAATTAAAATTTGAGGGCAAGGGTAAACTCAAGGCGTATTCTATCGATAGCACGTGTGCGCTGTATCTAGTCTGTTTCGCAAACGGCAGCAGATATTACAAGCTACGCACAAAAAGAGGCTACACGACATTAGGAAGTTTTGAGGATATGAGCCTTGCCGAAGCTAGAGAAAAAGCAATGAGCCTGCGGAAATCTGGCGCGAGCGACGAGCTGCAAAAGCAGAAGCTAAAAGATGCTTTCTATGCGTGGCTGGATATTAAAATTCCGCCCGAGGATAGCGAGAAAATAAGGCAATCCCGCCGTAAAATGATAAATCGCGTAAATAAACATCTGCTGCAACCTCTAGGTAATATGCCGATAGATGAGATCGGCACGAAAGAGGTGATCGCGGCCACTAAGGGCGTAAATTTTGCAAGTGCTAAAAAGATAATACCGATCCTGCGCGACGTGCTTAAATTTGCTCGCGCCCAAAACGCGGCGGGCGACATATCGTTTATCTACGAGATTGTCAGTGATATGGGCGAAATTTATCCAAAGAAGAAAGTAGAGCACAGAAAGGCGATAACGGATCCAAGGCGTCTAAAAGAGATTGTAGAAATCGTAAAAAACGCTCATATAGATCAGACGATTAAAAATTTATTCTTTTTCAACCTGATTATGGCACAACGTCCGCATCAGATCAGAGAGCTTTGTTGGGAGAGGGTAGATGGGGATTTTGTGTATTTTAGAGAGACCGACAATAAAACGGGAGTAAATGCGCGCTTGCCGCTTCCGAGACAAGCAAAGCAAATTTTAGAGCGCCAAAAAGAGATAAGCGCGGAGGGGATAGTTTTCAAATCGAGCACCTATTCTAAGCGTAGCGGCTGGGCTATTTCAGACGGCACGCTATTAAAAACGCTAAAGCGCTTGGGTATAGCCGATCTGCACGCGCACGGCTTTCGCTCGATGTTTGCTACCTTTGCTATTCGGGCAACCGACGGCGAGCGGGCGATGTTTGAAAAACGTATCATCGACGAAGTGCTGCTGCATACGCCTGGTAATGAAGTGGATAAAGCGTATTTTAGGGACTTCAACTCGCGCGAGCATTTACGAGTATTGCAATGGTGGGCAGATTATTTGGACGACTTAATAGCTTAAGCCGTCCGCGTTTGATCGTATCCTTTTCGCGCCATATGATCTAAGCTCTTACTTCCCATTGGGTATTGAGCCTTTCCCGTTATTCTGCACGCTTCCACCTCCTATCTGAATATTCCCGCCGTTTATGACGACGGACGCAGCGCTTCTTTTAGCTTTATTTTTGCGGCGGGCGCGTTTGCGTCTTTTGTGGGGGCTATCCTTTTTAAAATATCTGCAATAAATTTCAAGTAGACCCAAAGGATTAAAATGCTCTTTCGCATAGCTTGGGTAGAGGGTATCGAGATATAAAAGCTTATCTAGAACTTTATCCATATTGAAATCTTCGCCATAGACCTCTTTAAAAGAGAGCTCCAATTCTTGCAGCTGCGCCTCTTGCTTTTTGCTAAGAAGTTCTCCTTCTTCACTCGGGTAAATCCGTCCACCTATGCTTTTCATCGCTCGTCCTTTAGATAAAGTTTATTGCTTTCGCTTTGCTCTTTTAGCTTTGACAGAGCGGCAGAAAGCTTGTTTTGCAGGCAGGCAAGATCTGATTGCAAAAGCTCGAGCTCATGCCGCATAGCTGCCGGCGCCTGCGCTTGCTCAATGCTTGCTTGCACTACGATGGAGCTCAGGCGCGCGATATATTCTTTTTGGGAAGCTATGGTTTGATTGGCTAACGCTAACTCGCCCGCCATATCCTCTATCTCGCCCCTTAGGCGAAAGACCTCGGACATATGAGAGATCGCCTCGTGTTTTACGTCGGTTAGCTCCTTATTAAGCGCCGATAGCTCGGCGCCGTTTATGCGAGCGGGAAAGCCCGCGCGAGCGGTACGCTTGGCGCGATATGAGGCGAGCGCATTTTTCACTTTTGTGGTCTCGCCTTTATAGTAGGCGAGCTTTCTGCCGTATTTCTTGGCCTCAAGCTCGGCATCCGCTTTCAGATTTGAGATTTCACCCTCGTAAACTAAATTTTGTTTGCGTATAGCGGCATAATCCCGCACCTGCTTCAAAATCGCTTTTTCGAGCTCCTGCTCCGCCCATAGTCTAAAACCCTTATCCTTTTCGCTACGAATAAACATCCCGAGTTTTATTATGCCGCGGAGCGTCCATTTTAGGATTTCTTGTCCGCCGCCTTTAGTGTCAGCTAGCTCGTAGATGAAGTGAATATCCTCGACGATTTCGTCTGCGTGGTTGCGTTTGTGGTCGATAATGGTTTGTTTGCTTACGCCATAACGTTGAGCCACGTATTCAGAAGTGAATGTTTGGAAATTTAGAATTTCAACTTGCGGGCTTAGTTGTGTGAATAAAGAATTCATCTTAAAACCTTTCATTTTTGAAATATTTTAAGCGAATTATATATTATTATTGAAAGTTTGTCAAGGGTTTTTATTCATTTTTGAAAAAATAGCTAAAATAAACTTCCAAAAATGAAAATAAAGGGTAACGAAATTTTCGTTCCCCTTATAGATTTGATACGATTTCGTGGGCTTTTTTGATTGTTTCTAGCTTTGATTTGAGTTCGATATTCTCAAGCAAAGCATTTAGATACAGCTCGGCAAGTCTCGGCAGGTCGCCGCCTTTCCACCTTGCAACCGTGCTTTCGGGAATATCCATCCTCTCCGCCAGCTCTCTTTGCGTGATATTTAGTTCTTTACATACGCGCTTAACTATGTTTTGCTCTTTTCCATAGTCGGCGTCAAAATGCCACTCTAGCACATATAAAAGTTCGCTGTCCTTGTCGGCAAAATATATATATCTATCAGCCCCTTGAGGAGATGACGGCTTTACTAGATACCCCACTATAGATGAGATTTTATTTTTTAACTCCTCTTCTATAAGGTAGTAGTTTGAATACAAAGGATCTGTATCAAGTTTTATTTGCCGTGCGACCCTGCCATATGCCACAGCTTTTTCTTGATTGACAACATCGTATCCTAGAACTATTACGCTATTTTTCAAATACTCTAAAATTTTTTTAGCAAGCATATCCCATATTTGCTTCGGTGGCATTTTGTTTTCTAAATCCCAAAACTCGTCCTTTATAGTGGCTAAGAAATCTAAAATCTCCCTCGTTCGTATATCCTGTTTATTATATTTTTCATTGGCTATATGTATTGCCTCTGAGATAACTCCAACATTAAATGCAGATATGTTTTTTTCCTTAAAAGCTTCTTTTATCATATCTTCCGTTATTTTTATATGTTTACCCATTGTTTATCCTTCAAAATTTACTTCAATTTTACAGAAATCTAAATTTAAAAGCCCTTACGCGCGTTTCGTAAAACAACGCAAAAGCCTTGTCTGCTTATGATCTTTTAACGCTCGCACGGGCTTAGCGGACGCCGCGAGATCATAAGCCCTTATCCTTTTTCATACGCTTATATCCGATATAGTCTTTCGCGACGATCGCTCCTATGCCAAAACCCATTAAAAAATAAACAATCCAAATCATCTTTTCTCCTTAAATTTAGATATAATTCCGTATGGAATTTTTAGATCTTTTAAAAAACATTTTCGGCTCCGAAGCTGCGGCTTTCTGTCTCGGCGCTTGCGGAGGTTATGTGTTCGCGGTAAAATTTATTCTGCCGCAAAAAATCCGCGATATAGAAAATGGCTTGAAGACCGAAACCTTTTCTAGAAACTGCCCGTTGGTATACTCCGCTTATGGAGGGTATAAGAACGAGGTCAAGGTAACTATCCGCGGCGAGAAAGTAATACATTGCGCCTGTCCTTATTTCGACTATACCGAGCGATGCTGTCGTCAAAAACATGAACCTTGTCCGCTTATGATCTTTTAACGCTCTCATTAATACTCCGTCCTGCTTGTCGCAAGGGCTAGCACCCCTCTTTTAGCTTTTTAATATCCTCGTTGAGCCAATCAAGGGGATAGCGGGCTTCGCCGTTGAATATTATGAAGCGCGGCATAAATTTCCACTTCCCTTTGTTTTTTGGCATTCGCATTTTGGCGAGAATATTGCTGTTTTCGGAATAGCCCAGCATAATCGAAGCCTCTTTTTGCGTCAGCAGCCTTTGGTTTTCGGCGGCGACTCCAGCTGTGATGCCGCCGTTTTCAAAACGTCCGAGCACGGACGACGCTTCTTTTGGTTTTTGATATTCTGTCATTTCTTTTCCTCCGCTAAAGCTTCATCTAGCTTTTTATTCAGTAGCTTGATGGCCTTTTCTAAAGTATTGCTACCTTGCAATTTTTCTATCCCTATCTGCCCTGTTTTTGCGCTAGCGGCGATATAAAGGGTGTTTTTGGACGGGTATAGAAAAGCAAAAACCGCGACGACTATCGATATTTTAATAATGCACCTCGCGGTTTTTACCATTCGCGCGCTCGTATCGTCGTCGAATTGAATGCCGCCAAACCACAACATTATGCCTGCTAAAAGGACGCAGAAGCTACCCAACAATAGCGGATACATTTTATCCGACAGATCCGCCAAGTATATTAATAACAAGATTTCATTCATTTTTCGATCCTTTTTAAAATTTTCCTCAACTGCTTTAAATTTAGCTCAAGCAGTCGTCTGTGGATTTGTTCTGCGAGCGCACTTTTTTTGTCGCGCTTTTCTGCAGGTCCGTCTATCTTGCGCAAAAGCTCGCGCTCTTTTTCTCGGTCGGGGCTACTCATTTTTTCTCTCCTTTTAAATTTTGATGAAATTTTTCCCTGCGTAGGGCCTCATAGTTGTGGATTTTATACCCTCTCGCGGTTGCGTATTCGATCTCTAGCCCTATGCCTTTTGAGCCGGCTATCAAAGACAGATCGCAGGTTTTGGCGCTAGGGATAAAAATCTCTCCGCACGTGTCGATCTGCATAAAGCAAATTTTCATAATCTCGTCGTAGCTTCTATCCGCATACTGCACCGAGTTTGCGAGCACGGGCGAAAAGAGTTCTACGGCTAGCCCTTTGCTGTCAAAAAACTCGTCGGCTTCCTCCAGCGCCCTGATCGCTATACGTCTTGCTTCGCGCCTGCTAGCCACCGCCGTATATGGCGAGCAGATATAAATACGCGGTATGTATGTATGGCTACTCATGGTTTTTCCTTAAGACTAAAGCTGCAATGCCGGCGGTCGCCGTAAGGACGCCGCCTAAAACTACAATGATCCACAATGCAATTTCCATTTCCATATCTCTCTCCTTAAAATAAATTTTGTACCACTATGTATATGGCGATCATCAAGGCCGCAAAGCCTGTGCTAATCGCCGCCTGCTTCAGATGGCTCAATATCGATCGCGTCATCTTCCACCTCCAACGAAATCGCGCTAAATCGCGATAAAATTTCATCCGCGCTTACGGCGTCGCGCGGCATAAGCGCCATACGATCCAGCATCTTATCCTTACGGGTTGTGCTAAGCGTGGCAATAAATTTCATAGTCTCTCTCTCCTCTTTTGAAATAATCTCTCCGTTTCTCTTTTTTTCTAAAATTTCCCGAGCCTCGCTCTCAAAAAATTGATATGAGCTAGCCATAAGCACATCGTTTCGCTCAATATCCACTTTGGTGTTTTCCACGACCGCCTTGAGGCTGGAGTTGCGAAGCATATCTCTTACGGGTTTATCCTCGCTCATAGCCAAGGTGACTTTGTTTTGTAGGGCTTGTGCCCAGCCGAATTTCTTTTTCCATCTGCCTATTGCGCTCATAGAGCTTTTCAGCCCCATATCGTGAAGCTTTTTGGCTAAAGCTCGCTCCGATATAGGAGTAAAGTCGTTCTCTAAGCTCGCGCTTTGGATATAGATGTCAAAGGCTTTTTGCTGTATCTCGTTCATAGCGTCCACTCTCGCGCCCTCTCTTTCGCTTCTGTCCCAGCTGTCCCACTATCGCCGAAAAATGCTGTCCCGCTCAAAATCCCGTATAGTGGACGTTCGCGGTGTTTCCGTCCCTTTAAGATTGCAAATCGTGGGACAAGGGTTAATATCCTAAAAAACGTTGTTTGCTTCTTTAAGCTTTCTTTCTGTCCCATCATTTTCCCTATATAATCGGTAGAAAAAAATTTAAAAATCAAAGGCAAATTAAGTTTAAATTTAGCGATAAAAATATATGAATATATAGCCAAAAATACTGGGACGCTGGGACAACAAGCCGCCAGAGCCGATTTTACCGCAGTTTCGCCGTCCCAGCATCGGATCAAGATAGTGGGACAATAGCGGGACAAAAGCCCGTATCGTGGGACAAGGTTATTCTTCATCATCGCTTCTTGCCCCTCCGATTTGATATTCGCTTAGGGCGCCGATTTCTATAAAACTGCCGTCCACGTTGATTTTGTTAAAGTCCAAATTTTCATTCGCCCGGATTCCGAATACGCAATGAGGCCTATCGCCACTCAGCCCCACCAAAGGATAAGGCATCCGTCTTCTTCCGCGCGTAACCTTGATATTCTTTATCGTGCACTCATCTATAAAATTTGCATAGAAATTTTTCTCTTTCTGCGGGGTGCCGCCCTTGTCCTCGATGTATGTCTTGTAGAGGATATAGAGGTATTTATTCGGCACGAAATAGTTTTCATCGGGGATGACGGCATCTCTTACAAAAGCCCTCATAGGATTGACGTCGTCCCTATATTCCTCAAGCTCGCTTAGCATTCGCTTGGAGCGGGTAAATTTGCCCTGCTTTACGAGCCTCATAAGCCCGGAAAGAGCAAGGTTGAAAATCCCTGCCATCTCGTCGTTAAAGCGGTCGCTAAGCCCTCTAATCTTTTGCCCGTCTTTGATCTCCTTATCGAAGCTGATAAGCACCATCCTGCGAAGCGTTGCGTTATCCACACCCTGCTTAGGCTTGGCGTTTCCCGAAAAAGCGAGTTTGGGCTTTTCATTCGGCAAGAGATTAAAAGGCTTTTCGTTTTTTGGATTTATCATAATACTGTCCTTCGTAGACACAAGAGCCTTTAAATTTGCAAGTTGCCCTTTGTCGGTGCCATTCTTGTCGATCTCGGTTCCAATATTGATGAGCTTATTGCTAAGCCCGTAAAGCTGATGTCCCTCAAACTGCTGAAGCTGGAGGCTTGAGACGTTGTCTTCGCCAAAAAAGTTGCGAATGGTATCTAAGATAACGCTCTTGCCGTTGGCGCCGCTTTTGCCGTATAAAAACAGAAAGCTTTCAAATTCGTGGCTCGGCAGAAAGCAGTATCCGATAAACTCCATCAAGGTCTTGATGTCGTCCTTGTCTGCTAAAATTTGGCGCAGAAATCTATTCCATTTCGGGCAAGCGGCGTTTTTATCGTATGCAAAATCCAAAATATTAAGCGCGCCGTCGCCCTTTTCGTGGCGCGATTTAAAGGTGATATTCCCGTATTTGGAAATAAAGATTGTGCCGTTGGTTAAATTTATAACCCGCCTCTGCTCGTCGCGCTTGAGCGTATCGAGTGGGTGGGCTTTGTTAAGTAAATTTTCAATGATCTTCGTGGAGTTATCCACGCTCTTTTTCTTCACGTCCACGCAAGCCCTCGGCATCCAATACTCTTGTAGGAAGTGATTTAACACGCGCAGATCGACCCTAGCGTAGTGCGTTTTCGTCCAAAAATACAGCTCGCCTTTGTATTGTGCGAAAGGATATCCGAGCTTCTCTACCGAAGCAAGGAAACTCTCCACCATATCCACGATGTGAGTTTGGTGATAATTCGTAAGCACGGTCTTGTTTATCTGAAGTAGTTTGTCAAACGTCGCGCTATACTTATCCCAATCTTTTTGGGCGATCTCGCCTATGAGCGCGCCGTCGAAAAAAGCTCTCTTGATCCTTTCGTAGGTATCGCTATCCGACTTCTTGAGCGCCTTGGCGTTTTTTAGGATAGTATTGATGTAGGGTTCGTCCAATTCGCCCCTGACGGTGAATATATTGACGCAGTTGCCGTTCTTATCGGTTAGCAGAAACTCGTCAAAAATTTCATCGAAATAATGCACGATCTTTCCGCGTCGGAAGGGCGCCAGCTTCTCGCGCAAATTCGGAAAGTAATCACAAATTTCATCGATCACGATATTTGTCGGCTCGAAACAACTAAACGCCAGTAGATCAAACATATTGTCATTTGTGATCTTTGAGGTATGGTTGTAGAGCCAATCGCTGATGTCATATTTTTTATTCAGATCTTTTTCGAGCATATAAAACAGCACGATATGGGTGTTTCGCGCTACGGGCTTGATCTCATAATATCTTTTGATCGCGTTTTCATATCCCGCTTCGTCGTGGTCGAACCAGATATAGACGTCCTTGCCGCGCAGCAGCTCCAGATACTCGTCCCATCTACTCCCCGCGCCGCCCAAAGTTAGGGCGTTTACGTTGAAGCTCATCAAATTCAAGGCATCTTTTTCGCCCTCGCAGACGATGACGCGATCGTCCGGGTTATCTAAAAAATATCTAATCGGAAACGGCGCCGCAGCGGCTCCGCTCTCGCCTATCCATTTGCCGCTCATACGCTCGGAGCTTATAGCGCGAGTCTTGGCATCCCAAGCAAATTTTTCTCGGTATTTGATATTTAGCGGCACGCCTCGCTCGTCGCGAATGATGATCGCTATGCTTTGATGCTCGTTCGAATATCCTATCGCGTCTTTGGAGTAGGTCAGAAAGGTAGGGGCTTCGTAGTTTACGAAAATCCCGCGCAGCCCGTTTTCTATGAGCGTCGGTCTTATGGCTTCAAAATTTGAAACAAGCTCCGGCGCGATGGACGCAATGCGAGCTCGCATCCTTTTTTCGGCGGCGGCCCTCTTGGCGGCGTCCGATTTTGCGCGGGCTTCGTTTTGCTCCTGCAAAAGCTTTGCTCTAGCCTCGATCTGCGCCTTTTGCTCCTCGCTGAGTTCGCCCTTTTTGATATTGTGCGGGATGCCGAAGTATTCGCACACAGCAGCGGCGGCATCAAGCGGAGGGATACTCTCTTTCATCTCCGTAAATCTCACGATATCGCCGCTAGCTCCGCAGGCGAAGCAGTGAAAGAAAGCCCCGCCGCTCTTGCCGTTTGCGACGCCGAGGCTCGGCGTGTCGTGATCGTGATCGTGAAAAGGGCAGAATCCGTTAGCCGTGCGGCCCTTAAACTCTATGCCGTATTTTGAGCTTATATAATCTCTAAACTGCTCTTTGTCTATCGTCTCTCTTATCGTCTGAAATATATTATCCATGCTAATATCCCACTTCCGCGAATAGATTGTTTTGCCTTATAAAAATCCCGAGAAGCTTTGCTACGATACGGGCGAAGTCAGGGTTTTTGAACTTGAAATTTCTGAAATAAAAATAAACCGCATTGATGTTTTTGCCGGTGCGGCGAGATATAAATTTGGCTATCTCTTTTTCGCTATCGGCGCACTCTAAGGCTCTGTAATAAAGCTCTGCGATGTCGTCAAAATGAGGACATTTGTAGTTTTGTCTAACATAGAGATGCCCATCTTGCCTATAAAATCTATCGTCGCGCCCGGTCCTTCGGTCGAAATAGGATAGGTTTTGCAGGGCCTTGCGCGGGGTTTCGTAGGTAGCGCAAGCGGACTCTAGGGACATAAACTCTCTCATAGCCCGCCGCCCTGCTTGTAAAGCGCGTATCCGATAAGCTCTAAAAGGGCAAGGCAAAGCAGGGCTACCGCCCAATCCGCAAAGCCCATTTCAAAAAAAGCCTCTAACATATCCCGCCCCCTATAAAATTTTCATATCCTCAGTAAATTCGATCTCATAGATCGGACCGACGCCGCTTTTGAGCCAATCGATATTGACGTGCAAATTTTCTTTAAGCGAATACGCCCATTCGAGCAAGAAAGGGTATTGTCCATCTTTCGCCCGGTTGTAGAGGTGGCGCGAAGTGTGAAGCAGCTCGCAAAACTCGCCGAGTTTTAGGGAGTTATCAAGCCGCACCGCCTCGGCTCTTTGCGCCGGGGTGCTAAGGGTGCTAAGTAGGACGTAATGTTTTGACACTTTTAGTTCAGGCTCTTTGGGCGCTTTTGTTTTGTTTGAAGGTTTGTTATTACAGCTGCCGCAGCAGCCTTCACACGAATGTGGGATTTCTATCTCTTTGTTCGCAGGAATTAGCGTATCTCGACGTATGCCGAGGATTAGCGCCATCTGCGCGATCCTGCTTTCTGGGATATTCTTCCTAGTCTTCCAGCCGATTAGCGTTCCGTATGGAATTTTTAAAAGGGTGCTAAGCTCTGCATCGGTCTTAACGCCGGCAAAGAAGCGCGCTCTTGTTAAAATTTCACTTACTTCACTCACGATAAACCCTCTTTTCTTATGAATTACCTGCGAACCGGCTCAAAAATTTCGCCGTCGCCCGTGTATATCCAATCCCTGCTGAAGCCATATCTTTCGACAAATCGCATAACCCACTCAAAAGGGATAAGCTTCTCGCCGAAGCGAACCTTTTTATAGATAAATTTGGATGTGTCTAAAAAAAGCATCACGTCTTTTAGGCTCTGATTTGTAAGTCTTCTCATCAGATCCAATCGATCCCCGATAGAGTAGAAATCGATACTCTTGCGCATTTTCAACTCCTTTTACGCAAAGATTTGATATAATTAAGCGATTTTGTCCTGAAAAAAGAAAACCATTTTTCTTAATTTTCTGCATTAATTATATAACAAAAGTTATATAAATGTCAAGTATTTTTATAACTTTTTTATAAAGGAGCATTAAATGACGGTGAGAGAGGAATTGGACGATTTAAAATTTCGTCTAAGGTTAAAAACCGATGAAGAGCTGGCGGTGGCATTAAATACCTCGAAAGGATCAATAGACAGATGGATAAGTAGAAAAACTATCCCGCAAAAATGGCGTAGGATAATAGAGCTACAATTTCCGAAAAACGTAAGTATGAATATAAACGGATCTAGCGGATACTTTATAAATGGCAACAACATAAAAGGCGGGAACTATAACGCTAGGTTTATTATGGATCCTAAAGAAGTGCTAAAGCGCGCACAGAGCGAAGACGTGCAGACGGCAAGGTATCTGATAGAGAGAGATCCGAATAATGAATACGAGGATATAGACGATATAAAAGAGCGCCTTGCTATAAGAACAAACGACGAGTTTACAAAAGTATTTCAAATAGATTTGAGTAAACTTAGAGAGATACAAAAAAGTGGAAAAATTCCGCAAAACATACTTGCTGCAGCACACGAAATCGAAAGAAAGATGCATGATTTATCGCTTAGTTTTGGAGGGCGAGATATGGATAAAGATTTTGCTTTTGTTAAATTTGGAAGCAATATCCATGAATTTCTAGGTCCAAGTATTGATATTGAACTTATCTATATGCTTACTTATGCAAATAGAGAATTTAAAGAAGGGGCCTTGCAGCGATTAAAAAAAATTAAAAGCCTATCGAAATTTGAGTAATAAGAGAGTATAAAAATGAAAAAGATTGCTTTGGTTTTATGCGTGATGCTAAATTTTGTCTTTGCAGAATGCAAGCTATACGAGAGCGCAGATAAAATGACCGATGAAAAATTCCATTGGACAAACTGCGGGAGCGCGCCTTTTAATATAAACGTTTTTCATGCGAAAAAAGAGCTACGTCCACAAAAAACCGATATGTATATCATAATATCCGATAACATAGAAGGATTTCTTGTTGAATACACAAAAGGAAATTTTGGTTATCAAACAATAAGGATAAGGATCGATAAAAATAAATTCTTTGATGTAGATGCCGAGATAATGTCCGGATATTACGGGAAAAACACTAGGGCATCTTTTTTTATAAGCCCAGCTCAACAAAAGCAACTAATAGAGGGCAAAAAAATATTGGTTCGATATATTACTGGACAAAATAAAGTGGATACTGAAAGCATAGATATTTCAACTATAAAAACCCCAAAACAAGAGGATAAAAAATGAAACAGGTTATTCTGGCTTTAAACGGCATCGGCATAGTTATTGCACATCTAATAGGCGCCATAAATACTATAATCGGAATGTATAAAATCTACGATAGCATTATTGCCGCAGTTATAGGTGGTCTTGTTAGCGGTATCCCGTTTATATGGCCTATTCAGCATTTATGGTTTGCGGGGCTTGAATATTATAAACTTGATAAGCTCACGATTCACGGAGAGATCGCTATAAGTGTATGGCTTTTTATTTTCGGTATATCTATTTTGGCTCTATTTATGAAAGAAAAAAATCAATAAAAATTTTTACAAAGGATGGAATATGAAAAAGCTATTTTTGCTTTTTATTTTTTGCATGTTTGCTGCGACCGGTATGGATGCGGCACAGCGGGTGGGCGGCTATACAAAGAGAAATGGCACCCACGTGATGTCGCATCACAGAAGCTACAAAGATAGCAGCAGGTTCAATAACTACTCTACGAAGGGAAACCGCAATCCCTACACCGGAAAAAGGGGAAGCAAAAGCCCCTATAAAACAAAGAGCTATAGAACCAAAAGGGGCTGACGTTTAGCGACAAGAGGAAATTTACAAAAACGACCGAAGGTTAAGGATTTTTTGGTAAAATTACTTTCCATAATAAAATTTCAAGAAAGGATGAAAGATGGGCGAGACATTAAGATATATTGCTTCAGGATTTAGAAATGCTTTTACCACCTTCCCGCTTGAAAGCGATATGATCTATAGGGCGGGCGACCTATCAAGGAGAATATACAAAAAGAGAATAAAAGAGCTAGAGAAAAGATATGGCGAAGAGCAGATCAAAGAGAAAAAATCCAAGAAGCAATCATCCGCAGGCAATAAATAGCCAGCCGATTCAAAACTACATAGATAAGGCAGTTTAGCAAAATTTAAATATAAATGTTATCCCTTCGGAACTCAACCAGATTTTGCAAAAGGATCCCGATTACGCGGAAAGGGCTATGCAATACCTAGAAAATGATCAGAAGCATAGGCATGAAATCGAGGATAGAATTTTAGCCGTCGAAGAGAAGGAGCAGAGCTTAAGAGCGCAGGAGGCGCCGCAGATTGTAAAGTTTAATCTAAGGGGACAAATTTTTGCCACAATTATTATTTTGTCCCTGGTCGGCTCTTTATTTTATAGCATTTACAAAGATTATTATTGGATAGCCGGCGGGAGTATCATCGTGACGATAATCGCTATTTTGCCTCAATGGTTTAATAAAGACAGAAAAAAAGCAGATCCAAACGAAACTGACCGAAAATAATTAAATTTATTTGCATATGAAATTTACAAATAAAAATTCATTTTAAAATTTTGCGCTAGCTAATCCGAAGCGATTACATAAGCTTCCTATAAGTAAAAATCTATATAATATAATTATGAAATATATAAAATTTACCTTCGATAAGCGCAAGGCCGAGATCAATTTAGCCAAACACGGCGTAAGCTTTGGCGAAGCAAAAAGCGTCTTCGCCGACGAGTTTGCGCGCGTGATATTCGACGATGAGCATTCGGAAGACGAGGAGCGATTTATCATTTTAGGTATGAGCGCGCGAGCGAGAATTCTCGTCGTGGCGCATTGCTACCGTGAAAAGGACGAGGTCATCAGAATCATATCGGCGCGCAAGGCCACCGCTCGCGAAACCAAGCAGTACGAGGAGTTACGATGAAAAAAGAGTATGATTTTAGCAAATCGGTTAAAAATCCGTATGTAAAAAAGCTCAAAAAGCAGATCAGCATAAATTTAGACGCCGAGACGATCGAATATTTTAAAGCCCTTGCCGATCAGAGCGGCGCGAAGTATCAAACGCTTATCAATATGTTTTTAAGCGAATGTGCGGCAAAGGGGCTAAAACCGGATTTTTTATAAATTCGCCCTTAAAACGCGCGCCCTCGCTTTGTCCGCATTTCATCGGCGCCGCCGAAGTTTAAATGGCTGCGGCGGCGGATAGTTAAATAATCGAGACGTCGAGCTTCTTACCTAGCGCGCTTACCGCAGAGCTTAAGGTGCTTAGGGTAAGAGAGCCGTTTTTGGGATTTAAAAGCCTAGATACGACGGCTCTGCTGGTATTCATACGCTGCGCGAGCTCGGTCTGTGTAATGTTTTGAGCCTTCATCTCTTCTTCAATCTGATAAGCTATAACGCGCTTTATCGCCACGGCTTTCGTCTGCTCGTAAAGCCCGTCCTCTTTCAAAAAATCATCAAACGAACTTAAATTTTCCAGTTTCATATTCACTCTTCCTTTTTTTTGTTGTTAACCTTACTTTTACCCTAATTCCCTTGCGCGCTTGCTCGCCAAAGCGATATCCTGTTTCGGCGTCTTTTGCGTTTTCTTTATGAAGCCGTGAAGCAGCACCATATACCCGCGCTTCACGATAAAAATCACTCTTGCGATCTTTCCGTCCGAAATATCGCTGCGCACCTCATAAAGTCCATTTCCTAAACTTCTACACACGGGCATCCCGATCGGGTAGCCGAACTCCACCGTCGCAATATCCTCTCCTATGATCCTGCGATCCTCTCTATCCAAACCCAACAACCACTCCCGCACGGGCTCATTGCCGCCCGCATTTTGATAGAAAACCGCCTCAATCTTTTTCATATCCCGCATTGTATCAAAAAAGATACAAAAAAGCAAATCGCAGTATAGAAAAATTAGGACGCGGGGGAATAAGCTATCCAAAAAATAGGGTCAAATCCGGGCAGGATACGCCCTTTTGCGGAGTAGAAAATGCCAAACGACGAAGATTATTCGCTGATCGAGCGCGCTTTTAGGGATCTTGAGGAGCAGGAAGAGAGATTTCTGCGCTGCGAACGAGCATATCGTGCAGTTTATAAAGAAGACAACCGCACGAGCAAGCGCAAGAGCGCGGAGCGAAGCCGCTCAAAGCTTTACGTCCCGCTCGTAAAAACCACCGTAAATATCATCCATAGCATATTCAAAACTAGCTTTATGAGCGACCGCTGCCCGATCGAAGTAAAGAGGGTAGGACTGCGAAGCGATCACGATCTAATCCTGCAAAACGCGCTTACGGCGGTGCTGAAAAACTATTGGAAAAAGAAAGAGCATCGCGTAGGGCTATCCAAAGCCGTGCTTAGCGCGCTTTATCTGCCGCTAGGTATCGTAAATTTATTCTACGACAAGACCGCCGCGCAGATCCGCACGAAATTTATTCCGATCACCGATCTTGCATTTGATCGCCACGCAAGCGACATCAACGACATCGAATACGTAGCTTACAAATACAACCAATCGGCAAGAGAGATCAGAGAGAAGCTGGAGCGAAAATTCTACAAATCCAAAGACCGAAACGTGATCGCACAGACCACGGCAGGCAGCGAGCGCATAGCGATGCGAGATCTGTATGTCAAAAGCCGCGAGCAGGGGCGGATCGTATGGAAGCTCAAAACCTACGCAAACGGCATTCTCGTGCGCGAAGCGACATTCTCCCGCCTGCCGTTTCACTACGGATATTGCATCGAAATCACGCCCAGCATAAACGAGGACGAGCGCGAGGATGAGATAGCGATATACGGCTCGTGTATCCCAGAGATCGTTTGGGAACTGCAAGAGGAATACAACATCAAGCGCAATCAAAAGATCGACATCACAGAAAACCAGATCGATCCTCCCTATGCCGTAGATAAAGACGCGGGTAGCGTAGCGATCAGCGACATTACGGCTCGAAAAAAATTTATCCGCACAAGCCCGGGACCGGGTAGGACGGTTAAGGATGTCATCACCGTAATGAGCGAGCCCGGCACGTATGGGCTGAGCGAAGAGATCGCGATGCTAAAGAACGAATACGAAATCGCGACGGGCGTAAACAGCGTAATGACGGGGCAGACGAGCCCGAGCGATCGCAGGGCTACGAGCGCGCTTCAAGCGGTCAATTCGGCTTCCGGCACAAGGATAGAGAGCATGCTTCAAACCCTGCTCGATACGATGCTGCAAAGCTACGCCGAACATTTCGTCTGGCTCATATACAAATTTACGAGCGACGAGGAATTCGTGCGGATTACGGAAGATCCGCAGATCATCGAAAAGATAGGCGATCGCAGCGCGCCGCTTGATTTCGACGTGAACGTAAATTTCGGTACCACCATAGCAAACGAAGTCAAAATCGGACAGCTCAACTCTTTAATGCAGGTCTTGGCGCAGGCGAATATGGCAACCCCGGCTATCTCAGGGGAGATCATCAAAGAAATTTTAACTCTGATCCTCGGCGAAAACGCGCCTATCGAGGCGATCGACGAGGCTATGGCGCAGATACAAGCGCTCCAGCAAGCCCAACTTCAGGCGGCACAGCAGGCGCAGGACGCAGCCGATGATGAGGGCGGCGCGGCACCGGACGTCCCTGATAGGGACGAACATCCTCCGAGCGACGACGAGCTGGATCGCGCGGCGCTGCTAAACGGCGGGATTTGAGATGAAAATCAAGTTTAAAAAATTTAGGACGCGCAGAAATAGAATCATTAAAAATTTTCAAAGGAGAAAGCTATGAAAAAAAGCGATTTCAAGGTGCTGGGCACGATCACCCATATGGCCACCAACGGGCTGATGGTGTTTTCAAACGGCAAGAGCACGGGGCAGATCTCGGACGGAAAGATCGGCGACGTAGTCGTCAGACACAAGGACGAGACGGGGCTGGAGGTGCAAATTTTTAGCGCCGAGGAGTGGTCCGCCATGGGAGCCGATGAGAAAAAGTCCGGCAAGGATGAGGACGGGAAAAAGGACGACGTGAAAGCGAACGAGGGTCTTTCAAATTTGGGCAGTAAAGCAAGCAAGGAAGGAGAGTAGAGATGGACGTGGATATCTATGACGACGATTTGGACGAGGGCGTAACAGATCCCGCCGCCGCGGCTGTCGCAGACGGCAAGGTGGAACCCGCCAAGGATGTGGGGGTCGAGCCTAAAAAATCCGCCGCGCCTCGCGACGACAAATCCGTAAAGGACGAGCCGAACAAGGGCGCGGAGCCCGGCAAGAAAGAGGGCGCCGCAGGCAAGGTGCTAAGCGACGAGGAGTATCAAAGCTTCCGCGCGATGGAGCAAGAAAGGCAGCTCAAAGAGCTCGAAACAGATTTCAAAAAGGAATACGGGGACTTCAATATGCAAAAAGTCCTCGACAAGATGTTTGAGCTCGATGAAAAGGACAAGGGGTATTTGGAGAAGAATTTCAACCCTACGGGGATTGAAAACGTCTATCTCAAATATTTCAAAGGGGTGCCGCAGGACGACGAATATGACGTAGTCCACGGCAAGGGCGGCAGCGCTATCGACAGAGGAGAGATGGCGCGCCGAATCAACAAGGGCGAGATCAGCCAAGAGGAGAAGCTCGCCTACCTTAGCAAAATTTATTAAAGGAGAAAGAGATGCCAACTATCAGAGATGGGCTAATTACCTCCGAGGAAGCTTTCGGCAAGTCGGGGGTTGAGTTTTGGAATACGATCAAAGAGATCGGATGGAAGAGCACGCCGTTTCTTACGGCGATCGGAATGGGTGCGCCGAGGGATAGGAGTTCCAACGCAGCTCTTGGTCATACTTGGATGTATGACGAGACGCCCGACGGCGATCTGAACAACGCCCACATGGAGGGCGGCGCTCCGGCTGCGCTGAAATACGTGATCGGCGGCAAGCTAAGCAACCACTATCAAATTGTCAAAGACACCTACGGCGTCAGCGGCACCGAGGAGGACGGCAAAAGAGTGGACGGCTCGATGGTGCTCGCTCGTGCGGGCGATCTTGCGGGCATCCGACACAAGCAGACGATCGAGAAGATTTTACTTAGCGATCAGGCGGCGCTTGCTCGCGTCAATACCGGCGCATCAAAGGCCGCGGGAAAGTGCGGTGGCCTGAAAAGCTTTGCCACCGTAACAAACACGATCGATGCGAAAAATGCCACACTAAGCATGCAAACGCTTAGAGACGTGCTCAAAGTAGGACACAAGAAGAGCCGCCCGTATGATTTCATCCTAGTAAATGATAAGCAGCTCGATAAGATCATGGATCTCATCGACAAAATCAAACAGGTAAACAATACGGTGGAATATCTCCATGATAAGGTGCAGGCGATCGACTCTCAATACGGCGAGAGCGTAAAAATCCTGCTAAGCCCCGAGCTTGCGGATACGGAGCTGATCGCATTCAGAAGCGACGACATCTACAAGGTGGACTGGAGAAATACCAGAAGAAGAGAGCTTCCGAGTGAGAACGACGAGATCAAAAGGGAAATTTTGACCGAATTCACGCTTCGAGTCTGCACGCCGGTGGCCTTTGCTTGGGTGAAAAACCTAGCAGCCTAAAGCGCGGGGCAGGAATCCTGCCCCAAACAAGGAGAAGAGATGACCTTTTCAAATTTTAAAGAAAGACTGCAAATCGCGACTCGCCCGGACGTCTTGGCTCCGAGCGACGAGGAGATTAAGACGCTGATGGGCGAAGCGACGCTGGAGATTTGCAAGGCTATCACTCCGCTTGAGATGATCGAGATAGATCATCGCAGCTTCGAGGTGGCGTATCACCTGAGGGGAGACTACTTCGTGCGTAAATTTAAGCTTCCCGCGAATGATAGCGACGAGATTGATTTCAAAGACGATAGTTTGATAAGCGCTCTGCTTTACGGAATCGCCGCGAAACGCGGACGAGACGAGTATTATCAAAAATACAGGAGCTTTTATCAAAGATCGCTCTGCGAATACGAGCTAAATAATTTCGATGAAAACACGCCCGATCTGCCTACCGCGCTTGCGCGGAGCGGATATCTAAAGCCCTACGGTGTCGATTACGCGCTATCTAGCATATATATCTTTGCGCCGGAGTTTCTAGCAAAGCTTGATTTCTGGCTTGCAGACGTCGCCCGTGCGCGCAATCTTTCGTGGCGAAACTTCATTTATGATTTTATTAAATTTCAAAATAAACAGCTCGATCGAGCCGATCTGGCGGCGCTGGATAAGATAATGAAAGAGAAGGTAAAACCGTAATGGCGGATAAAGAATTTACGCAAATTTGCAAAGAAGTCCTCGCCGCCGCGGAAAAAATAACGCCGCTTGCCGAGCAGGCGGGGAAGCTCGTAGAGCAGATAGAGCAGCAGAAGTCGGAGCTGCAAGCCGCCGTAGCTTCCGCGAACGAAGCGATGAGAAAGGCTCTGCAAGGCGCAAACGAGCAGGCAGCGCAGACCCTTTCGGCGGCACAGGCCCAAGCTGAGCAGACCGCAAAGCTTGCCAAAGAGGCGACCGAGCAAAACGCCGAGAGCGCAAAGAGCGCGCAACAAAAAGCGGCGGGGATCCTCGCATCCATAGAAAAACTTCAGGAGCAGATCAAGGCTACCGCGGACAAGGTAGAAAACGCGGGCGCGCTTCTTACGGAGCTAAGCTCTTTGAAAGAGCAGATTAAAACCCTGCTTCAAAACGGAATCATCAACGACGAGGCACAAAGCGCCACTCAAACTTATAGCTCGAATTTGATCGAGGGGAAGCTAGAGACCAAAGCGAGCGTGGGGTATGGCTACTCAAAGATTGAGGCGAATGCGAAATTTGACAACCTCGCACAAGGTATAAATACCGCGATAAGCGCCGCAGCAGCAGCTCAAAGCAGCGCAGCCGGTAAGCTCGGCAAAGACGATCAGGCGGCGGACAGCAAAAAACTGGGCGGAACGGAAGCCGAGAAATTTCTGCGCGCCGACGTAAAAAGCGTTGCGGCTCTGGGCGTCGGCATCGGTGCGGATGGATCGGATATCGCGCCGAGCGGAAACGATCTGCGGGTTTTCAGCGCCAAAAAAGGGGGCAAGGTTATCCTGTGCGGCACCGGAAGCGACGCCGTCGCGCGTGATATAAAACTCAATCCAAGCAATGCCGTAATCGAGCTTGGCAATTTCAAATTTCAAGGAAGCCTCGGCGGAGCGAGCGCTGTTTTTGATCAGACGGCGCTAGTGCCGTTTTTTAAGGCGGATAATCTCTGGCGCGCCGTAAGCTTCGCAAAGCTTGCAAGCGCGGTCTATGACGCAAATGAAACCGAGATCGCTAAGGAGCTCGGCAAAAAGCTCGGTAAAGACGAAGCCGCGTCCGATAGCGCGAAACTAATCGGCGTGGAAGGGGCGAACTTTCACCGCAAAGACGGCGCCAACGGAGCGAAAATAACCACGATAACGAGCCTTGAGGTAGATTTGAGGCAGAGCGACAACTTCGTCCTAAATTTAAGCTCGCCCGGCAAGCTGACTTTGAAAAACGGCACGGTCGGACAGAGCGGCGCGCTGATAGTGCGAAACGCTACGAATATCACGAGCTACGATGCGGCACTCGGCTTTCGAGTAGTGCCTACGGGGCTCAAAGCTACCGAGGTATTTGCATACTTCGTAGTGAGCGAAAACGAAATCAAAATAGGAAGAGTATGAGATGAAAATTTTATTTTTTATAGCGATGCTGGCGGCGATAGCAGCCGTAGTGATATGGATGAGGGAAAAGCGCAAAAACAAAATATCGGCAAGACCGAGCGAATCACAGAAAAAGGACGATGATATGACTCATATACTTATGCCGGCTGGCGGCGATGGAGATTTTAGAGGACTCGTGTATCAAAATAGCGGGTCAATTACGGCATATGAATCTGGAACAGCCATTGCCCTAAGTAATCTGAACGACGGCTTCAACGGAACGCTTGAGCTACGCGCAATTTTGATAGATTTTGCAGAAGCCGAAGGGGGCGTAGGAACCGCAGCGGCGCTTAAAATAGATATCAACGTAAAAGGCGGGAGTGGCTACGGGCAAAGTGAAAGCCTACGGGTTTATGGCCATTTTCACTCCGGGGAGTATGAGGAAGTTTCCGTTAATGTTTCGGCTTTTATAGAAAACAAAACTCTAACGCTTCAAACCGACAATCCAGACATCGTTTTGGGCTACAGAAATATCACTATCACGGCGAAAGACTAGGCGGCGTAAAATGTTTAATTTTAAAATTTATCTCGGAATCATCGGCTTGCTGATCGTAGCTATCCTTGGGTTGCTGGCCCTAAATCACTCCCGAGCAGGCACGATCGAGGACTTGCGAAAAGAGCTTGCCGCCGCTGTTGCGCAGGGGCAAATTTATGCGGCGAATTTAAGCGAATGTAACGCAAAGATCGATCTACAAAACGAGAGAGTTAAAGAGATGGCTCTGCAAAACGAAAAGCTCAAAGCCGCGGAGCCGATCATCAAAAAAGAGATAGAGAAGAGATACAAAAGGATAGGGGCGCCGACAAAGGACGCAAAATGCGAAAAGAAGCTGAAATTCTATGAGGAAATATTCAGGGAGATGGGCAGATGAAAACAGGACAGCTATATATGCCGCAGTATTCAAAGCCTCTGCGCAAGACGTTTTTGCTCGACAGAAACTACCAAAAAGAGCTAGCTAAGCATAAGCGAGAGTATATCATTAGATTTATTCTTTTTCTGATAGGGCTGGCTCTGTGCGTTTCTCTTAGTGGGTGTGCGGCGAAACCTGCGCCGATGGTAAGGACGGAATACAAGGACGTCCTCGTTCCGATAAGGTGCAAAGTAAGCCTCCCTGTAAAGCCTAAATTTGATTCAAGCAATATGCAAAGCGCGGTCGAGCTGGCAAAATACTATCAAACCTGCGAAGCGCTCCTGAAGGAGTGCGCGAATGTGGGGGACCGATAAAGAAGTGTGGAACTACATACTTGTAGGGATCATAAGCTTTTTGGGCTCGATGCTGGGGATCGGTAGCGGAAATATGAAGCTGCGAGGATCGGGCGGGCAAAAGGTCATATCGTGGCTGGTAGCGGTGGGCTCATCGATGCTGTTTGCTTTCGTAAGCTACGCGGTGCTGAGCGAGTTTATGCCCGGTAGCCCCAAATCTTGCATAGCTCTTAGCGGAGCGGTGGCTTGGTTTGGCGCCGATTGGGTCAGAGCAAAAATAAATAGCTTCTTGTCAAAGAAGATTAAAAATTTAAAAGATACGGATTTTGAAAGGACAAACTATGAAGATCAAGATAAATAGATTTAAAAATATCTATGACGGCACCATAGGAAAGCTAACGATCACGGACGACGGGAAAAGGCTTTTTGAGTGTTTCACCCTAGAGCCTGCGGGACCCGATACGACCGAACGGGGCACGGATAGACGCATACCTGCGGGGCGCTATAAAATGGAGTGGCACAATAGCTCAAGACAAAAACGGATGTGTCCGCTTCTATACAACGAGCTGGTGCCGAAAGATAGATACATTCTGATCCATACGGGCAACATCCCGCAAGAAACATCGGGGTGTATCCTCTTGGGCGACGGACACAACGCTGCAGGGGTTACGAACTCGGTGCAAACATACAACTCATTTTTTAAAATTTGCATAGGTAAACACATAGAATTCATCGAAATCACAAACGAGGAGGGGATATGAGCCTGCTAGAAAATATCAAAGCTCACGAGGGATTTAGCACGCGAATATACAAAGACAGCGTAGGTAAACCCACCGTGGGCTACGGCTTTTTGGTAGCCGCTCTTAGCCCTGACGAACTCAAACTCAACGGCGGCAAGGCGGAGCCGATGAGTAAAGAGGTAGCGGAAAAAATCCTAAATTTGAAAATTGCTAGGCTGCGAAAGCGAGTGCCGGAGTGTTTGCCGTGGCTGGCTAGCAAGCCGCAGGGCGTGCAGGATACCATCCTCGAAATGGCGTATCAGCTAGACATCGCAAAGCTGCTTGGCTTTAGATATACCCTGAAATGCATCGAAGCTGGAGACTACGCGCAGGCGGCAAAAAACCTACGCGCAAGCTTGCTGTATCGCCAGACCCCAAAGAGGGTCGAGGATTATATAAGGGGACTGCAAGATGGCTGATTTTAAAGAAGCGTATAGCGAAATTTATAGGCGCGTGCTCGGCGATACTATGGCGGCAGATACGCCGTATCAAAAATTCACTGCTAAGATCGATGAGTACATGCAGCTTTATGGACTGCATAACGATAGGAAATTCGATATGCTCTGTAACACCCTAGTGTCAATGACGCAGAGCGTAACGACGAGCAGCCAAGAGATCGCCCTGCGACTTCTAAGCGAAAGCGAGGAGTTGCCTTTGCGAAAACAGCAGCTCGAAGCTCAAACGAATTTGCTCGGCAAACAGATAGAAACGGAGCAGCTCAAAATCGATCTGCAAAGGCAGCGAATGCCGCTTGAGATAGAGCAGCTCAAGCTTCAAAAAGATATGCTCGCCGCCCAAATCGACAAGACAAGGGGCGATCTAGCCCTTGCCAAGGCGCAGCAGGAAGCAATAAATAGGCAGGTCAAGGACAACCGCCTAATCAAAGGCGGCAGCGTAATCGGCGACTTTTTGCAAAACACGCTCAACGGCGGCTTGACGGTGCCTTCGGACATGAACAAGGCTCTTTTCAACATCATCGCCACTCTACTCAAGGATGAGCTAACGAACATCATGCCGGGGAACTTCGAGATCAAAAAATGAGAACCTTCATTGCCGTAAACGATAGCCTAGACATCGCCTCTCGCGATGACTTCAACCCCGTAAATCCTCTTGCGGGGCAGAACTTCGATATATTCTACGCAGGCAGCGCGGGATATATCGCAGGCACGAAGCCCTCGCCGAACCTCGAGGGGCTCTTTATGGAAAACGGCTCGGTAAGCCTTAGCGATACGATTTTGTCTCTAAATGAGGACTTTGCGGCGTTTGCGCTAAGCCCGATTTCGAGCGAGCTGAATATAGGCGGACACGGCAGCGCGGCGTATGAACATATCAAACAGGCGGTGCGAAAGCTACAGCTAGGATTCGGACTATTGCAAATCCCGCAAAGCTCCTTTTCTTCGTCCGCCCCCTCGGGCGGCGGCGGCACGGGCGTGCGCGAGATCGAAAGCGAGAATCTGCGAAGAATCGCGGGTGAGATCGGGCAGTATTACGGCGGCGCTACGGGGCGCTATTTTGCCGAATCGCTGATCAATTGGAAATTTAGCTCGGACGCGCTCGTGGACGCGGTATTTCAAGACACGATAGGCGCGATCGCGGATTACGCCGGCAAGCTGATCTCAAGAGGCGGCACGATAGCCTCAAATATCGGTGGCTTCGGCACGAGCTTTTTAATCAAAGAGCTATTTATGGAGATTTACGAGGTCGCCACGGGCAAGGATTTAAGCTTTGGCTTCGGCGGCGAGAGGCTGGCAAATTTAAAAACGGGCGGCGCGGGGCTGAATGTGTATTCAAAACCCCTAAGCTTTGCCGAGTGGCTGGATTCGCTATTTAGCAATACCACGGAACTCGTGGATTCAAACTTCCGCCCTGTCGGAACCTACAACTCAAGCACGGGGACGTATTCGCTTTTCAGCGGTGCGCAATTCAACGCTCGGGGCGAAAGTATCGGCTACGTAGGCGGCGCGGCTTTTGGCTTGGCGCTCGCGACTCTAGGCTTTGGGTATGCGCTAAGCTCTTTACAGGCTCGCTCGTCCGCGGCGCTTGCCTCTGCGGTTTCGCTCGGCGCGATGGTGGCGGGCTTTGCCGCTGCGGCGCAGGCGCAAAAGTCTCTAACCTACGGCGGATACACCTACCAATCAAAAACGAATGAGTGGCGAGCTCCGAGCGGAAAAAGCATAAGCACGAACACGCTTGCGGGAGAGATACCGGAGAAAAAAGAGCTTGCAAACCATCCGACGAGCCAATTCGACGGAACGAACGATAGCGAAATAGATTACGTCAGTAGCATGACGCCTCGGTTTAATATGTATTGGGAAGTCACGCCGTGGAAAGAGGTGCGCGCCGTCATTAGACTCGTCGATCTTGATCCGGAGGAGGTATATGACGCGTTGTATATTCTTGCAGAATTTTATCAAAATTTATCGTTCTATACCGCATCGTTTCAAGTGCGAGGGGAGGCGGAAAGAGCCTATGAGGAGGTTCACAGAGCTTTGGAGCGGTTTAGGATCGCCGAGGCGGAGCAGTATGAGTTTTTGCTTGAGCGGATCGCAAAATATGAAAAACGAAGCCGCCGCAAGGGCGGTAAAAGCGAACTATACCCCATAATCTACCTATAAATTCGGCGCGCCGAAGTTTATAAAAATAAGGATTTTTGGGGCTAAGATCAATAGAAATTCAGTATGAAAGGATAGAAAATGTGGGACTGGCTAAAAAACGTCAAAGGTAGCGACGTATTGACCGGGCTGGGTGCGTTGGCGGGCGGCATCGGTAATGCTTACGCCGCAAGGCAGCAGGCCAAGGCCGCGGAGCGGACATACAATCTCAATGCGGATCTTCTTCGCGAGGAGAGGGCGAGAAAGAAGCAGGCGCAAGCGGCGCTCAATAGCGCTTGGGATGCCTCGCTGTGGAACGCGACGCCGTCCGCATCCACCATCTAGGGCTAGAAATTTATAGGGGCGGATGAGCCCGCCCGCAAGGCATAAGGAGAGCAAAAAATGGCATATTTTGACATCAGATATCTGCGAGAGCCGAGTATAAATCGCGGTGCGGCTCTAGGGCAGGGGGTCGCCGCGATCGGCGATAGCCTAACCAAGCTCGGCGAGCTTGGACACGCCAGAGAGAAGCTCGACGCGGATCTCGCGCGTCAGGCGCGAGCGGAAAAGATGGAGGCGGATAAATTCGATTGGCTCAAAAACATGGATACCAAAAACTACGGGCTGAAAGAAAAGGAGCTCAACTACGACATACTCAAAGGCGATAGAAGCTACGGGCTTGAAAAACAGAAGCTTGATCACACAATCTTTAAAGACAATAGGGATTATAATTTGGGCGTCGCCAAGCTTAATGCCGAACTCACCGAGCAAGGGCGAAAGCGTATAGAGGACGCCGAGAAAGCGAAAGCCGAGAGGGAACAAGACGCGATAGGGATAGCAGCGATGAGGAAGAAGTTTCCAAACGCCACAAAAGGTATGTCAGACGATGAGATAAAATTTTTCGTGAAAAAGAATTTTAACTCGCTGAACGATATGGAGCAAAATTATTTCAAACCCACTATCCCAGTCGATAGTGCTATCGCGCAAACCATGTGGGACGAGGGCGTAGTGACCCAAAATCCAAACGGAGGTTTTTATATATCTCCTCTGGGTAAAGATTTGATCAAGACAAGAAACGAGATTGAGACTCGCCAAATGGAGCAGCTGGGCAATCCCGATAATCGTCTCTCCAATATCAAAACGCTGGTAGGCGGAGGGATGAGCTTTAGCGATGCCAGTGCTAGGGTAGATAAGGCGATTGAATGGAAAAAGAAAAATCCTAACGCCAAATTTAACTCCTCGCTTGATAGCGATATGGACGACGGAGCGAACTGATGACTGCAAGAGATTTTTTGGGCAACGAGCGGATCGCCGAGCTTGAAAGCAAGGGCTACAGCCCCGAGTATATCAAAGCTCTTGCAAAGGAACAATACGAGGCGAAAAAGAAAGAGCTTGCGGATAGCGGCGTGCGAGAGGACATCGCAAAGATGGCGATCGCTCAAAAGCTCGACGCGGATAATGCCAAAAAGCTCAATGACGAGGCTACGGCAAGCGCATCGGATAGGTTTCTTAGAAACGTTTTTGATGCCAGCGGCGATGAAAAAGCGGTAGATGAGGCGGATCAGAGATGGAGAGAGCTCAACCCTGATAAGATCGACATCGCAAGTCGCGTGGGACGTCTGATAAACAGGATCAATCCCCTAACCATAGGCCCTAAAATCACGGGCAAAGCGGCGGATATAAAGCAAAACGGACTTGCCGCCGACAGCCTTGATAAGGACTTTGCGTTTTTCGCGGGAGCCGGCAAGCTCCCAAATCAATTTGGCCGCGCCGTAAATACCGCGGGCGAATGGGTGTCGGACAAGGCGGGAGCCGAGGGTGCGAAGCAGTTTTTCGGAGAAAACCGCAAATTCTTCGACGATAACGTAAAGGAGCTTGATAGGATAATCGCCGAAAATAACAAAGAGTGGGGAATGCTCGGCGAAGCGCTGATCGATCCTTTAAACGTCGCGCCAGCGGGGATTTTCACTAAGGGCGCCAAGGTGGCGAATATCGCAAAAAGTGCGGGCACGGGCTTTGCTCTAGGCGTAGGAATGAACGAGCTAAGAAACGCGGGGGACGATAAAATTTCCACCGGGCAGCGGCTCGGAGACGATCTTTTAAGCGGTCTGGTGATGGGCGGAGCCAATGCGCTTTTTAGCGCCCTTTCGCGCGGTAAAGTAAATAATGTCTCAAACCTCGCGGAGGATCTGCGCGGCACGTCAAAAGCCGCAGACGCAGGGCAAAAAGCCGCAGACGGCGCGGAGGGTGCCGCAAAAGCGGCAGATGATGCAGCGGTGCTCGATGATGCTCTGGACGGGCTTGGAGGAGCGCAAAAAGAGGGCGCGGGTTCCGCTTCGCAAGAGCTCAAGGCAAGCGATGCAGCGCAAGGCGCCCAAGAATCAAAAGCGGGCGAGCTCGCGAAAACGAATGCGAGCGATGCGGCAGGGGGCGAGCAGAGCGCGGCTCGTGCGGTGGACGATGCTGCGGCGCAGACAAATACAGCTTCCGCCCCGCAGGGTGCGCAAGAGATCAAAGCCGCGGACGGAGCGCAGGAGATCAAATCGTCCCCGTCCCCTGCGGCGCAGGGCGCACAGAATGCCGAAGTCGCGAGCGGGGCGCAATCAAATTTTGAGCCTCGCGAACAGGTAAGGCAGTATCTCAAAACCCAAAACGTCGCAGATGACGCCGCCGATGAAATTTTGGGCGAGCTTGAGCGCGGCGCGAGCCGCTCGGCGCATTTGAGCGAGAGCGCGTTTAAAAAAGTGGACGAGCTTTATGAGCGCGCAAACCGCCTTGAGTGGGCGAAAGAGTATCAAAGACACGTCGCCGATCGTGCGAGCGAGCTAGCCCAGATGAGAGCGGACGGCATAGAGCGCTTTGCCGCCATGCAAAGAGAGGCGGAAAAGATAGCAAAGGAAAATCCTACCCTTTCAGCTCGGGCGCAGAGAGAACTTCTAAACTCGCGCATAAAGCCCAGCGAGGCGGAGCTTCGATATACCCGCGCCTACAACGACGGCGCGGACGTCGATCCTATGTATGCCGGGCAAAATTTCATTTGGCGGGTGGAAAATGACATCAAAGCGCACCCCTACACTACCGAGCAATACGGCGCGCGCTTGGCGAGCAAAGGTTTCGCTCCCGACGTGCAGGCTGCGGCGATGCAGGCATACGACGACGGAGATATAAAATTTCTAAAAAATTATATCGACGCCAAAGTCGCAAAAGCCGAATACGACGACATCGTAAACAATCAAATGAAAGATTGGATCATCAAAGACGGCAAGATAAGGAGAGTGCAAAATGGCAAAGCAAACGCAGACGCGGCGTATCGCGGAGTCCACACAAACGGCGCAGGCGCTGGCGGAAAAGATGAGCGAGTATCAAAGGGCGTTTCTGATCTCGGCGATACTCCAAGCCGAGCGGAGCGGGGATCGGGAGGCGATGCGCAGGTATCATCGCAGCGCGGATCTGCTGCTATACTCGGCGGCGAGGATGCAAAAAATGCCGCGGGCGATGAGCTCGTGGGACGATACGGGGCCGCTTCAGGCGATAGCGCAGCTGATGCCGCAGCTTCAAAACAGCGAGTGGTTTCAGCACAAGATGCGGCAGATCAAGGCGGCGCAGCGCTAAACCTCGATCTGGCTGTGCGTAATTTGACGCGAAATAAAGACTTGGCTTTACGGATTGATCCGAAAGCCGATCTCTTATCGATTGTGAACGATTTTAAAACGCCTATTAAAACGCCGATATTCGAGGCTAAAATTTCGGTAGATAAGATGCTTAATCATTTGGCGGAGAAGGCGGACGGCGAGCGCAGATTAGAATATATCAATCTAATCAAGCCGACGCTTCAAAATCCTATTTTTATAACAAAAGAGGGTGATAGATACAGATTTTTCAAAACCTTTATCGATGAGAAAGACAAGACGTTGAAATTTTTAAGCGTCATAGAAAACGACAAGGGGGAGTTTATAGGCATAACCGCGACGCCTCTTAGGAATACGGATTTAAAAAATATAATAAAAAACGGGGATATAATTTGGGGTGGGGACACGCTCTCTGGCCTAAGCGCCCCACAAGCGACGAAAAATCAAGGGCCAGACATCGCTTCTGATAGTATAGCGAAAAGTCCGAAAAATAGCAATATGCAAAGCGGCTTCGTGCGCGCCGATCTGCCGGCTCATCTTGCGGGAGGGCTTAGCGGCGGCGCGCTGGGCGCTACCGACGAGGAGGGCAAATTTAGCCCCGAGAGATTTGCGGCGGGCTTCATCGCAGGGCTCGGCGGCGTCGCGGTGATCCGCAAAGGCTTTCGCGCAAGTATGAAAGCCTACGCCGCAAAGCAGGCAAAGACCTATCCAACGCTCGCAAACGATCGTCCCGATCTTTTCGCGCAGGCTCTAAGCGACGAGATTAGATCTCGCGCCAAAACGACGCTATTTAACGCCGCCGAGTTTGCAAAAACAAAGGTCGCAAAAAAGACTGGGCTTGATTTCGAGCCTCAAATTTTTGCAGGAGAGAAAGCCTACGCCGAGCTAAAATACGCCCCCGTGAAAGCGGATAAGCTGAGCAAAGCGCAGGCTATGGCGAAAGAGGGAAAAAATGAGCTAGAAATTTGGCGAGATACGGGCTGGTTTCGGGACAAAGACGGCGCTTGGAAATTTGAGATCGGCGACGGCGACGCCAAGCTAAATCCTAAATTTCAAAGCGGCGGCAAGCTAGGCGATCTGCTAAAGCACGATGAGCTATTTAAGGCTTATCCCGAGTTAAAGGACGTAAAGGTTGTAAAGATGCAAAGCGACGCTCCGTCTGGTGCGATGCTTGCAAAAGATGCGGGGCAAAAAGAAAAGCGCGGCATCTACAACGTGACCTACAATAATAAAATAGCAACCTACGTAAGGCAAGACCTAGATCAAATAGAGGGAGCTTTAAGATATGCGAGGGGCGATAGAAGCGAGGGGGCAAAGCATATAAAAATAAGACACCTTAACAATGAGGGCAGCGAAGGATATGTAAGCCAAAAAGAGCTTTTAGATTTAGGCGAGAGCATGCGTAAATATTTAGCAAAGTATAAAGAGCCCTTTATAAATAAACGCAATGCTAGAGTTTATGAATGGCAAGACGACAAGGGGGTGAGATTTAGGCTCGTAGCAAGTAACAAGTCCGCAGGGACGCCTTACACGGCCGAATTACCTCGACCTGCGGACCTTGAGGATATTATAACCTTTTACTCTGACAGAAATCTTAAAAAGCCTATGGAATTTGAAAACCCAAAGGTCAGATATGACGCAAATTTGCAAAATTGGCACGAGCACAGCGCGCCTATCACCAAGAACGCGGACGGAAGCCCGAAAGTGTTTTATCACGGCAGCTCCGCAAAGGACATCACGGAGTTTAAAGGCGAGTTTGATAAGAGCGGATATGGGTTTTGGTTTTCGCAGGAAAAAGAGATTGCGAATGAATTTAGAGAACACGGCAAAATCTATAAAGTCTATCTAAAATCAAACAACCCTATCGATCTATCTTTTCCATATAGCGCAAAAGCGCAAAAGCTTCTGGACGAAGCCGAAGCCAAAGGGATAAATACCGAGCTCTACCCCGACAAACAAAGCGACGGCTTTAAAAAATTTTTGAAGTCGAAAGGGTATGACGGCATAGTTATGCAAGACATCGACGGAGTGGATGCGAAGCCGTATCTTATCGTCTTTGACAGCAATCAGATCAAGCACGTCAAAAATAGCGGTGATTTCAGCGCAAGTCCGAATATCTATCAAAGCGGCGAGGCGGGGTATTTCGACCCGCAAAGTGGCACGATCGCCCTTAAAAATTTAAACGACAGATCCACGCTGATGCACGAGATCCAACACTGGGTGCAGAGCAAAGAGGGCTTTGCAACGGGCGGCACTCGCGGCGATGCGAACTACGCGAAGCTGCACGGCGAAGCGGAGGCTAGAAACGTGCAGACGCGACTAGGCTTGGACGATGCCGCAAGAGCGAGCAAAGACCCGCTAAGCACCTTTGACGTTAGCCCGGACGATACGATCGTTTTGCGAGACGGCGGCGTGAACGCAAACGAGGAGCCGCTTAAATTTAGAGCAAGCGAGATTGAAAATATAGGAGGCGAGATCAAAAAGCGCCGCCCAAACATCGAGCAGGAGGTGGAGCAGAGCGTAGAGCAAATTTACAAAGACAGCTACAAAGATCACGACACCGCGGGCGAGGTGCTGGATGCCGTAAGGACGGGCAATTTCGACGCGCTCTCGCAAGGGGTGCAGACGAATCTAAGCGAGAGCCAACTCGCGCGGCTCAAAAAAGACATCGCAGGCGCCAAGCTAACTCACATCAGCCGCGACGGCTTCACATTCAAAAAGCGCGGCAAAAATGGCGACGAGCAGATGATATTCATCGATATGGATCAAAGCGGCAGAGCGCGCATCAACGCGTATTCTAAGGCTCATATCGACGAGAGCATTCGCGCAAATGAAACGATGTTCGATCGCCTCTTCGGCGGCGATGAGGCGCTGAAAAATTATAGCTTTGAGACCAAAGCTAAATTTCTGAACGAGCCCGATCCCATCAAGGCGGAGGAAATTTTAAAAAGAGCCGACAAGAGGGCTTTCAAAGCCAAAATCGCCCAAGAAAGCAAAGCAAAGCAGGAGAAATTACAAGCCGAATACGACCGCGCAGCGCGGCAGGCAGATCCTTTTAACCCCGATATGCCTACGATGAACGATCTGCTAGGCAAAACGGACGCGCTTTTGGGATCATACGGCGGCGCGGACGGCAAGTGGGCGCAGTTTGTCGATACCCTTTGGCGAAAAGGGATCAACAAGTATGAAAACGCGGTAGATCGCATCTTTGAGGGCGAAAATACCCCCGCTTTGGTGAAAAGGGGGATGAGCGTCCTTGATCTGCGAAACGCGGCAAAGCGGCAGATAGACGGCGCGATCGAGAGTTTTTTTCGCGAGAGCGCGGCGATCAACGCACAGGCTCGCACTGCGGCGAAATATCTCGATAAATTTAATACTGCGCAGAGCGAACAGCTATTTAACGCTCTGGATGGAAAGATAGCTAAAGCCGATCTCCCGCAGGAGCTGCAAGCGACCTATCAAAAACTACGCGATACGATCGATAACAACGCAAACGAGCTCATCAAAGCGGGCGCCCTCAAGCAGGAGAACAAGCTCACCGACTACATCGGACACTACTACGACGAGTATATGCAAAACGAGCGCGGCAAAATAAGCAGGACGCTAGGCAAATTTTACGCTCGTAAAGACCTGAGCGAGGCGCAAAAAAGAGCTCTTGGGCTTCGCACAGACATCAGCTTCGTAGTCGCAAACACCCTCGCAAAGCAGCGCACGCAGCTTCTCAAAGCCCGCGCGCTTGAGGGTATCGCAAACCGCTTCGGGCTCGACGAAATCCCCGCCGGCGCAAGGCAGGGACAATACGTGCGGATCAGCGACGAAACGGTCGGAGGCGGCATAAAGAAATTCGGCGCTCTGGGAGGCAAATACGTCCCAAAAGAGGTGGCGGAAGCTTTGAAAAGCACGCAGGCTCTGGGCGGACAGCTCGGCGCGCTTGAGAAATACTGGCAGCCTCTGATCGATCATATCAAGGTGAACGTGACGGTCAAAAACCCGTTCACGCACGTTTACAACGTCGCGAGCAATGCCGTGCTGGCGTTTTTGCACGGCGACGAAAAGGCTCTTGCGAGCTGGGCGCTTTTGGGTCGGCAGCAGCGGCAGGAGTATTGGAAGCTCGCGCGCCGCTTGGGACTAGATAGCGCTATGGACGATCTGGAGGGTGCGATCAAGGGGCTAAAGCCTAAAAATGATAGCGAGGCTTTCGGCGTGCTCGGCAAGGCTATGGACTTTCTAAGCACCGCAGGCAAAAATATCTACATGAGCGAGGGCTCGGCGCTTGGTAGGGCGGCTAGAAAGGCTTATGCGTGGGAGGATGAAATTTTCAAGATTGCGCGATTTAAAAAAAATCTCGACGCAATCGCCGCAAAGCGAGGATACGCCGCGGGCGATCTAAGCAAATTCAGCGAAAAGGAGCTTGCTGCGGCGATGAGTGACGCGCAGTATCACTACGTCGATTATAGCACCCATTTCAACGGTTTCTTGCGTAAGAGCGACAAGTGGGGATTGATGCCGTTTTTGCACTACTCCGTCAAATCGACGCCGATGGTGATCAAGGCGATCCTCAAAAACCCGCATCGTTTCGCGATGATGCAAGCCTCTTTTATCGCCGCGGACGCCGCGGGGCTATCGCTAAGCTCGATTATCGCAGATACTGAAAAAGAAAACCTAACCAAGCCAAAATGGGCGCAAAGCTCAAAATTCCCGAACGTTTTCGGACTCAAAACGTGGGCGAGGATAGGGGATAGCGATACCTATTTCAACGCGGGACGAGCCGCGCCCGGCTTCCGTTTCGACGATGTTTTCGAGGGCGGCTGGGGCTTCGTGGGCGGTCTAGTCAATATCGCAAGCGGCAAATCGACGCTGGGCTACAACATCACATCCGAGGACGATCCAAAGGCCGTGAAAGTCGCCAAGAGCGTCAAAGAAGCTGCGAAAAACTATCTACCTACGCTTACGATCGGCAGATACGGGCAGCAGCTCGGCGAGCAGGCTCTTTCAGACATCACGGGGGATAAAGATTTCGCGCCGAAAGACTACAACAAGGACGAGCTGGGATACGCGGGCATCCTGAAGCGAGGCGTGGGCGCGCGCCGCTTCAATCAGCAAAAGGAGCTCAACGCTGAACTCGGCAAGCTACGCAAGCAAAAGATGGAGCTCGAATACGTCAAGGTGCCCGATAGCAAAGACGCCGACAAGGTCGAAAAGGCGGTCAAGCACAATGAAAAACTTGAAAAGATGAGCGCTTCGGAGAAAGCCGAAAAGCAGAAGCAGATCGATCGGAAGCTTGAAATTTTCAAAGAGGTGGCGGACGCGGAGGGCTTCGAGTTTGATGTGCAGAGCCTCAAGCGGCTACGCGACGAGAAAAAGCAGCGCAAATTCGCGCCTAAGAAATTCGATCCCGCGCTAATCTCCCGCCCGCAGATCGGGAAGTTTTCGCAATAGTAGCCCGCCGCGGCGAGTTTATAAAATTTAGGACGTACCGACATATAATCACCGCGCTCAAGGGGTCCTCTCTCCTCCTTGGGCGCTATAAAGCGCAATCTAAAGATTGCTCCCTAAATGGCATGGAGGAGCAAATTCGTAAGGCGTGTTGTCTGGATGATTTTAGATACATTATGTTTAAATAATTATTTTAAAAGCTATTTCAAGTTATAATTAAACATTTAAACCGGTGGGTAAAAATGAAAATATCTGCAGTAGATCTATTTTGTGGTATAGGTGGATTAACCTATGGGCTCAGCCAGGCCGGCATTGAAGTTGTAGCTGGAATTGATTTTGACGAAAGCTGCAAATTTGCCTATGAACAAAATAATCATGGAAAATTTTTGCACAGAAGCATTCGTGAAGTGGGTGGCGAAGAAGTCAATAATTTATTTGGTGACGCAAATATCAAAATTTTAGTCGGTTGTGCTCCTTGCCAGCCTTTTTCAGCGCACCAGAAAAATAAAAAAGATCGATCGTTACATAAAGACTGGGGATTATTGTATGATTTTTTAAGACTTATTAAAGAAACTTCACCTCAAATAGTTTCAATGGAAAATGTTCCAGAGCTTAAAAAAGAAAAGGTTTTTGCTGATTTTGTAGACGATTTAAAAGCGCAAGGCTATAGCGTAAATTTTAAGATTCATGATGCTAGCGATTATGGCGTAGCACAAAGAAGAAAGAGGCTTTTACTTCTGGCATCTAAATTCGGGAATATTGATTTCTTAGAGTCCAAATTTAAAAAAGTAACCGTTAGGGATATGATATATAAAATTGATAAGATAGTTGCCGGAGCAGTTGATAATAAAAAAGATAGGCTACATATAAGCCCTACGCTAACAGATATAAATATTCAAAGAATCAAACAATCCAAACCTGGTGGATCATGGCATGACTGGGACGAGGCAATTCTACCTAATTGTTACAAAAAAGCAACTGGGCAAAGTTATAAGTCGGTATATGGTAGAATGAGCTGGGATGATGTTGCCCCCACCCTTACAACGCAGTTTATTAATTATGGTACAGGTAGATTTGGACATCCAGAGCAAGATAGGGCAATATCTTTACGAGAAGGAGCCTTATTGCAGTCGTTTCCAATGGGATATAAATTTATAGACAAAAATGAAAAAATATGCATGCGCAAAATTGCCAAACAAATAGGCAATGCCGTTCCGCCTAAGCTAGGAGAGCATATAGGTAAAAGCATCTTAAAACATTTAGAAGGATATATAAATGGCTAGTAACAATCAAATTAAATTTTCTATTGCTGGGCGAGTAGCTACCCATTTAGGAAGAAACTTGTATAGCAGTAATCCACCAGCTCTAGCCGAGTTAGTTGCAAATTCATATGATGCATATGCAACGAGAGTTGATATCAAACTAAGCAATAGAGAAATATATATTATTGATAATGGAAAAGGGATGTCTTTAGATGAGATAGAACATAAATATGCGATTATAGGTATAGAAAAACAAATAGAAGAATCGTTTAATAATCTAAGCGAAAGAGCTCCAATGGGGCAAAAAGGAATAGGAAAACTCGCTGCATTTAGTCTAGGTGGAAAATATAAAGTATACACAAAAACGTTATCCTCAAAACAATGGCTTACTTTTGAATTAGTATATGATGATTTTATAAAAGATGAAATAACCCACTCGGTAGATTATAATTTTGTTGATGATTTGCCCTGCGAGCTTAGGGATTACGCAAAATACAAATCAGGTTTTATAGTTAAGATTGATGATCTTATAAGAAATAGTAGAAATGCGTATGAAAATTTAAGTATACAGCTATCCAGAAGATTTTATATAGCTTCGCATATTGATAAATTTCAAGTGTTTTTAAATGGAGAGGAAGTTGACTTACTAACACACGAATACTATAAAAATATAGAATTCCTTGTTTATTTTGGATATAACGAAGAAGAAATCAACGATATGTTCCCAAATATAGATAAAACCAAAAAAGTAAAATATGATACGAATAGCAAAGATTTAAAAGACTATTTTGAGAAGAACAAAGGACTAAAAGGCTGGTTTGGCAGTGTTCTAACTCCCGGACAACTTCAAACAAAAGACTATAATTTCAATTCAACTGTCGTATATATAAACAAGAAAATAGCCGATGAAAATATTTTTAAAAATAGCGGTAGTGCAAGAATGGCAAATCAATACTTGGTTGGTGAAGTTCATGCGGATTTTTTGTTAGATATTTTGCAGGTTCCGATAACATCAAGCAGGGATGGACTAGATCAGTCAAATGAATATGTTGAAGAATTTATAGAGATACTAGGAAAAATAAGAAACAAATTTGCTGAACTTTGGACGAATTTCAGACAAAAAGAAGCCGTTTTAAAATTACCAGATTTTATAAGAGAAAACGAAAGCTATAAAAAATGGCTTGATGGGTTAAGTGACGATAAAAGAGAGATGAATGAAAAAATGCTTGCGTTGCTTATTAATAAGTCTTTTGCAGATCAAAGCGAGGGTATACAGAAGAATGAAATCCAAAATATCGTGTCTTCTATAGTTAGAACTGTGGATAATATAGAATTTTCAGAAATACAAAAAAGCCTATCCTCAATAGATATGATTGATAAAAATTATGTCAAACTTATAAATAAGCTTATGTCTAAAATAGGGCGCTCCGAAGAAATAAATATTTTTGAACTAGTCAAAGAGAGAATCGCTGCTATTAATGAATTAAAAAGAATGATGGAAGAAAACAATACATTAGAAAGTTTTTTTAATAACCATTTGCATAAACATCCTTGGCTTATAAACCCGCACTGGAATCAGGACTTAAATGCCAGTACAAGCTTTGAAATTACTAAAAATAGATATTTAAAGGCTATTGATAAGAACAATAAACTTAAGAAAAACTATATTGATCTATTAATAAAGGTCGCAGAAGAACCATATCCTATAATAGTAGAACTAAAAAAGAATACACCAACAGGACACGCCAATGTTACTACTGGAGTAATGATAGATCAAATACGAAAATATAAAGATGCTGTAATGCAAAGCGATAGCAGCTTAAAAATGATAGACTCCAGAGATATAAAAGTATACTTTATTATTTCAGAAGACGCTGGTGTTAATGGTGCTAATACCATTGAATTCAGAAAAGACGACATGGAGGTGTTTAAAAGTTATAATATAGAGGTTATAAAATATAATATGCTTATAGAAAGGGCTTATAGGTCTTATGCGGACTTTATTAATATAATTAATAAAGAAAAAAATATCCCTAATTTTACATAGCTATAAATTCAGGCAAGATAGTGATGAATACTATAACTCCATTTTTTTAAAAAAACTCAAGCGTGCGAGCTTTGTGAACCTTAATAGAGAATTATCTTCGCTGACAAGATCAAAGAGCTCATCAAAGATGAAATAGCCGCGGAGCTTTAGGTCTGCCGCGCCGATACGGCTCATCGTGCAGCGCCCAGGCGCGAATTGGCGCACCAATCGCCGCACACATTCGTAACGATCCCCCTGCCGCAAATAGCAAAAAATCCCAACGATCCAGTTCCGCCGATCCTACGCGCTCCCGCGAAGCTATCGCCGCAGATGGGCAACAGCCGACTTCTGCCCATTTTGCGACCGTGACGAGCATAGGCGATCTCTGCGCGGATTCACAAAGCTTTCGAGGCGGTCTCGGGCTGTGCTCGTGAGCGGCATATGGCGCTTGGCGCGCCGCTTTGATCGAGCCGAAGCCCTCTAAAGTCCACAAGTGCGCTCGCGCCGGGTAAGCGCCAACGCCGCCTGCTTACGTATGCACCTTGGCGCGAGAACCAGCGCGCGAAGCTTCGCAGAGCAGATAGTAGGAAATACCGACGGGGCTGGGGCGGACGACGGGTTTTTCGGGGGTGCACCGCTCCGTTTTTGGGACAGAGCGCGGATTTTTGGTGCTGAAGCTTGGACGAATTGAGGCGAATTCGGCTTAAGGTTCGGGGCGGGGTCTGGGGTCGAATTTCGTGAAAACACGCATTTTTGAAAAGAATTATTTTCAATAGTTAATTTTATAAAACGCCCTAAAATAGGCATTTGAAAGAGCCGTGAAAATTAAGTTTAAGTTTCAAGCGGCAAAAATGACGCGAATTTGTCCGTTTTCGCTTAAGGAAACTGTGAAAATTTAGACGCAAGCGCTTTAAGTTTCGCGCGCAATTTCGGCTCGGTCTTGATAATTATTTGCTTAAATCCTATGCGCCCGCCCTGTGATTATATCATAAACTATTGCAGACGCGCTGCTGTGGGGCTTTGATAGCGCCCGCTTATTCTCTTGACGGGGGGCTATGACCCCACTCGGAATTTTCCGCCCAATACTGACGGTGTAGAGAAAAATTTCAAAATTTAGGCTTTTTGTCTCGCGAAAGATACGAGCACATTTTATTATTTGCTTAAAATTTAAGCCTGCATTTTTTTGTCCCACGATCTGCGAAACGAGCGTAAGCATTAGGGCTTTGCGCCTGCGGGAGCGGTGTCCGCCTGCTTTGTCCTGCCAGCGCGAATTCACGCCCATGCCTCGGCGCCCTCGTAGTCCTCGTCCTCGTAGTCCGGCTCGTCAAATTCTCGCCCTACGATATATTGTTGTAAATACGCGAGCGCATCCATCAGATCATCCTCTTTGCTCTCGACTTCGCTATCGAAGCTAAGGAGTTGCGCCTCTAGCTCGGTGTTTGAATCGATGCCTGCGTTGTGATAAATTTGCCCGGTGCGGTAATATGGCTCTAAGTTTGATATGCGCGTATTTTTTGCCTTTCCTCCATGACTAAGTTGATCAATGGGTAGGCGCACTCCGGTCATTTTTTGTATGATGTCAATCGTATAGAAAAAATCGTTTTGCATTCCAGCTTTTTCGATTCCTATCCTGGTGCAGCCGAATATTTGAAAAATTCGTATAATCTCGACGCTTTTTTCAAACGGCGTCCAGTGCCCGGCGCTGATGTCTATAATGAATATGCGATTTTTATTATCGACGGCCGAGGTTATCATCGCTGTTTGGTCGCGGCCATTCGCGCTTGCTAGATCGATCGTTGTAAAAATTTGACATTTTGCAAGCTCCACCTTTTCGCCGCCTAGCGTTAAATTTGTGGCTTTTCTGATTTGCAGCGTTCGTATATTGACGCCGTCCGTAATGTTTAGCGTTTCCGGTTCTGCTCCGATGTCGTATTCTACATGCTCAAAATAGCGGAAATACTCGCGTTTGAAAATCGCTCTTTGTGGATCGATCGCCGCGCACATATATTCCTGGTAAAATTCATTTGCAAGCCCTTTTGAGACGAGTTGATTTTGAATCAATTTGATACGCGATAAAGGGAAGCGCGACGGCCATACGCTCGCGCCGTTTTCTATGATGGGAATTTTTATATATCGCCATCCCTGCTTATTGGTTTCTTCTACATTCTCATTGTTCACGATATTGTTTAGGATACTGTCCTCGTGCAAAATTGTGCCTAACACTACCACTTTGCCGCGAGCGGGGTGCACGGCGGGCAATAGATCCGCATAAAACCAACCTCTAAGCTTTTGGCGACTCGCCTTGTTTCCAACTGGGAATTGCCCGTCTTTGCTCTCCAAATCATCGATGATGATAAGAGTTGGGCGCATGTTGTCGATGTTGGCGCCGCGCGGATCTTGCCCGGAGCTGAGCGATACTACGTGACAGGTCCGCTCGATATCTTTTCCGTTCCCGTCTTTTTTGCCGCGATTAACGACGACCTCTATGCGGTCTTTGTTCCAAACTTTACCGCGCTCTATCGCGTAGCCTCTGGCGGCCGCTTTATCGATTGAATTTTTTATTGCTTCGACGAATAGCTTTGCTTTCGTATCGTTTGCGGAAGCTATCATAATGAAAGGCTCTGCATAAAAATACAGCCTGCTAACGACATAAATTTTGTTAAGCAGTGTAGTTTTTGCACTACCGCGAAATATGACTACGGCTTTGTATTGATCTTCGCCATCGATAAATTTCAGGACGTCCAGGTGAAATTTAGGCGTTTTGTTCTCAAAGATTTCCGGTTCTATATCTTTTGCAAATTTTAAATAGAGCTCTGGAGGAATTTTCACTAGCTACCCTTTCTTTTGATTTTGTGCATCTTTGGTATAATTGGTTTTTTCATAAAATTTATAAATCCCGCTAGATACTTGCTAAAATTTTTGTATAAAAAAGTGTATAACTAAAATTTACATATTGCCTATTTTAGGCGATATATATATTATAATCAAATCCCCTGTGGGTCACCATTTCATCACTTAAAATCAATTAAAATTTTCTATCATCCAGCTGCTTGCCCTTGAAATTTAAGACCCCATTTGATTTTGTAGTATGTTGATTAAAATTTCATCATATTTTTACCGAGGCTAATTGATCTAGAATTAAAGTCGCGCGAATTAAAATTTAGATCAAATTGTAAAATTCACGGCTAAATCCCGCCGCTACTTATATTTCCAGATTGCGCAGCCTGTTCCAGTTCTGCTCGTTTTGTAAATTTCGCATATTTTGTAGCTGCTGCATCTGCCCCAGCTGCTGCTGTGTTTGCTGTTGCATTAGGCTTCGCTGCGTGGCGATATACCTCTCCTGCGCTCTTTGCTGTGCTTGCGCGCTGTCCGCTCTGAATGAATTAAGCGTATCTTGCGATACCGCTTGCTCTTGCGCCTTTCGCGCGACTTCGGCGTCGATTTTTTGCCGCTTCGCGCAGCGGTTTGACTGCTCTTTGCTTAGCGGGCTTGCGACATCGCATCCGCTCGCGTCCACCAAGAATGAAGCCTCCTCGTCGCCCTGCGAGAGCAGCGAGCAACCGCAAAGCAACACGACTAAAATCAAGGCAGAGAAAAATTTTAACTTCACAGTCGCCTTTCAAATTTTATCTTTAATTCCCCGCAGCCGCTAATCCGCGCCCTTTGCGAGGTCGAACCCGCACTGCGCCACAAGCGCCTTATCGCTTGCGATGCTATCGCCGGTGGTGGTCAGGAAATTACCCGTAAGCGCCGAGTTGATGCCGCATCCAAGCGCCGTGCGCACATGCTCGCCTAAATTCCGTCTGCCGCCTGCGAAGCGCAGATACGCACGCGGCAAGATGAAGCGGTAGATCGCGATCGATTTTAAAATTTCATCGTGCGCTAGCGGCGCGGCGTTTTGCAGCGGAGTGCCCTTGATCGGGGTCAGGATATTGATCGGCACGGAGCTAACGCCCAGCTCTCGCAGCTGCAGCGCCATATCGATGCGATCCTCCATATTTTCGCCCAGTCCGAAAATCCCGCCGCTACATACGTCAAGCCCCACGGCGCGGCAGTTTTGTATCGTTTGGATGCGATCGTCGTAGCTGTGCGTCGTGCAGATCTGCGGATAAAATTTTCGCGAAGTCTCGAGATTGTGATGATAGGTCTGCACGCCGCTTGCTTTAAGCAGCGCCAGTGCGGGCTTTGAGGCGATCCCTAGCGAGGCGCACAGATGCAGCCGCGTCTTACTTCGCAGCCGCTCATAGATCGCGCAGTATGCTCTCAAATCGGAGCTTTTTTGAGAAATTCCGCGCCCGCTGGCGACGAGCGAAAAGCGGTGCGTCTGCTCGGCTTCGTTCGCAAGCGCGGCGCTTAGCACCTGCCGCTCGCCCAAAATTCCGTAAGTCTCGCAACCCGTGTTAAAATGCGCCGACTGCGCGCAGTATTTGCAGTCCTCGCTACAGCGCCCCGATTTTACGTTTATGATCGTGCAGAGATTAAATTTATCGCCGCAAAACTCACGTCTAATCTCATCCGCCGCCGTAAAAAGCGCGCCTAAATCCTCGCATTGCGCCAGATCTAGCGCCTCCTCCTTTGCAATCTCGCAGCCCGCCGTCACGCGATCTTTCAGCGCGCAAACATAAGCTTTATCTATCAGCATTCATCCTTTTTGAAAAAAATGCGTAATTATACAACGCTAAATTTAAAGCAAAGCTCGCGTGTGAAATTTAGGCGCAGGAATTTTGCGCTAAAAATTTTACGCGGAATTTTATGCCCTTCGCGCGCCGCTTTTGTGCCGTAGCTTTTACGGACGGCTCGTCCGCGACATCTGCGCGCGATTTATCGTTTTGAAATTTTATTTTGGCTAAAATTGCGGCTTTAAATTTAAAGGCAAAAAATGAAATACGACGTTATCGTTGTGGGCGGCGGGCACGCGGGCATCGAGGCAAGCTTGGCCGCCGCAAAAATGGGCGCAAAGACGCTGCTAATTACGATCTTGGCCGAACAGATCGGCGCTGCGAGCTGTAACCCCGCAATCGGCGGCCTTGCTAAGGGGCATCTGGTAAAGGAGATCGACGCGCTGGGCGGTCAGATGGGGCTTGCGGCGGATGCATGCGGGCTGCAGTTTAGAATACTAAACGAGAGCAAGGGCCCCGCCGTGCGCGGCTCGCGCGCTCAGATCGATATGGATGAATACCGCATCTATATGCGAAATTTGCTGCTAAACACGCAGGGGCTGGACATAAGCCAGGAGATCGCGAGCGAAATTTTAACCTGCAAGCGAGGTGGCGAGCAGCGTATTTGCGGCGTTAAGACCCATATTGGAAACGTTTATGAGACCGAGGATCTGATAATCACCGCCGGCACCTTTTTAAACGGGCTAATTCACGTGGGCGAGAACAAGCTGCAAGCGGGGCGCGTGGGCGAGCTAGCAAGCGTCGAGCTAGCCGAATCGCTGCGAAATCTGGGGCTGCAAATGGGGCGGCTAAAGACCGGTACCTGCCCGAGGATCGATGCTAAGACGATCGATTTTAGCGTGCTTGAGCGCCAAGACGGCGACGCCAATCCGCGCGCTTTCAGCTTTCGCAGCAAAAATTTTGCGCCGAAGCAGCTTGCTTGCTTCATCGCCTACACGAACGAGCGCACGCATGAGATCATCCGCGAAAATTTCGCCCGCGCGCCGATGTTTACGGGGCAAATTTCAAGCACCGGCCCGCGCTACTGCCCGAGCATCGAGACTAAAATTTATGAATTTCCAAATCGAGACCGCCATCACGTCTTCGTCGAGCCGCAGACGCGCGAGGCTACGGAGTATTACGTAAACGGCCTCTCTACGAGCCTTCCTTACGACGTGCAGATTGCGTTTTTGCGCACGATCAGAGGCTTTGAAAATGCTAAAATCGTCCGCCCAGGCTATGCGATCGAGTACGATTTCATCGATCCTACCGAGCTTAAACACAGCCTCGAGACCAAAAAGATCCACGGGCTGTTTTTGGCAGGCCAGATCAACGGCACCACTGGCTACGAGGAGGCCGCGGCGCAGGGGCTGATGGCGGGCATCAACGCCGTGCTTGATTTGCGCGGGCGGCAGCCTTTGGTTTTGCGCAGGGATGAGGCGTATATCGGCGTTTTGATCGACGATCTGGTTACCAAAGGCACGAATGAGCCCTACCGAATGTTTACTTCGCGCGCGGAATTTCGCCTGCTGCTGCGCGAGGGCAACGCCGTGCTGCGCCTAAGCGAATACGGCCGCGAGATCGGTCTTTTAGACGAGGCGAGCTACGAGAGGGCGCGTAAGCTTAAGCTCGATGTGGAAAGCGGAATGGAATTTTTACTAAAAACGCAGATTACCCCTTCGAAACAGACGCTTAGCCTGCTGCAAAGCATCGGCGCAGAGCCCATTTCGCAAAGCTGCAACTTGCAAAAAATCGCTTCTCAAAGCGGCTTTTCAAAGGCGGGCCTGCTTGCTCTGGCGCCGCATTTTGAGGGCTTTAGCGATGAGGTTTTGGATGAAATTTTAACGCAGTGCAAGTATCATTTCTACATCGCGATGCAGCGCGCCGAGGTCGAGAGGATGAAGGGGCTGCTTGGCGTCGCAATCCCGCCGCAGATCGATTTTAGCAAGATCGGAGGGCTTAGTAACGAGATCGTGCAGAAGCTAAGCCGCTTTGCGCCGCCGACGCTGTTTGCCGCTAGCGAGATCAGCGGCGTAACGCCCGCCGCAATCGATATTTTACATATCTACATCAAACAAAATTTTGGATTAAAATAAGCTGTGGTTTGGTGCAAGAAGGTAAAATTTAACGCGCTTGCGGTAAATTTTGTTTTTGCGCGGAATTACGTTATGTAAGCGACAGCTCGTATGCTAGATAAGTGGCGCGTGATCAAAACGAAATTTCGTATAGCCTTGCGATTAAATCTATAGGCAAATTTTTGGCTAAATTCCGTACGGACTTACAGCGAAATTTTAAGAACACCCGTAATAAAATTTAACGTAGGTTTACGGCGCAATCCTGCACAGATTAGCGGTGGAATTTTACGCAACCCGGGTAAAATTTTATTTGCGAAATGAGAACGGATTTAAAATTTAACCGTTTTTTCAAGCGAATTTTGCCACAATTGCGCTCAAATTTCATTGGGGCGAAAGATGAAAAAATATACCAAACAAATCCTCGCGATGCTCGCGTTAAACGCGATTTACAGCGGCTCGGGGATCTTGATTTTAAGCTTTATCAATAAATATCTACTTGACGGCGCCGAAAGAGGCGGCAGGATCATCGCGCTATTTTTCGCGCTCTTGGCGCTATTTTTGCTGCTTTCGGTGCTAAGCCGCATTATGCTTTGCAAGATGGAAAACGACTTCGTATTCGATCTGCGCACCAAGATCATCAAGCAGATCATCGATACGAAGTTCGAGCGCATCGAGGCTGCGTCGAAGGCGAACCTACTTGCGTCCCTTTCTAGCGATATTTCGCGCCTGACCGAGGGTTTTATGCGCATATCCGAGCTCATTCAAGGCGCGATGATAGTGCTATTTTGCGGCATCTACGTGCTGTACATCGCGCCTATGATGTTTGCGTTTTTATTCGTCTGGATCGGCGCGCTGATGATTTTTAATCGCTTTTTGATGAAAAAGGTCATGCAAAATTACGATCTGTACCGCCAAAACGAGGACGTTTTGTATAAAAACTACGCCGCGGCGATCGAGGGGCACAAGGAGCTGTCGCTAAGCCTAGCCAAAGCAAAAAGCCTATACGAAAACGACTTTTTGCCCAATGCGCAAAATTTACGCCAAAGCTCGCTGCGAGCCGAGGTTTACGGCGCGTTTGCGAGTAATTTTATGAACGTGATGATGCTAGGCGCCGTAGGATTCGTACTTTATTTCGGGCTCAGCGGCGGCAAAGCGGAGCTCGCAAACGCCGTAACGATCGCGCTTACGGTGCTTTTTTTGCGCGCGCCTTTGATGATGCTCATATTCTCGCTTCCTAGCGTGCTGCGCGCCAAGATCGCCTACGCAAAGATCAAAGAATTAAATTTAGACCCGTTCGTGCAGGGCTTCGAGCTTACGCAAATGCAGCCGTGGCACAGCCTGGAGCTTAAAGACGTGAGCTTTTCGTATCCCGACGGTAAATTTGGCATAAAAGGGGTAAACTTACAGCTAAATACAGGCGAGACGGTGTTTTTAATCGGCGAAAACGGCAGCGGAAAATCGACGCTTTTTATGATTTTAGCGGGCCTTTATACGCCGCAAGCGGGCGAAATTTTAGCCGATGGCGCGGCCCTTAAATCCTCTGATCTGCGCGTCTACAGCAACAACATAAGCGCGGTTTTCAGCGATTTTTATCTCTTCGACTACGCTACGGGCGATGCGGACATCGCGCACGAGTGGCTAGCGCTTACGCACTTGCAGGATAAGGTTGAGCTAAAGGGGGCTAAATTTAGCATCACTAGCCTATCTAGCGGGCAGCGCAAGCGTTTGGCGCTCGTAAGCGTGCTGATGGATGGGCGAAAATTTTTGATGCTCGATGAGTTTGCGGCCGATCTCGATCCGCAGTTTCGCACGGAGTTTTACGAGCGGATTTTGCCAGAGCTGAAATCGCGCGGATACACGATCTTTGCGATCTCGCACGATGATAAATACTTCGGCGCTGCAGATAAAATTTTTAAGATGCAAGGCGGCGAAATTTCGCAGATCAAATAAAATTCACCGCCGCGGATTTTACTGCTTAAAACACGGCGTCTTGCAGCTCGCGTAATGTTTTAAGCTGCGCTTGCCGATCCTGCTTTAAATTTGATCAATGCCCTTTAAATTCCGTCGCGCGCGGCTTGCGGAAAATGTTTTTTGCGTTCACGCTCGCGAGAAATTAATCCAAATTTTTAAACGCAAATTTAAGAATTTCAACTATAATGCGCGCTACAACTTAATCGTAAAGGATGAAAAATGAGAAAAGTTTTAATCGCATGCGCTGCGTTGGCGGCGTTTAGTTCGGCAGCGTTTGCCGCAGACGGCGCTACATTGTATAAAAAATGCGTGGCCTGTCACGGAGCCAACGCCGAGAAGCCTTATCTTGGCGGCAAAGTACCTGCGCTAAACACCCTAAGCAAGGAAGATATCATCGCTAGCCTGAAGGGCTACAAAGACGGCACCTTGGGCGACGGCAAGGGAAAATTCGGCATGATGGGCGTTATGAAGGGTCAAGCAGCTTCGCTCAACGACGAATCGATCGAAGCGCTAGCCGATTTCATCGTTTCTAAAAAATAATTTCAAAACTTCATTCGGCGGGCTTCGCGCTCGCCGAGCTTCGCTTAACTTTAAATTTTAAAATTCTACGCTAATATCACGTAAAAATTCCAAAGGCTCATAATGTTTAACGGACTGATCAGAGAGATCGCGCAGGTTGCGAGCTTTAGCGGCGATTCGTTGCGCCTGCGCGCGAGATACCGCCCAGCGCTCGGCGATAGCGTCGCGGTAAACGGCGCGTGCCTGAGCGTGACGCGGCTTTTTGCGGACGGATTTGCGGTGCAGCTTTCGAGCGAGACGGCACGCGTCATCGCCGCACAAAACCTGCGCGGCTCGGTGCATATCGAGCCAGCGATGCGGCTAGGCGAGCGCATAGACGGGCATTTGATCCAAGGGCATGTCGATGCCGTAGGCGAAATTTATAAAATTTCAAAGCTTGCAAGCGGCGTCGATTTTTTTATCCATGCGCCGCTGCATATAGCGCCGCTGCTAGCGCCGAAGGGCTCGGTAGCGATCGACGGCGTGAGCCTAACGATCAACGAAGTGCTTGCGGGCGGCGGAAATTTTATTCACAAAGACCGCAAAGAGTCGCGCTGTGCAAATTTTAACGGCGCAAGCTTGCACGGGCCAAATTCTAGCGGCTCGAATTCCGTTCGCGATCCAAACTCCTTGGATGCAAATTTAAAAAGCGGAGCGCAAAGCTGCGCCATTCGCCTTACGATCATCCCGCTCACGCTCAAAGATACGCTCTTTGGGAGCTACAAAATTGGGCGCCGCGTAAATATTGAAACCGATCTGCTTGCGCGATACGTCGCGGCGCAGCTACGCTTTGTCGGCGGACAGCCCGTCTGCGGTATGGACACGGCGCGCGATGAGAGCGCCGAGGGCGAAAAAGAGGGGCTTTCGTGGGATGCAGTAGATAAAATTTTGAGCCTGTATTAAGCGGCGCGTGATGGCTAAAATCGAAATTTGTAGAGAAAATCTTGAGTTTGTATTGTACGGACGCGGCGTATTGGCGGGCTTTAGCACGCGCGAAGGCGGCGTAAGCGGCGGAGCGTATGCGAGCCTAAATTTAGGGGATCACGTAGGCGACGATCCGCAAAACGTCGCGCAAAACCGCGAAATTTTAGCCGCCGCGCTCAGTATCGGGCCGCAAAATTTAAAATTTATGCGCCAGATCCACTCAAACAAAGTTGAAATTTTACGCGCAGGTAGCGATGAAATCTCGCCCTGCGACGGGCTTGTGACCGATCTGCGCGGCGTGGCGCTGTGCGTGCTGGTAGCGGACTGCTCGCCCGTGCTGATCGCGGACGAGCGGCGCGGCGTGGTTGCCGCGGTGCATGCGGGGCGCGCAGGCGTGATAGGGCGGATCTGCACGAATGCGATAAATTTGATGCGGAGCGAATTCGGCTGTGAGGCGGCAAATTTGCGGGTTTTCGTGGGCGCAAATATCAAGGCGCGAAACTATGAACTTGGCGGGCTTGATCTGGGCGAGTTTGAGCGCTACAAAACGCAGGGGCATTTCGATATGAACGCCGCGCTGCGCGATGAGCTCGCAGCTGCGGGGGTACGAAACGTTAAATTCGATCCACGCTGCACCTTCGAGAGCGAGCGACATTTTTCATACCGCAGAGATGGCACTACCGGGCGCTTCTGCGGCTTTGTGATGAATAAGCTCTGTGGATGAAAAGCAAAAATAGTATATAAAATTTCTCCGCAAAGCCCGCTAAAATTTCTCGAAACGCTATAAAATTTTGACGTAGAGGGCTAAATTTAATCCATCAATCCCAAAATATGCCGCCAAAATAAGCTTTTTAAAAACTCGCCGCTTTCATCGCAACGACTTAAAAATCCGCCTCGCCGCCCAAAACCGAAATATCCGATTTTTATCAAATTTGATGTAAAATGACAATGCGACATCGCAGTCAAAAAAGCCAAAAAACGTAAAATTTACAATCAAAAATCCAAAGCAAAGGAGAAAATATGCTGTTACTTAAAAATGCCGATCTATACGCGCCAGAGCATGTCGGCAGGAGCGACGTTTTGCTCGGCGGAGGTAAAATTTTAGCCGTTTCTAAGGGGCTTGATTTTCGTATCGAGGGACTTGAAATTTACGATCTAGAGGGCAAAATTTTAGCGCCCGGACTCATCGATCAGCACGTGCACATCACGGGCGGCGGAGGCGAGGCGGGCTATCACTCTCGAACGCCCGAAATAACGCTATCTGGGATCATCCGCTACGGCACGACGACAGTCGTAGGCACGCTGGGTACCGACGGGTGCACGAGGAGCTTAGAGAATCTCTACTCAAAGGCCAAGGCGCTTGAATACGAGGGCATTTCGACCTTCATCCACACGGGCTCTTACGCGCTGCCTAGCGTTACATTTACGGGCTCCGTCACGCGCGATCTGGTACTCATCGACAAGGTCATCGGCTGTAAGATCGCGATGAGCGACAACCGCGGCAGCTACCCGACCGCGCAGGAGCTCATCAAGACCCTGACGCAGATCCGCATCGGCGGTATGATCTCGAAAAAAGGCGGCGTGCTGCATATGCATATGGGCGGGCTCGCGGATAAATTTGACCTGATTTTTAGCGTGATCAAGGACTATTCGTTCCCGGTTAATTACTTTTCGCCGACGCACTGCGCGCGGACGAAGGAGCTCTTTGACGAGGCGATCAAATTTCAAAAAATAGGCGGCTACATCGACATCACGAGCGGCGGAAGTAAATTTGACCCGCTTCACGAAGTTATAGCGTACGGGCTTGCTAACGGGCTAAATTTAGAGCGCCTAACGATGAGCTCGGACGGCAACGGCAGTGTGCCTAGATTTGACGAGAACGGTGCGCTAGTGGGCTACGGCTGCGCTTCGTGCGAGACGAATTTAGAGGTCATTCGGGCCTGCGTCAAAAATAAAATCCTAACCATCCCGCAAGCGCTAAGCATGATGGGCAAAAACGTCGCAAAATACCTAAATCTAAGCGGCAAGGGTGAGATAAAAGTAGGCTTTGACGCTGATTTTGCGGTATTTGACGAAGCTCTAAACCTAGATAGCGTGATCGCAAAAGGGGAGTTTTGCGTGAAAGAGGGCAAGCTCGTGAAAAAGGGATTTTTTGAGTAAAATTTAGAGCGAATTTGCCGTTTTATTAAAATTTGGCGAGTTTAAATTTGACGTATAATCTTGCTCGCGACCTTTGCGGTCATCTCATTTTTGCGGCGCAAAATTTAACCGCGCCTACGCTTGGATTATATTAAATTTAGCTTTAATTTAGCTATTTTTAAATATAATCCCAGCTTCAATTCACACACACCAATCCTAAAATTTGGTTGCGTTTGTCAAAAACAAATGTTAACGGGTGTGGAGGAGAAACCTAAATTTCGGGGCAACCCACAAGGAGAAAACTCATGGTAACAATGAGAGATTTGCTAGAGTGCGGCGTTCATTTCGGACACCAAACACGCAGATGGAATCCGAAGATGAAAAAATTCATTTTCGGCGAGAGAAAAGGTATCTACATCATAGATCTACAAAAAACTATCCGCTACTTCCGCTACACTTATAATATCGTGCGCGACGCGGCTGCAGAGGGCAAGACGATACTTTTCGTGGGCACCAAAAAACAAGCCGGCGCGACGCTAAAAGAGTACGCAGAAAAATGCGGCATGCCTTATGTAAGCCACAGATGGCTAGGCGGCATGCTGACGAATTTTTCCACTATCAAGCAATCGATCCGCAAGCTCGAAGTAATCGAGACTATGGAAGAGGACGGCTCGATAAATTTATTAACCAAAAAAGAGGCGCTAATGCTTCGCCGCAAAAAAGAGAAGCTCGAGCTTTATCTAGGTGGCATTCGCAATATGAAGGGCCTTCCTGATATGATTTTCGTCATCGACGTAGTTAAAGAAAAGATCGCTGTAGCGGAAGCTAACCGCCTAAAAATGCCGGTTATCGCGCCTTTGGATACGAACTGCGATCCGGACGTAGTCGATTTCCCGATACCCGGCAACGACGATGCGATCCGCTCGGTTCAGCTTTTCTGCCAAGAGATGGCTGAGGCGATCAACGAAGGTAAGGCGCTTCGCGATCAAGACGCAAGCGAGGATGGCGAGCAGAGCGAAGCCGTCAGCGACGAGGAGAAAGAGGAAGTCGTAGCTGAGGCGATGAGTGAAGAGGATTTTGACGTAAGCGAGGACGAAGAGTAATGGAAATCAGCGCGCAAATGGTAAAAGAGCTCCGCGAAAGCACCGGAGCGGGGATGATGGACTGCAAAAAGGCTTTGGTTGAAACAGACGGCGATATGGATAAGGCCGTCGATCTACTTCGCGAAAAAGGTCTCGGAAAGGCCGCTAAAAAAGCCGACCGCTTAGCTAGCGAAGGTCTAGTGAGCGTCGAAGTGGGCGCGGATCACAAGATCGCAACCATAAGCGAGATAAATTCTGAAACCGACTTCGTGGCTAAAAATCAAAATTTTATAAATTTAGTAAAAAATACCACTCTACATATCCAAAGCAAGGGCATTAGCAGCATTGATGAGCTAAATTCCAGCGTCATTAACGGCGTTAAATTTGATGAGCATCTAAAAAGCCAGATCGCTACGATCGGCGAAAATTTGGTCGTTAGAAGATTTGAGACGATTAAAGCGGGCGCAAACGGCGTGCTAAATGGCTACCTGCACTCAAACGGCCGAGTAGGTGTAATCATCGCAGCAGCTTGTGACAGCGAGAGAACTGCGGAGGGTGCGAAGGAACTTATAAAAAATCTCTGCATGCATGCAGCCGCGATGAAACCTCAGGTCATCAGCTATAAAGAGCTTGACCCCGATTTTATCGAGAAGGAATTTTTGGCTCTTAAAGGCGAGTTTGAGAAGGAAAATGAGGAGTTTGTGCGCTTGGGCAAACCGCTTCATAAGATCCCGCAATTTGGCTCGCGTGCGCATCTAACGGACGAAATTTTAGCCAAAGAGATCGAAGTTCTAAAAGATGAACTTCGCAAGCAAAATAAACCTGAAAAAATTTGGGATAAAATTTTGCCGGGTCAGATCGATCGCTTCATCGCCGATAATACTCAAATCGATCAGCGCCTCACGCTGCTAGGGCAATTTTATGTAATGGACGATAAGAAAACCGTTGAGCAGGTGATCGACGAAGAGGCTAAAAAACTAGGTGGCAAGATCGAGATCGTAAAATACGTCCGCTTCGAAGTGGGCGAGGGTCTAGAGAAAAAGAGCGAAGACTTCGCAGCCGAAGTAGCGGCTCAAATCGGCTAAATATGGAACTTCTAAAGGGCGTAAATCTTACTCATGCGTATGATTATACGCTCTTTGAAAATGTAAACTTAAGCGTCAAAGAGAGCGAGAGCATCGCTATTTTGGGCGTTAGTGGCTGCGGCAAATCGACCCTGCTTCATATTTTATGCACGCTTTTAAAACCAAACTCGGGCGAAGTGATCTACGGCGGGCGCAGTATTTACGAGCTAAGCTCCGATGAGAGACTTAAAATCCGCCGCAACGACTTCGGTATAATATTTCAATCCCACTACCTTTTTAAGGGCTTTTCTTCCGGCGAAAATATTGAACTCGCCGCCAAACTTACGAATAACGCGATAGATGATGAAATTTTAAAAAAGCTTCAGATCAAACATACTTTAAAGCAAGGCGTGGGCGAGCTTAGCGGCGGACAGCAGCAGCGCGTGAGCATCGCTCGCATACTTTGCAAAAAGCCGCGCATAATCTTTGCCGACGAGCCTACTGGAAATTTAGACAAGGATACCGCAAACGAGGTCATGGACGTGATCTTTGATTACGTAAAATCCAGCCGTGGCGCACTCGTGCTCGTGACTCACGATGAGAATTTAGCGCAAAAATGCTGCAAAGTTTATCGCCTAAATAACCGAAATTTAGCGCAAATATAAGCAATTAATAACCAAAAATATCTTACAATAGCCCAAATTCTTTCTAAAAGGTCATAAATGAAAATTCTACTTGACAATCACAATGAGCAGGTTGCAAGTGTCGTAAATATTTGCTGCGAGCGCATCGGTGCGGACCTGGTAGCATATAGTGCAGACGAGAGTGAATATGATTTGACGATAAAAAATTATGAAGATGGCGATGATATTTCAAAATTTGATCTTAATAAGACGCTGTTTCTGACGCCTAAAAATGTCTCAGTACCAGGAGCGCGATACACCCTTACTAAGCCTTTTTCGCCGCTTGAGCTCATCACGTTTATCAGCGAGTTTTCGGTTCAAAATATGAGTGTGCAGGCGAAAGAAAAAATGGCGAAAGAATTTGCCGACGCAAGCTCCGTTATGAAAGAGATCGATGCGATTGATCAGGCAAATTCCGCTTCGGGTAGTAATTTTGAAGAGCTTGTGGATAGCTTTTATGACTCGGGCAAGGATATACCGCTTTCTCAGCTGGCAAGCGACATAGCGCCCGAGATTGCGGATGATGTGCCGCTTTCGCAGTTGGTAGGTGATATGCCGCGCACGGACGAGATCGCAGATGATATTCCGCTCTCACAGCTTGCAGATGAAGCAGCTCTTGCGGACACCATCGCCGATGATACGCCGCTTAACGCCGTCGCAGAAAAGATTGCGGATAATATCGCAGACGATATGCCTCTAAACTTAGCTGCTAGCGATATCCCTGAGGATGTGCCGCTAAATAGTATCAGCACAAGCGAGCCTGCTGAAAATAATCACACGCTCCAGGGCGAGATTCCACTCGCAAAGGATGACGCTCCGATAGCTTTAGCAGCGCTAGACGATGAAAATCCTAAGAATTTCAAAACAGATAAATCGCAGACAGAAGATGAAAATACCGCCACACGGGCAAGCGAAACTTTACCGCTTGCTCAGCAAGACGAGCCGCAAAGAGCTGATAGCTCTAATGAAACTGCTGTTGAAAAAAAGGCAGACGCTGCGTCTAATCTAGAGGAAGCGAAAGACTCTGCGGACGTTACGCTTAAACAGCATGAATCAGACGGCTTATTTGCCTATAAAACAGATGAAAAAAATTCTGCCTCGAAAGTAGTGCAAGATGCAGCTGGCGCGCCTGTTAACAGTGGATTTGATATGGATTTTTCCAGGCTTTTCGATAGCGCTGGCATGCCCGTGGAGGAGTTTGGCGGATATGATAATTTTGCCGCGGCTGCGTTTGCTTCCGATGAAAAAGAGGAGAAAAGATCTGCGCATGATAAAAATAAAACGGCTACGGATTTTCAAAAAACGCAAATTTCGTCTCAATACGAGGTCGCTTCAGATACGCCGATTGCGCTAGCGGGCGCGGGCGATATACCTCGTGAAAATCTTTATAACGCCGTTCCGTTTCAAAGCATGGAATTTACCGGTGGACTTGCACAGAATACGCCTATGTCTGCTCATAATGAAGCATGGAATTCAATTGGCGCAAATTTCGCAGCTTCTGCAAATTCTAGCAATACCGGGACTACAAATTCCACTCCTGCGCCAAATTTTTCGGAGCTAAACTTGCCGCACATATTAGATGCCTCAGATTTACCGAAGCAAAGCGAGCAAGCCAATAGCGTTGCCGGCGGGTTTGCGGACGGATTTTTGCGCGCTATGGAGGGTGATTTCGCAAACTCGTTTGCCGCAAGCTCCGCTGATAGCGAGCAATTTAAATCCGGCAAGCCCGCAAAGAGCGCCGCGCAGCAGATAAAATTTAATGCTTCAAAGCCTTCGGAGCGCACCGAATTTAAAGCGCATAAATTTGGTACGTCCGAGCAGGTAAATGAGATGAAATTTGGTGCACAAGCTATGCCGAATGAGCTTGCCGCTTCGGCTGCGGCGGAGTTTGCCAGCCTTATGGCAAGCGAGTTGGAGCCCAGCGCCAAAAGCGAGCCGCTGCGTAACGAGCACGGTAAAAAACCGAGCGCTGAGGAGCTGAAAACCAAATTGCGCGATGATCTAGAAGCGGGCATCGCAAACACGATCGAGAAATTTGCGGGCAGTAAGGATGCTAAGGACGCACTGAAGGATTTTAAGATCAATATCGACATATCGTTTGGAGATAGATAGTGAAAGGCAAAATTTTGCTCGTCTCCGGTCCTAGCGGCAGCGGCAAAAGCACGCTCATAAAGCGTCTTATCGCAGAATTTGGCGAGCAGATATACTTCTCGATCTCCTCTACGACGCGCGAGATGAGAGCCGGCGAAATGGACGGCGTAAATTATCATTTCATAAGCGAGAGCGAGTTTCGCGCAGGCATCGATCGCGGAGAGTTTTTAGAGTGGGCGTTAGTTCATGGCAAATACTACGGTACTTCGCTAAAGGCCGCTACGAGCGAGCTTGAGCGGGGTAAGATTGTGATTTTTGACATCGATGTGCAAGGATATGAGATCGTGCGTAGCAAAGTGCCTAAAAGCGAGCTTATTAGCGTATTTATTACTACGCCGAGCTTGTCGGAGCTTAGGGATAGGTTGCGCGCTCGCGGCGATAATGATCCCGCCGATATTGCTTTACGCCTGCAAAACGCGCAAGAGGAGATGGAGCGCCTAGGCGAGTATGATTATTTCATAATAAACGACCGCCTGGAAGCGGCGTATGAGAATTTAAGATCAATCTACAAAACTATCAAACTAGAAACGGCGAGCCGCGACATAGGCAAGCTAATCGAAATTTGGAAAATTTAAAGGAGAAAAAATGGGCGTAAGCGTTCAACAACTGCTAATTATCTTAGCGATTATCGTGTTACTTTTTGGAGCTAAAAAAATCCCCGAGCTTGCAAAGGGCGTGGGCAAGGGTATAAAGACTTTCAAAAAAGAGATGGAAGAGGACGACGAACCGCAAAAGGTCGAGAAAAAGATGGAGCAAGAGGTTAAAGACGCCGAAATCAGCGATACTAAAAAGGCGTAAAGGATTTGAAAAATTTAGTCTTAAATGAAATTTTTAAAATTTTATCTCGCAAAGTCGTTTTAGAAAAACCCAAAGATAAAAGTTTGGCTCATTACGCCTCGCCCGAGGCTTTTGCGTTGGCTAAGGAGCTGCGAAAGACGCCTAAGCTCATCGCTGAGGAGCTTGCGGTTAAATTTAAAGATAGCGAAATTCTAAGTGCTACGGCGGTGAACGGCTATCTAAATTTTCACCTAAAGCCCGCTGTGTTGGGCGCACTTGCTGAAAACGCCCTTAGACTGGGCGGCGATTTTGCGAAAAACGACGCCGAGCTTGGACGCGGAATTTTACCGGCTTCAAAGAAGCTTTGCGCGAGCGAGCCTGCTAGTAAAGGCTACGCTGCAAATCTAGCCGCGAGAGGCAACGACACCGCTAAATCGCAGAATTCCGCCGCTAGCCAAAATTTTATTTCGCAGAATTCCGAAGAGGCGACAAATTCCCTCGCAGCATCAAATTGCGATGAGGCGCGGAATTCCGCCGCTATGCCGCAAAAAATTCTGCTTGAATACATCAGCGCCAATCCGACCGGCCCGCTTCATATCGGGCACGTGCGCGGCGCCGTTTACGGCGATACATTCGCGCGCATCGGGCGCTATCTGGGGCACCGCGTCGATACCGAGTACTACATCAACGACGCGGGCAATCAGATCGAGCTTTTGGGTACTTCGATCGCGCTTCGTGCGCGCGAGCTTGCGGGCGAGGATGTGAACTACCCCGAGAAATACTATCGCGGCGAGTATATCGACGAGATTATCTCTCTTGCGCGCGCCCAATTCGGCGATGAAATTTTCCGCGATGAATCGCGGATCTTGATCCTTGCGGAGTTTGCTAAAGACGAAGTGCTAAAGATCATCCAAAAAGATCTCGCAGACGCCGGCATTCATATCCAAAACTGGGCTAGCGAAAAGAGCCTCTACGGCGAGCTTGAGCCAACGATTAGGAAGCTTGAGCGCAGCGGCAAGATGTATGAGCAGGACGGCAAAATTTGGATCCGCTCATCGCAGCTCGGAGATGAAAAGGATCGCGTCGTCATCCGCGAGGATGCGCGCCCGACCTATCTTGCGGGCGACATCGTCTATCACAACAATAAATTTGAGCGCGGATATGAGCGCTGCATCAACATCTGGGGAGCCGATCACCACGGCTACATCGCGCGCCTAAAGGCTGCCGTGCATTTTCTAGGCTATGACGAAAGCAGGCTTGAGATCATCCTAATGCAGATGGTAAATTTGCTCAAAGACGGGCAGACCTACAAGATGAGCAAGCGCGCGGGCAACGCAATTTTGATGAGCGACGTGCTTGCCGCGATCGGCAGGGACGCGATGCGATTTATCTTCATCAGCAAAAAGGGCGAGACGCCGCTTGAGTTCGACGTGGACGAGCTCGCGCGCGAGGACAGCAGCAATCCGATCTTTTACATCAACTACGCCCACGCGCGGGTCAATCAAATTTTTACCAAAGCGGGCAAGCGCGAGGCGGACGTCCTAGGCGCGGACTTTGGCGCGCTAGATGAAGCGGGGCTCGGCCTAGCTTTTGCGGCGCTTAGCTTGAATGAAATTTTAAACGACGCATTTAATTCGCGCGGCTTGCAGAAGCTGCCCGATTTCCTAAAGGCGCTCGCGGCGGACTTTCACAAATACTACAACGAAAACCGCGTCGTAGGCAGCGAGAACGAGGACGCGAAACTCAAGCTGTTCGCGCTCGTAGCGCTTAGTATCCGCACGGCGTTTGCCCTGATGGGCCTAAGCGCGAAAGAGAAAATGTAGCCATATAGGCTACATTCGCGCCGATAGCCTAAATCTCACGAACGAAATTTATGATTTAAAATACAAAGCGAAATTTTGCGGCGGAATTTGGGATGAAATTTTATCGCGAAATTTGATTTAAAATTCTATCGCTATGTAAATTTAAAACTAGTTTTAAATTTACAGCTCGTAGAATTTCAATTTTAGAATTTTACGGGCTGTTTCGCGGTATTGCTGCAGCGCCTGGCGCGGTTTGTAAATTTAAAATTGGCCGTAAATTTACCGCTTGTGGAATTTTGAAATTTTAAAATTTTACGGCGCGAAAGCTTTAAGTAAAATTTTAAAACAAGGCTTGAGGTACTAAAATTTTGCGCAGATCAAATTTCATGTGAGGGAATTTCATCCGCAAAATTTACTCGGACGGGATTTGTCTGCAAGACCGCTCCTTAAGCCCCGCGGCGCATCGTCGCAAAAAGGATAGATATGAGAAAGATCATCGACATAACGGCGCTTTCTATCGCCGTTTGCGTCTTGGTTATGGTGCTTTTTTTGCCGTCGCCCGTTTTATCGTTTAAATGCTACCGCGGCGATGGCGTAAGCTGCGCGCAGCTGGGGCACGACAAGCTCTCCCGCGGAGATTACGACGGCGCCAAGCCCGCTTTTGTCAAGGCTTGCGAGGCGGGCGAGAAAGATAGCTGCTTTGATTTGGGAGCCCTATACGACGGCGAGGGCAATGCGACGCAGGCAGGAGTATTTTATGACGCAGCCTGCGATAAAAACGTCGCCGTAGCCTGCCACAAGCTAGGCAACCTATATCAGCGAGGGCACCTGAGTAGGGACTTCGTTGCCGCCGCGCAGCGCTACGCCAAGGCCTGCGATTTAGGCTATGCCAAGAGCTGTCACAATGCGGGCGTAGTCTATTTCACGGGCGGTTTCGGGCTTGCGGCGGATCAGGCAAAGGCGGTGAGCTTTTTCGAGCGAGGCTGTGACGGCGGGCTAGTGGATAGCTGTTATAACGCCGGCGTTGCGTATGATAAGGGTCTCGGCGCGCCGCAGGATCGCGACAAGGCAGAGAAGCTTTACACCAAATCCTGCGAGCTGGGCTACGGCGATGCCTGCAATAATTTAGGCTATTTGTATGCGAGCAAGGGGGATCTGCGCGGATTTTCCAAGGGGCTTGGATGCGTCAAAAAGGGCTGCGACGCGGGCAATAAAAAATCCTGCCAGCTCTACGAATTCATGAAAGAGCAAATTTTAAAGAAGTAGGTGCTTGGTAGCCCGGTGCATGTTTCGGTTTATACTGCCTGCCGTGCACGCCGCCTGTTTTGTATTGCTCGCCGTGCGTCGCTGTCGTATGGTGTCTATTGTGCTATCCGCCTAGCGCTGCCTATTTGCGCTGCTCGTCGCGCGGTATCGGTTTTTGCGATGGGCTTGTCTGCGATATTGCCGCGACGGGTTTGTGAGCTTTTGTAGCGCGCGCAATTTCGCCGCGATTTTGCGACGTGCGAAATTCGGCAAGGTCCAGATAGCCCTCACATATGGCTTGCTAAATTTAGCGGCGAGCTTTATTTGGAATTCTATTGCTATAAAATTTTTAAGGCTTAGTTCTAAATTTAGTGCTTGTAGAGGTTCAACTTTAAAATTTCATGGACGGCGCTGCGAGCAAGGCATAAATTTTGATTTTAAAATTTTACGGCGCGGAATTTAGCGCGGAAGCAAAGCGCGGAGCTGTTTGAGGAGGCAAATTGGAATATGAGATCACGGGCGAGGTTCGAAATCTCCGCGTCCACGCTGCAAGAGGAAATAGCAAAATTTGGGTATTTTTCGAGATAGACGGCGTGAAGCTGCGCGGCGAGTTTAACAATGTCCCCGTGGAGGAGGGCGAGCTTGCGCGCGCGTATTTCATCCGCGGAGGATATGCGGGCAGCTACGTGATTACGCGGGTTCAGGTAGCGCGCAAACCAAGCCCTTTGCGCCGCAAGCTGGGGATCGCGACCGCCGTGTGCATGCTTGGCTTCGGCGCGGCGCTGTGGATTGTAGGCTTTGGGATTTTAAACGTCGGCGGGAGGGGCTCGCTAATTAATTTTGTCTGTATTGTCGCGGCAGGATTTGGGGTGCTAAAAGAGGGCGCGGGCAATCTTAAAATGTGGCTAAATCAGCGCACGTCCGAATAGATCGCCGCCGTGACGCAAATTTCATAGATTTACAAATCCGCCGAATAAAATTTACTCACGCCCGCCGTATCTTTGCGGCGTAAATTTTGCTAAAATTCGCTCCGAGCGCGAAATCCGCCGCGCAAATTTAGAAAAAGGTAAATTTTGAATATAAACGAAGCGATAGTTGCCGCCGCGAAAAAGCAAAAAGAGTGCAGGCGCGCGTTTGCAAAGTATCTGTTTTTGGGGATTTTATTTATAATTATACTGCCCGTGGGCGGCGGATTTGCCGTAGGGCATCTTTTTGAAAATCGCCTTGCACCGCTATTTTTCATCATTATCTATATTCCGTTTTTTCTCGCTGCACTAATGGCTAACGCAAGCCGAGTGACCAGCGAGCTGGGGGATTACAAAGCGTTTTATAAAGACGTTTTCGTCCGTGCCGCCATCTGCGAGGTTGATTCAAGTTTTAGCTATGATCCGTTTGCCGGCATCAGCCGTAAAGAATTTCGCAAAATCGGCATCTATTCGCCCGATGAGTTTCGCGCTGAAGATCAAATCGGAGGCATTTATAACGGCGTCAAATTTAGCCTCAGCGAAGCGATCGACATCCCAAACGGCGCGACGCTGGAAATTGGCGACTCGGCGGCGCTAAATTTGCTATCCGCGATAGTTTTTGCTTGGTCGACGATGAAGGATATGCAGGCATTTAGCGGCTCGGTCTTGGTCTGCGAGTTTTACAAGAAATTTAGCGGGCAAACGATAGTCGCGAGTCGCACGCTAAACACCAGATTTTTAGGCGAAAAAGAGCAGATGGACGACGTGTTTTTTAGCAAAGAATTTAGGGTCTTTGCGGATGATGAAGTAGAGGCGAGGTATCTTTTGACGCCTGCATTTATGGAGCGTTTGCGAGAGCTAAAGGAAAAATTCGCGGGGAAAATGGGAGTTAGCGCGGCGTTTATGGACGATAAGCTTTATCTATTTTTAAACGGAGCGAAAAATAAGTTTGAAACAACGCTCTTTTCGCCGCCGCCGAGCTTAGAGGACGCCGCTGAAATCAAAAATGAAATTTCAGAGCTTTTATCTATCATAGACGAGTTAAATTTAAACCCAGATTTAAGCGAAGCGGCGATTTTGGCTGATTAACGCGCGACGCTATTTATCGGCTAAAATTTACTTGCGCTGCGCCAGGATCGCCGTTATTCTCTGCCGCCGACCAAGATCCGCTACGGCTTGGATCGCTCATTTTCGCTACCGACCGGGGCGCGCTTAAGTAGCTCCTGTTCGCGAGCGAATAATCTGCAAAATCTCTCCCAGTCGTGCAGATAGACGAGCCTATGCTCTTTGCCGCTTTCGTCTATGTATATGCCCTGCGTCGAGCCAAGACTCATCTTTTGCCAGTAGCCGAAAAACGGCAATGCCTCAATGTCCTCTTGCAGCACGCCGAGCATCATGCCGTTATCGTAAATTTTTAGATCGTAGTAGGTCCTTTTCATTTTAACCTTTCTAAATTTTACCGCGACGAAATTTTATCGTAGTGGAATTCTTAAATTTGCATCACGATAAATTCTGTCTTTTAGAATTTTGTGCGCCGCGAAATTTACCGCGAATTCCACCCCTTTAAATTTTGTAGAGCAACCCTCGATAAAATCCCGCAATTTCACCGCAAGTAAAATTTAGCCCGCCAGCGCCTTTAGCTGCTCGGCGCTTAGCCCGTCAACCAAAATATAGCTCGCATCGATGAAGTGGTAGTTTTGCTTCGGCAGCCGCGCGATAAACTCGCCATATTCCAGCTCGGCGATCGCGCGGTAGTTACCTGGGTCGTTTTCGTCGCCCTCTATGCCTATGAGCGCGATCTGCCAGCGCGCTACGTCGCTATTTTTCAGCATCTCCGCGTTTTGCCACTCCACAAGCGGCTTGTAGGGCAGGATAGTGGGCAGGTTCTGCGTGAGCGCGTATGAGCCCATTATTGTGCCGTCATCTCCATTTCGGTAAAACCTCTGGTGCGCGCTGTAAGCGTCGAGATATTGCACCTCGGTCAGCCGCTTGCTAAACTCGGCGGCGGGGTTGTATGAGGCTAAAATTTCATCCATCATCGCGCGGTTTATCGCAAAAGGCCTCTCTACTCCGTAGCAAAAATTTACCTCCATATCGCCGCTTAAATGCTGATCTATCGAATGTAGCCCCGCCGATATATCGCGCTCGTAGTCGAATTGTTCTATACTGTCGTGGGTGTAAATTTCGCCGTTTTCATCCATGATCTCGCCCCCCATCTGCTTAGATAGCGCCTGCAGATACGAGATCGCCAAAACCCAATCAAATACCGTCGCTGGCGTATTTACGCGCACGGCGTAGCTTTGCCGCTCCTCATCATATCTTAGCTCCATTCCGCGCCCGCTCTTGCCCCGCACGCCCAAAATCAAGCACTCCTGCTCGCTCAAAGGCGATTTTAAAAAGGCTCTTTCGTCAAAGCCCTCGGCGCTCTCGTCTATGTCAAATATAGATCCGGCAGGAGCTCCAATGCCTTGCCTACGCTCATGGCGTCCGAATAGCCCATAAATAGCGGGCGCTTTTTATTTTTGACGCGGAATTCTACGCTCATCGTTTTCTCCTTATTGAAACGGCAAAATTGTAGCGAAATTTTACCCGCCGCAGCGAGCTAAATTTGCGCTCGCAAGCCCGCATCGCTGGTTGCACAAGCGTGTGCCGACACAGAACTACGCTAATAATCGCGAAAGCTTACGCGCCGATCGCGTCTTTTAGGCTCTGTGCGCACAAGCCCGCATCCTTAAGCTCGCGCAAAATTTCACCCATCAACTCCTCTTTGAAAACGTCCAGTATCATCGCGCCCGCGTCCAGCTCAGCATAGCGAAGGGCGGGCTCGCTGAAGTTTTTAAGCTCCTTAAACCGCCGCTCGCCCCGCCTGGCAAATCCGAGCCGAACCTCGTTCGGGCTAAGGCTCAGCATGCCGCTATCGCGAGCGAAATTATACACGCTAAAGCCGTAAAGCTGCGGATCGGCGGCTCTAGCTCGCACGCTCAAAATTTCCTCCAGCCGCGCCTTCGTGCCGTCTAGATCAAGCCCCGTTTGCAGCGCGATCTTGCCGCTCGTGTCGAGCCGCAAAAGCGCCAAAAACGAAGCGAAATCCTGCGCGATGATGCTTTGCTCATCGCATTCGACGTCGATATAGGCGACCGCAGGCTGTTCGCTCGCGCGGTAGTCCAGGCACAGGTACCAGTGTCCGTCGCCGCTGAATGGCACCAGCCCGTCCAGCTCGAAGCTCACGCACTCGCGCTCCTCGCCCCAGCTAAATCGCGTAAGCGACGGATGCGCCTCGCCGATGCCGCTGACGGCGTCCAGCGGGTAGCCCTCTAGCTCGTAGCGCAGGTAGCCGCCGTTTTGCACGCTCAGCATCATGACTAGCTCGCGCGGCAGGGCGTGTCCTAGCTCCTCTTCTGCGACCCTCAGCGCCTCGGGCGTGAGCGGATCTTGCAGATAGGGCAGGTAGATAGGCTTGCGCCAGATGTTTGCAAGCTCGTTTGCGTTCATTTTTGCTCCTTTAAATTTGCGGGTTAAAATTTCAAGCGCGCCTTAAATTTCAAGCTCGAAGCCAAAATTTCAGGCTACAAAATTTTAAAATTTTGCGGCGCCGAATTTTTCACAGCCCGCTTGCCGTATTCGGCGCGTCTGCAACTATACGGCTCGTCTTTCGGCAGTTTAAATTTAATCTAGATCGGGACGCGCCGCCGTTTAAATTTAATTCGCGCCGAGCGAGTTCAAAGCCGAGCGCAGATAAAATTTCATCGTAAATTTATGCGGCCTGAGCATCTATTTAAAGCGGCGGAATTTTACGAGCAAGCTAAAGCCTTTCGCGCGCCTAATCGAAATCATAATACAGGCTCCACGCGCCGCTTTGCGGGTTTTTAGCAAACATCAAGCTGCCGCCGTCAATGACGTTAAAGCCCGCCTTCTCGTCTGAAGAGACCTGAAAAACGAACTGATAGCCCTCGCCGAAGCTCACTCCCGACTGGCAAAAGGAGGGATAGCCGCCGAATTTCGTGCAGTTATAAAACTCCAAGGCGATGTCGTCGTAATACTCGAGCCCCTCCGTCTCCTCAAGACGCAAAATTTCATCTATGGCGTCCGCATCCAGCCCGCCGCCGTCCCAAACGGGCGTATCGTCCGCGGCAAATTTGGGCTGCAAAGGAAAGGGCCTTATCTGCGAGCGCGGATTTGCAAGCTCTTTTATGACGAGCTCCTCCTCGTTTTTATACTCGCGGACCTTCCACAGGCCGTCCATATCCTCGCAGGATTTGCCGATGAGATCCTGCGAGATAAAGACCGCAAGCAGCTTGACGCCGTCCAAGACCTGCGGCACGTAGGGCAGCGCGGGCAGGTAAAACTGCGCTAGAGGGAGCATCGACGCGCCGTTTTTATCTATGGGCAGCTTCTCATCCGCCGCGCAAGCGAGCACGCGACCGATCCAGCACTCATCGATCGCGCCTCGCGGCCTCACGCCGCCCGTCTGAAAATAGGTGATCTTGCGCGCGATCTTGCGTTGCAGCTCCTTAATCTTTTCTTGCAGATCCGTTTGCATTCGCGTCCTTTTCGGTTGGAATTTTAGCGCTTTTGTGAAATTATAGCGTAAATTTTACCCGCCGCGGCGAGCTAAATTTGCGGCGCAAGGAGTTGCGAAAAGTAAGCTTAAAGCTTTTTGGGATAAAATTTAAACAGACCGACGTAGGCGGAAATTTAATCAAAAGGAGCGAAAATGACGAAAGATCAGTGCTGCGTTTTAAAGCATTTGATGGCGGGCGAAACGGAGGGTTTTGAAAAGATAGGAGAGCTTGGTGACGGCGAGTTTTTGGACGCGCTTATCGCAAAAGGGCTCGTGCGGGTGCTTGACTGGGCGGGCGAGGATAGCACGGGCGATGTGGGTAAATTTATCCGCTCTAGGCTTGATGCGCTGCAAAGCGGCGTGGCTCTAGAGTGCGATAAAATTTACGCAGGGCTCGAAAAAGAGGCGCAAAAAGAGGATTTTAAGCGTGGCGACGCGAGCCTATTTTTGATGAACGAGTTTCAAAAGGCGCTGAAAAAGAGCGATTTTAGGCTCTTTACTTTGGGTCTTCATAGCGACGCTTATTATCTGCTCGTCGCGCACAAGGACGCCGAGAAAGATTTTAAAAAGCTAGGCAAGCGTGAAGAGCTGTTTTGGGATATCGCGCCATGGGGCAAGCGCCGCAAAAGGCAGATCCTTTACGTCATAAACTGCGAGTGCGGCGAGATGTCAGCGTGGCAGCTGGACGCGGACGAGCCCTCTCCTAGAGATGAGGTTTGCGAGGTCTGCGGGCGGGTGCTTTTTGACGTAGACGGCAACGCGATGCAGCCTTTGGAGAAAGAATTTATCTGATCTTACTTGCTTGTCGCGGTTTTGCGTGCGAAGTTCTGACCGGATGAAAAGTCAAATTTTATTGCGCAACTCGGCAGAGTTTGGCGCACAGGTTTGGTTTGCAGCTCGGCGGCGAAGCGTAGTTTAAATTTAAGGCTCGCACGGGCGGCGGAATATGTTTTGATGCGGCTCGCTCTGGTAATCAAATACGTTTCGGCGCGGCTTGTTTGGTTTTCTATTCACGCGAGCGATGAAATTTTGCAGTTTGCGTTTGTGTCTTAATAAGACTGCGGCGCAAGACGCACTATTTTAGCTTTTACGTTCTTGCTTCTCAAGTTCGCAGTCGTGAGTGCATCTACCTATGCTGCGCTAAATTTTGATTTTAATGGTCACAGACATCAAGCCTATTTAGTTAAAATCAAAATTTAGCTCTGTTGCGATCACTAAATTTATAATCCTGTAAATTTAAAATTTTAAGCGTAAATTTTGATCTAAAATTTCTAAAGTCGCTAAATTTTAAAATTCTAAATGCGATACGAGCTTGCCGGCTTGTTTACCATAAGGCTAGTAAACTCCCCCGCTACAGAAACAGCGAACTCATTCGATTTAAAGATAAGGCAAAATTTTTGCTAGAGAGTGCCCGCACAAAATCCCAATGTTAGCGCGCCCAAAAACGCGCCGTATTTGAAATCCGAAACCGACGAGGTGTGACGAGGCTAGTCGCGAGCTTTGGCGATGCACGCCTCGATCGCCGCCATCACCGCTGCGCGAAACCCCGCCGCCTCGAGCGCTGCGAGTCCCTCTATCGTCGTGCCCGCAGGCGAGCAGACCGCGTCTTTAAGCTCCGATGGACGCTTGCCGCTTTGCACCAGGCGCGCCGTGCCCTCTACCGCCGCCGCTACCGCGTCGTAGCACAGCGCCCGCGGTAATCCGCCCCGCACGCCCGCATCCGCCGCAGCCTCGATAAAGGTGCACACATACGCGGGCAGACTCCCTGCAATCCCCGTGAATGCGGCAAAGCTGACCTCGTCTATCTCATAAAATTTGCCGATTTTGGCGGCTAGCGCTCGTACGATCTCCCGACTGGCCTCATCAAAATACTCGCCGTAGCACAGCGCCGTAGCCGACGCGCCGATACTCGCAGCGACGTTTGGCATCGCGCGAGCCACGAAAACGTCCGCACCTACGATATTTTGGGCGCATTCCAGCTTGAAATTCGGCGCCAAAATAAGCAGGATTTTGCCCGCGAGCTCGGGCGCGATCAAGCGCAAAATCCCCTCGTAACTAGCGGGCTTGGTCGCGAGCACGATAACATCCGCCGCGTGCGCCAGCTGCACCTCGCCCTCTAAAATTTGCACGCCGTAGCGCTTACGCAAGGCTTCGTTTTTGCTTCTAGCATAAGCTAGGACTTGAAGCTTCGTATCGGAGGCGGGCTGCGCGCAGGCGGAATCACGCTCGCGGCTCGCAAAATCCTGCTCTAAATTTGCGGAATTCCGCCCGCAAGCCGCAAAGCTTTGAGTATCTGGCATAAAATTTTGCCCGTCGTGCGCGCAATTTTCTCCGCTCGCCGTGCAATTTTCTTTATCCTCTGTAAAATTTTCTCCGCTCGCCGCGCAATCTCGTCCGCCGGCTTTGCAAAGTGCGGCGATCATCACCTCGCCCATATTTCCGCCGCCGATAAATCCCACTTTCATTTTCGCTCCTTTTAAAGCTAAATTATGCCTAAATGATAGCTCAAAATTTCTTTATCCGCCCTTGCGGCGCGCGGTTTATCTACGTAAAAGCAAATTTTAGCTACAATCTCGCCTAAATTTTTTAAAAAAGGATGCGTTATGGCAATAAATGTTTTTTACGACAAAGATTGCGATTTGGGCTTGATTAAGGCTAAAAAGGTCGCTATGATCGGCTTCGGCTCGCAAGGGCACGCTCACGCCGAAAATTTGCGCGATAGCGGCGTAGAGGTTATCGTGGGCCTTAAAAAGGGCGGCGCGAGCTGGAGCAAGGCCGAGGCGAAGGGCTTTAAAGTAATGAGCGTCGGCGAGGCTACGAAGGCAGCTGATCTTGTGATGATCCTAACGCCGGACGAGTTTCAAAGCGATATTTTCAAAGCGGAGATCGAGCCGAGCTTAAGCGAGGGCAACGCGATTGCGTTCGCGCACGGCTTTAATATCCACTTCGGACAGATCGTCCCTCCAAAGGGCGTCGACTGCATTATGATCGCTCCGAAAGCCCCGGGCCACACCGTCCGCAACGAGTTCGTAAGCGGCGGCGGCGTACCGATGCTGATCGCCGTTTCGCAAAACGAAAGCGGCAGAGCCAAAGAGCTTGCTCTAAGCTACGCAAGCGCGATCGGCGGTGGTCGCACCGGCATCATCGAAACGACCTTCAAAGCAGAGACCGAGACCGATCTTTTCGGCGAGCAGGCTGTGCTTTGCGGCGGACTTTGCGCGCTCATCAACGCGGGCTTTGAGACCCTCGTAGAGGCTGGATACGAGCCTGAGATGGCGTATTTCGAGTGTCAGCACGAGATGAAGCTGATCGTGGATCTCATCTATCAAGGCGGCATGGCAGATATGCGCTACTCAATCTCAAACACCGCAGAATACGGCGATTACGTAAGCGGTAACCGCGTCGTAAACGAAAGCAGCAAAGCGGCGATGAAAGAGGTGCTAAAGGAGATCCAAAACGGTAAGTTTGCAAAAGACTTCATCCTCGAGCGCAAAGCTGGCTACGTGCGAATGAACGCCGAGCGCAATATCACGGCAAATAGCTTGCTTAGCAAAACCGGCGAGAAGCTTCGCGCGATGATGCCATGGATCGCTAAGGGTAAGCTCGTAAATAAAGATAAAAACTGATTTCGGCTAAGCTTTGGCTAATACAAATCCACGCGGGCGTCGCAAAAAGCGCCCGATCAATTATATAGCGATCGCCTTTGTCGTAATCTTGTGCTTTTTAAGCGGTGCGGTTACCTACGCGGTTTTGGATCTCGTATTTTCGAGCAATAAAGCCGCGTTGCAACAAAGCTCGCGCAAACAAGCTTCCGAAGCCTCTTCGCAGTCACAGGGTAAGCGACCGCGTTTAAGCGCTGCGGAGAAGGAAGCTCTGATTCAAAAGGAGCTCGATAAGATCGCCGAGCAAAATGTAACCGCACCTAAGATGAGCATCGAGCCCGCACGGCAGAATTCCGCAGGACAAAATTTAGCGAGGCAAAATTCAGCAAACGACAACTCGCAAAATTCTGTAAATTCTATCACTTCCGCAAATTCCGCAGGTGACGGATCGGACGTAAATTTTACCGCGGCAAATTCCGCTTCAGAAAATTCCATAAATTCTACCGCGCAAAGTCCTGCTTCTAGCGGCGCGGACGATCTTTCTAAATCGCCGCGCAAGGCTTTGCCCGCAGGTTCTCGCGCAAAGCTAGCGATCATCATCGACGACGTAGGGACCGACGAGCAGGCGCAAAAGCTCATTGCTCTGCCCGTGCGCGTGACGCCGTCCATCTTCCCGCCCGAGTATCAGCGCAAGGATACGCGCTCTCTCGCTCGCGGCTTTGAGCATTACGCGATCCACCTGCCGATGGAAGCAAGCTCTGCCAAAAATAATTCCGCGACGCTGCGAACTTCGGATAATTACGAGAAGCTAAACGGCGTTATAGCCAAGCTGCGCGCGGACTTTCCGAACGCTAAATTTATAAACAACCACACCGGTTCTAAATTTACCGCCGACGAGCGCGCGATGCAAAATCTGCTGCGCGCGATGAACGAGCATGGATTTTTATTTATCGACTCGCGCACTAGCCCCGCTACCAAGGCTAAGGCAGCGATGAACGGGCTTGGCATGCGATACGTGCATCGCGATGTGTTTTTAGATAATCAAAACAGCGTCGCCGCGGTGCGCAAAAAGCTGCGCGAAGCCGTGATGCTTGCTAAAAAACAGGGTTACGCCATCGCTATTGGCCATCCCAAAAGCTCCACTCTGCGCGCACTCGCAAATAGCGCCGACATCCTAGGCGAGGTCGATTTAGTGTATTTGGACGAAATTTATGAGTACTACGAGTGAGCTTAGTTTTAAAATTCCAAGCTTAAAAAGGCTCGGTGCGAGCGAGCCCGCGCGGCTGTATTTTAGGGGCGAGCCGGCGATGTTACAAAAGCGCCGCATCTCGATCGTGGGCTCGCGCAAGATGAGCGTTTATAGCAAAAATTTGATCCTGCGTCTCGCGCGCACTTTGAGCGATGCGGACTTTTGCGTCGTAAGCGGCGCGGCGATCGGCTGCGACATAGTCGCGCACGAAGGGGCGTTTCCAAATACGATCGCGGTTTTTGGAAACGGCCTTGATCAAATTTATCCCGCGCAAAACGCCGCCATGATCGGCAAAATTTATGAGCGTAGTCTCGCGCTTAGCGAGTATGAGGACGGCGTGAGCGCGCGCGGATTTCAGTTTTTGCAGCGCAACCGCATCGTCGTGGCGCTGTCCGAAGCGCTGATCGTCGCTCAAGCAGAGCCCCGCAGCGGCTCGCTGCAAAGCGCGCGCCTGGCCCGCGAAATGGGCATACCCGTGTATGTGCTGCCGCACCGCATGGACGAGAGCGCGGGCACGAACGATCTGCTCGCAAAATCTCAGGCGCGGCTGATCGCGGACTTTGGCGAGTTTGTGGCCTCTTTGGCTCCGCAGACGCCGCAAAACACTGAGCGCGCGCAGGATGAGGTGTTGAAATTTTTAGCGCTAAATTCCGATTTGCAAGCGGCGATCGAACGCTTCGGCGATAAAATTTACGAATACGAGCTTGAAGGCAAGATCGAAATTTTAGGCGCAAAGATCGTAGCAAAGTAGCTGGCGGCGGGCGCTTACTTGCCGCGGTTTAATCGGTGCCGCCCGCCGGTGCGGCTTGTTTGCACGGCGCGTAGTCTGCGCGGTCGGAGTTTAAATTTAGAAAAAGGCGGCTCGGTAAAATTTTGCTTTCCGCAAGTAGCACTTGAGCTTAAAACAAATCAGCGCAGTTTGTTGTGCAGCGCCGCTCGTCCCCGCTTGCGGTAATGAGTCGGTTTGTGAATGCTTCTCGCGATTTATAAATACTTTGCGGTGCGGAATTTAAGCGTTAAAATACATGAAATTTTCTGAAATAGCGTTTAAATGTTTGTTTGCCTATCGTGCTAAATTTTTGCGGGTAAATTTGGCTGCGGATTTCAGCGCGAGTGTGGTAGGCTGAATTTGTCGCAAGAGAAAATTTTGGTCACGGCGGCAAAATTTTACGAGTTATAAAGCGTAGGGGGCTTGTATCTGCTCCGTCGCGTGAGTGCGGGTTTGCTTTAAAATTTTGATTTTGCGTGGGGTGGGTTGGTTGCACGTCCGGCACCTGCACGGCAGGATTTATGCCCGCCGTGAATTTGGGTGTCGCTTACGTGCAGCTCGCGTGGACTCAGTGCGGATGTACCTGCCAGGTGCGGCGATCGAAATTTTAAAATTTGAAGCTTGTGGCACGCTAAATTTAATAGCTCGCAAGCGGCGCGAGCGAGTGAAATTTATTATGCCTATTTTGTATGAAATTTCATAAAATTCCACGGTGGAATTCTGCGATAAAATTTAGCTATGAAATTCCGATCGCGGAATTTCAGCGATAGAATTTTTATAGCGAAATTCCGCAAAATTTGATGTTAGCAAAGGATGAAATTTGATAGTTGCGATTGATCTTGGGCTTAAGCGTATCGGCGTGGCGGCGGCACCGGATGATAAGACGCCGCTTCCGTGCGAGCCGATCCTGCGCAAAAACCGCATCCAAGCCGCGCGCGAGCTAAGCGAGCTGCTGCGCGAAAAAGGCGCCAGCGTGCTCGTGCTGGGCGTGCCGCGCGGCGGGGCGAGCGAGGAGGAGATGAGCAGGCGCATACGACACTTCGCCTCGCTGCTGGATTTTGACGGCGAGATAAAATTCCAAGACGAGAGCTTTTCGAGCGCCGAAGCGGCGGAGTTTGCTAGCAAAGGCGCTAAGGGCGGCGGCAAGGACGCGCGCTTTGATAGCATTGCCGCGACAATAATTTTGCAGAGGTTTTTGGCAAGCAGGGGCTAGGCGCATGCGTAGCAACGTAATTTGCACGCGGCGACGCAAGAGAGAATTGCCACTCGTCTGTTTTGCCGACCACTTAATGCTCGCAAAATTTTATCTTGCCCGCCTAAACGGACGGAATTTATGCGCGTCAAAAGTCGGTAAAATTTCATCGTCTGCTAAAGCTCGGCAGAATTTTGATTTGCCCGCAAAGAGCCTGCGGAATTTATTTTGATTGTAGCCGTAAATGGCGCTTTAGGTAGTTAAACTAAGTGAGATTGACAGCGATTTAAGTTGTAAACGGCGAGGTTTATGCATTTTTGGCGATTTGTGCTCGCGCGCACGGCTGCTATTTAAGTTTTTTCAAGGTCTATTTAGACGCAAAGAACACTAAGCAAAATTGCAAAAACGCGGATGCATCATAGAATAGGGTGTAAATTTTGCGATAAATTTCATTTTAGGGAGCGGTTATGTTTAAGATCACGATGTTAGTAAAAAGGGCGCCGAACATCACGCAGCAAGAGTTTGTGACGCACTGGGCGGCGCATTCGCAAAAGGTTTTAGCTAATCAAAAGGCGCTAAATATTGTCCGCTATTCGAAAACCATGCCCGTTTTCCCCGAGGGACAAAGCACCAGACGCGAGACGGCGGCGTTTAACTACGACGCAATGGGCGAGATATGGTATGAAAGCGTGCAGGCGTTTGTGGACGCGCGAAATAGCGAGGTAGGGCGAGCGGTGCTAGCGGAGCTGATGGCGGATGAGGCGAAGTTTTGCGATATGAAAAACTCCGTGATGTGGTTCGGCGAGGAGGAGGCTGTGATAGAGTTTGAGCGCTAGGGAGCGCGGCTTGCGCTTTGCAGCGAATAAAATTTTGAAGTAAAGCTCTTTAAATAGATAGAATTCTATGTGGCATTTGGGTTTTAAAATTAGCAGAATTCTACAGGCTGGGCTTGCGCGGCTGAAATCGTAATCGCAGTCTACATAGATGAAATTTACATGCGCGATACAGATACTGCGCGGCCTTAATTATTTTAAGACTCACATATTTAAGTGGTGCGATCTAATCTAATAAGCCTGGGTATCGGAGCAAAAAAATGCCTAAAGGTGCATTATGCTTGCGATTTTGGCATAGAAAAGCCTATTTCTAAGATAAAACTTAAAGGTTGGCAGCGTAAAATTTTTTAAAATTTCTAAGCAGCAATGCGAAATTTTCAAAAGTTTTCTAGGGCGTGGCAAGATGCTAATCGCGGGCTTCGTATGCAACAAAAATATTTTACGCGTGAAATCCGCTTTAATAAATCGCCATTGCAGAGGCTGCAGGTGCTTAAGACCTCAAGGATTAAATACGTTTTAGTCCTATTATAAATACTATAGCCGTGGGCAGTCATATAGACGTGCGAGTAAAAATTGAGGCAAGCCAGCCATAAAAATAATCTTGCAAGTAAAATTTTAATTTGTCTTTTTAAAATTCCGCTCAAAGTTCCGTTTAAAATTTTATTTAAAATTTTGCTTGGGATTTTGATAGAAATTTTGCAGGAATTTCGCCGCAAATTTCACAGCTATTATCAAAAATTAAAATTTTACCCCTCGCTTTTTGCTATAATTATTTTTAAAATTTAAAAGGAGCAAAAATGAAAATTTTAGCGTCGATTACCGCACTAATCGTAGCAGCCTACTTGCTCGCGCAGATATTTTTCCCGCAGGCGATCTCGTTTGTCGGATGCGGCATCGGTAGGGCTAATTCGTGCGAAGACTACGGAGCGTATTTGCTTGAGGAGCGTGATTATGAAGCAGCAAAAAAGCCGTTTGAAAAAGCTTGTGAAGCAGGGCTAGAAAATAGCTGTGCTATCGCGGGGGATTTATATTACGACGAGCAAAATTTATATAAAACTACAAAAGATAAGGGCAAGTCCGCGCGGTTTTATTCCAAAGCGTGCGAGCTTGGAGCTGCCAAAGCTTGCTACAACGCCGCGATAATCTCTTATAAAAATGCTGATAAGAAAAATACGTTCGCATTTTTTGCCAAATCATGCGATTTGGGATTAGGCGAGGGCTGCTTAAACGCTGCGGTCGCTAGCTACGAAGAGAAAGACTATCAGGGCGCTCTTAAGTTTTTCCTCAAATCTTGCGATGCTGCTTTGGCGGAGGGATGCCAAAGGGTCGGGCTAGCGTATTCAAAAAAGGAATTTGGCGAGCCGGATCTGGATAAGGCGATGATCTACTACGACAAAGCCTGCAAGCTGGGAGCTGAGTTTAGCTGCAATGTAGTAGCCGCGATGAATAAAATAAATGCAAGCGAGGCTAATGCGACTAAATAGATAGCAGGGCTAGCTAGATGATAATACGGCGAGATCGAAATTAGCGTAGAAATTTTGCGGAGCTTTATGAATTTTATGAAATTTCGCGGAATTTTATTTCTAAATTTTATTGCTGAAATTCCGTATATTGCGATAATGGCGATGGATAGCGATTTTAAAATTTCAGTATCTTGGAAGTTTAGAATTTAATCTATACTGTGGATTTTATTGACAGAATTTTGACTTGTCATAGACTTATCCATCGCGATATAGGGGTTTCATCATAATCTTAGTGCATCCCTGAAAGAGAAAAAATTGTGCAAACTAGCGAGTAGCTATGTAATCACAGCTGATATGGCAAAAATATCCGAAGAAGATCGCACGAGGTAATCAATCTGCGAAGTAAGTAAAATCAATTATCAAGTGGATGAAATCTATCAATAAACAAGTAAAATTATTCATTGCAAAGCAAGCAAAATCGATCTGTAAATGGGTAGATCAAGCTTAAAACTAACTCGAAGTAGCCTGCAAATAAGCTAAATTGCAAGCAAGATAAATTTTAAGCAGGCATATTGTAAGAAAGTAAAATTTTAGATGAGATAAGTGGGATAAATCGATTTCAAATCACCGTAGAAGTTGGATGAGGATTTTAATTTTAAAGCCCCATTTTTCCAGGATTTAAGATGCCTTTTGGATCGAAAGCCCTTTTGATTGCGCGAAATAGCTCCATCTCTGCTGCGCTAAAAGCTAGTGGCATAAATTCTGCTTTGCTTAGCCCGATGCCGTGCTCGCCGCTGAGCGTACCGCCAAGATCAACTGCAGCTTTGAAAATTTCGGTGATTGCGTCATGTCCGCGTCGCACCTGAGCTTCATCTTTTTTGTCGGCGACCATGACGTTGGTGTGGACATTGCCATCGCCCGTGTGCCCGAAGCAGGGCACGCGCACGCCGTATTTATCGCCGATGCGCGCGATACGGCGCAGTAGCTCGGGCAGCTGCGAGCGCGGCACGGTGATGTCCTCATTTAGCTTAAGCGTGCCGTAGATATTGATCGCCTGCGAGCAGTTGCGTCTCGCAAACCAAATGCCCGCACGCTCCTCTTCGCTTTCTGCGATGCGGAAGTCGCTCGCGCCGTTTTGAACAAAAATTTCTTTTATGAGCGCGAGCTCCTCCAAAAGCACTGCTTCTAAATTGCCGTCTGTTTCGCAGATCAAAATCGCGCCTGCACCCTTCGGCAAGCCTTTATGAAATTTCTCCTCGACCGCGGCTATGCACAGCGCGTCTAAAAATTCCATCGCCACGGGCGTGATACCGGCTGCCATTGTCTTATACACGGCATTCATTGCTGCATCTACGCTAGGAAAGACGCCCATCGCGGTCTTTTTAAGCTTTGGCATCGGGATTAGTTTGAGCGTGATTTCGGTGATGACGGCAAGCGCGCCTTCGCTTGCGATTAAAATTCCTACCACGTTGAAGCCTGCGACATCTTTTATAGTGCGTTTTCCCGCTCGGATCACCTCACCGTTAGGCAGTACCGCACGCAGTGCCATTACGTAGTCTTTGGTGATGCCGTATTTTGCGGCGCGCATGCCACCGGAGTTTTCGGCGACGTTGCCTCCTAGCGTGGAATAATCCTGGCTTGCGGGATCGGGCGGATAAAAAAGCCCGCGCGCTGCGGCTGCTTTTTGCAGATCGATATTTATGCAGCCGGGTTGGACTACGGCGAGTAGATTTTGCATGTCGATTTCTAGAATTTTATTCATATGTTTTTCAAATGCCAAAATCACTCCGCCGTTTGCGGCTAAAGATCCACCAGTAAAACCGCTACCTGCGCCTCTTGGAACTATGGGGATTAAATTTTCGTTGCAGAATTTTAAAATTTGACTGACATCGTCTTCACTTCGCGGGAAAAGCACGCCGTCCGGCAGACAGCGCCTTTTCGTCGCGTCGTAGCAGTATGCCGTGCGATGAGCCTCGTCAAAATAGGCATTATCCGCGCCTAATAGATTTGTAAAAAACGCTCGCGCAGCGCTATTCGTCGCCATCTAAGCCCAGCAAATAGCGGTAGTGTTTGTCGTAATCGCTGATCGGGCCATTAGTAAAATCCCAAATGACGGTCTTTATCTCGCCCACGCGCGAGTAAAATGGTAGCTGATAATAAGCTACGCTGCCGCTAGCAAACGTACGCAAAGGCTTAAAACTACCGCAGTCGGCAAATACGCCTTGTTTATCCATCGCGATAAAAATCAGTCCGGCGCTGTTTTGCGCGCAAATTTTACGAAAATCGTCACGGCTGGGATTTGGCTTGTGGTTGTAGCTAAGATAGGCGCCGCCAAGATCTGGGTGGATAAAATTTATATTCGGAAAAGCCTTGATAACCTGCTCGTAAATTTCAGCGTTAGGCGCGACGATTATGGCGCGGTCATAGAGGAAATTTAAGATCACTTTATCGCCGCTTGAAGGTAAAATTTTAGGCAGTGGCAGCGCCTCTTGAGCTAACATATCAAAAACCTCAAATCGTACCTTTGCCTTGCCTGCGCTTTTTTGCGTAACGACGGCACGCGCGATGATGGAGCTCGCGCCACTGCCGAAATTATGCATCACCACTCCGCTGCTACCTACGGCAATCGTAGGGCTATCTGTGATCTCGCCCGAACCATCCTTTACACTAAGTAGGGCGGTTTCGTATCGCGGCATGTTAAATTCCGCCCCTATCGCCGCACTTAAAAATAGACCTAAAATAAGTAAAGCTTTTTTCAAAATTCTGCTCCTGAATAAAATTTCGGCTAATTATACATAAAACTTTGAAATTAGCGATAAAATTCCACGGTATTTACGAAATATAAGCGTTTTTTCGTTACAATCCCGCCTTAAAATAATATTTCAAAGCGGTTTTATATGACTAGAATTTTTATATTGCTTTTTCTGTGGATAGGCGTAGTTTTTGCGAACAACCCCAGCGTAGAGAAGTTTGCCTGGCCCGATGGCGTGAGTCTTCTGCAATTTATGGAAACTGCGGGCATTCCCGCGTCTGTATATTATGACCTGGATAAAGAGGATCAGGAGCTTGCCGCCGAGGTACGAGCTGGCGTGGAGTGTCAAATTTTGCGTGATCCAGCAGGTCGCGTATCTCAGCTGTTAATCCCTGTCAGCGAGGAGCTTCAGATCCACATATACCGCGATAAATTCGGCACTTTTAGATTCGTTTATACTCCGATAGTTTATGAGGAAAACAGCTACTCTTTAGGAATTCAGATCGAAAGCTCGCCCTATCAAGATATCATCAAAGCTACGGGCAATGCAGCTTTAGCTAATGAGTTTATGCTTGTTTTTAAAAACGAGGTAAATTTTAAAAAGCTGCAAAAGGGCGATCGGCTCGTGATCCTGTATGAGCAAAAGACGCGCCTTGGCAAACCTTTTGGCGGAGTAAATATCACCGCAGGAATGATCGAGGAAAATAAAAAGCCCAAATCGCTATATTTTTTCGATGATAAATACTACGACCGAAGCGGTAAAAAGGTCGAATCTTTTCTGCTAATCACGCCGCTTGTTTATACTAGAATTTCATCGTATTTTACCCCTAAAAGATTTCATCCGATTTTAAAGCGATATCGCGCGCACTTAGGCGTAGATTATGCAGCTCCTAAAGGTACTAGAGTAAATGCCGCAGGGGCGGGCAAGATTAGCTTCGTAGGGCGTAAAAACGGCTACGGCAACACCGTAGAGATCAACCACGGCGGCGGTATCAGTACGCTTTATGCGCATCTTAGCGGCTTTGCTAGCGGCACAAAAGCAGGCGTTAGTGTCAAGCAAGGCCAACTAATCGCTTATGTGGGCTCGACCGGGCTTAGTTCGGGACCGCATCTGCACTTCGGACTTTATAAAAATAAGCAGGCGATAGATCCTCTTAAAGTAGTCAAGATTGAAAAAACTAACGTTATAAGCGCTGAGGAGCTTAAATTTAAAGCTCTCGTCAAAGATATGGACGCCAGAATGGCTGCGGCTAAAGACGGCTCGAAAAACCCTGCTAAATTTGAAAACTACGAGCCGCTTATTACGATAAATTAAGGCTAGTTATGGAAAATAAAGAGCAGCTGGACGACGTCGAGGAAGCTAAGGCACTTCTTGATGCGCATCTAGGCGATACGCTTGAGCATGAGCTGAGCGCCGCCGATCTTACGGAGCATTTAAAAACTCTAAAGAAGCATGACGAAGAAAAATACGTAGAATTCTTAAAAAAGCTAGATCCTGAGGATCTTGCCGATGCTGCGCTTGAGATGCCCGAGCATATGCTCGAAGATGTCATCGAAACTCTGCCTCACGAAAAGATCGTCGAAGCGATCGAGGAGCTCGAAAGCGACGATCAGGCGGAGCTTTTGCAAAACATCGGCGAAATCGACGAGGACAAGGCCGAGCAGATTTTCTACGGGCTTGACGAGGACGATCGCCACGATATTCTTACTATCTCCAAATATAGCGAAGATGAGGCAGGCGCGTATATGCAGACTGAGGTTTTTAGCGCCAGGCAGGATCAGACTCTGGGGCAGGCGGTCGAGATGCTGCGCGTTATGCGCGAAAAGGACGAGATCGAGAACGTCTTTCAGCTCTTTGTGCTCGATAAAAAAGGGCATTTGCTTACGAGCTTTTCGACATCCGATCTGATTTTATACGATTTTTCGCTCACGCTGGAGCAAATTTCACAAAAATTCGGCGCCGAAAACAAAATCCACTTCGCTACCGATACCGATAAGATCGACGACGTGATCAAGGATTTTGAAGAATTTGACCTTAACGTCATCCCTGTTGTCGATGCTAACGGCATACTCATCGGGCGTATCACCGCCGACGATATCCACGATCTCATCCAAGAGCGCGCCACCGAGCAAATTTACAACCTCGCGGGCGTCGATGACGAAGCGGAGGATGATGAGACGACGATCTTTAAGGCGGGTCGCGCGCGCGCCTTGTGGCTAGCAGTAAATTTATGCACGGCGATCGTAAGCTCTACGATCATCGGGCTTTTTGACGCCACTATCGAAAAGCTGGTCGCGCTCGCCGTACTTATGCCAATAGTTGCTTCCATGGGCGGCAACACCGGCACGCAGGCGCTTACCGTAACCGTGCGCCGCCTAGCCTTGGGCGAGATAGCGTTTAAAGACAAAAAGCAGGTTCTCTTTCGCGAGATCACGATCGCTTTCATAAATGGACTCATTTTTGCCACGCTGATGGGGTTTGTGGCGTATTTTTGGTTCGGCATTAAGCTTTTGGGGCTGGTGATTGCGATGTCGATGGTGCTAAATTTAACGCTTGCGGGGCTTTTTGGTGCCGTCATTCCGATCACGCTTAAAAAATTAAATATCGACCCCGCCGTCGGCAGCTCCGTGCTGCTTACCACGGTAACGGATATCGTGGGATTTTTTAGCTTTTTAGGACTTGCGACGTGGATACTACTATAAAAAATTTTAAAATTTCCGAGCTTAAAAGCTCCAATTTTGTTAAACCCTTTCGCCTAAATTTCGAAATGGACGGCATAGCGCGCGCATGGGACTGCGTCAAGGTGCACGATAGCGTCTCGATTTTGCTTTATCATACGCAGCGCGACGCGCTTTTGCTCGTCAAGCAGTTTCGCCCCAGCGTGTGGTTTTATCAAGAGGAGGGCTTAATCAACTCGCCTGAGAAGGGCTACACCTATGAGCTTTGCGCTGGCATTTTAGACAAGGGCATCAGCGAGGAGCAAACGGCGATCGAAGAGGTGCTCGAAGAAACGGGCTATGCCGTGAAGGATCTGAAATTTATCACGAGCTACTACAGCGCCCTTGGCTTTGCAGCGAACCGTCAAATTTTATACTTCGCGTGCATCGACGAATCAATGAAGCTAGGTCACGGCGGCGGCGTGGACGGCGAGAAGATCGAGCTTTTCTACCTGCCTGCGGCCAAGGCGCGAGAGTTTATGTTTGACGAAAAGATCGTGCGCGCGCCGGGGCTGATCTTGGCGTTTCAGTGGTTTTTGAGCGAGTTTAAAGCTTAGCTGCGAGATGGAATTTCGTGTGCCATCGCGCGTTTTTGCGTCTCGGCTTTAAATTTAAAGGACGGCGATGAGGGTTTTACTTAGGCTGTGCGTTATCGCGGCGTGTGTTTATGTCTGCGTGCTAGCGGGACTTTATATCTTTCAGGAGCGGCTGATATTTTTGGGCGAGCCACTGGATAAAAACTTCAAATTTAGCTTTGAAAATTCCGAATTTGCAGGAGTTGTGAATGTGCCCGAGAACGACGAGCATTTAGATACGCCGTCGTCCGCTACGCAAAATAGTGCGGCGGCAAACGGCACTGCTGCGATAAAATTTCAAGAGATCAATATCCCGTTTGAGGGCGGGGCGATAAACGGGCTGAAATTTAGCGCAGCAGAGCCCAAAGGCGCGATTTTGTTCTTTCATGGCAACTTCGGCGACGTGAGCGGCTGGGGCGCATACGGCGCGGGTTTTGCGGCTTTGGGATACGATTTTTATATTTTCGACTACCCTGGCTACGGCAAATCGGACGGCAAAATTTCATCGCAGCAGCAGCTTTTTGCGAGCGCCGATGCGATGAGCCGCTACGTTTTGGCGCAGCATTCGCCCAAGAAGCTCGCGATGATCGGCTACTCGATCGGAAGCGGCATCGCCGCGCAGCAGGCCGCGAAGTGGGATGCGGCGCGGCTGATTTTGCTCGCGCCATATTTTAGCTTCGAGCGGCTTGCGCACGAAAAAATCCCCTTTGTGCCGAAATTTTTGATCCGATACAAGATTCCGACCGCGGAATTTTTGCAAGCGGCGCGCGGCACGCAGATCACGCTCATCCACGGCGCCGCCGACGAGCTGATACCGGTGCACCACTCGTATGATCTTGCGGGATCTCTTAAGGCGGGCGATCTATTTTATGAAATACCAGACGCGCCGCATAACGGACTGCTGGCAATGCCTGGTATTTGGGAAATTTTAAAAGAGAGACTGCAATAATCTAGCGGGAGCTCGGCGTAAAATTCCACGCAGAATTCGACCGCTAAATTTTAAAATTTTACGTAGAATTCCGCGCGGGCTCGCTCTCCGTAAAATCGCATGAAATTTTATAGCGGCAAAACACGGCGCCAAAACAAGGGCGCAATTTCAAATCAAAATTTACGCACCGTTAGCGTAAGCATATAGCCGACTTTGTAGCGTTAAATTCTTTCTAGCGCGCAGGTGCTGCAAATTTCAAACTAAAATTTGCGCCCGATTACGACGCTATGTATTTTAGCCGCGATAAAATTCTGTGAAATTTTATCCCGCGGGCATTTATAAATTTCAAGAAATTTCAAGTCTAAATTTTATATTTACGCGGAAGCGACGCCGTATTTTATCCGCGTAGAATTCTGCCGCGTAAAATTTTACCTAGCGAAATTCTGTTTCGTAAAATTCTATCTCGTAGAATTTTAATTCACCGCGCTCAAATTTTATCCGCCGCTCTGAAATTTATCTCACCGCGTCTAAATTTCTCCAACCCGTTGCGCTTTACCGAAATTTATATTTAGTTGTTGTAAAATGCGTTTTTAAAAGGATTTTAGCGGTTTGTGATATGAGTATTTTAGAGCTTACTGAGTGCATAGGCATCGCTTCGGCGGCGCTTAGCGGGTTTTTATTCGGCGTAAAAAAGGGCTGCGATTGGCTTGGGATCTTTATCGCGGCGTTTTTGACGGCGCTTGGCGGCGGGATCATGCGCGACACCTTGGTAAGCCGCGAAATCTACTCGTTTACGCACTATGCGCCCGTAACGATCGTGCTTGCGGTAAGCGCCGTAGCCATTTTTGCCAAACTTTACGAGAATCGCGATTTGGAGGGTAAATTTTTATTTATTCTAACCGATGCGATCGACGTCGTAAGCTTTTCGATAGTCGGGGCAATGGTTGCGCTAAGCTATAATCATAACGTTTTCGGCGTGGTGCTGATCGCGTTTTGCAACGGCGTGGGCGGCGGCATCTTGCGCGACGTGTTGCTGAACGAAGTGCCGTGGTTTTTGCATACGGGGCTTTATGGCACGATAAGCATGGGCGTGGGCTTGATATATTTCGTGCTTGATGGATTGGGACTTAGCGGTGTAGTCTCGGTGCTTATTTTGCTGGTTTTAGGGGTTGCGTTTCGCATGGTGGCTTATTACAAATCTTGGCATCTGCCTAAAGTGGAGTACAAACAATGAACTATTTGATGGATAATTTCGCGCGCGTAAACGTGGCGCTGGTAAGAGGCGAGGGCTCGATAGTCTATGACGAAGCGGGCAAGGACTACGTGGATTTCGGCGCAGGCATCGGCGTAAACTGCCTGGGGCACGCAAACGAGATCGTGCTTGAAGCGATCGGCACGCAAGCCGCGCAGATCATCCACGGCTCAAATATCTATAGAATTCTGCCCCAAGAAGCCCTGGCTCAAAAGATTAGCGAGCTTTTGGGGTATCGCAGCTACGCGGTGTTTTGTAACTCTGGCGCGGAGGCGAACGAAGCGGCGATCAAAATGGCGCGTAAATACGGCACTGTAAACTTCCCTAATAAGAAATTTGAAATTCTAACTCTGCGAAATTCATTCCACGGCCGTACATTAGCGACGCTACAAGCTACCGGGCAGGAGAAATTTCATCCGGAAATTTTTGCGCCCTATATGCCCGGGTTTAAATTTTTCGACGATATTGATGAGATCATCGCGCACATCGATGAAAACAGCGTCGCCGTGATGATCGAGCTAGTCCAGGGCGAGGGCGGTATCAAGCCTCTGGATAAGGCGAGCGTGCAAAGGCTGGCGGCGGTTTTGAAAGAGAAAAAGCTGCTTTTGATCACCGATGAGGTGCAGTGCGGCGTATATCGCACGGGCGAGTTTGCGACGTCGCAAATTTACGGCATCCGCCCCGACATCATCACCTTTGCTAAAGGTCTTGCGGGCGGCGTGCCGATCGGCGCGTGCGTGGCGCAGCAAAACATTTTCGCTCCGGGCGAGCACGGCAGCACTTTCGGCGGTAACTTTTTGGCGACCTCTACGGCGCTTGCGGTGCTTTCGCAGCTAGAGTTTTTAAAAACGAGCGGCAAGCTTGATAAGACTATAAAAAGATTTATCAAAAAACTGGACGCCATCGCCGCAGACTATCCTAGCCTTATCGAAAAGCGCGTGGGGCTCGGTCTGATGCAAGGCCTCGTGCTGCGCGATGAAAAAAATCTGGGCGAGATCTTTAACAAAGCCCTGCAAAACGGACTTTTGATCCTAAAATCCGGCAAGCGCACCCTTAGATTTTTGCCTGCATTAAATATCAAAAAACCGGAGATCAAAGAGGGCTTTGCACGCCTACGCAAGAGCCTGGACGAGATAGTACGGGCGTGAAATTTAGCGATTTTTTTGAGAGCTGGCTAAACGAGAGCTACTACGCAAATACCGCTAAAATCGGCAAGAGCGGTGATTTTTACACTGCCGTAAGCGTAGGGAGCTTTTTTGGGATCTGCATCGCGCGTGAAATTTTACGCCTAAGCGCGGATTTTTGCGCGGCGCAAGAGTTAAGCTTAGACGCGGCGGCGAGCCTAGATAGGTCGCGGCAAAACCTTGCGGCGAGCGAGCTAAATTTAGACGCTGTGCCTGCAAAAAAGCTGCAAAAAGCCGCTAAAATCGCTATCGTAGAGATCGGCTCGCACGACGGGCGGCTGCTTTGCGATATAGCGCAGGCGATTTTTACATTAGGCGGTGCGGCGGCGCTTGATAAATTTAGCTTTGCGATTATCGAGCCGCATGAGCGTCTGCGCGAGCTACAGCGGGCGAGCTTTGCAGAGAGCTTCGGCGGCGAAATCGCGCTAAAGCACTTCGCAAGCGCGCGCGAAGCAAAATTTAAAGATGCGATCTTTGTGGCAAACGAGCTTTTTGACGCCTTTAAATGCGAGGCGGTGGACGGCGAAAATATGCTTTTTATTGAAAGCGGTGCGGTAAAATTTGCCTCCATAAAAGAACGCGAAATTTTGACCCTCGCGCGCAGATTCGGCATCTCGCGCGGCGAAATCCCGGTCGGATACTTTCGCTTCGCGCGCGAAATTTGCGCCAGCGCGCAGAGGTTTTATTTCATCGCCTTTGATTACGGGCAGATGGGCTCTATCGGCGATTTTAGCCTGCGGATTTACCGAAACCACGAGGTTTTTAGCTTCTTTGAAGTGCAAAACTTGAGCGATTTTTACGGCAAAAGCGATCTTACCTACGACGTAAATTTTGAAATTTTACGCGCGGCGTTTGAGGACGCGGGCGCGGTGGCGACGGATTTTAAAAGACAGATTGCGGCTTTGATGGACTTCGGCGCGGTCCAGCTTTTAGAGCTTTTTATGCAAAAAAGCGGCGAGAAGGGCTATCACAACGCGCTTTTGCAGTTCAATCACCTGCGCGCTGAGTTTGGCGAAAAGTTTAAGATGATAAAATTTAAAAAGGGGCTTTGATGAAAGCTTTTATCGATTGCGACTGCGAAATTTTGAAAAAGACACTGGAGCTGTTTTTGAAGGACCATGCTGCAAGTGCGCAGGATTGTGACTTCGTGATAAGCGATGGGCCGCAAAGCTCGGCAAAACCGCTATTTTTGATCGGCGAGGGCGGAGATTTGACGCTGCCGTTTTCCAAGAATACCCTGCTATCGAAGCTGAAGGATTTTCAAGGCTCGCTAAAACGGGATTTTAGCGAATACGACGCGGCGGAAGAGGAAATTTGCGCGCTGTTTGATGAGTTTAAGGCAAAAATCATCGAAATTTTAAGAAGGCAAAATGGCTAAATTGTCTAAGCTCGGCGGCACGCTCTTTACGCAAATTTCAAGCGGCATTTATAGGGGCAAAAAGCTTACTCTGCCCGCGCTTTCGAGTACGCGCAGCACGAAAAGCATCGTAAAAGGCTCGTTTTTCGATACGTGGCGAGCGCAGTTGCGCGGCGCGGCGTTTATCGAGTGTTTCGGCGGCAGCGGTGCGATGGCACTTGAAGCGCTAAGTAACGGCGCAAAAAACGTTTATGCGATTGAAAAGGATGTCGCCGCGCATAAGATAATGCGGAAAAATTTCGAGCTTTTCGAGCTCGGCGCAAATGCGATTTTGGGCGATTGCTTCGAGCGACTACCCGAAATTTTGCACGAGCTGCAAGCGAATATGAACGGACGCTCGAGCGCGAATTCGCCAAATTTAAGCGGCAAAAATTTCAAAAACCATGCCGACGACGACGCCTGCTGTGAAAATTTAAGCAGCGAAAAAGAGGGCTGCCGCAAAAGCTTTAGTAGCGTAGAGCAGGGCGAGAACGGATACCGCGCCGCACAGAGCATCGAAGCGGAAAGCGACACGCAAAGCGGCGTGAAAAATTTGGCTAAATGCGGCATGCGAAGCGGTATATCGGACAGTACTCAAAATGGCGCGCAGAGCGGCGCAAATGGCGATTACGCAGGCGTGGAGGGCTTTGGCGATTGTGCCCAGATTGTCGATTGCACGGGCGCTACTAGCATAAAATACTGCATGAATTCGCTAGCTGCGGACGCTGTGAGCTTTAGCGAAAAAGTTGACGATAACTGCGTTTCTCAATACGATGCAAGCGACGCCGAGACCGCTAATCGTAGCGTAAATTTAAGCTCAAAATGCGGCAAGAGCTCTAATTTTGACACAAATCGCGGCGCGGGCTTAGGCGCGAGTTGCGAAGAGAAAGAAATTTTAAATTTAGGCGAAAATTTTAACGCTAGCTACGGAGAAAGTTTATATTCAAGCGCAAATTTCATCTATGATTCAAGAAAAAATTCCACTGCAAATTCTAGTGGTAATTTTGGCGTTAGCTGCGGAGAGAATTTGTATTCAAGCGTAAATTTAATGCATGATTTAAGAAAAAATTTCGCTGTTAGCTCCCGCGAAAATTTCGCCTGCGGTTTAGGTGAAAACTCTACCGCAAACGGTTTAGGAGAATGTTCTGCCGTAAATTCAAGCGAAAGTCATACCACAAATTCCAGAGAAAATTCCATATCTGATCCCACGCGCAGAGTGTTTGTATATCTGGATCCGCCGTTTGCGATCAGGCAGGGCTTTGGCGGGATTTATGAGCGGGTGTTGGCGCTGATAGCGCGCCTGAGCTGCGCGCAGTGTGAGCTGCTAATCGCGATCGAGCATATGAGCGAGCTTGAGCTGCCGCCTAAAATCGGCGATTTCGCGCTGCTTAAATCGCGCAAATTCGGCGCTACGACGATGAGTTACTACGCAAGATGAAAAGCTTAAAGCAAATTTTAGATTATTACGCCGATTTGAAAAATTGCGACGCGGATCTTTTCGGCGCGCCCGATCCGCTGCAGGTCGCAAAGGGACATCGAAACGACGTCGCAGCGCTCATCTGTGCGCTGTTTGCTTACGGCAACGCGGCTCAAATTTTAAAATTTCTTCGTTCGCTTGATTTTTCGCTTTTAGACGGGAGCGATGAGCGCATTAGAGTGGAGCTTGCGAGCAAAAAATATAGATTTCAAAGCTCGCGCGATGTCGCTGAAATTTTTATAACTTTAAAGCGGCTTAAAAACAGCCTTAGCATCGAGGAGAGCGTGCTTTGCGGCATGCAAAAAAACGGACGGATCGAGGATGGGATAAATTTTTTAATCAGCGAAATTTACAAATTAAATCCCTACCGCAGCCTGGGATATGAGTTTTTTTTCGGGCGTGGCTTCGCGCAAAAGCCCACGTCGCCATATAAGCGCTACAATCTTTTCCTGCGCTGGGCGGTGCGCGACAGCGACATCGATCTGGGGCTGTATAAAAAGATCGAAAAATCGCGCCTCCTCATCCCGCTCGATACCCATACGCATAAAGTTTCACTTAAGCTTGGATTGATCGATCGCAAGAGTTACGATTTCGAGGCGGTTTTGCAGCTTACGCAAAGCTTAAGACGCTTTGATCCGAGCGACCCAATCAAATACGACTTCGCGCTGTACCGCCTCGGACAGAGCGGCGAGATAGATAAAATTTTACCTTCACTGCTTGATTAATTCTAGCTTTAATTGCACATACCGAATGGACCAAAACACTCAGAGAATAATCTATTCTTTTGAATTATATTTTCTCCTGGATAGATAATAATTTCGTGTCCTTGCTTTTGCCAGATTTGTCCATTTTTTGCGCTTATGGTAGATACATCTAAGTGAGCTGTTGAGCCATAGACTAAATATATTTTATCAAATATATCACTATAGCCTAGATAATGAAAAAACGGCGCCGCAAACGTGATTTTTTTGAATTCCGTTAGATTGCTATCTTGAGCGACACAATTGGATTTATTGGAGGGTTTGTAGCCGTTTTCAATGAGTTTCTTTTCTGCTATGCCGTTAGTAGAATTTAACTTTACGTAATGAACATAGCAGATTTCATCTAGACTATCTGCGGCATTTGGTTGAATTTTTCTACGATACAAAAGTAATCCATCCATATCTGCATTGTCTGTTAAAATATTCAATTCTTCAAAATTATTGCTCTTTACGTTCCAAAAATCATTATATGGTTTTAAATAAATTGATGCAATAATAAATGCTATTATTAATATGATGATTGCCCCTAAAATAGATACGCTTATGATGAAAATTTTTAAAATCAGATCTATGATTTTTTTGAAACTATTCATTTTTATCCTTATTTTTTACTATTATAGCATACGATTTGCTATTGCGATGTACGGCGGTTAAAATTTAAGTTCACCTTTTGTAAAATATTGGAAATTAAAAAGGGACAAAAATGGAGCTTGAACTTTGGCAGTTTGTGGTGCTTTTTGCAGCGGCGTTTTTCGGCGGATTTATCGACTCGATCGCGGGCGGC